>Ga0209573_1001328_pt1 | contig 39419 bp, 31 predicted proteins | sample TNRBio252014_DNA_FD_185870 | JGI IMG/M metagenome (GOLD analysis project Ga0209573, IMG submission 185870) | Wastewater treatment Type I Accumulibacter community from EBPR Bioreactor in Madison, WI, USA - TNR Reactor_6/25/2014_ DNA (SPAdes)... | ecosystem: Engineered > Bioreactor > EBPR >...
ACCGGTCCCGTTTTCAAAACAGCATTCAGCCATTCCCGTAAAAGAGCCTGCCAGTCTTCTTCAGCATGTTGTACTAATTGCAACGCTTCCCGGTAATTGCCTTCACTTACACTGGCTACCTGCCGGGCAACAGTTGGTTCCGTTTTATTGCGACTGACAAGAGCATCTTCAATATCTTTTGTTTCTAATGCCGGTACTTTTATCAGCTGGCAACGGCTGACGATGGTTTGCAACATCAGCGCATCATTTTCTGCCACAAGAATAAACAAGGTATTTGGCGGCGGGTCTTCTATGAGTTTTAATAATTTATTTCCTTCTGTGCCCAGCATTTCCGGCATCCACATGATGAGGATCTTGTATTCACTCTCAAAACTCTTAAGGCTCAGCTTGCGGATAATATCATTACACTCTTCTGCGGTTATCTTTCCCTGGCTGTTTTCTTTTTCTTTGATCAGTTCGATCCAGTCGAAAAGATTACCATAAGAATTAAGCCTGATAAATTCTCTCCACTCAGTAATAAAGTCAGTGGCAACAGGTTTTTCCCCGGCTTTCTTTGTAACAGTAGGATAAGAGAAATGTATATCGGGATGAACCAGTTGCTTAGCTTTTAAACAAGCGGGGCAAACGCCGCAACTGTCTGTTTGAGGAGTAAGATTTGATGTTTGAGGTTCCGGCTCTCCGAATAATGAAGGGCCTGATAGTAATGCGGCAGTATTCTTACCATTTACTTTTTCGCATACTACGTATTGTGCAAATGCCAATGCCAGCGGCAGCGCCCCGCTTCCTTCTTTTCCCAAAAACAATAAAGCATGGCTGAGACGGTTGTGCTGTACCAGTTCTGCCAGTTGATGTTTGACTTCCTGTTGACCTATAATATCGGAGAATTGCATGGGAGGCGAAAATAAATCTTCTGAACAAGAAAAAGCGACACTGTATAATTCAGCATCGCTTTTCCAAGTAATCTATTTAGTACAATAACCTTGATTCTATTTCAGGTATTGCAGCACTTCCTCACTCATCGGATTTGATTTGTGATGAAAAACAGCCACTAGTTTACCATTTTCATCCAGCAGGAATTTGGTAAAATTCCAGATAACAGGATCTTGTAAAAATCTTTTCCAGACAATATCTTTCGAATTGTCGGCTGGTACATTTTTCGCCAGTTCTTTGGATTGTTCGTTCAGGTATTTGAACAATGGATGAATATCATCACCCCGTACAGATACTTTTTCTGCAAGCGGGAATGTAACACCATAGTTCTTGGTGCAAAATTCTTTTATATCGGCATTGGTGCCGGGTTCCTGCTCACCAAAGTTGTTGGCGGGAAAGCCAACGATCACCAGTTTGTCTTTATATTTTTCATACAAAGTTTCCAGGTCTTTATACTGTGGGGTATTGCCGCATTTAGAGGCAGTGTTAACGATCATGATCTTTTTCCCTTTGTATTGGGAAAAATCAATATCTGTTCCGTCCAGACCGGGTACTTTAAAGTCATAAATAGAGCCGCCGGTTAAAGTAGTAGCTAAGATCATAGTCAAAAGCAATATTTTCATAATTGAAGTTTTCGTTTCAGGAGAATAACAAAGTTATATCAACCTTGTTTTAATCGGGTATTAAATATTGAAAGTTGCCATTATTGCTTTTCAAAACAACCCAGGTCCGGCAAACCAACAGGTCTTGGTTTCCCGTCTAAGTCGGTAGCTACCCCTGAGTTAACTCCTTTATTAAGGGCGGGAGACGCTGTATTCAGCCTGAAATCATAATAATTTTTTGAGGTATTAATACTGTCGAACAGGGGCGGTTGGTTATTGATGATCTGGTTGCTGGTGATATTTGAAGGCGGAGTTTGTACTTTCCAGAGATTATAATCAAAACTGACATTAAAAGTGGTGGTACCATTTTTAATTACCACCACTTCATCATTCACCAATCCATTTTCGCCCCAGAAAAGACAGTTGCGGAATATAGCATTCAGGTTGTTTGAAATATTATTAGCCGTATTACTTAAGGTAAGTACCGGGTCTTTATGTTCAATGAAACGATTGGCATAGGTAACTACGGTGCAATGGGTAAACTGGTAATCACCACCTTGGGCCAGGAAAAGATTTTTGCCACAATTTGTGATCAGGCAATTCCGGGCCCTGATACTTGAATTCAATGAAATGATACCGGCATCGTAGGCATTATCAATAATACATTCATTCAGGATAAGTTTTGGATTGGTATTGGGAGATGGCGCTGTAATGCCAATTGCCTGGTAGGCATTTTTTATTACTGTATAATTGAGAATATTATCTTTCGCATTATCCAAAAAGAAAATACCCGGCCAGCTGGCAGGAAAATCTTTGTAAGGATCATCCAGCCTGTCTCCCTGGAAGTAAACCCTGTCAGCAGTATCTTTCAACCCGTTTACCTGTAAAGTGCCATCCACAACAATGGGGGCATCTGCATGAATATAAATACGGCACCCATTATTAATGGTCAGTGTTTGATTAGTGTTTACCAGCAATGATCCAAGAATAACGTAGGGTAGGTCATTATTCCATGTTTCGTTTGTGTTTATTACTCTGTCCCTGAAAAAATGGGCATTCTGTCCCCATGCTTCCAACTGCACCAGTTTATCGTTCCCATTATAGCTTATTTCAATACTGTCCCTGATAACAAAAGGAAGATTAGCAGCAGTGGGGTTAATATTGACCTGTACAAATACATAGAGGCTATCATTGGCATTTATTTCAAGATTGCTGAACTGCGAACCGGGAACACCGTCTACATTCATTTTAAAAGAAGAGGAACCTCCCAGCAGCTTCAGAGAAGACAAACGAAGCTTTTGATTATTCTCGTTTATTATCTTAAATGTTCTGTATGTAGAGCCGGCTGTAACAAATACCGTATCATATTTCAATGTATCAGCGCTAATACTGACTCTTGCATCCGAAGAGGTGATAAATGAATCTTTCCGGCATGAAAAAAGAATGATCAATAAGGATATCGTAAGTATTCCAGGAGTCTTCATTGCAGTCAAAAATAGTTCAACTAGTTGAGATTAACGGGATGCTATACAAAGTGTGGCAATACTTAACCGTACATTTTCAGCTTTTAATAGTTCATTTCCGCAAGCTTCCAGTGTGGCACCGGTGGTCACTACATCATCTACCAGCAGCAGGTGCATATTTTTTATTGCATCAGCATCCGAAAGGATAAATTTTCCTTCCATATTTTTCCATCTTTCTATCCTGCCTTTTTTGGTTTGTGTTTCTGTATGCCGGGGACGGCTGATTATTTTATCCAGTACCGGAAGGTTCATAGCTTCAGCCATTCCCTCACATAAAATGGCAGCCTGGTTATACCCCCTTCTTTTTTCTTTGGCAGCGAATAATGGGAGTGGAACCAGCGCATCTGCTTCAAAACGGGCTGATTTTTTTATCTGTTCTCCCATTATTTTACCCAGTTGCATCCCCAGTTCCTTATTTCCTTTGTATTTAAACTGGTGCATCAGGTGCTGCATCAGTGATTCTTTAGTGAAGTAGAATTGGGCAGTGGCGCCAGCTAGTGGCAATCGTCCCCAAAATATTTTCTCCACGGGATTATCGGGATGTAATTCAAAATTTGTTTCCGGCATATCATCTATGCATCTCATGCACAATACGGATTCCTCGTGCAATATATCGCTACCGCATCCCGTACATATATGCGGGAATAACAGGTGCAGAACAGAGTCTTTTATTTCTTTTAGTGTGATCATTGGAACAGGTATCTGTACACTTCCTCCACTCTACCCATCATTACCACTTCAATATTAAATTTTTGTTTTGTTAATCCTTTCTGGTTGTATTTGGAAACAATAATTTTTTCAAAACCCAGTTTCTCCGCTTCTGCAATACGTTGTTCAATACGGTTAACAGCTCTTATTTCCCCGCTCAGGCCTACCTCTCCGGCAAAGCATATATGCTGGGGCACAGTAACATCTTCATAAGAAGATAATAAAGCGCAGAGTACAGCCAGATCAATAGAAGGATCTTCCACTTTAATTCCTCCGGCAATATTCAGGAACACATCCTTCATACCGAAATGAAACCCACCTCTTTTTTCCAATACAGCCAGTAACAACTGTAAACGCCTTAGATCAAAACCGCTGACAGTACGCTGAGGTGTTCCATAAACAGATTGAGTGACCAATGCCTGTACCTCGATAAGTAAAGGCCGCATACCTTCTATTGTTGCTGCAATGGCTATACCACTGAGCTGATCCTCTTTTTGAGTAATTAATATTTCACTGGGGTTTAAAACGCCTCTCATGCCTTCGTCTGTCATTTCATAAATGCCTAACTCAGCTGTACTTCCAAAACGATTCTTTAGGGTTCTTAAAATTCTATAGGCATAATGCCGGTCACCTTCAAACTGCAATACTGTATCGACCATATGTTCCAGGATCTTTGGTCCGGCAATACTGCCATCCTTGGTTATATGCCCTATCAGGAAAACAGGGGTATTGGTTTCTTTGGCAAAGCGTTGAAATTCTGCAGCACATTCTCTTATCTGTGATACACTGCCCGGGGAAGAATCAATGAAATTTGTTTGTAATGTTTGTATAGAATCTACAATGACTAACTGCGGTTTCAGTTTTTTTATCTCCTGGAAAATAGTTTGAGTGGACGTTTCAGTTAACAGGTAGAAATTATCATTTTTTAGTCCCAGGCGGTCGGCACGCATTTTAATTTGCTGTTCACTTTCTTCTCCGCTTATATAAAGAACAGAAACATCTTTAAGCCATAAGCCATTTTGTAAAAACAAAGTTGATTTACCAATACCAGGCTCTCCGGCAACCAACACTAAACTGCCGGGAACAATACCACCGCCTAATACACGGTTCAATTCCGGGTCAGCAGTGGGCAATCTTTTTTCTTCGCTGCTTTTTACCTCATTCAATGAGATGGTTTTACTGATTCTTTTTTCCTCTGAATAGTCTTTCCAGGTATTGCTGTTTTTTGAATTATCTTTTTGAACCAGTTCTTCAACAAATGTATTCCACTGACCACAAGAAGGACATAGACCTACCCATTTCACACTTTCGTAGCCACAATTCTGACAAAAAAATGATGTCTTCACTTTACTCATGTAATAAAATTAAATGATTGCTTGTGTTTATTCAGTTTCCGAATCAATGAATAAAATAAAATGACTGAAACAATAAACAAGAAACAGGAAAATGCCTGAAAAAAAAGATCAGGATTGCCAGAAATGACGGCGGTATTTAAAATGTAAAAAGGGACAACCTTGCGATTGCCCCTTTTACTTACTAACCCATTAAATTCTATTGCTAAGTTACAATTATGCCCCACATTTCAAAATAAATTTTTACTGCTGTGAATAACTTAAAAGGGCTGTCATGAGAGGAAAAAGTAAAAATTTTTTAAAGAAAATATTTTTTTAATTATTTGATAGTCAAATAGTTAAAAGATGTTTGTAGAGTTGCTCAATAAATTTAAAACTAAGCTGTATTATTTTTTTTGACTTTTTTGAATGACAAAAAGGCTGAAAAAATCGTCCTGATCCAAATGGTAATAAATTTGTTATATAATCTGTTCAACTAAACGTTTTTTAGACATGACAAGCGAAATTATGATAGTCTCCCTGGTGTTTTTAGGCATCAGTTTTCTCGTCTCAGCCATCCTTAAGAGTAAGTTTACGAAATATGCTAAAGTGCCTCTTTCCAGCGGCTTGTCAGGCCGGGAAATTGCCGAAAAAATGCTCCGGGAGAACGGAATTTATGATGTAAAAGTGACGTCTGTAGAAGGCTTTTTAAGCGACCATTATAACCCGGTAAATAAAACAGTGAATCTGAGCCCGGATGTGTACAACGGAACCAGCGTTTCCGCTGCAGCAGTGGCTGCCCATGAATGCGGTCATGCAGTTCAACATGCTAACGCCTATGGACCGTTGGTTTTCAGGAGCAAAATGGTTCCGGCTGTTCAGGTAAGTTCGATGCTGGTTAACTGGATTTTGCTTGCAGGAATGATCATTTTAGCGACCACAAAGAACCCTACAGTTCTACTGATTGGTATTATTGTCATGAGTGTAACCGTCCTTTTTACCCTTGTTACCCTGCCCGTCGAATTTGATGCCAGTAAGAGGGCTTTAGCATGGCTTGACAGAACCAATGTTACTAGCCCCGATGAATACCCGAAAGCGAAAGACGCTTTAAAATGGGCGGCAACTACTTATGTGGTGGCTGCTTTAGCAGCAGTTGTTACTCTTATACAATATATAATGATATATATGGGAAGCAGGGACAGAAGCTGATTTTCTTAACATAAGTCAATTAATTTCAAATCCTTTCTTAAAGCCGTGCAGCAATTTGCACGGTTTTTTTTGTCTTTAAGTTTTCGTTAAATATTTTCGCCACATACTAAAATTCATGAATATGAGAAAAACAGCAGCTCTGCTACTGGCGGTAACCCTTTGTTCCGTCCAGTTTTTATGGGCCCAGACAAAAACCGTAATTGGAAAAGTGACTGATGCAAGCGGTGCCCCTCTGGCTAATGCATCGATCACAGTCAAAGGATCCCGGAGTGGCACAGCCTCGGGTGCAGATGGAACATTTTCACTTTCTGTGCCAGACAATGCAAAAGTTTTGGTTGTTTCGGCCGTGGGTTTCGAAGCACAGGAAGTTGCGATTACAGGATCTCTTCTTTCCATTTCACTTAGGGAAGGGGATAGCCGCAATATGGATGAAGTGATTGTGGTGGGTTATGGTACAAAGATCAAAAAAGACCTCACGGGTAATATTGCCCGGGTAAAGGGATCCGAAATTGCCAATACTCCGGTTGCCAATTTTACACAAGCTCTTCAGGGCCGTGCAGCCGGGGTCTTTGTAGAATCTCAAAATGGTAAAGTGGGAGAAGGTATTAAAGTAAGAATTCGTGGTGCCGGTTCTATCAGTGCTTCCAATTCTCCACTATATGTTGTGGATGGTGTGCCTATCAACAGCGACCCTAATTCTGGTAACTCTCTTGCTGATATTAATTTCAATGACATTGAAACATTCGACATCTTGAAAGATGCTTCTGCGGCTGCTATATATGGTTCAAGGGCTGCTAATGGAGTGGTATTGATTACTACAAAAAAGGGTCGTGCAGGAAAAACCCAACTGAATGTCAATATGCAATATGGTACTAATAAGCCAACCGGGTATCGTGGTTTTTTAGATGCTAAAGAATATGTAGATCTTCTCCGGGAAGCTGCTATTAACAGTGACAATATTGAAGGTGTTGATCCGTTGGATCCTGCACAATACCCGGGTTCCTGGTTACAATTTGCTGAAAACAGGCTGACCCGCTACTCAGGCTTTTCAGACTGGAGAACACTTCAGACAAATACCAACTGGGAAAAACTGGCTTTTAATGAAGATTCAAAAACAAAGTTGATTGATGTAAGTGCTTCGGGCGGTACTGATAAGACCCGTTTTTTCGTTAGCGGTGGTTTCAATGACCAGGATGGTATATTATTCGGAAATAATTTTCAGCGCATATCAGGCCGTTTTAATCTTGATCATGAGGCAAGCAACAAAGTAAAGCTAGGATTTAACCTCAGTGTTGCAAGAACAATTGCGAATCGGGTGGCTGATGACAATGAGTTTTATACTCCTATGCAGATCGTAGCACTTGCTCCTATCACCCCGGTCAGAAACCAGGCTGGTGTTTTGTACGATCGTCCTACAACAACCTATTACAATCCCCTGATTGAATTAGAAGATTCCCGCTATACTTCAACAGTATTTCGCAATATAGGAGGGCTATATTTTAATTATAAAGTTACACAGGGCCTTGTATTTAAATCAGAGTTCGGAGTAGATATTCAAAGCCAAAGTGATGACCGTTTTTATGGTGCCAGAACTATTATTGGCCAATCAACTAACGGCTATGGTGAGGCCACATGGTTCAGGAGATTTAACTATAATACTAATAACTACCTGAATTATACAAAAATATTTGGTGGCGTGCATGACCTGGATGCTACAGCTGGTATGTCTTTCCAAAGCTTTACAACTGATTTGTCTTTTGTGTCAGGAGAAGATTTTCCTGTAGATGCATTGAAAAAACTTGCCAGTGCAGGACGTATTACCGGGGGGTCTACATCTACAAGTGAATCTGCCATACTATCCTACTTTGCCAGGGCAAACTATAAATATGATAACAAATACCTGCTTTCGTTGAGTGGTCGTATTGATGGCTCATCCAGGTTTGGTAAAGAAAACAAATATGGATTTTTTCCTGCCGTATCTGCGGGATGGATATTAAGTGAGGAAAATTTCCTGCGTAATTCCGATTTTATCAGCTTCCTCAAATTGAGAGGTAGCTTTGGTCTTACAGGTAATGATGCTGGTTTCGGAGACTTTGCCCAATTAGGTTTATGGGGGGCAGCGAAATACAATAACGTATCAGGTCTTGTACCTACCCAGCTTGCCAATCCGGAACTAAAGTGGGAGAAATCAGCACAGACTGATATAGGTATTGATTTTGGATTATTTGATAATCGGTTGACAGGTGAATTGGATTATTATGTTCGGAATACCAGAGACCTGATCTATAATGTTCCGGTTCCCGGAACTAGTGGGTTTGCCACACAAACAGTGAATATTGGTTCGATGCAGAATAAGGGCTTTGAAATTGTGCTGAACTCTGTAAATGTAAATAGCCGTGATTTTAAATGGAATTCCAGTCTGAATGTATCTAAGAATAAGAATAAAATCACTAAGCTTGATGGTGACCAGACACTGATACCCGGTAATGATGGCCGCTACCTTAATTCGCTGATCGTAGGAGAAGGTATCGGCGTTTTCTATGGACCTAAGTTTGCAGGTGCAGATCCTGCAAACGGAGATGCTCTTTACTACCTGCCTGACGGAAAAACCACTACAAATGACTACAATGATGCGGGAGATTTTGTGGTGGGTGATCCTAACCCGGACTGGATAGCAGGGTTAAATAACAACTTTAGCTACAAAGGCATTGAACTGAGTGTTTTATTTCAGGGTGTTTTTGGTAACCAGATTATGAATGGTGCTGGTGGTTTTATGTCTGCCAGTTTTGACTGGTTCGATAATCAAACCAGAGACCAATTAGACCGTTGGCAGCAACCTGGTGATATCACCAATGTTCCCCAGCTTCGTTTAGGGTATGGAAATGGTATTGGTGCCTCCAGCCGCTATATTGAAAATGGCTCTTATGTAAGGTTGAAGAATATTACGTTGGCGTATAATCTTACTAGTAAGGTATTGAACAAACTGAAGATTCGTTCAGCCAGGTTTTATGTAACTGGCGTTAATCTTGCCACTTTCACAAAATATACAGGATGGGATCCGGAAGTAAATACTGACTATCGTGCGGGCAACCGTAACCAGGGCAGTGATTTCTATGCTGCTCCGCAGATTAAGTCATTAACATTCGGTATTAACCTCGGGTTCTAAAAAACTAAAATGAAAATCATTATGAAAAAATATATTTCCATAGTAATGATACTGGCCGTGCTGGTATCCTCCTGTGCAAAAAAGCTGGATCTTCTTCCCCAGCAAAGTGTGGCGGAAGAAGTGGCACTAAGTTCTGATGCCAATGTTAAAAAAGTACTCAACGGCGCTTACGATGCCATTAGCAGTGGTAACTTATATGGAGGAAATGTTTTTCTCTTTTCTGAACTATTAGCTGCCAACGATGAAATACGTTGGGAAGGAACATTTAATCAACCCCGTGAAGTATGGTTAAAGTCCATGCTTACTACTAATAGTTTTGTAAGAGACATTTGGTTAAATGCATATACTACTATTAATATCTCAAACAATATTCTGAGCGCTATTAATGTAGTAAATACGGCTGATCAAAACAGGGTGAAAGGGGAAGCTTTATTCATCCGTGCAGCTATGTATTTCGAACTGATTAAGTTTTATGCTAAACCATACAGTGCAGGTTCAGTTTCAACAGCTCCCGGAGTACCACTTGTTTTGACTCCAACGAGAGGAATTGATCAGTCATCGTTTGTACCAAGAAGCACGGTAGAGCAGGTATATACACAGATATTATCTGATCTGAATGAAGCGGAGGGCTTATTGCCTAATACTAATACTGTATATGCAGCAAAACCAGCAGCAGCAGCTTTGTTAGCAAGGGTATATCTGCAAATGGAACGTTTTGGAGATGCAAGGGATGCAGCCAACAGGGCTATTACAGTTGCCACAGCCAATGGGAAAAACCTGGCCGGTACTTATGCCGCAGCATTTAACAATTCTGCAAACTCAGTTGAATATTTGTTTGGCATTCAGGTTAGTGCCCAGGACGGGGCTAACAATATGCATTTGTACTGGTCTATTCCTGCTTATGGTGGTCGTGATGGTGATGTTTCTATCCAAGCCACCCACCTTGCCTTATACAGCGCCGGTGATGCAAGGCTGGCATTATTCTATGTTGGAGCTGGTGATACCAGAAGTGGAAAATGGCAACAGCAATACAAAGTCCTTCCTGTAATCCGCCTGGCAGAAATGTATCTTACAAGGGCTGAGGCTAACTTCAGGGCAGGCACTTCTGTTGGAGACAGTCCACTTAATGACATTAACAGGATAAGGAACAGGGCAGGTTTAACTTCGCTTGGAGCTGTGACATTAGCAGATATATTAGCGGAAAGAAAGCTGGAACTGGCACATGAAGGTCATGCTGTGCATGATCTGAAAAGGTTAAGGCTTAGTGCTGATGGATTTGCGTATAATGATAATAAGATGGTATTGCCAATACCACAGAGAGAAATAGATGCTTCAGCCGGTGTTCTTGTTCAAAACGATGGGTACTAAAGATATTTGCTTGTGAGAAAAAGAAAACCCCGGTTAATCCGGGGTTTTTTAATGCGTTTTTTTAAAACTTATAACTTAATTTCTTCGTCGTGCTGATCGAAGAATTTGTATTCAGTAAGGTGATAATTGCTGTCTTGCTCGAGTCTTGTTTTTTGTCCAAACTTCCTTTTCCACTTTGCCATCTTGGTGCTCCATGGCCAGCCTTTTGTAAGGTATGAGAACAGGATAGGGTGAACAACCAGTTTAAGATTGCCATTCTTGTGAGTAATAAGATAGCTTAAATTCTTTTCTATTTCATCTTCCAGTAACAGGGTAGATGAAATTTTTCCGGTACCGTTACAACTTGGACAAACTTCCTGTGTATTGATATTCATCTCAGGCTTCATCCGTTGGCGGGTAATTTGCATCAGGCCAAATTTGGAAATAGGAAGTACTGCGTGTTTGGCCCTGTCAGGCGCCATGAACTCTTCCATTCTTTCCATTAGTTTTCTCTTATTGTCGGGCAACTTCATATCTATGAAGTCAACGACGATAATACCACCCAGGTCTCTCAGGCGAAGCTGGCGGGCAATCTCTTCGGCGGCTTCCAGGTTTGTTTCCAGTGCGTTTTGTTCCTGGTTATTACTTACACTTTTATAACCGCTGTTTACATCTATTACATGCAGGGCTTCTGTATGCTCAATGATAAGATAAGCACCGCTGTTAAGATTTACTGTTTTCCCAAAAGATGATTTTACCTGCTTGGTAATACCAAATGAATCAAAGATGGGCGAACCATTTTGATAAAAAGAAACGATGTCAGCTTTTTCTGGTGCGATGCGCTGAATGTAATTCTTAGTATCGCTGTAAATATTCCTGTCATTAACAACGATCTTATTAAAGTCTTCATTCAGCAGGTCACGAAGAATACTTGTGGTCTTTGTTTGCTCACTAAGAATCTTTGCAGGTGCTGTAGCTCCTTTCAGATTTTGCTGGATGCTTTTCCACATGTCCACCAGGGCTGAAAGATCTTCATGTAATTCGGCAGTATTTTTTCCTTCGGCAGCAGTTCTTACAATTACACCAAAATTTTTTGACTTGATCGCCTCGACTATCTTCTGCAATCTTTTTCTTTCTTCAGAAGAGTGAATCTTTCTCGAGACCGCAACAATATCATTGAATGGTGTCAAAACCACAAAACGGCCAGGTAAAGAAATTTCACAACTCAGTCTCGGGCCTTTTGCTGCAATCGGTTCTTTAAGTATTTGAACAAGAATATTGGGTTTACCGCCTAACACTTCGTTAATCTTTCCTGTTTTGACGATTTCCGGCTCGATAGTGAATTTGCTGAAATCAAGTCCTTCCTCGCTTTTGTCGGACATGCACATACCGGTGAACTTGAGCAGCGATTTTGCATAAGGACTCAGGTCTGTATAATGCAGAAACGCATCCTTCTCAAATCCCACATCCACAAAAGCAGCGTTCAGCCCGGGTATCAGTTTTTTTACTTTTCCCAGGTATAGGTCTCCCACTGCAAAACGGGCATCGCTTTTTTCGCTATGCAGTTCTACCAGCTTTTTGTCTTCCAGCAAGGCTATTTCCACACCTTGCGGAGCTGCATTAATAATTAGTTCTTTGTTCATTACAGCTTACATAAATGAAACACCTTAGTGCTGTAAACACCAGTTGCCAGGAATCCGTATGGAATGCGGGGTTGTACCTGTAGGATATTTGCGGGTTAATTTGGGGCTGCAAACGTATACGGCAAAACAACCGATGGACTGAGAGGTGAGTGACTGGTTAATTTGTTGATTAGGTTAATCAGGATTTCCAGATTCCGGACGAGATTTCATTTAATAAAATCTCAATTCCAGATTAACTTAATCAATAAATTAGCTAATTCACTTATTTGTTCCTCTTCTTATGACGGTTCTTTCTCAGTCTTTTTTTACGCTTGTGCGTCGCAATTTTATGACGCTTCCTTTTTTTACCACAAGGCATACTCAAATAATTTTTAAATCTTGTTTATAATAAGTTTTCTTATCCTTTTTAAAGGAGGGGTTTATTTCTTTAACTCCTCAATTCGTTCTGAAATGGCCGCTTTAATATCTGCCGGCTTAATAAAGGAAAGGCTTTTCTGGTACCAGCTTATGGCATTAGCCTTTTCCCCTTTCCTCTCATACATATCTGCCATTAGTAATATAGCCTCAATATTATCCGGTTGCAAACCTAATACAGTTTGTAAACGGCCTATGGCTTTGTCGTATTGCCCGGAAATCATGGATCCTTTTACCAGCATCATCTGTGCATATAAATTGGTGCTGTCTTTCTTTACTACCTCCATAATCTTAGAAATACCCTCCATTGGAGTGGGAGAAATGTTTCCGAATAAGAAACAAGCACCCAGCCCAACTTTGGCTGAATCATTATCCGGGTTAATATTCAAAGACCTGTCAAACAAATCTTTGGCCTGCAGTGCTTTCCACCTTCTTCGTTGCACCAGCTCATCATTTTGCAGGTTATCCAAAAATAAGCGGGCTGCAAATGTGAGGCTTTTTTCCGAATTTTCCAATCTGGCCACCTCTGCCTCATACCATGCATAGGGCTCAAAAATTCTCGCAGAGTCTCTCCAAAAATGAGATAATTGGTGATAAACCTTCAGTTGCTGATTGTTAATATCTCCACGTGTAATGGAATTTTCCAGTGTATTTAGTCGAATTACCTGCTCCTGGTTTAATTGTTTTTTGGCTATAACCAAGATACTATCAATGGATACAGCAGGTTGTTCACTTCCATGATCATGCCCATCATCGGCGCTATGCTGTTGATTTTCAGATGTTGTTATTGTTTTTTTGGCAGGAACAGTTCGTCCAAACGCATAAATAACCGCAACAAGGATGAGGGCTGCTATAATCGTAATAAGCTGATGTTTCTTCACAATCAAAAAATTCAGATTGCAAAGTTACCCTAAAGGCAATGAATTGCAGGCGGTAAGAAAAAATCTTTTGGATTCAGAAATAAGTATTATTCGGCTTCCTCTCCTGGCCCGGGATCCGGTTTAGGTTCTTTTAATTTTTTTACCTCTGCTACAAACTCTTTGGCAGGCTTAAATGCAGGAATATAATGCTCGGGTATATGAACGGCGATATTTTTTTTGATGTTACGCCCAATTTTAGCAGCTCTCTTTTTTGTTATAAAGCTACCAAAGCCACGGATATAGATGTTTTCGCCACCAGCAAGGGTGTCCTTTACTTCCTTGAACATGGTTTCAAGAGTAACAAGCACATCTACCTTTGGTATGCCTGTTTTTTCAGAAATCTGATTTACCAGGTCGGCTTTTCTCATTGTTGCAGGTTTTTAGGGGTTTTATAAAGCCAATTTATGACAAAATAATATGATAGTCAACTAAATAGGCATAATTTTTTTCAACCGGCTTTGCACCTGTGAGCTTAAAATGGTGGATATTGAGCTCTGAAATTAATTACCGGGATCAATTTTATGCAAAAAAGCAGTGCAGAAAAGCTTAAAACCAGATTCGCAAAGACTCTTTTAAAATGGAATACAACAAGCAATATCCGTAAAATGCCATGGAAAGGAGAAAAGGATCCTTATAAGATATGGTTAAGTGAAATCATATTGCAGCAGACCCGTGTAGAGCAAGGACTGAAATATTATAACAATTTTGTAAAGACTTTCCCGGATGTGCATCGGTTGGCAAAAGCTAAGGAGGAGAAAGTTTTCAAATTATGGGAAGGATTAGGTTATTATTCAAGATGCAGAAACATGCTTGCCACCGCCAGGTATATTTCAAAAGAATTAAAAGGGAGGTTTCCGGGAAAATATGAGGAAATAAAGCAACTAAAAGGAATTGGGCCGTATACTGCTGCAGCTATTTCTTCTTTCGCTTTTAATTTACCCTATGCTGTCGTAGATGGTAATGTGTTCAGGGTGTTGTCCCGCTTGTTTGGCATTGATAAACCCACCGATTCTGCCGAGGGTAAAAAATACTTTTCTCTTCTTGCTGAAAAGCTGCTTGATAAGAAAAAGCCGGGTTTATATAACCAGGCCATCATGGATTTCGGGGCAGTAATTTGCAGACCAGCGGCACCTCTTTGTTCAAGCTGTATTTTCAAAAAAGAATGCGTGGCTTTTACGGCTGATAAAATCAATGATTTACCTGTGAAAGGGAAAAAAATCAGCATCAGGAAACGGTGGTTTTACTATGCAGTGCTTGAGTATAAAAATGAAATAGCTGTAAACAAGCGGTCGGAAAAGGATATCTGGCAGGGGTTGTATGAGTTTATACTGTTCGAAAAAGATAAAGAGACAGGTAAAGAAATAATTTTGAATCAGCTCGAAAAAAAGAGATGGTTACAAAAGAAAAAATATGAATTAATATCGGTTTCGCCCCTTTTTAAGCAACAACTTTCTCACCAACTGATTGCCGGACAATTTATCAGAATAAAACTTTCACAAAAGCCGGCTGACCTGCCTGCCGGGCAATGGGTTGCTAAAAGCAGGATAGAGAAATATGCTTTTCCGCAGTTCATTAATCAGTATCTCAGAGAGAATGGAGGGCAGCAAAGTTTGTTCTGATGTTAAATAAACCGGGGCAATCTACTTTTTGTTGTTTCACCCTGAAAAAGAAATTAACTTTAAGGAACATTGTTTGCCGCAGATGATTTCTTAACCTAAAGAATAAATGTATGAGAGGCGTAAACAGAGTAATGCTTATTGGCAATCTGGGCAAAGACCCGGACGTACAACACCTGGAAGGAAATATTGCTGTAGCCAAATTTCCCCTGGCGACTACAGAAACTTTTAAAGACAGAACCGGAAAATTAGTATCACAAACGGAGTGGCATACTGTCGTTTTGTGGCGTGGCCTTGCTGAACTGGCTCAGAAATATTTACACAAAAGCAGTCTTGTATACATTGAGGGAAGATTAAGAACCCGCAGCTGGGATGATAAAGATGGTAACCGCAAATTTGCTACTGAAGTAGTGGGTGATAATCTTATTATGCTGGATAAAAGAATGGATGGTACTGGTTCGGCCGGTGAGAGCGGAGGTCTTGAAGGAATGGGTGGTTCGGATATGCCGATTGGGGACCCTTCTGAAAATCTCCCCTTTTAGTAATCTATTTCAAATATGATACCTTTGTCCGGTAATATGAAGGCAGGCCTTATGACCTGCTTTTTTAACCTTTTTTGCTGGCTGAGAGGTTAAATTATAAACATAATCCTTTGCTTTGGAGAATCATTCGGTCCTTATTTCTTTACTTGATATGATCTACATATTCCTGCTGTATGTCAACCCGCAGGGAACTACTTTTTTGGCCGTTACATTAGTTGTTTTGTTACTCCTCACTTTTGCTATTTCAGGCTCGGAAGTAGCTTTATTCTCGCTTAATAAAAAGGATTTGAATATGCTGAAAACAAAACAGCATGCATCTGCCAGGCGTATTGTTACTTTATTGGAAGAGCCGAAAGAAGTATATGCCTCATTATTAATTGCCGGTACTTTCGTTAATATCAGCATTATTGTTCTCTCCAATTTTCTTCTCTCGGAATTTATCACTTTTGGTAAAGCCGGACCTGTTGTGGAAATATTGTTTAAAGTAGTGGTCATTACTTTTGTATTAGTGTTTTTTGGAAAAATATTACCTAAGGTGTGGGCCACACAGAATAATCTCCGGTTTGCCTATGACTGGTCATTTATTGTAGAAGGGCTGCATCTTTTATTGCGCCGTATCAGTAAGTGGATCGTTAAACTTGCTGATGGTATTGGCAAAAGGGTTGGCGCAGATAAGAGCGATATATTAAGTATGCAGGAATTGGATGAAGCTATTGATATAAAAACGGATGAAGAGGCGTCTCCGGAAGAGAAAAACATTATGAAAGGAGTAGTAAAGTTTGGCAATATATCAGTGAAGCAGATTATGCGAAGCCGGTTGTATGTAAATGGAATAGACCATAGTGCTTCCTTTCCTAATGTTATCAAAAGAGTAGAAGAGCTTCATTATTCAAGATTGCCTGTATACAAAGATAGTTTGGATGATGTGGTAGGCATCTTAAATACTAAAGACCTGATCCCATACCTGCACGAAGGGGAAGATTTCGACTGGCATCCCCTGATGCGACAGCCTTATTTTGTACCTGAACCTAAATTGATCGAGGATCTGCTAAAAGAATTCCAGCAAAAAAGAATTCATTTTGCAGTTGTGGTGGATGAATTTGGTGGTACGAGTGGTATTGTCACGATGGAGGATATACTGGAGGAAGTAATTGGAGATATTAAAGATGAATTTGATGATGAAGAAAGCGATAACTATAAACTGGATGATAATAACTACATCTTTGAAGGCAAGGTAATGTTGCATGATATGTGCAGGATCATGAAAATACCTATGACCACTTTCGATGATGTAAAAGGAGAAAGTGAATCACTTGCCGGGTTGGTGCTGGAGCTGGCAGGGGAACTACCTACTGTGGATTGGGTAATCCCTTGCGGTGACTTTGAATTTGCTATTATGCAAGCTGAAAACAACCGGATTCAATTAGTGAAAGTGACAATAAAACCTAAATCAGATACACCAGATCAGGATGATTAAAATGAACAAATATTTTGCAGGCTTTACAGCCGGTATTTTTTTATTTCTTTCCTGTAACAGCGACTATTCTGCAGGTAAGAAAAAAGGATATTTCAAAATTGATTTTCCTGAAAAAAAATACCAGGAGTTTAAGCAGCCCGATTACCCCTATACATTTGAGTACCCTGTTTATGCCAATATAATCAAAGACACTACATTTTTTGAGGATAAAGCCGGTGACTGGTGGATCAATATTGATATCCCCCGGTTTAATGGCAGGATACATGTAAGCTACAAACCTATTAATGCACAAAATAATTTCGATTCATTAGTCAGGGATGGATTTAAGATGGCGTATAAACAACATGTTGATGTCGCTACTGGGATTAACGACAGCGCTATGCTAACTCCTAATGGAGTTGAGGGTATCTATTTTTCTCTTGGTGGAAACACGGCCACGGCTAATCAGTTCTTTTTAACTGATTCAACAAAACATTTTTTAAGGGGGGCTCTTTATTTTGATGCAGCTCCCAATGCAGATTCATTGGGCATAGTGAATGATTTTCTGAAGAAAGATCTGCAGCATCTTATTAATACTCTTAAATGGAAATAAAATCCTTCCCGTTGTAAGCGGGAAGGATGAGCAGACTTGTCGATAATTTACTGCTCTTTATTTTCTGTTTTCTTAGGATCAGTTTTCCGGGGCTGTGTCACTTCTTTAATCTCATCCCTCAGGGGGGCACGGCTAAAAAGTTCAGCATCTATTTTTTTACTCCTTTTTTTAATAGTAACAGTTTCTTTTTTGGAGAGTTTGGTTTCCTTTTCATTGATAATTTCTTCTTTGGCATTTCCAGTTGTTGGTTTGTCAACAGGAATTGTTACTGCTGGTTTCTTTTTTTCTTCGTCATACATGCTGTTAAATTCTTTTTTATGGCTTGTTTTCTTATAGTCAACAAAACCATAGATACTGGCGCCGATCATTAACGCTGCGCCTGCGTACAGGATTGATTTCATTTTTCATTATTTTATGGTTATAAAAATTGTTAGTGCTGTTGCTTTTATTTAACTATATAGAAAATGATCGTAAATAGTTTTGGCTTTGCCTGTATATAACCCATTCAGCGAAAAGCATATTACCCAGTACGCTGATCCAAAGTGATAGCTCATAGTTTTCGAGATGTCCCCAGTCAAGCAGGTAGAATATAATATGATAAATGCGGAATGTAACAGCAGTCATAGCCATCGCATAACTTCTTATCATCCAAACCTTGTGGGCCAGGACATTTCTTTTATGGATGGTGTTAAGTCCATAAAGAGTGGTTACAAACCACCAGGCTGCCATAAACATGAATAAAGCCCTTTCCCAAAAACTCCCTTTGGCAAAAAAGGACATATACAAGCCAGTAGGAGCTCCCAGGAATAAAACCACGGCCACATAAATCTTTCCGCTTACACGATGTACTGGCTTAGATTTTTTTAAAATATACCTGGAGAATTGGATCAATGCAGCTCCAATGCATATAGCACCTGCAGCTATGTGAATGTAAAAGCATGACTTGTACATACCGTTTGAAAACAGCAGGCTTCGCTCCTCAATAAAATCAAAGTCTTTGCTAAATGAGAAGTAGGGTAATGTATTGTAAATGAGTAAAAGGCTAAAGGCGATTACCGGTATCCAAAACAACATCTGGATGAAAACCCGGGCCGATTGCCGGAAAGTGGTGACTCTTGTGTTGTGCATACAGCTGGTTGTGATAACAGATAGATGCCTGCCATAAAATCTCTCCATAACCAGCTCTTGTTACATCTTTGTTAAAGGAATTTTTAATAGCTATTGAATGTTTCTTAATTTGAGAGCTATTCATAACCTCTTATCTATGGTTAATCGTACGGCTTTATGGTATATTGTAATTTTATGTACGGCTGTTTCAATGAAGGTGGTTGCCCAGCAGCCGGAAGCAATAGACTCTCTTAAAATTGCCCTGGCAGAAGCCAAAACGCCGGATGAAAAAGGCTATTGGTACGATAACCTTTCCCGGACTATGATGAATGTGAACCCCAAAGCGGCTGATTCTTTGGGTGAACAGTTTATCCTCTTTGCGGAAGAAAGTCGTGACCGAAAGCTAATGTTTGATGCCTATATGTCAAACGGGTTGCGATGCAGTTATTTCAGGGGTCAAAAAGCCTTTATAGAAAGAAGCATCGGGTATTACGAAAAAGCGTTAACTATAGCCAGGCAAAATAAGATGGAGAAAAGAACTGGTGCGGCCCAGTTGCAGCTAGCAGATATACACCTCGCTGTTCCGGATAAGGATAAAGCGCTGAAGTATGTAGCAGAAGCATTTTCGAGGGTTGCTAACCTTAAAGATGACAGTCTGAGGGTAGAGTCGAACAACATCTACGGGAAAGTGTACTTAGCCCGTAATGACAAGATCCTGGCCCTGCGACATCATCTTACTGCTTTAGAAATTGCTGAAGAGATTAAAACAGATGATGCAGAAAAGAAAAGGCAGAAAAGTGAACTGCTCCGTAACTGTTATCTCTACCTGTCTGCTTTCTATGCAAGTATTGAAGATTACGATAAGGCAATTGATAATTATTCTCAGGCATACAAAATGCTGGATAATCTTTCAGACAAACGTATTCCCTACCAGCGCTGTATCGATATAAATGCAATTGGTAACCTTTTCGCCCAAAAAAAGAACTACGATATAGCTATCAGCTATTTTGAAAGATCAATCCGCATGGCAGATTCCCTGAAGTTTGCTACACTAAAACTACCGGGATATGTCAGTATGTTAAATCAGTACCTGAGAATGGATCAACCCGAAAAGGCATTGAATTATCTGAATTCATCAGCCGGGAAAAACTTAAAAGAATACCTGACTACTTTCAGGATGTCCGGTATAATTGACCAGGCCTATGCTTTTGTATATACAGAGTTGGGTAAATATGATTCGGCCCGAAAATATTTCGACAAGGCACTTCCCTATTTTGAAGCTAACTTGAACGATAATAATAAAGTAGGACTCTACCTGCAGATGGGGAAGCTTTTTACCAAAACTGGGGAGACGGCAAAAGCAATTGAAAATTATCTCAAAGCAAAAGAGATTGGAGAAAAGAACGGCTCTCTGGAGATTACGATGACTACTGCAAAATACCTGGACTCATTGCACAAAAACAAGGGTGATTTTCGAACTGCCAGTATGTATAATGGTATGTACTACCTGTATAAAGACAGTATAGATAAACTTAATAAAGAGAAAGAGCTGGCACAAGTGGAAGCAACAGCAGAGGAACAACGAAATGAAAGAATAAGGAAAGAGCAAGAAGAGACGAAAAGACGAAAGAACAATATTCAATATATGGCCATTACCCTGGGCATTGTAGTGCTTTTCATGGCTCTTGTCATACTGGGTATGTTTAAAGTCTCTACCGGGCTGATTAAAGCAGTTGGTTTCTTCGTATTCCTGATGTTGTTTGAATTCATTTTCCTTGTATTTAAAAAGAATATTTATTCTGTCACTAATGGTGAGCCGTGGAAAGATCTTATTTTTATGATTGCACTGGCGGCCTTGCTGGTACCCTTGCACCACTGGCTGGAACATAAAGTATTGCATTATCTTACCTCGCACAACAGGCTCACCTCTGCAGGACATCATATAAGGAACAAACTCTTTAAACGAACAAATGAAGGCCGGCAATAAACCGGCCCTTACCTTTGCATGAAAATAAACGGTTTTGATAGTAATTGATAATATTCTGATCACCGAGGATGTGGTGGATAAAAAGTTTATATGCGATCTTAACAAATGTAAAGGAGGCTGTTGTGAAGATGGGGCTGCCGGTGCGCCGCTGGATAAAGAAGAGCTGATAATTATTACTGATTTGTACGAAAAGGTAAAGCCCTATCTTACAAAGGCTGCTATCGCTGAAATAGAGAAGAAAGGCCTTTATGTATATGACAAGGAATTTGAATGGGTGACACCGACCCTGGATAGTGATAATGAAATTTGTGTATATGGTATCCGTGGAGAAAATGGGATAATCAAATGTGCTTTTGAGCAGGCATATAATGAAGGAGTTATCTCCTGGAAAAAACCGATCAGTTGCCACCTGTATCCTATCATTGCCAAAAAGGGGAAACATGGTGATTATGAAAGAGTGAATTATGAGCCGCGGGAACAAATGTGCAGTCCTGCCTGTGCTCTGGGAGAAAAATTAAAAGTACCCGTTTACCAGTTTTTAAAAGAACCATTGATCAGGAAATACGGGGAAGATTTTTATAATGCATTGGACACAATAGCAAAAGGAGAATGGGAAGAGATTGATTTTAAAGAGTAATTCAACAAACTTTACCAATGAAAGGAACTGCTGCAGACTTTATCGCTAAAAGTACCATCAAAGCTGCCGATAAAGATCATCGCCGGAAGATCAATTTTAATATTGGTAAATATAATGCTGTAGTACCACAAGGAAAGCAACAATTTACCGATGTACACCTGGCAAGGGAAAGAGCCAAGAATATAAAATGGAAAGCCATTGAAACGCTGGATAAACAACTGGAAAATTTTGAAGCAGCTATATCAAAAAGAGGTGCAAAGGTTATTTGGGCGGAGGATGCCGGTCAGGCCCTTGATGCTATAAAGAAGATATGTGACGAAAAGGGCTGTAAAATGCTGGTGAAAAGCAAGAGCATGGTAACGGAAGAAATTCACCTGAATGATTTTTTGGAAAAGAATGGTATTGAAAGTGTGGAAACTGACCTCGGTGAATACATTCAGCAACTGGATGGTGAACCACCTTATCACATTGTAACTCCTGCCATGCATAAAAGCAAAGAAGATGTTGCTAAACTCTTTGCAGAAAAACTGGGTACTGATCCAAAAGCAACACCAGAGCAGTTGACACTCACCGCCAGGAAAGTACTTAGGGCGAAATATGTGCAGGCAGAGGTGGGGGTGACCGGGGCTAATTTTATCGTTGCGGATATTGGGGGAATAGCGGTAACAGAAAATGAAGGAAACGCAAGGCTTAGCTGTTCATTCCCTAAAACGCATATAGTAGTAGCAGGTATTGAAAAAGTAATTCCCTCTGTTACTGATCTGGCATTGTTCTGGCCACTTTTATCAACTTTTGGCACTGGGCAAAAAATTACGGTTTATAATACAATTGTTACGGGTCCACGGCAAATGAATGAAACAGACGGGCCTGATGATATGTATGTGATATTACTGGATAATGGCCGTACTAATATTCTCGCAAATGAGAAACAAAGGGAAAGCCTATACTGCATCCGTTGCGGCGCCTGCCTCAATGCTTGCCCTGTTTATAAAAATATTGGGGGACACTCATATGCAGCCACCTATAGTGGTCCGATAGGATCTGTAATAACTCCGCATCTGAAAGAAATGGGTGAATGGAAACACCTTAGCTATGCTTCTTCTTTATGCGGAAACTGTACAGAAGTGTGTGCCGTAAAGATCAACCTGCATGAATTATTATTGGAAAACAGGCATGAGGCGGTGAATGAGGGCCATAGTTCGTTTGGTGAAAAGATAGCCTGGAAAATGTGGAGACAGGGGATGCTTCGACGGAGATGGATGAACATGGCCAGCGGAAGCATTAAAAACTGGGTGGTTAATAGCCTGGTAAAAGGATGGAAACGACACCGGGGGGAAATGGAGTTTCCTAAAAAATCGTTTAATGAATTGTGGAGAGAGAAACATGGTAAAAACTAAATCTTCCCCGCCACAGGTTACTCTATATCGGGGAAGATTCGGTATTGCAGTTACAGTTTTTCTTTCTCTTTTGTTTTGTATAGTATCTCCAGGATACCTTTAATATCATCCGGTTTTTTATTTATTTCTAATGCTTTTTCAAGAAAAGAAATAGCTTTTTTAAGATCATTATTTTCATAATATCCTTCGCCAAGACTTGAGATGACATTAGCAGATTCCGGATACAGGAAATAATTTATTTGAAATACCCGTAATGCTTCTTTCTTTTTGTCATGATTCAGCAGCAGATAACCTAAGCTGTTTAACTCATGTTCGTTCTTTACCAGTAATCTCAATTGCTGGGCCAGTCCGGCAGTACTGATATTGTCATCCAGAAGTATATCTTCAGTTAACCATTGCTTTACAAGCACAAAAGAATGGTAATTGGGACTATATTGCCCGTTGCTGATAATAGTCAGCAGATCTCTTTCTAATGAGAAAATTGGAAATTCATTGATGCGGTTTATCTCAATTCCATTTTTGTAAATAATGAATGTGGGCACCCTGAAAATTCCTTTACCGGCCTCTTCATGCTGAGGGCTCTGTTTGTAAAGCGAATCACCGTTACCAAGTCCTATCAGTGTTACTTTCTTTTCAGGAAATGAAATGTTATGCAGGAGTTTGAGAAATCGGGGTACTTCTCTTTTGCTGTCTCCGCACCAGGTACCAAAAAATATTTCAATGTTTATTTTATTAATACTTTGTTTTTTGAGTTGCTCAGTTATTGCAGTATTGGGAGTGTAATCATTATAGCCACTGATAAACCATTTTCTAAATGGATCTGCTGACAGGTTATCTTTTGAACAGATACCATATATGATGTTTGGCCCCTCTGTAGTTGTTTGAGCCATTGTTATTGCTGGGAAAAGCAGGCAAAACGATATAAATAGTTTATTCATAAAATAAATTGAAGAGGTTATTAATAAAAAAATGTATGAAAATAACTACCTGGCCTTTACCTGTTCAGGCAAATGCAGGTGCTGTATGACAGTTGGCATACATTAGTAATTGAATGAGGCTCTAAGCACAAGGAGGACGGAACAACTCAACGGTAATTCCTTCGGATAGATCATCAGGAGATAATTGATACTTTTTACCAGGTAGAAACGAGCAGATAAAATGCGGTATATTTTCCTTTACATGCTGAAATAATTCTTCGAGATGAATATGAGTATGATTCTTTGAGAAAGGGTCATTATTTGAGCCAGATTTATCAAACCCCGTTTTTTTCTCACAATCGCATTGCTGTGCTGGAGATTTATACTTGTTTGCTATAGTACATTCCAGGTATATCGCCTGTTTTGCATGCTGGAACAGAACAAATACGCCAAGTAATAATATGGAGAAATGTTTTCTCACTGCATGGTAATGGTTTCATGGGTTTTCTGGCCCAATTTAGAGGACGGGATTGAAAATAAAAGGATGCATCCGGAAAAAAAAACCCAATTGAAGCCGGATAAGTATATTCGTTTGTCAGACGAGAGCAGGTATGCTTTTATATAGTAAGACAATAACGCCAAGGCTGCAGTACATTTGCGATTTTATCGGGAATATCCTGACTGGTAAGGGTATTTCTATCACAACAGACAAGAATTTATATGAAAATGAAACAGGCGCAAGAATAAATTATAGCGATACACTAATTACGGCGGGTGAATTTTGGTTAAAGCCTCATTCTCTATTGTTTGAGAAAGATATTCATTCACAGGTAATTGATTGTTTTGATGTGACAGCATACAAAGGTTTTTTTAGAACCAACGGCGATTTTCCGTTTGATTTTCTGGCAGCATCTTTCTACCTGCTTAGCCGATATGAGGAGTATATGCCCCATCAAAAAGATGTGTATGGCCGTTATGGTCATGAAAACTCACTGGCATTTAGGGAGGGTTTCTTAAATAAGCCTTTAATAAATATCTGGGTGCAGGATTTCAGGCAAAAAATTATGGAGAAATTCTCCTCACTCACATTTTCTCACTCACATTTTACGTTCTATCCTACTTACGATATTGATGAGGCGTACTCTTATAAACATAAGGACTGGAAGAGGAGTACCGGAGCAATGCTGAAGGATTTGTTGAAGGGAGAGTTGAAAAAACTTGAGTTAAGGAGGAAAGTAATAAAGGGCAAGGCCCAGGACCCGTTTGATTCTTATGAATGGATGGATAGCCTGCATGATGAGTTCAGGCTAAAACCAGGATATTTTTTTTTGGTGGCAAAAAGAACCAGTAGATATGATAGAAATATTTCACCATATAGTGCTGCACTGAAAACACTTTTAAGTAGACATGCTGCCAGGTACGAGATTGGAGTACACCCGTCCTGGCAAAGTGGGGATAATTTCTCATTGATAAAAAAGGAGAAGGAAATTATTGAGCAGGCATCAGGACATTTAATCATTTGCTCCCGTCAGCATTTCATCCGTTTTACGTTACCACAGACCTATCGTTACTTAATAGATGCCGGAATCACTGAAGATTTCTCCATGGGGTATGGAAGTATAAACGGCTTCAGGGCATCGGTAGCCTCTCCTTTTTATTGGTACGATCTTGAGAAGGAAGAAACAACCAGCCTGCTGGTATACCCGTTCTGCTATATGGAGGCCAATTCTTTTTACGAGCAAAAATATTCCCCGCAGCAGGCATTGCAAGAGATGAGGCACTATTACAATGAAGTAAAGAATGTAAACGGCACACTAATTACTGTATGGCACAATACATTTTTAGGCACTGATCAACGGTTTGCAGGATGGAGAGATGTGTATTCAACATTCATTAAAGAAGTAGCAGAAAAGTAGTATTAAATACCTTCAGTTTCCGGCTGCTCGGGAGGAGGCACTGCTGCTTTAAATGCTTTATTTACCAGGTACACCCCCAGTAAGGTAACAAGGCCACCAACTGTAATATAAATAGTAATCTTTTCGCTAAATATCAACCAACCGCAAAGAACGGCTACAATCGGGTTTATATAAGCATAGATTGAAGCTTGCTCAGTAGGGAGATTTTGTAAAGCATACAGGTAGCAGATAAATGCGATCAGTGAACCAAAAATAATAAGGTATGCAATGGCAGCCCACGATTGCCAGGGAATAGCGGAAACGGGAACTGCATTCCCGGTAATATTCGTAAATATGAAAAGACTTAAGCCTGCTATCACCATCTGGAGTCCCAAACTGAAATAAGGATTAAAGCTTGCTGCCTGTTTTTTAGTATAAAGAGTAGCAAATGCCCATGTCCAGGTGGCAATCAATGATAGAATAATACCGAATCGAAAGTCAGCATTCAAAAAATCATGCAGGTGGTCGTAGAAAATGATACAAACACCGGCAAAGCCAAGCAGCAAACCAACAATAGCTTTTACGGGAATTTTTTCTTTAGAAACAAAGAGACCAATTACAACCAGCCACAAAGGAAATATGGCCCCCATAATTGATCCAAGACCGGCAGAAATATATTTTACACCCCATGTACTAAGTCCATTACTCATAATGAAGTTCAGAAAACTTAATACTAATACCGGTATCCATTCTTTCCCTTTGGGTAAACTGGCACCTTTGATAATAAAAAATGCAACATATATGATACCGGCAAGAAGCTGTCGAATACCTGCCAGCTGTAGTGCAGGCATGTGACGGACTCCTTCTTTAGAGGCAATCCATGTGGTACCCCATAGTACACAAACCAATGCTAAGGCAAAAAGCGCCTTTGCTCTTGTACCTTTTTTATGAATGGTAAGCGGATTGAATACCGCCAGTTTCTTTAATGAATCAGCGGATGATTGAACTATTGTTTTATGAAAGTCGAATAAATTCATTAATGTTTAAAATGCCGCATACCTGTTATTACCATTGCCAGGTTATTTTTTTTACAATATTCAATAGAGTCATTATCTCTTATAGAACCACCCGGTTGAATAAAAGCAGTAATACCTGCTTCATGTCCCAGTTGTACACAATCATTAAAAGGGAAAAAAGCATCACTTGCCATGACCGCAGCTGTCAGATCAAATTTGAATTGTTTTGCTTTTTCTACAGCCTGTCTCAAAGAATCGATACGGCTTGTTTGACCGCAGCCTTTTCCTATGAGCTGCTTGTTCTTTACCAGTGCGATAGCATTTGATTTCAGATGTTTGCAAATAAGATTGGCAAAGCCAAGATCTGTTTTTTCGGTATCGGTTGTTTCCCTGCCACCTGTTTCTTTCCATTCGGTATAATTCCCTTCATCTATACCTTGTATCAACACACCGTTTAGCAAAGATTTGTATTGTTCCCTGGCAGCTGGCTGAGATTTCAGCTGCAGCAGTATCCGATTCTTTTTTGACTTCAAAACGGCCAATGCATCTGTATCAAATGCCGGAGCAATAAGTACTTCAAAGAATATTTCATTAATCGCATCTGCCGTTGCTTTATTAATAGTGTCATTACATACCAGCACTCCCCCAAAAGCACTTTCCGGGTCGCCTGCCAGCGCAGCATCCCAGCTTTCTTTTACTGAGGAGCGTTGTGCCGCACCGCATACATTTGTATGTTTAATAATTGCAAATGTAGTTTCGCTGAATTCTTTAATCAGCTGTATAGCTGCATCCACATCTACCAGGTTATTGTAGGAAAGTTCTTTTCCATTCAATTGATCAAATAGCTTATTAAGGTCACCATAAAAGATTCCGGATTGATGCGGGTTTTCTCCATACCTCATGGCTTTTGGATAAGGAATAGACTCCAAAAAATAAAGAGATGCTGACGGACCTGCCTGTCCGGCAGGCAGGTTGAAATATTTGGCAATCGCCACATCATAATGAGCTACTACTTCGAACGCTTTAGCCGCAAATGTTTTTCTTTGTTCAAGGGTAGTTTCTCCTTTTTGTTCTTTCAATAGGTTTTCGAGGACTGCATAATCTTTTTTGGCAGCAATCACCACTACATCTTTAAAATTCTTGGCGGCACCCCTGATCATTGATGGTCCGCCGATATCAATTTTCTCGATAATGGCTTTTTCGTCGGTTGTACCTGCCACCGTTTCTTCAAAGGGATACAAGTCTACAATTACTAAATCTATCTCCGGGATATTGTATTGCTTCATTTCCTCAACATGGGTAGCATCATCCCGTTTTCCCAGTATACCACCAAAAACAGAAGGGTGTAGTGTTTTCACTCTTCCTCCAAGAATGGATGGATAAGTAGTCAGTTCCTCTACCGGGGTCACTTTGACACCCAGTTTTTCAATAAATGTTTGTGTGCCACCGGTAGAATAGATAGTAACACCCAAATCAGATAATTCCTGTATAATTTTTTCGAGTCCGTCTTTGTAAAAAACAGAAATTAGCGCCGATTGAATCTTCTTGTTCATAATATTTAAGGAGTTGAGAGGCAGGCAAATCGAAAGGGCCATGCTTTCACTAAAGTTCCGGCAGGCAGGCCGCAAAACTAACTTAATTCACCTTCATGACAAAAGCCCCTTTTGTGGTAACATCATGCCAGGGAATATGCAGGGAGTCGCAATCTTTTTTCCAGTGGTTTGTTTTCCAGGCGGGTACGGATGCGTCAAATACCACTTGTTTTATTTCAAGTGAGCCGGCCAGTTTTTTCATATATAATTTAGGATTCCCGGAAAGAATAAGCAAGTCGACAACAGGCTTATCTGCATCAGGTAAAAATGAAACAGCTTCCTCCAGCAATAAAACCTTTTTCCCTTTAAAAGAAACATAGTTTACAGTTAATAGCAGATCGCTCAAAGACTCAGTTTTTTTTATCCGGTAAAGAATACGGGAAGGCTTCAGGTGAAAATTACGGGTAAACCCATCCATCAGCAAATCGCTGTCGCCAACAAACCGATAGTTTCTTCCGTCAATGAAGTCAATAGCTCTTTTCTGGGGTACATTATATACAATGATCTTTTGTTGTTTTTCTGCTTTAATGAATGAAATACTTCTTTCAGCAAAAAAGAGAAATAAACCTGTCATTCCAATTTTTAACCCACCCTTAGATTTCTCCATTAGCCAGTAGCTTATTCCTGCAGCGAAAACTAAAAGAAAAATAACCTGTGTAAGGCTGATCTGCAGACCATCCCAAAGAGAAAATGGGATCATTTCAATTCTTTCGACATACGTATTCATCAGCCAGATCAACCAGGAAATTATCTTTCCGGTGAACAAGGCAATTGAAGGAATAAATGAGACAGTACAAAGCAATATTTCACCGATCAGAATCATACTGGATAAAGGAACGGCGAGGAAATTTGTTAAAATAAAAGAGGAGGGAAACTGGTGAAAATGGTAAATACCTAATGGAATGGTGAGTACCTGTGCAGCCATCGTAACAGCATTCAACTTCCAGATAAAATCGAGAATTTTATTTTTAATGTAAAACCAGTTGTAGATTGGACGCATAAAAATAATTATACTCAGTACAGCTGCATAAGACAATTGAAATCCCACATCCCACAACCAGTATGGATTATAGCACAATAAAATAAAGGCAGAAACAGCCATTGTATTGTAAACAGATGATTTCCTGGAAAAGGATTCTCCCAATACAATACAACTGAACATTAGGGCAGACCGGAGCACAGATGGCTGAGCTCCTGCTAAAAGACTAAAGGCCCATAAACCAGTAATGATAAGAACAGGAGCAAGCCATTTTGTTTTTTTATTCCTACGAAGTGGTTTGAGTAGCTGAACAAGCAGCCAATAGATCAATCCCAGGTGCAGGCCTGAAATGGCGATAATATGAACTACACCGGTATTAGTATATGATTGAACAAGAGACTGATCAAGATCATTCTTATAACCAATCAACAGTGCCTCTGCCAATCCCAGTTCTTTTTCACCCTGAATATTTTTTCGCAGAATGGCCAATACTTTTTCCCGTGAAGAATAAATCAGCTTTTTCAGCCATTTTTGATTCTGGTCCTGTAGTATTTCAAAGTCACCGGGTTTCAAATAGACCTGGTGGGTGATACCCTGGAAAAGAGAGTATCGCTTGTAGTCAAACCCTCCCGGATTACCTGAGTTCTTTATTTCCTGCAGGGGCTTTTTGAGAAGTATTTGTGAGCCATAGCGGAGGTTATGTGGCAGAGAATCTTTTTTGAAATAAATAATTATTTTGCCTGTAATGGAAACAGATCTTTTGCCTTCCAGCAGGTTAGTAACGGTTGCATTGGCTTTAAATGATTTTGTTTTTTCAACCAGGGGTTCGTCCAGTGTTGCAATCAGAACTTGTGATTCGTTGTAATAATGACCAAACCATTTGCTGTTATTAGTAATATCATTTTTCCATGCTAATAGCATACCAACTGAAAAGAAAATAACAGAGACTATAATTCCGCTAAAGGCCGAATAGCGAAACCTGTTCAATAATGGTATAAAGAAGAAACTGCAAAGGAAAAGAAAAGCGATAGCCATAATCCACCATCCCGAAATAGCGGGTAATTGAAAATTCCACTGAATAATTATGCCGGCGATCAGCGGGATTAAAATTTTCAGAAATGGTATTTTCTTCCAGAACTGATACCCATACAAAGCCATATGGAAAAGTAATGTACCTGCCATTTACCGGCAATACTACTTTCCGGGTATATCAGGCCAGCATTTTGTTCAGGTAGGCGATTTGCCCAAGATGATAGATATTGTGCTCTATCATTCCATGAATAAGAAAGCAATAATTATACTTCCGGAAATCAACTATCTCCTTCAGGAAGGCATCATCCTTTTTTTTCAGCGTTATTAATATTTTTTTCTGAATAGAGCGGAACTCGGCCAGGCCTTTTTTCCAGGTATGTACTTTAGGATTGATCAGTCGCCAATCCATCTTTTCAAAAGCCGCCAGGTCCATATCAGGATCTTTCTCAATTCGCTTAAGGGTGAAATCAGCCCAGGTGATCATATGATAGAGCAATTCTATCATCGAATGCTCTGTATCATTTGGTCGCTGGTAAACCTTTTTTGTGTTTACTTCTTCCAAAATGCCGTACACCGGTTTGCCAAACCAGGGTTGACCACTGTTTACTTCTTCAATTTTTTGAATGATTGACTGAATCTCTTTTTTCATATCAGAAAGATACAAAGGGTTGGATCAATGATCGGTACCGCTTTTCACTTTTCTTTCTACATATTGCCGGTAAGGTATCCGTTGCACTTTACTGATCAGCCAGCCCGGATAATTGAAAATAGTAAATGTCATTTGTTGTACCAGATCATCCTTGTTTTGTTCAAATACCCGAAGGGCTTTCTGGTATTCGGCTATTTTACTTTTATTATCCTTTATATAAAATGCCCGGTGCAGGCACTGCACAAGAGCTGTTTCAAATGGGTGTTTTTTCTTTCGCTTGTAGAAGTATGTGTAAGTGGAGTTGTATTGCGCATCAAATAACTTTGGATTATTGAGGTTGTAAGTGATTAGTAACAGTAGTATTTGGGCCAGTGCAGAATGTTCTTCCCTGGTGCCTTCTTTAAAATAAGTAATGGCCCTTTTGGTAAAGTATAAAGCATCTTCAAATTGTTCCAGCACAAAGCAACCAATACCCAGTGATAAGTTGGTGGTTTTGTTCAGGTCTGAATTTAATAATGGTTCCCAAAGCTTATATTTTGATTTCATAAAAGAAACCAGTTTTTCAACCTTATCATACCGGGCAGTTTTGTTATAGATCTTATTAAGGGCAAGGTACTTGATAGATTCAAAGTTGGCTCTTTGTGCAGGTTCTGTTATCATGAGGTTGACCTCATCGTTAAATATATCTGTCACATAGTTGTATGAACCATTGAGTACCCCTGCATAATTGATCATGTAAAGCAATTCGATGTAAAACTCTCCGTGAGTGGTAATAAACCGGGAATTCTTTTTCCAGTCTGCAAAGACCTGCTGCAATATCTCAAAAGATTGAGGGGTTTCATTCAGTAAATAAAGCAATGTTGCTTTATTCATACTGTAATAATGCCTGAACCAGAAAGAATGCCCATGGCTCGTAGTATTGGCTTTATTTACTCTCTCTAGTAAAAGCGAAATCTTTTTCCTTAGTTCTTTATCCAGATCAAAATGAGCTTTCTTTTTCAACAGGATTGTTTCTGCATAAATATCACGAAGAGTAATCAGGTCTGCATATTCATTATAGGTAATCAGGTTCTTTTTAAATAAAGAGTGTAGTTCATCATACTTTGTATTCACACTGCTGAAAAGGATCATCTTCTCAAATTCTGTTTTCAAAAGATTCAGCAAAGCAAACGACTCGGTACTTCTTGCTTTTTCTACTGCTTTTTTCCAGATAGTATGAGCTTCATTAAACAATCCCTTTTTCCGGTAGATTCTTATCAGTTGTATCTGATTATAGATATCATGACCGGGGTTGTTTCGGTTATCATACTGTACGATCGCCTCAACTATCTGGCGTTGCAGGTAATGTTTTTGAAAGGCAATATTTTTTTTGGTAATGGCCGGGTGAAACTTTTCAATAATAGATGCTTCGTCATATTTCTTTTGTTTTACAATGGCATCAAACAGCTGTAAGTATAAACGTTGTTGTGTGGAATGTGAAATAGCAAAATTTCTTTTAAAAAAAAGCTTTTCGTTACTGCTAAGCGAATGGATCAGTTGCCAGATAAAATCAGAAGTTGTTTTCATTGCTGAACTATGATCTGAAGATAGGGATGGATCAATAATACAGCAAATGAATCTTAATCATAAGGTGAAAAATTAATTGAATATCAATATTTTGCAATTTTTTTCGATGATGGATATATAATTATAAAGCAAATAAATGGAGAAATTAAAAATGGCTGTATTAAAAGGCCGGGATAGTTTTACCAAAGTAATACTACAAATTTTTACAAGCCATAGTCTTCTTTTAGCAAAGACAACCAAAACCAACCACGGGGACTAATCGTTTCAGTTGACCATTAACCATTAAAGCCTGTTATTCTGATAAAAATCAGAGTAGCAGGCTTCTTTGTTGTTAAGCAATTTACTTGCTCAGGTACATACTTCTGTCTTTGTAGAGTTGACGGAAGTAGGGGTCTCTTAAGTCTTTTATAAAACGTATCGCTTCACCAGTAGATTTCATTTCAGGCCCCAATTCTTTATTTACTCCGGGAAACTTATTGAAGCTGAAAACCGGCTCTTTGATAGCGAAACCGTCCAGTTTCTTCTCAAAAGTGAAATCTGTTAGCTTATACGTACCCATCATTACTTTGGTAGCTATATTCAGATAGGGTATCTGGTAGGCCTTAGCGATAAATGGAGTTGTTCTGGATGCCCGTGGATTAGCCTCTATCACATACACTTTTCCATCCTTAATAGCAAACTGTATATTAATAAGTCCCTGTATTTTTAATGCCCGGGCAATTTTTTCCGCATACTCCTCCATGGTGTGTACAATCAGTGGAGTAAGGTTAAAGGCAGGTAATACTGCATTACTATCACCACTGTGAATGCCTGCCGGTTCAATATGTTCCATTACACCCATTACATGAAAATTCTCGCCGTCAAAGATGGCGTCTATCTCTGCTTCCTGGCAACGATCCAGGAAGTGGTCAATCAGAATTTTATTGCCGGGAATGTGCTTCAGTAAACTCACCACTGCTTTTTCAACTTCTTCATCATTAATAACGATCCGCATCCTTTGTCCGCCCAATACATAAGAAGGGCGAACAAGTACCGGGTAACCCACTTTATTAGCTACTTCAACAGCATCATCGACCGACCATGCCGTACCATATTCCGGATAAGGAATTTCAAGCTCTTTCAGCATATCACTAAACCTGCCGCGGTCTTCAGCTATATCAAGACTATCGAAAGATGTTCCTACAATGCGGATTCCTTTTTGTGTTAGTTTTTCGGCAAGTTTTAATGCTGTTTGTCCACCGAGCTGAACAATGACACCATCTGGTTTTTCATGTTCGATTATCTCCCATAGATGTTCCCAGTAAACAGGCTCGAAATACAATTTATCAGCCATATCAAAATCGGTACTCACCGTTTCGGGATTGCAGTTTACCATGATGGCCTCATAACCACATTCTTTAATAGCAAGCAACCCATGTACACAGCAATAATCAAACTCAATACCCTGCCCGATACGATTTGGCCCGGAACCAAGCACAATTATTTTCTTTTTATCTGAGACTTTGCTTTCGCTGTTATTACCCCCCTCAAAGCTGGAATAGAAATAAGGTGTCTTGGCTTCAAACTCTGCCGAACAGGTGTCAACCATTTTGTACACCCTTGTTATGCCGGCAGCTTTTCTTTTATTATATACATCTTCCTCATCACCATGTTCGGTAATGCGGCTTATCTGTTCATCGCTAAAGCCATTTACTTTAGCTTCTCTTAACAGATCAAGTGGCAATGTATCCAAATCATATTTCGCAATTTCTTTTTCCAGGTTACAGATCTTTTGTATCTCATACAAAAACCAGCGGTCAATACCATTGGTGGCTTTTGAAATAGTACCTACAGAAATACCTGCCATCAACGCATCTTTGATACGGAAAATGCGATCCCATTTTGGTGTTTTGATATATTCAAGCAGCTCTTCTGCCCGCATCATACTTTTTCCATAGTAGCCCAAACCAATAGCATTATTCTCTAAACTCTGACAGGCTTTTTGGATAGCTTCTGTAAAGCTTCTGCCGATCGCCATTACCTCACCCACACTTTTCATCTGGAGACCCAGTGTATCATTTGCTCCTTTGAACTTATCAAAATTCCAGCGGGGTATTTTTACAATAACATAGTCGAGTGCCGGTTCAAAATAAGCGGAAGTAGTTTTTGTTATTTGGTTTTCCAATTCATCCAGGTTATAACCAATTGCCAGTTTGGCCGCAATCTTTGCAATAGGATAACCGGTTGCTTTACTTGCCAAAGCAGAAGAGCGGCTTACCCTGGGATTTATTTCAATAGCAATGATTTCTTCAGTAGCAGGACTCATAGCAAACTGCACATTACAACCGCCTGCAAAATTGCCAAGATCTCTCATCATCCGGATAGCGGTATTCCGCATCAGCTGCATACCTGTATCACTTAGGGTCATGGCAGGGGCAACAGTGATAGAGTCGCCGGTGTGCACACCCATCGGATCAAAATTCTCAACGGTACAAATAATACAAACATTGTTGGCAGAATCTCTTAATAATTCCAGCTCAAACTCCTTCCACCCCAATACTGCTTTTTCAACCAGCACTTCATGTATGGGCGATGCCTGCAAACCACGGTTCAGTGCTTCATCCAAATCGTCTTTATCATGCACAAAACCGCCCCCGGTACCTCCAAGTGTAAAAGAAGGGCGGATAACAAGTGGAAAACCTATTTCTTGTGCAAACTCCTTTCCTTCCAAAAAAGAGTTGGCTGTCTTAGCAGTTGCCACAGGTACTCCCAGTTCAATCATCCACTGCCGGAATTTTTCCCGGTCTTCTGCCTTGTCGATGGCTTTGATGTCTACACCAATCAGCCGGACATTATATTGTTTCCAAAGGCCCAGGTCTTCTGCTTCTTTGGCAAGATTCAGGGCGGTTTGCCCTCCCATGGTAGGCAGTACGGCGTCTATTTCATTTTCCTGCAGTATTTGCTCAATACTTTCTGCTGTCAATGGCAAAAGGTAAACCCGGTCTGCCATCATAGGGTCTGTCATAATAGTGGCCGGGTTACTATTAATAAGTATGACTTTTATACCTTCTTCCCGCAAACTTCTGGCAGCCTGTGTGCCGGAATAGTCAAATTCACAGGCTTGTCCGATAATGATAGGGCCGGAGCCGATAATGAGAACTGATTTGATCGAATTGTCTTTTGGCATTTTTTGTTTTTAAGGATGTAGCAGGCAGTAATCGTTATGAAAAAACAAATTGCGCAAAAGTAGGGGAATCGAGGGGTTTTGAAGAGTTGAATAACGGAAAAATTTCCACTAATTCCCGGCCGGGCTAAAAGGAGGCGGGTTTAGGTATTTTCCTGTAAGAGAGGGAATACAGGTCATCATATATGTTTTTCCGTTGAGCCATCTCTATAATTAACTTTTTCAGGTCCTCAGAACGCTGAATTGTCTTTTGTGTGCTGAATGTTTCTGTGATAGTTTTCACCTGAAGTGTATCATTAGTCCTGTTAAAAGCCGAAAGGTAGTAAACGGTATGTGTCACCAACTCGGGTGATTTTTTGCCTTTTCGCTGTTCAGCAAAGGTGACCGATCCTCTTATGTTCATAAATTGTTGTCCATCTATCCAGGAAGTATATCCTGTGAAGTAAGAAGTGTCTGGTAAGATCATATCTCCTTTTACTGCTTTGCCATAGCGAATGATTGAATAAACGGAATCCGAGTGTTTGGAAACCTCCAGTGCTTCTATCCCAAAATAATCACTGCCGTCTTTTACAATGCCGTACCAAAAGCCAACAAGGCTGCTGTCAATAGGCTCCACGGGTCTTTTTTCCAGTGGCACCATTGATTCGTATGGGCAGGCATACAAGAGCAATGAAAGAGGGAAAAGCCAGATTAGTTTTAGCATAATATAGAAAGATAAAAGATACAAAGAATGAGTTATTTATCCTTCACATTCTGCTTCCCTGCTTATTTTTGCTTATGCGCCTGAGAATTTATTTCCTTGTTACACTGTTGATTTTTTGCGGTTTGTATATGCAGGCACAATTGCCACCTTATCCCAAAAATTATTTTCGTAATCCAATGGGGATACCCATTGATTTATCTGCCAATTTTGGTGAACTACGTCCTAATCACTGGCACATGGGACTTGATATACGAACGAAGCAGAGAGAAAACCTGCCAGTATATGCCGCCGCCCAGGGTTATATTGCGAAAATCGGTATCAGGCCGCAAAGCTTTGGTCGTTTCATAATTATCAATCACCCAAACGGACTCTCCACTTTGTACGGCCACCTGAATGATTTTTATCCAGACCTGGAAAAATATGTTACTGAGCAACAGTATAAGCAAGAATCCTGGGCAATGGAGCTTGAGCTTACCAAAGAAAAATTCCCGGTTAGTAAAGGGCAGTTCATTGCGTACAGTGGTAATACAGGAGGCTCCCAGGGGCCACACCTGCATTTTGAGATATTTGATACTAAAACAACAAAGCGATTAAATCCTTTACTATTTGATTTTGGGGTGAAGGATAATATACCTCCTGCTTTGGTAAAACTTGCATTATACGACAGAAACAGATCAGTGTATGATCAATCACCATTATTTTACCCGGTAAAGAATACAGACAGCGGGTATATCATTCCAAAAACACCAGTACTTAAGGTGGGAACCAACAGGGTTAGTTTTGCCTTGCAGGCTTATGACAGGGTATCGGGGTCTACTAACCCCAACGGAATTTACGCCGCCAAACTATATGTAGCTGACCAGCTGCAGGTGGCATTTATCTTAGATAGTATTGATTATGACGAAACAGTATACATGAATGCCCATGTTGATTATATGCATAAACACAATGGGGGTGCATGGTTACAGCATTTGTCTGTCATGCCGGGCGAAAGAGGAGCAGCATATAAAAAATTAAATGGGGATGGAGTAATAATTCTGCCGGATACTTCATTGTATGCTATACGAATTGATGTAAAAGATGCAGCTGGTAATACTTCTCAGCTAAATTTTAAGGTACAGTACAGTGATAGTATTACAAGAGCAATCCTCAGGCAGGAAGGAGCTATTTATTTTGCCCCTGCTGAAAAAACTATACTGACAAAACCTGACTTTGAAGTGCATATGGCGACCGGAAGCCTGTATGATACTGTTAAAGCTTATTATTTCCGCAATAACTCATCTGAGACTCCGAATGCTATCTCAGCACTACACCAGCTTAATGACGCTTCTATACCTGTACATGAGAGTTTTACCGTTCGGATAAGACCATACAATCCCATTCCGGATAAGCTAAAAGAAAAAGTATTGTTGCAACGTACTTACAGGAATAATAAATCTGTTCGTAAGGCAAACTGGCAAGGCGAATGGTTAACAGCCGACTTTGATGACTTTGGCTCTTTCCAGGCATTTATCGATACAGTACCTCCAAACATAAGTGACCTGAATAATGAGGATACCATTAACCTAAGTGCTTCGACCCGCATCGTTTTTACACCAACGGACAATTTTGGAGTGGTAAAAAATTTCAGGGCAGATTTAAATGGAAGATGGATACGATTTACCAACGATAAAACAAGGAACTGGATTTATGAATTTGACGAACGTTGTCCATATGGTGTGCATGAGTTGAAGGTAACTGCAGAAGATTTGGTTGGAAATATAACTACCAAAGTATGGTTATTTAAAAGAAATCCATACACTCCACCGCCACTTAAAAAGAAAACAATTAAAAAAAGCAGCAGTACAAAGAAAAAAACCACATCTGCTAAAAAAGCTCCTGTAAAAAAGAAATCGTAAATCATGATAACGCTGAAAGAAGGTGATAAGGCCCCTGCATTCACAGGACTGGATCAGAACGGAAATAAAATTTCACTCAAAGATTATAAAGACAAAAAGCTGGTTTTGTATTTTTATCCTGAAGATGATACTCCTACCTGCACCATACAGGCCTGTAACCTGCGGGATAATTATGGTCTTTTAAAGAAAAATGGATTTGAAGTGATAGGGGTTAGCCCTGATGATGAGAAAAAGCATAAAAAGTTTGAAGCAAAATTCAATCTTCCTTTTACATTGATTGCAGATACCTCGCATAGGATATTGGAGAAATACGGGGTTTGGGACCAAAAGCAAATGTTCGGTCATAAGTACATGGGAGTGCTCCGAACCACTTTTGTAATTGACGAAAAAGGGTTTATCAGGAAAATATTCCTCCGGCCAAAGAATAAGGTCCACGCAGAAGAAATAGTAGCAGCTTTGAAGTAGTACTTATACCCACCTGTGTAAATTCTTTGCTTGCTTGGCAGGATTGGTTCTTTTACTTTTTCTGCTCTTTATAAGCAACCCCTGGCTGCTTATAAACGATTACTCCTGCATTATAAAAACAATGATATGAAGCAATTATTTACACTGGCAACTATTTTTATTTCAGTTCTAACAACAGCACAGGATAGTGTTATCGGTAAAACAGAAAGAAAACCGGTAAGGATTTTCAGCGCTACAAAAACAATCAATGCCAGAACCACCGAAGTGACTGGCAAAGGGAAAATGGATTTTAATGTTACGCATAATTTTGGTGATATGGCAGGGGATAACGGAGGCATCAAACGTTTTTTTGGGTTGGATAATGCTGCAGATATACGTATTGGTTTTCATATAGGA
>Ga0209573_1001329_pt1 | contig 39414 bp, 34 predicted proteins | sample TNRBio252014_DNA_FD_185870 | JGI IMG/M metagenome (GOLD analysis project Ga0209573, IMG submission 185870) | Wastewater treatment Type I Accumulibacter community from EBPR Bioreactor in Madison, WI, USA - TNR Reactor_6/25/2014_ DNA (SPAdes)... | ecosystem: Engineered > Bioreactor > EBPR >...
GCCTGCCGGAAAAACACAGTGACTTAAATTGCGTAAAACAATTTTACTGCATTTGAAAATCATAATGAAAGTAGATTTTCTTCAACAGCAATGGTTGATTCCACAGCACAGGTCTTTCCTGAAAAAATAATAGTTGCTATTTAGCTGCTTTGGACAAAGCAGTCTCAGATTGGGTTTTCTTATTTTTAAATTTTGATTGCTTTTAATATATATAAACTCATATTTCAAGCAAAAATATATTAGAATAAATCCTAATACGGAACAAATATATACCGATATTTCATAAGTATGTTATTCACATACTTGGTATTTTTTATTTGCAAATAATAAGCAATATTTAATTAACTGTATTTTAATTGAATACAAAACATATATTTTTATAATAACTATCAAAAAAAAATGAAAAAAGCCCCTTCAGGCATGATACCTGAAGGGGCTGCTGTCAATTATTCTTTACGAACTATTTTACAACGATCATCTTTCTTGTGCTGGTAAATCCATCTGCTGTCAACTGATAGTAAAGCACTCCGTTGATTCCGGAATCTTTAAGATCAACCGTAACAGTATTTTTACCTTTGCCAAATACCTGTGCGATCGTCCTGATTTGTTTACCAGTTACGTCAAACACATTTATTGTAGCAAATCCGCTTTCTTTCATATTGAAAGTAATGTCGGTCCTTTCACTGAATGGGTTCGGAGTATTTTGGAAGAGTTCATAATCAGTTGATTCAACATTTCTGAACACCATTTGTACATCCATTTTCTCCAATTCTTTTCCATAAGCTTCAGCTTTTGTTACAGATGAGCTCAAGGATACTGATTCATGTAAATCACCATTGGCTTTTCCTACGAACTTCAAAGTGAACAGCACATTTCCTTCCTTAACGTCAACTGGAAGTGCCTGGCTCCAACTCATGGTCACAATTCCGTCACTGTGTGCAAAGAAATTGTTTTCATTCATATCAAGCGCACCAGCTTCAATTCCGGAAAATCCAAGTTTGCCTGCATTGTAATTCAAAGTATACTGGAAGCCGTTGATTTGGTTGAAATCGCTGGCATATACAGGAACATCGATCAGCTGATCTTTGGCAAATCCTTCACTGTCCAATTCAAGAGCAAGTTTTGAACTATTTCTTGTTTCGACTGCAGGAAGTCCGTTCAGACTTGCATCATTAGTGAGGTCACCGATCTTCACGCCGATAAAATCAGCATGAACATCTTCGCTTATTTTGGTGATCAACTCACTTTCAGGATAAGACTCGGTAATTGGGTTGGCCTCATTCTCAAATTGATAATCTGCTTTAATAAATGTCCAGGATGTATTGTTTTTGAATCCATTGTTTACACCCAGGATAAGGTTTCTTGTCTCTAAAAGGTCCATAGCGCTAATCTTACCATCTTTGTTCACGTCAGCAGCGATCATTTTATAAGGAGTATTAATCGCATTGATTGCAAGTAAATGCCTTTGAACATGGATCATGTCCATCGTACTCACACCATTGGTATAATCATTGGCGGACTGAGGCTTCAGATTGTAAGAACCTCCGGAATTCATTTCGGGGAATTCGAACGCTCCATTTGCATTGGTCTGTGCATCATTGAATTCACTACCTTCAAGCGCAACGCTTACACCTGAAATTGAGCTTCCTTCTTCATCTGTAATATTTCCTGAAACCACTACTTTAGGCATTGGGCTAGAACACAATTTTGGTGTGTTGTTGTCCTGTACCATAATGGTCATCGTGCAAAAAGATTTTGTATATGTATTATCAGGCAATTTTGCCCAAGTCCATTTTTTAACAAGATTTGCACCTATGTTAGCACATGTGAATGTCAATTTTTTATGATTGATATCAGTTCCACTCCATGAATAGTATAAATCATAATCACATGGATGAGATGAACATTCCATACAGCAATCTTCTGAATAAACATCAAGGGTTGCCGTAGGTGTACCACCTATATTTGACAGATTTACATTTACCTGGCCGGGACAAACAGAAATTGGTTCAACGCAATTCTGAATGGTGAATAAATTTTCCTGCCAGGTTTTGTTGCCGCACTGATCCCAGATTAACCAAAGGATTTTGTGTGTGCCGATATCATAATATGCACTGGCATCCAATTCATTGCCATTATAAACAGGAGAAACAAAATCATAAACCCCTAAAACATTGTCGTTATCATAGTCAATTTTGATTTGCCACTTCATGTCTTCATCAGAAGTACATTCGTCTCCACATGTCAACTCCATATTGATATATCCTTTTTGACATGTCATGTCATAGGTACAAACTGTAGTATCAGGTAATATTCTGTTAAAAGTAGGTGGAACTTTGTTCTTCACCACGAGCACCTGAGCATGTTGCCATGTAGCAAATACACCATCCCGTCTATGACACCAGTCTTTAACAGTCCAGGTTCTGATCACTTTAAAGCAAGCGCCGTCGGTATTCAAATCATCGGAATTCATCACAAACACTTCATCAGAATATGTAAATCCAACCAGGTCACAAGCAGCTTCATTCAGGACGGGATAGCCTGATTGATTTGGGTGCAAAGGACTGTTGGATGCGAAGTTGTATGGATCTAAGCATCCAGGTATATTCATATTGTCAGCTGGCCATGTGATGGCACCATTTGCATTAGGTGACGTTCCGTCATTTTTATCAAAACCGAAATACTGGTTATGTTTGAAATCAATAACCTGCGTTTTGGAAATTTTCCTTCCGCCATTATCAGTAGCTGTGAAAGTCCTTAAGATTTGTCCTTCACCGCATTCATTGAATGTAAAGGTTGAATCAACAGTCAAGGTTGCCTGACAATTGTCTTCATAGCTTGCATATCCAAAATACTCAGAAAGATTGGCTTTATCATAGAAGAAATCACAAGCCACTTCCATTGAGTCAGGAACATTCAGTGTTGGTCCGATCCAATCCTGAACTTCAACTTTTACCTGACATTCACTGTAATTTCCGGCTTTATCATAAGCTCTCATGATCACCCACCATTCTTTTCCAACGTCAGAGCAAGTGTATGTCACATAAGGACCAAATGCATCGTTTGGCTTTTCTCTTCTCTTAATTTCAACTCTGTCAAACTGACAATCGTCATAACTTCCGCTATTGACGGCTGTTGCGGGAAGATTAGCTGAACCACCCCATGTGATAGCAACAACTGTAAATTGCTGGCAAACAGCCACAGGGGCAGTTTTATCTTCTACTGTTACTGTGAATGTACAGGTGGATGAATTGCCACAATCATCTGTAATAATATATTCAATAGTATTTACGCCTAAAGGTAAAACTACGTATGGAGGATTGCCCCATTTGATAGCAGAAAGAAACTGTATAGCAACATCATTATCATTATAAATATTGGCATTCCAAACCAAACCTGCCTGACAATTATCTTCAGCTTCCGGAACAGGTAAACGGAAGTTTGCCCCGCAGTTTACGGTTCCATTTGAAGTGTTATTAAATATTCCACTGGCATTGGTTGTCAGCACGACATTCGCCGGACATTCGATTACAGGACCAGTCTGGTCTACTACTTCAATAGTCTGGACGTATGGAACTCTGAATCTTTCAGGAGAACTGCAAGACCATTCGGTTACTGTCCAGATGCGGATGCATTTGTAGTTACAATTTGGTTTCGGTGTATTTACAGGAATATCGATATAAGTAGCTGACAAATTACAAAGCATATCCGGGAAAGGATATAGATTTGTTGTATCACCATCATTTACATAAAATGGAACACCTGCAAATTCAGGAACCGGACATAGTGTTGGCGTGCAACATCCATCAACTGTGGTGTCATAATCTGAATCACATGCAATTGGATTACCATTCAGTATAGTTCTGTCTTCCGGAAACTCGATATTGGTATAGAATTCTTCATTGGTTAATCTCAAAACAGTGATGTCTACAGGTAGCAATGCAGATTGATTTCCTGAGGCATCTGTAGCGACATATTGTCTGTCAATATTTCTGAAAATATTTACATCCCAACCCAGATTACATGAATTCTGATTAGTTACTTCACTTACTTTTGTTATAGCTGCATTTGAATTGCAATTATCAAAAGCGCGTAAAATAACGATCTCATCAATTTTTTCATAACAGTATGTTTCATATTCGCATTCCAGATTTCTTTCCTGGATAACGGCACCTGACGGTGTTGTAAACGTATAGGAATAAGATCCTGTTTGTCCGTTTAACCTGGGAGAAGTTACCAGAAAATATCTTACATCTTTATTCAATGCAATTGTAATATCCGGATCAGCGTCTGACACAGCAATTTCCACATTTGCACAAGGCGTCATTGAATTACCGGCATTATCTGTTGGGTCAAATTCATCAGAATATAATGCAACATACCAATTATTGGCAGGTGTAACGATTGAATTGAAATCAAACGTATAGGTTCCATTAGTAGTAACGAAAAATTCCATCACATGATAATAAACCTGATCACCGGTTCCAATTGGTGAAAATCCACTGCATACTCCTGCGGTTAGACTAGTTCTGTTGTATGTAGGATCGGAAGCTGTGATCACCTGGGTTTCTCCGGAAACAGCAGCTTCAAAGCACTGAACGGTCGGTTTTAACTGGTCAGTGATATTCATCAAAGTCGGCAAACTTTGATTGCCGGACACCTGATCGATCACTCTTCCTCTCAGTGTTTGGCCTGCATATCCCGAAGGCAAGGTCACCGGAGCATTATCACTTATGACTACATCACCATTCAATTTTGTGATAACAATCGTAAAATTTCCTGTCGGGCAGGAAGTTAAATCAGCATTCAACAGATGATCAACATCTATGACTGCCTGGCAGTTTTGGTCCACAGAAATGTGAACCTCATCCTGAGCAACCAAAGAACAAGCCTGAGCTAAACCTTGATTGGTCTGTAAAAATACAAAGGTGAAAAGGAATACAAACAAGCTAAATGTTTTATACACCACTCTCCCCTCCGTTTTGAAAAGAAAAAAATTCTTCATGAGACAATAAGTTTTGTTATTAAATAAATTTCCTCCAGATATCGTGAGACTTTTTAAAAAAATCTCACGTATCATAACAAATCAGCTTGGGTTTAACGTTGCTACTGTTTAAGGATATTTCTTGTTGATTATCAATATTTAACATTTATAATTTTCTTGTTATATATCGATAATTCATCAATCATATAGCAAATATATATAATATGTATTTAACTAAAAAACTTTTCATTAAATATTTTAATTATTTTTAATATGTTATTGATCAAAATGAAGAAAAAGGTGCCAGATAAAGGAATGTCAGCTTCAAAAAATTTGTTTTTGAAGTGGATGTTTCCAACGACAAAATTTAACCATATATATAATTGCGTATTTAATCCTGAATAACATCAGGCAAATCATTGACCTGATGTTGAACGGAAATGCCACTTTACCTTTGCCATGTACCATAAACTACTTTATACAAATGCTCCGGCAATCCAGTGTTCAAAAAAAATATCTAATCTTTATGAATACTATTTGATATATTAAAGTTTTGACTATTTTTGTTAAGGCTAATTATTCATTTAGAAAATCCAACTTTATGGCAAAGATTGTTGTTCTCGGAGCCGGAATAGCAGGTCACACTGCATCTGCATTTCTCAGGAAAAAACTGGGCAAAAAGCATACAGTTACCGTTGTTGCTCCCAACGCTTATTATCAATGGATCCCATCCAATATTTGGGTCGGGGTTGGCAGAATGACCATAGACCAGGTCAGGTTCAAACTGGCACCACTTTATAAAAGGTGGGGAATCGATTACCGGCAGGCGAAAGCTGTGAGCATTCACCCGGAAGGAGAAAATGATTCAGGTCAACCATTTGTTCGGATAGAGTACACGGACGAAAGCAAAAGAGGTCAGAATGATCAGATTGAGTACGACTACCTGGTAAATGCGACCGGACCAAAGCTCAACTTTGATGCAACAGAAGGTTTGGGGCCGAATCATCATACGGTTTCAGTTTGCTCTTATGATCATGCGGCTCATGCCTGGAAAACCTTGCAGGAATCCATCCGCAAAATGGAAGCCGGCCAACCACAGCGAATCGTGATCGGTACTGGTCATCCGATGGCCACTTGTCAGGGTGCTGCTTTCGAGTATATATTAAATGTAGCTTTTGAGTTACGCAAAAGAAAACTGAACCATCTGGCAGACATCACCTGGCTGACCAATGAATTTGAACTGGGTGATTTTGGTATGGGTGGCGCGCACATCAAACGGGGAGGATACATCACTTCTACCCGTGTTTTTGCTGAAAGTTTCTTAAGAGAGAATCATATAAAATGGGTTAAAAGAGCCGGAGTTACCAAAATTGAAGAAGGGCTGATCCACTATGAAAATCTGGATGGCGAACAAAAAACCCTCCCGTTTGATTTTTCCATGCTGATTCCGGCATTTGCAGGAGCAGGCCTGAAGGCTTATGGTAAAGATGGCTCAGATATCAGTTCAACTTTATTTGCTCCGAACGGCCTGATGAAGGTGGATGCCGATTACAGTCCAAAACCTTTTGAAGAATGGAGCGTACAGGATTGGCCATCTACCTACCGCAACAAAGACTACCCAAACATTTTTGCTCCAGGTATCGCATTTGCGCCACCGCATCCGATTTCAAAACCGATGACCAACAAAAACGGTCTCAATATTTTTCCGACGCCACCCCGTACAGGGATGCCATCAGGTGTCATGGGTAAAATTACAGCTTTGAACATCGTCAATCTGGTCAACAAAGGTGAACATGAATTAGTTCACAAAGCCAACATGGGAAAAATGGGCGCTGCCTGTATTGTTTCTGCCGGATATGGTATCACAGGTGGAGCTGCTGCTACCATGACCGTATTTCCCATCGTTCCGGATTTGAATAAGTTCCCGGAATATGGCAGGAGTATGAATTACACCATGGGTGAAGCTGGATTGGCAGGTCATTGGATGAAATGGTTCATGCATTATATGTTCCTGCATAAAGCAAAAGGATATCCTTTTTGGTGGTTGCTACCCGAATAGATCAAAACGTTTAAATTGTATATTAAATAACAATTCAGCTTTTGAAATCATTACGAGAAACCTTTAGCTTTTTCAATTTAACAGGAGTAAATGTTATCCATGATATCATTAAAATATTGATTCCTGATTTATATAGTCGTTATTTCATCAATGATTGCATTATGCAGAATAAAAAAAATAGAAACACTTATGAATAAAGCACATACACCTTATAGCGAAGAATCCTATCCTCCTGTACCAACTAAAACCACCAGGTTTTGGAGAAAATTCATTCCTTGGCAATTATACCGGTTTTTTGTACTTAATTTCAAGATCATCAGAATTGTCGTTGGAGGACACTCCTGATCCTTGACTTTGGGCAGCATCTTGGTCGATGATCGATATCTCAAATATCTTAAAATTATGAATGGGATTGTCATTTTACAATATTGGCAATCCTGTTCATTTATTTTTCCCAAAAGAAGTGTAGATACGAATATCAGGTAAATAAAGTTTGAATTTCGAGTCTTGAATCACAATATTTTACTATGTTTTCATTAAATTCCGACCTCAGTGAACGGAAAGCCGGTTACATCTTCATGTCCATCTGGTTGTTGATCCTCGCCTTTTACCTGACCTGGGACGGTTGGGTATATGAGTGGGAAGTTTGTGGATATACAGGTCCCAATCAACACTTTGACCTGGATTTTTTTGACATGAAATATGACGTGATCAATGGTCAGATCAAGTATTTCAGCACCAGTAACCTGCATAATATTATCTATTTGTGTTACTACGGATTATTGATGGCCTGGCTGGGCTTATTGACAGGAAACAAATTCCTTAAACATGGCGCCATGAGTCTGACGAGTGTCATGTTCCTCGCCATTCTATTTACCCTAAGGCCTTCTGACCATCAGCATATTTTGCAGTTTGTCTGGGACATTGTGCATTTTAGCGGGATCATCGCCTGTGGATATCTTTTTTATAAAAACAAATTCAGTTTCAGGTGGGCATTGCCTGTAATATTTTCCACCTGGCTTATTTATTACCTTTCATTGATCTTACTTAAACCATGGCCTTTCTGGGAAAACAACCATTTAGCATATTATGGTATCAACCAGATCAATAAGATGCCTTTTTATTTTTATGGCCTCGAATTTGTTTTGGCGATATTTATATTGATTTTCATCAATTTAGGAGTAGCAGGCTTGCAGCCAAAATTTTCCGGCAGAAAAGCCAGGATTTTTCTCCCGTTCATCATGGGGCTCGTTGCCTATCTGATCCTGCTGTTTTTAGGTTTGGTCCAACTGGAACATCTGGATATTGGCACCTGCTGAACAGGGTCATCTTTGTTTATCAGCCAATAAAGAGCTAACTGAAAATAAGCCAGTTCAAGAGCCTGGCCTTCTTGAAATGTACAGGAATATCTAAAATTGTTATTTATCCCAAAATAATAGATCCATTGGTTTATTCAGTTTGGAATAAAACCACTTTGCATATTTTAAGACTAAACCCTTTTCCTTCTTATTAAAAGCACAATAAACCTTGCATCGGGTTGAAAATAAAACAGTTGAAAGGAATATTTTCCCAATGAAAACAAAATAATTGCTCATTTATACATTTCTGAAATTATCAATTATATATTCATCATTTTTAAAGATTTATATATAACTGTTTATTAAAAAAATAGAATATTTCGACTTTGAAAGTTTATTTTTACCATTCAATCAATACACTTTCACCTTAGAATAAGAAATTGGTTCATTTTTTGCAGTATACTTGATACAAGTTGGTGAAAAACAGTATTAAAGCCAAAAAAGGTGTTTCAAAAGAGAAACATCCTGTTTTTGCTTTTATTTATTGGGTATACAAGAACTAAACTACCCGGATCACTTGTTTAAATAATTAGTCTTTGCAAGAAAACGCCAAATACTGCGTTATGCTCGTTTTTGAAACAGTCATTTACAATTAGTAAACTCCTTGTTTTCAAAAACTTCGCAAGCCTTGTCCTTGACGTTTTCTTATCAAAGACGAAAAAAACATGGGTTTTCTTGCAGACACTAATTAAGGAATGAAAAAGAGCCATTAAAAAACATGAAACAGGTCTTTAAAGCCTAACATTATTTTTTTGATCATGCTCCAAATTTTCTTATAAATTAGTTTTCTATCAACTTTGTTTAGGTTAAAAAAAATTGGAAATGAGTCAACAGTTACAAAAAAAATTCAACGCTGCTTTTACAGTCATGATCACCTGCGTGATATTCATCAATGCTAATTTTGGGCAATCAGGCATAGTAACCACAGGTGGCAATGTTGCAGGTGCTTCAGGATCAGTAAGCTATTCAGTCGGGCAGGTTTTTTATCTGACCCACGAATCCGCGACAGGAACGGTTCATGAAGGTTTGCAGCAAGCTTATGAGATCTTTACAGTGGATATTCCCGGGATTGTAAACGAATTTGACATTACATTATTTCCTAATCCTGCTCAGGACCACCTGGTGATCAGGGTTGCTGACAATGAAGGAAAAAATCTCCGGTACCAGATTTATAGTGCTTCAGGTCAAATGATGGTTGCGAAAAATCTGACTGGGACAGAAACCAACATTGAAGTTGAGTTCCTTCCACCTTCAACTTACATCATTCATATTTTATCGGACAATAAAACCATCAAAACATTCAAACTGATCAAACACAGCCGGTAAAGTCTAGCTGAAGAGAAAAATATATCCTGATTAACTTAACATGAAATTGTTCGGATTGACTTTAATTTTTTGGGATACAGGACTCAGAACAAATCAGGAAAAAGTCAATCACAAAATCATTAAAACAGTACTATATGGATCCAATGATAAAGATTTTCAATCGCTTTGAAAAGATCATTTTGAGTATCAGTTGGCAATCGCTGGCATTCAGTCTCATTTTAGTTGTGTTTTTTAATCCCTTATACGGACAAATACCCCAAAAAATGAGCTATCAGGCGGTCATACGCAATTCAGGAGGCTCGCTGGTAACGAACACCCAAACTGCTGTTCAGATCAGCATACTCCGGGGATCAGCTTCAGGAACAGAGATTTTTGTAGAAAGGCATCTTGCCACAACCAACGGAAACGGACTTATCAGTCTTGAAATTGGTTCAGGAACACCGGTTTTTGGTACATTTTCAAATATTGACTGGAGCAATGGAACATTTTTCCTTAAAACAGAAACTGATATCAGCGGAGGCAGTAATTACAGTTTGTCAGGCACTACCCAAATCCTGAGTGTCCCGTTTTCATTATATGCCAGGAAAGCTGAAACAGCTGATTATAACTCGCTCACTAACCTTCCTTCATTGAATATTTCCAACTGGAACACAGCTTACAACTGGGGAAATCATGCCATTGCAGGTTATCTCAAACAAGGAGCTGAAATTGATCCGCAATGGAAAACCAGCCCTTCCTTCCTGATCACCAACACACATATAGGCAACTGGAATGCTGCCTTCAATTGGGGAAATCACGCCGAGGAAGGCTATCTGACCAATTTTGCAGAATCAGACCCTTTGTGGAAAGCGAGTCCGTCTTTTAATATCAGTCAGGGAAACGTTTCCAATTGGAACGAAGCTTACAGTTGGGGCAACCATGCCAATGCCGGCTACCTGACAGCTCTATCAGAATTTGACCCGACATGGACAGGAAATGCAGATACAGAAGGGAATATCAGCAGAAACGGGAATATTGGCATTGGAACAGAAACTCCGGCTGCAGCCATTCACATAAAAGGCATCGATCCCGGTAAGGGCAATGTGCTTTTTGAAGGCGAAATAAAATTTGCCAATCCGGGCGAAATACCGATTGAGGATGAAGGAACCCGCATGCTTTGGTATGCTGATAAAGCCGCTTTCAGGGCTGGTGTCATCAGTGGTAAGGAATGGAACAAAGACAGCATCGGTCTTTACTCCTTTGCTACCGGCAATAATGTGAAAGCCCGTGGCACAGGTTCATTTGCTTCAGGATTCACCTCAACGGCTTATGCTGATTTCTCTACTGCTATCGGTTATTTTTCAATAGCTTCTTCAGCCTATGAAACGGCGATGGGTCGATTTAACAAACCTTATCAACCTTTTAATCCTACTGGTTGGGATCCAAATGACCAACTTTTATCCATTGGAAACGGAACTTCTTTCACGAACCGATCCAATGCACTGACTATTCTGAAAAACGGATTCACCGGTTTTGGAACAGATGTTCCAACAGCATTGATCCATGCATCAGGTGAAGGTCAGGGACAAGGAAATATCCTTTTTGAGGGCGCAGTAAAATTCAATACGGCTGGCGAACCACCGGCTAATGGTCCGGGAACAAGGATGATGTGGTATCCGGACAAAGCAGCCTTCAGAGTCGGAGGTGTAGATGGAATGCATTGGAATAAAGATCATATGGGCGAATATTCAATCGCTGCCGGATTCAACACTACAGCAATTGGATTAGGAACAGTATCCATTGGAAGTACAACCACAGCAAACGGGAATTTTTCCATGGCCATCGGTAATGATGCGGAAGCCCGGTCAGCTTATGAAATCGTTTTAGGCAGGTACAACACGCTTGCAGCTACCTACAATCCAGTCGGATGGGTTGATTCAGACCGTTTATTCACTGTCGGAAACGGCAAATCAGGCGGGCAAAGAAGCAATGCATTGACCATACTAAAAAACGGAAATACCGGGATTGGTTTGGACAATCCCACAGCTTTACTTCACCTGGAAGGAACCGAAACAGGGGAAGGCAATGTGCTGTTTTCAGGAACATACAAACTTACTAACCCGGGAGATCCACCTGCTTCATCTGCAGGAACAAGATTGATGTGGTATCCTGATAAAGCTGCCTTCAGAGCAGGAACCGTATCAGGAACTCAATGGGATAAAACAAATATTGGAAGCGGATCCGCTGCAATGGGCATTCAGACCATCGCTTCAGGAAACAGTTCTTTCGCAGCAGGGACAACATCAACTGCGTCCGGTGGCGCATCAACTGCCTTAGGTTCAGGCACCATTGCTTCAGGAGATCGATCCACTGCCATCGGATGGAATACAATCGCTTCAGGAGAAAATTCAGTAGCGATGGGAGGAAAAACCAATGCTGAAGGTAATTATTCAATTTCCATGGGTTTTGAAACCAATGCCACAGGATCTTATGCAGCTGCTTTTGGAAATGAATCTACAGCATCCGGAGACAATGCGGTAGCTATGGGACGTGAATCCATCGCTTCAGGTAATTACACCGTTGCCATGGGTCGGTTTACCCATGCTCAATCTGCTTTCGAAACCGTTTTTGGCAGGTACAATGCAGCTTATACACCATTAAGCACAACAGATTGGGAAGCAGCAGATCAACTCTTTGCAGTAGGAATGGGCAATTCCAATTCAGACAGAAAAAATGCCATGACCATCCTGAAAAATGGTCGTATCGGGCTTCAGTCAGTTACCAATCCAAGCTTTGCACTTGAATTGCCCAACAGCACCTCAAATGAAACCGGCAAAGCCAGAGCCAACGAATGGGCCACCTATTCTGACAAACGGATCAAAAGCGATGTCACTCCATTGGCTTATGGGCTGAAGGAGGTCCTCAGACTCCATCCTGTCTCCTATTTTCACCATCAATCAAAAACAGATGGTAAAAATCTGATCATCAGCAATGAAGGTTCAAAAGACATCGGATTGATCGCTCAGGAAGTCTATCAATTGATCCCGGAAGCAGTCAATAAACCGGCAGATGAAAATACCGACTTATGGACCATGTCTTATGAAAAATTGGTTCCGGCTTTGATCAAAGCGATCCAGGAACAGCAGGAGATCATTGAAAAGCAAAGTGAATTGATCAAAAAACATGAGGAAATCCTGAATAATATGCAACAGCAAAAAATAATAGATATCGCAAAACCTCCGAGGACAAATACGGACAATATGCTCATCAAATAATGAGCATTGACTTTAATTAATAATTATAAATACTTGATCATCAATAATATTAATTAGTAAAAAACTCTATTGGTTTTATGGAAATAAAAGCGCTGACGCCAGACCAGTACATTGAGCAATTGCCTGAAGAGAGGAAAGAAGTATTTTCCCGGCTCAGGCAACTGCTCAAAGAAAAATTGCCCAAAGGTTTTGAAGAAACCATCAGTTATGGTATGATAGGATTTGTGGTTCCACACAGTATATTTCCTTCCGGTTATCATTGTGATCCCAAATTGCCGTTACCCTTTATCAGCATAGCTTCTCAAAAAAACACCATTTCACTTTACCATTCCGGGATTTATGCGGATCAGGACTTGCTAAATTGGTTTGTTCAGGAATATCCAAAGCATTGTAAAACCAAATTGGATATGGGAAAAAGCTGTATCCGATTTAAAAAGATGAACGATATTCCATTCGATCTGATCGCTGAACTGGCTCAAAAATTGACTCCCGAAGAGTGGATAGCCCGTTACCAGGCTGCCTTGAAAAAATAAGGACGAACCAATTACTCAGGGCTAAACATAAATTTTTAGAACCATTACATCCAATTGGTGTTTTTAACCTTTATTTTCTAAAAAAATACTGAATATGCTAAAAGTAAATAATGTAGATGAATATATAGGCCAATTCCCAGAAAATGTGCAGGAGATTTTGGAAAAAATCAGGCAGATCATCAAGAAAAATGCTCCTGATGCAACAGAAGAAATTGCTTATGGCATGCCGGCATATAAACTGAACAAAAAACCTTTGGTTTACTATGCCGGATTCAGTAAGCATATTGGCTTTTATGCCGTTCCTTCGGGCCATGCAGCTTTTGCAGAAGAGCTGTCAATATACAAAGGTGGGAAAGGATCCGTTCAGTTTCCACTTAATCAGACAGTTCCCTTTGACCTCATCGAGAGAATCGTAAATTTTCGCGTAAAAGAAAATATGGAACTGAAGAAATAAAACATCCTGAGTGAAAAAAAATCCCATTAAGAGCCTACCTGATTAGAATATACTTTAGCTTTGTCATTGCCTCAGGACAAAACAAATATGTTTGGAAGATGAAAAAGCAAAAGTTTTTTGGGTTAATGGCAGGGTTGATCGTTATTTTTTTCCTTGCAGGATGTAATTCATCCAAAAATATTGGAACAGAACAAAAGTCAGCATCTTCAAAAATTTCAGAAAAAACAACTTCAATTATGGATTCAACACCAAAAGTTACCGGAATCGGTGGTATTTTTTTCGCAACGGATGATCCGAAAGCCACCAAGGAATGGTACGGCAAAAACCTGGGGCTGGCCATCGACGAATATGGCTCACCTTTTGAATTCAGGAATGCCAACAGGCCTGAAGAGATCAATTACCTCATGTGGAGTCCTTTCAAGACCGGCAATGAGTATTTTTTGCCTTCCAAAAAAGAATTTATGATCAACTACCGGGTGCAACATATCGAAGCATTAGTGGAACAGTTGAAAGCTAATGGTGTCACGGTTCTTGATGAGATCGAAACATATGATTACGGTAAATTTATACATATAATGGATCCTGATGGCAATAAAATCGAACTTTGGGAGCCGGTCGACAGCGTTTTCACCATCGTGGGTGGCAATACAACCAAATAAAACAGTTGTGATGTATTTCCAACGATTAAAATATTTAAAGTCATATCCCGGATGGCTGAAAGCAATTGTTTTTCTGTGTTTGACCATAGCTTTTATGAATCATTTGTCAGCACAGGAAAAAGCAGCACCTGTATTTAAGCGTAATCATGTTTTTGTTGAAAGTTACCTGATCCGACATGATTTCAGTTCAGGTCTGGTATCTTTAAACTATGCACGCAGTTTGGGCAAAAAAGCGAGAACGCAATTAAGGATTGGCATCTACCCTGACTTCAAAACAACTGTATCATTTCCAATTACTTTCACCTGGTTGATCAAGCCTCAAAGACAACATCAGCTTGAAATCGGACTTGGCCTGGCATTCAGACTGGAATTTTATGAATCCAATATTTATAAGGACATTCCTGCCGCCATTTTTCCTCTGATGTACAGATACCAGCACAAATCAGGATTGTTTTTCCGGGGTGGCGTCAATTTGATTTATAGCTGGCCTGCCATTATTTCGCCAACATTGGGATTAGGTTATAATTTTTAACGGTTTGGTGAAGGACGTATAAACCATTCAGTATCAATTTTGTTAAGGTATGTATTCCATAGTTCGCAAATGAATTTTGCGAGGGGATCATTTTGTACTCATTTGGGTAATTACTTTTATAAAGCTCTTTTTAGAATGAAAATATTTCTTATCATTGTTGCCATCCTACTGATTGTTTTTCTTGTTTTTCAGACCTGGTTGTTCTTTTCTATCAGAAAAACTGAAGTACAAGCCTATTCTACAGTCCATAAAGAATCAGATCTGGAAATAAGGTATTATCCCGCAGCAACTTATGCAACCATTGAATCTCCAGCAAAAAGCTACGGCGAATTGGCCGTTTCGGGATTCAGGAAACTGGCTGGCTATATTTTTGGTGGCAATGAAAGCAATGAAAATATTGCCATGACCTCGCCTGTTTATATGGACATCAACGACACCTTATCCAGCATGAGTTTTGTTTTGCCATCCAAATACAATGAAACTGTGGCTCCGGTTCCCAACAATCGAACCGTACAATTGCAGAAAAGAGACGAAGTATATGTTGCCGTGATGCGATTTAGAGGTTTTGCAACTGATAAAAAGATCACCAGGATATCAGAAAAGTTAAAAAGAGCTTTACAGGAAAAATCCATATCATATTCAGGCAATTTTAAATACCTTGGTTATAATCCTCCATACCAATTATTTGGTCGAAGAAATGAAATGGTAGTCAGCATCGAATGGAACAAGCCCTAATTAGTCTTTGCAAGAAAACGCCAAATACTCCGTTATGCTTGTTTTTGAAACAGTCATTTACAATTAGTAAACTCCTTGTTTTCAAAAACTTCGCAAGCCTTGTCCTTGACGTTTTCTTATCAAAGACGAAAAAAACATGGGTTTTCTTGCAGACACTAATTAATATTTTTATAATAGACTCAACACTATGCAAGTATTCAGAAGCATTTTGCTGATTTCAGTACTACTTTTGTCAGCATTTTTACTTTCGGCACAGACTTCGGGTAATTTTGTAACATTTTCTTCCGAAAAAGCACCCGGAGGATATGGAGTTAAAAAGTTAAAACATCCTGAAATTTTTCAGGGCAACAAAAAAAAGAAGGAATATTTTGAAGGTTGGTATTTTAAGATGGTTTCGGCGGATCTATCGTCGGTGATCAGCGTGATACCCGGGCTTTCTCTATCTGCTGACGGAAGGGAGCAACATGCCTTTATCCAGGTTATTGACGGGAAGACAGCACAGACAGAATATTTCAATTTTCCCATCGAACAATTCTCTTATGCCACAGACCGGTTTGCAGTTAAAATTGGAGAAAATTATTTCTCTTATGATAGTTTGTACCTGGATGTTAAAAATGACAGCGCTGCTATCAAAGGAAGTGTTCAGATGCATGAGCAGGTTATTTTGCCTGGTAAAAAACTGTTGAATGCCGGCATTATGGGCTGGTATCGTTTTGTTCCGTTTATGGAGTGTTATCATGGTGTGGTCAGTCTGGATCATCAATTAAAGGGAAAACTGATCTATAATGGTTGGGAACAGGATTTTGACGGAGGAATCGGGTACATAGAGAAGGATTGGGGAAGTTCTATGCCATCAGCCTGGATTTGGATGCAATCGAACCATTTCCCGTCCAAAAACACTTCCTTCATGCTTTCGGTGGCCAATATTCCATGGATTGGCCGGTCATTTACCGGATTTTTGGGCTTTTTCCTGCACGAAGGACAAATTCACCGGTTTGCTACGTACACCAAAGCTAAAGTGATCATTGACAATTTGACCGATCATGTTGCAGAGTTGACCATTGAAGACAAAAATTTTACTTACAGGATCGTTGCAAACAATAAAGATGCCGGGCTGCTGGCAGCGCCGGTTCAGGGCAGCATGGACAGGCGAATTTCGGAGAGCATCAATGCGACCATCAGGTTGCAGGTAAAGGATAAAAAGGGAAAAACAATCTTTGATGAAATCAGTGAAGTTGCAGGTTTAGAACTGGTGGGTGAAAAAAAGGTATTGATGCGTTGATAGATATTTCTTTTTGAATATCAAATAAATTGCTGCTTTTTGGATGGTGATTTCGTCGATTGTTAAAAATAGATGAGCGAATTTTTGTGAACAATCCAATAGATTCCTAAAGTTTTATGCTATGTAAATGATGGAGAAACAAAGGAAAAGGCGCTGACACAATTTTTGCATCAGCGCCTCAATCATGACATTTCATCTGTAGGCTTTTGACCAATTCTTAATAATATCCAAAATTGATTATTCCCTATCCATATTTTTTGTCAGGTAAAATCCTACCAGTAAACCGATGCCTGTGGTCAGGAATACTGAAGCCGCATAAGAGGCTTCGCCCATAATCGTATATTTGTCCAGCATGCTTCCGAAAATAATTCCAAATCCAACGCCGATACAGATCATGGCGATGTTGAGGATCAGGATTTTCCAGACTGCTGCTGACTTCGTTCTGGGAGATTTCGGGGTAAGAAAAATACTCGCATCGACTCCTTTTTCGATCAGTGCGATACGCTCTTTATGTCTGGTAGAAAAATAAAGATAGCAGATCCCAAAAATGACGGTGAAAAAACTTAATGATACAATTGCTCCTTCCATGTTAACTTATTTTGTTTGTCAATTAATTTTCAGCTTTGACAACAATTTATCTGCCATGGTTACAAAAATTATGTTTTATTTTGAATTTGCCTTTTGAATACATGCCAATTCATTGAAATAGATGAAATTAAATTATGTTTGTCTATTCAATCATCATGTTATTAACTGATTAGTGTAAAGGATCAAACAAAGTATACATTGAACTAAAGACCGAAATTTGCTGTAGAAATGGGAGTAATACACCTTGTAACATAGAAAAGCTAAATGACTTAATAGCTAAACAACTACTTATCGGGAAATACTCCTTTTCTAAAATTCTGGATTTCCTGAATTCAAAAACAGCATGTTAAATAATAATTTAGGCTCTATGTTCTTCAGTATGGGTAAAAAAAACTTAATTATTTGACTTTGGATTTTCAGATATAAAATTGAAGTGTTCAGGCACAGTATTTTTTGGATTTCGTCCTTTTTTCTTGATAAAAAAGGACCAAAAAATCAAGTTTCATTAAGGCGATTGCCAAGGCACCGCTCACTCCCGGGCTTGCATGCTTTTTTAACCGGTAGAGGTAGTTTTATTTTGGTATTTTACTGGAACCAATGAAAGGAATCCAATCTTAAGTTCAGTAGTGGCTAGTCCGGTTAACGCAATTCCAGCCCTTCGTTCACTATCGCTGGTAATGAAACTTTCCAAGCATTGCTTCGTTGAAAAATCATACATTCATAAAAAAATCAAGATAAGATCTTGGTTATTTATGTCGCTACAATTAATTGATGTTTTTTACCCATACAATTCAATGTAGAGCCGGAAGATTTATATTGCTTAAAAAAAACTATTGAACCTTTGAACGATGAAATTTCTGACTTGTGTAAATTTTTATTTTATTTGCAGTGAGTTATTATTATACTTTATTTTAGCTTAATGTTAAAGTAATTAAACAAAATTTTTATTATGAATTTTAAAATTGGGTTCATTTTTGTTTTGCTGATGATGTTATCCTGTAAGGGCGAAATAGAAATCAATGCTTTCACGGAGATCAACTCCCTTGAACATTATCAGGATTATGTGGCTGATGGCGTAAAACTGGTATTGTTTCATTCACCTACCTGCGGGCTTTGTGACAAGCAAAGGGAAGAGATTCGGGTACTTTTTGCAGAAGAGCAACTGTTGTCTGTTGGTTTTGCCCAGGTAAATTACCTTACTCTACCGGAAATTTTCAATCTGGAAGGTTTGAATGGTTTTCCAAACATTTTGATCTATAAAAACGGAGAATTGCAACACCATCTTCAGGGATCCAACAACAGCTATCATGCACTTCGGGAAAAACTCTTGTTGTTATTGCAATAGCAGACCACCTATAATACAAATCCGCAGGTTTTTTACAGATTTTATGCAGGAGTTTTTTTAACTTTCTATCATGAGGCTGAGGGCGCTAAGATTAAATCTCATAACAAATAACAATCAGATCAGGTATTGGATTTGTCCGGAATCCCTTTAAATTCTACTCAATTGGTGGACTGAAAATCCGTTAGTTGCCAAATTATCATTAAAAATAAACTCATAATTTAACATTATTAAAAAGCTTTAAACTTACATTATGCAAAAGTTATTCTTACTTTTCATCCTCATCCTATCGTTGCAAATGATTTCAGCTCAGACAATTATGAAAATAACCGACAAAAAGATCGAGAAAACTATCATCGTTAAAGAACCTGTGTCAAAGGTCTATTGGAGATGGACTACACACGAAGGGTTGAAAAGTTTTTTTGGTGAAAACAACCAGATCGAATGTGTTCCCGGAGGACCTTTTGAGATCTATTTCATGATGGATGCTCCGGAAGGATTGAGGGGCAGCGAAGGTTGCAAGGTGTTATCCTGTTTGCCCGATCAAATGATATCTTTCTCCTGGAATGCCCCGCCACAATTTATGGAAGTGAGGCAAAACGATTATCAAACCTGGGTAGTCGTACTTTTCAAACCGATTGATGATCAACAGACGGAAGTGACATTGACTCACCTTGGTTGGCCGGAAGATACCCGATGGGATCCCGTATATGACTACTTTAATAAAGCCTGGGAAACAGTGTTAAAATGGCTTAGCGAAGCAGAAAAGAAACAATAAGCAGAACTCATTTGACCAAAACAGCACAGTTTTTTCCTTATTCTGCTTATAGTTGATATACCATTTTTTTCGGATATTGTAAGGTTCTTTTATATAGCAACATTATAAAAAGCCCTGTGGAATAAGTCCACAGGGCTTTAAATATATGATCATTTTTTAAGCAGCGAATTGATCTCCTCTGCCCATTTTTCAGCGGTCTGTAGTTCAGTATGCAACTGAAAATTATCTTTTACGTTGAAAAATTCCAGTTTGGTGGTTACATGACCAGGTTCCCGGGGAATAAATCCCATTTCAAGTTTATCGCTGATCCTGACTTCAGCGTTTTGGTTGTTGATCAGTTTGCCCCCGTTGTAGATCTTCACTTCCTGTATACCTGCCAGGTCTATGAATTGTTCAGTCAATTGATCATGGATCTTTTTGATGAAAAATACAAGTCGTTTGTTCTCATCTATTCCGATCAGGGTATGACCGCTGAATTCATGCCGGCTGATCTGACCATTGTTGGCAGATGCCAATGCTTTGAGTTGTTTGAGCAATTGACTTTTCTTTTTGCTTGCATTTCGACTGTAGATGATGAAAGGTATGATAATCAGAGCTATTAAAACAGCTCCCATGATGGCGCTTCCTTTGTCCATTATATAAAATTTTTAATAATTAAAATAATTTTATCAAAACTGCACCGGTCCAACCGATGTTTTGGTTTAACCGCTAAGGCCTTTTGAAAGCCCAGGCGTTCAAACGATCTTCAATTTTTAAAAAATTATTTTCTACCAGAAATAATGGAAAGGGAAGATCTTGTCTGTTTTGCGGAATTGTATTAGGAGGTTTGTTGAAAAATGTCCGTATTGTGTGAGTTCGCTACGGATAAGCGGCTCTTCGTTTTGGAGCAGTTCGCCTGGGCTAAAAGGTTTTTTTGCATCTTGTGCGGAAAACTGATTGGTTTTGTGGAAGCCTGATACGTCTTTTGGGGAAGTACTACCGCAAATGTTGGCGGAGATTGTGCGAAAGAAGGTTTCCTGGCCTGTTGACTGTGTGTCTCCGGCATCGGTCAGGAAAGCAGACTGTGTAGCGATGCTCACAGCGTAGCTGTAGATCACTGTCAAAAACAGCGCTGTGACTATCCGAATTTTTTCCTTCATTCGACGAAGGTAATATCTATTTAACTTATAGTGATGAAAAAAAGAAAAATGGGTCAATAATTTGGTTGGATTATTTAATCAATTATTGAATATCAATAATTATTATTGGAAAGCAATGAGGTTGAAAGTAAATGTTTTTGGTGAAAATACCAAAAACGACATAAAATGAAGGAAATTGAAAACATATATCTCAATATTCATGTAACTTAATTTCTAATAAATAGAAAAATGAATCATAAATTCTTATCATTTAGTAATACGCTGTCAATTAATTCTTTTTGATTTAAGTCGGCACCAAATACTAATCCTTGCATATATTTTTCAGCATACTTTAATTGCTCTAAAGGAACTGAAAAATAATAATTCTGATGATATGTTGTATCAAAAAGGACATCATTATATTCAGCAATAATTTTAAAATAGTACTTGGTTTTAATATTTTCCCTTGGAATTATTTCAATAAAGCTTGAATTAACACCTTTATCCAAATGGTTAGCATACGTATATTTGCTAGTTTTAATGTATTTTAATTCTTTATTTTCTTCTTGAAGTAAGCTAAATATAAGACTTAATGAATGCATCGGTCTTTCACCTATATTTATTAGTTTTGCCTCAATTTGATAGTTTTTTTTGTCTAAAATATTAAGATAAATACCTGTAATAGAAATAAATGGTCGGTCATCATTAATTTTTTGTTGATTTATATACTTTGTATAATCTATCTGTTCCTTTGCAATGGCATAACTTGTTTTTATTGAAAAATAAGTTAAACAAACTGAAAATATTGCTATTATTAATGTTAGGATTTGAAATCCAACTTCATAAATGTTTTTTGGTTTTTTCATAAATTTAAATTGAAATTTTCTAGAATTCAATCAATTTGATATAGAAAAATATTTTTCATAAAATCACCATCAATTTTCATGGGTATGTTTTGTTGCAAGATAATGCCGTTAAAATTAAAAACAGAATGCTAATCAACCATTTGATATTTTCAAGATTTTGTAACCAATTTCGTTAATAATCAAAAATTTAATTAAAAATCAATTGTCAAATGAAAAAAGCATGTATAAAAAACCTAACAATTGCAATAATAACTAATGGCAATCTAAAATAACTTCAAAATCGATCTTAGGTTTATAATGATAGTTTTTAATTCTCTTGAAGAGTATTAATCCCATAAAATCCTCCTTTTCCATTTGATCAAAACCTCATGTGCTACTCATTCACCTGCGGGCTTTCTCCATATAACCCGAGATCATAAATATCTGAACCAGAAAAAACAGGACAAATACCACCAGGGCAAGCAGGAAGAAATTGGAGAAAAATACCGAAAAGTAATTTGCATTGAACCGATCCAGTTGATCAATAAGCGGTTGCAAACTGAATGCATCGGTTGAGGTGAGCACAAACAAAGAAGTCAAAACACCAATGATCATAGCCACGATCAGCCAGCCTCTGCGTGAAATCAATGGTTCGGCTTTTTTCTTTTGTTTTGCCAGAGCCAATTGCTCAATGCTGAACATGACGGACGGAACAAAACCTTCACCTGGCAATTCCGGCGTAACCTGTCTGATCTTTTGTTTCAGCAGGTCATCGATACGTTTTTCTTCATTTGTAAGCATATTCATGGTTCGGTTCGAGATTCAGTTTTTGTTTTAATTCCTGGTAAAGAAACTGTCTGCTTCTGAATAGTTTGACTTTCACATTTGATTCGGAAATGCCGGTAATTTCAGCGATTTCCCTGATCGAATGATCTTCAAAGTAGAACAAAGTTACAATAATCCTTTCATTCTCCGGCAATCGGAGGATACACTTCCGTATGATTTCGTTTTCTTCAATTTTTTCTTGTTCAGCGACCATGTCAGTACTACCCGCCTTATCATAATCCTGCAAGCCGGTCGTATCATGAAACTTTTTCTGCGACCTGAGTTTGCTGACACTTGTATTATAGGCAATTCTGTAGATCCAGGTCGAAAATTTCGATTTTCTGTTGAAACCGGAAAGTGATTTATAAGCTTTTATAAAAACATCCTGAGCCACTTCTTCGGCTTCTTCGTGGTGTTGCAGGATCCTGATCGCAATAGTAAAAATCATGGATTGATACTTCCGAACAATTTGCTCGAAAGCCTGCAGATCACCTGCCATTGTTTTTTCTATCAAAAGTATATCTTCTCCGGACTCCATCACGCCATTAGACCACCGGATCAAAGTGGCGGTTACAAATTTATTAAAAAAAACGGAACTATTAGCTTCCGGGTCAATCATAGAAGACTGAATTCACACTTTTCTGAAATTAGATTTACTTCCTGTCGCTATTAAAAAAGCAATTTTGTAGTGAAACCATGTTTGGAATTGACTTTCAAAATTGTATTCACCGGACCAGACTCACCTTTTAAAATAATTATCACCCTATATACCATGGCTAAAACATAGTGCTACTTTTTCTGAGTTTCCTTGGTTCATTTTCCTGGTAAAATTCACATTATCACTTAGGATCTTTGATACAAAGACAAATAACAAAAAGGCTTTTATCTTTAAAAACGTATGTTAACAATAAATTTTAAGGCCATTCAGAAACGGTTGATTGATAAATAAATTTGACCTGAATCATTATAATATTTTAGTTTTATACCTCTTCTTTCAGTTAATCCGGCTGTAAGTTATATTTTTGTCCGATTGTCCCGGAACAATTGAAAATACACAACGCACAATTTAAAACAAGGTAAAATGAAGGTATTAATAACCGGCGGAACAGGATTCATCGGATCGCATACTGTGGTTTCCCTGCAGGAACAGGGATTTGAGGTGGTCATAGTTGACAATCTGTCCAATTCAGACAGAGGCGTACTCGATCGGATCGGAAAGATAACAGGCAAGAAGGCAGATTTTTACTGCGAAGATATATGCAACCGGAATGCGCTGAAAAACATATTCGGTGAGCATCAGGATATTGCAGCCGTAATTCATTTTGCAGCCTTTAAAGCGGTTGGGGAATCTGTGGAACAACCGCTCAAATATTACCACAACAATATCACCGGGTTGATCAGCTTGCTGGAAGAAATGAAAACCGCAGGAGTGCATAACATCATCTTTTCATCATCTGCCACGGTGTATGGTCAACCGGAAATTTTACCCGCCACCGAAGATTCTCCCGTTCTTCCTGCGACCTCTCCTTACGGAAATACCAAGCAGATCAATGAAGAGATCCTGCGCGATTTCTTATTGGTCCATCCGGATTTTAAAGGAATTGCACTGCGTTATTTTAATCCGATCGGAGCCCATCCCGGAGGTTGGATCGGTGAATTACCCATCGGCACACCTAACAATCTGATGCCGTTCATCACCCAAACCGCCATTGGCAAGCATGCTGAACTGAAGGTCTTTGGTGATGATTATAATACACCTGACGGAACTGCCATCAGAGATTACATTCATGTTGTTGACCTGGCGGAAGCCCATGTGGTAGCAATGAAAGCTTTGCTCAATAACTCCCTCAGGGAAAACTACAGTGTATTCAATCTCGGGACCGGCAATGGCTTTTCAGTGCTGGAAGTGATCCATTCCTTTGAAAAAACAACCGGAGTGAAATTGCCTTACCGGATTGTGGAACGCCGTCCGGGAGATGTGGAACAAATCTATGCAAGTACGAAGCTAGCGAATGAAGTTTTAGGCTGGAAAGCCAAATATTCTTTGGACGACATGACTATATCCGCATGGAACTGGGAAAAAATGTTATCAGAACAACATTTTTCATCCGGTGGAAAAGTGTGATCAGGTAGATTTTATATCAAATCTGGCGCTGAATGTTGCTCTTCAAAATATCTGTTAACAGGAAGTACCAGTCTGGCAAAAAAATTCAGCCAGGCAACAAAAAAATTCAAAAAATATAAGATGAAGGTATATGCAGTAGCAGGCAATCCAATCTCACACAGCAAAAGTCCGATCATGATGAATTATGTCATGAAGTCTTTGAAAATGAAAGCTTTGTACACAAGAGTACTGGCATCAAATGTAGAAGATATCGCTTTATTGGCTGAAGATATTCCGCTGGCAGGCCTCAACATCACATCTCCATTCAAGAAAGATATCCTTCAACTCGCCAGATCAACAGATCTGATCGTTCAAAGTATGGGCGCTGCCAACATGTTGGTCAGGGACAAAAACGGCCTGTTTTCAGCTCAAAATACAGATGTCAAAGGCGTCAGGGATGCGGTTGCCCATTTGTTCATTGAACCGCCATTATCTCCCGATGAATTCGATGAAATCCCTGAAACAATTATCAAAAAAGTCCTCATTCTGGGAAGCGGTGGTGCTGCACCCGCTGCCATCAAAGCGCTTGAACCTTTTCAATGTGAAATATTCCTTTCGGGCAGAAATATTGAAAAAACCAGAGAACTGGCCGGAAAAACGGGAGTAAAAACCGTGACTTTTACTCAAATTCCGAAAAATATCGGAGAATTCAGTCTCATCATCAATACGATTCCGGTCTGGATACCATTGTTCGAACTTTTTAACTTTTTACCTGAACAACATATACTGGACGCACCTTACAACAACCCACCACTCAAAGAAAAATGTCTGTCCGAAAGTGCCAATTATATCAGCGGAGAAATCTGGCTGATACAGCAGGCCATTCACGGTTTTAAAAACTTCACCGGCAAATGGGTAGACAGGGAAAAATTCGCTGAAGCCATCCAACTGGCAGCCGCCGGAAATGAAAAAGGACAGCATCCATCCATTGCATTGATCGGACCCATGGGTGCCGGTAAAACGACTACCGGAAAAATACTGGCAGAAAAACTGGGATACGAATGGATCGACACAGACCAAAGGATCGAATCTGAAACAGGTATGAGCATTGAAGATATATTCCGCCAAAAAGGAGAATCTTACTTCAGGGAAATCGAAAAAAAAATGCTCAGCCAACTCGTTTTGCTCAATAAAACAGTCCTTTCCTGTGGCGGCGGGATCATCCTGGATGAATTGAACAGAAAGTTGCTGTCCAACCATTTCCACACCGTTTTCCTGTACGTTAAAGCAGGTCAAAGCATCAAACGAATGGGAAAAACGACTAACAGACCCTTGTTGGCCGGATCAAATCCTGTGCAAAAAGCCTACGAGCTGATGCAGGAAAGATTGCCACATTATCTGTCATCATCCAGTGTGGTAGTCAATACCCATGGAGGAAATGTCCTAAGTATAACTGAACTGATCTATGAAGATTATCGTCAGACCTTCCGCCATTAAAGGAAGCCTTTCAGCCAATCCTTCGAAAAGCTACATGCAAAGGGCATTGGCTTTGTGCGGACTTTCCGGTCAGGCAATGACCATCAACCATCCTTGCAGAAGTTCAGACAGTATGGCAGCACTCCAAATCGTTCAAAATATGGGATATGAGACACATTTTGAAAATGATTGTTTATTTTTGTCACCTGCTCCCGAACTCTTCAAATCAACATGGCATGCCGGAGAATCAGGCTTATCTGCAAGAATGTTTTCCATGATTGCAGCTTTTTTTGACTTTGAAATCGTACTGACAGGTGAAGGAAGTCTGCTTTCAAGACCGTTGAATACGTCCATAGAAATCCTACAACAAATGGGGGTTTCAGTACAATCGAATAACGGATTTCTTCCGTTCAGGATCAAAGGACCTGTTAATCAAAACAATATCACCATTGATGCACAGCTTAGTTCACAGGTCCTGAGTGGTCTGCTGATCGCACTTCCCTTTTGCCAAAATAGTTCAGAGATCAGCCTGACCGGGCTCAACAGTCGCCCATACGTCGAAATGACTTTGGAAATACTGGAACAATCCGGCATTATTATTAACAGGGTTGATCTCAGTCATTTCAGTATTCAGGGAAAGCAAAAAAATAATACAAAACAATACGACATCGAAGGTGATTGGAGCGGTGCAGCATTTGCACTCGTTGCAGGTGCCATTTCCGGTCAAAGCACAGTATATCAGCTGAATACATCATCTTTTCAGGGAGATAAAAACATACTCAAGGTATTGCAGGAATGCGGTGCAAAGGTCAAAACCGATGGTAAGGGGATCACCGTCAGCAAGAGCGATTTAATAGCTTTCGAATGCAATGCAGAGGACACTCCCGATCTTTTTCCACCGTTGGTTGCCCTAGCAGCCAATAGTTCTGGTACAAGCAAAATTCACGGTATTTCCAGACTGATACATAAGGAAAGCAATCGGTTTGAAGCTTTGAAAAAAGAATTTGGCCTGCTAAACATCCGGATAGAGAAAGAAGGGGACACGATGCTGGTCCACGGAGGAAAGATCGGGGGCGCACAGGTTTTTTCACATAACGACCACCGGATCGCCATGGCCTTATTTGTGGCTGCCTTGAGCGCAAAAGATCCAGTGATCATCGATGGAATGGAATGTATCAGCAAATCTTATCCCGGATTTTTGAAAGATATGGCTGATTTGCATGCAGATCATTCCATTCTTGAGCCGTAATAGTTGATAATGTTTTGTGCTTTGGGAACGTAACTGTAACCGAACAGGTTGACATGCACCAGAATATAGTACAATTGATAGAATGATATCCTTTCCTTCCAATGATTGTCTATAGGAAATAAGTCATCATACACTTCAAATTCCCTGAATCCTCCAAAACCACCGAATAGTTTCATCATGGCCAGATCCATTTCCCGGCTACCGTAACAAACAGCAGGATCAATGAAAACAGGCTGACCTGACTGATCAAAGATGAGATTACCTGACCAAAGGTCACCATGGATCAGGGCAGGTTTTTCTATCGGCAAGCCAGCTTCCACCTGTTTGAACATCCGGTCAGCCTTTTTGTGGTAAGTGCCATCCATCAATCCGCTGTTAACCGCCAGTTTCAATTGAAAATCTATCCTGTTTTGATAATAAAAATCCAGCCAATTTCCTGACGCTTGATTGATCTGGGGTAAAGTGCCGATAAAATTATCATGATCCAAACCAAAAAAACTGTTGCTTGTCTGGTGCAACCGAGCCAGCTGCTCCCAGAAAACAAGTTGTGAAGAACCTGTATTTCCCGGCATCGAAATCCAATCCAACACAAGGAAAGCACAGCCGTTTTCTTCAAAACAATCGATCACCGAAGGTGTTTTGATCCCGGCTTTTTCTTTCATCAGCAACAGACCTTTCGCTTCTGCAGTAAACATCTGAAAGCTTTGGGGCGCATCGTTTGATTTGATAAAAAAATGAGCATCTGTTGAAAGCAATTCATAGGCATCGTTGATGTCGCCACCTGAAACAGGTTTCAATGCACCGTTTTTAACGTTTAAACGTCTGATCAAAATATCTTTAACAGACATGTTTTTGATTGTTTTGGATGGTCAGATCTTCTTCTTTTCCACCATTTCCATCAACTGATCCCTGTAATTTTTTCCTACAGGTATGTATTTAACAGCACCCTTTTCTATGATTTCCAGCATATTGCCCATTACAGACTGGATTTTATCCACATTCACTATAAAGGATCTGTGCACCCGGATAAACCTGTCCTGAGGTAATTTGTTTTCCAGACTTTTCATTGTCTGCAACGTGATCACCCTACCCTCTTCATTGCGGATGATCACATAATCTTTCAGACCTTCAATGTACAAAATATCTTTAAAATATACCTTGACAAATTTCTTGTCAGCCTTCACAAACACGTGGTCTTCAGTTACATGTGTTTCTGTTTTTGCAAGTCGTTCTTCCACTTTATTGATGGCCTTCATAAATCTTTCCAGAGATATCGGCTTCATCAGGTAATCCACAACATCGAGTTCATATCCCTCCAGTGCATATTCGGGATGAGCGGTAGTCAATAATACCAATGGAGGATTTTTCAATGTTTTAAGAAATTCTATTCCAGTGATCTGTGGCATTTGAACATCAAGACACAACAGATCCACTTCATTCATTTTCAGCGCTTCATTGGCTTCCAATGCGTTTTTGCAACTGGCGAGCAATTCCAGGTTGTTCATCTGTGCGATGTAGGTTTTTAGCACTTCCAGTGCCAGGGGTTCATCATCAACGATTACAGTTCGGATCATATCAATTCATATTATAATTAAGTTCCAATTCGATTTTATAGCAACTCAGGGTATTCTCAATCCTGAGGTCATAATTGTCCGGGTAAAGTAACTTTAGTCTTCTTTCTACATTTACCAGGCCTATTCCTCCGGGTTGTTTTCTAAGGTCAACGTCTGTTTTGTTGTTTTTAACAATAAAAAACAGTTTTTCTTCCTGAACAATCAGTTTTACTTCAATCCAGGCGTTTTCTATCACCGAATTCACACCGTGTTTCACCGCATTTTCCAAAAACGGGCTAAATAGAAATGGCGAAATCTCAACTTGCTCAAACGGGCCTTCCACCGTGAATTCGATCCGGGTATCTTCTCCCAATCTTAGTTTTTCAAGAGCCAGATAGTTTTTGATATAACTGATCTCTTTTTCCAATGGCACTTTGGGCGCGTTGCATTCATAAAGCATGTACCGCAGAATTTCCGAAAGCTTTAAAATGATATCCGGCGTTTTATCCGATTTGATCAATGCCAAAGAATAGATGTTGTTGAGGGTATTGAATAAAAAATGCGGATTGATTTGGGAGCGGAGAAACTTGAGTTCAGACATCAGGCTGTCCTGCTTCAGTTTGATCTGCTCACGCTGTTGGCGCAACCAGTCTCCGGCGATCTTAAATATGGTGGAAGCACCTGCAATGAAAAAGCTGGACAAAAAATAGATTTGCAGATTCCCACTGATAAATATCTGATCCTGAGGATGCCGGAAGTTAACCAAATAAATGACCAGGGCATTGACCGGCGCGATCAGTATAGCTGAAACGATCAATGCAAAACTATACAGCAGGAATGAATTGTCATGCAGATATCGCGGGATCAGTACAAGCAAATTGAGGTAAACGATCAGTATATAAAATATGATATCAAAAAAATTCTCAACAAGGGAAAACCAGATGCCAAACCTCATATCATCCAGGAGAATATTGAAGAGATACAACAGCGCCCAGAAGGTACTATGTAAAAAAGCCTTGCTGCCAAAAAACCTGGCTAGTCTCACTAGCAAAGCTTGCTGATTCCTGTTGACACTTTCCTTTTTCAATGCAGCTAAGATAAAAGTCCGGTTGAATGTAATAAATATTTTTGGATATACAGCGCTAAAGCATAGATAAACTGAAGGATTATCGGGTGTAGGTCAGTAGTTGATCCATTTTATTGACTGATGTTGGAATTTATTCTTGAGTGTAAATAAAAAAAATGGTAATTGTTTAGCTCTATAGTCTTTTAGTCTTAAGTCTATTAGCTTATGATTTATACTAAGGGTTAAAACCTTTGATTCCAGGATAACTTTGGTGCCTTTTGCTCAAAGTACACGCTCAATTTAAAAAGACTAACAGGCTAACAGACTAATTAGCTAACCACCTAAGATGGACAAGCCAGAACCAAAGAGGAAATTGATTTAAGAACAAGGAACACCGATTAACGATTTCAGATCTGGTAATTTATTCTAAAATCTAAAATCGTTAATCCTTGTTCGATATTCAGTGAGGCTTTAATTTTACATCAACTTTCATTAAAGTTCTGCCAAAATATACAAGAATATTATAAATAAGACACTAAATAACTAAAAAAATGAACTATTAAAAAGCATCTGCAGACTCAAATTTAATTTCTTTCAAATTGAATTTGTTCCAAATAAAGGTCAATATGAAGACTTTAGTAGTAAAACCCTTTTAAACTCCCTAATTTTTACAAAAAAATAATATTCCAAAAAATATGAATTAAAATAAATCAACTTACATTTGATCAAGATTCTGGCGAAAACAAAAACCAATTGAAAACCATCGAAAAATAATCATTTTTGGATTTTGTCCTGCATATTTGATGATTGATCATTGTCATAATATTTTGTGGTATGTTATCGACATGTTTTTATAATGCCATAAAACAGACAAACAACAACATATGAAGTCATATATCCGAAACGCAGAGCAAAAAGATTATGTAGCTATTTCAGCCCTTTCCGAACAATTAGGTTATAAAACACCTCATGTTGCTGTTTTAAAGCGGCTAAAAGAAATTCTTAAGAATCCGGAACATTGCGTTTTGGTAGCTGTTGATCACGATCAGATCATCGGCTGGGTTCATGGTGTATATTCATTAAGGATAGAATCAGAAATATTTGTTGAGATCACGGCATTGATCGTAGATCAGGAGCACAGAAATAAAGGAACCGGTAAAAAACTGGTAGAACATGTTCAGAACTGGGCTAAGTTGCAAAATTGCAAATTATTACGAGCCCGAACCAATACCCTGAGAGCTGAAAGCCATCCTTTTTATGAAAAGTTGAATTTTACACTGAACAAAGAACAAAAGGTTTATGACAAAATCTGGCATTGAAAGGTTGAATGGTTGATTTGTTGAGTTGTTGATTTGTTTAGGTGTTGATTTGTTGAATTTTCAAATTATCAAATTTCCAAATTTCCAAATTACCCTAAACATCATCTGCCCAAAAATCAATATCCTTTTGTTTATATTTCTTCTTGGTTTCCAATCGTTGTTTTTGGCGTTCGTAGATGATCCTGGCAAGGGTCATATAAACTGATTCGTTCAGTTCAGTAGCCGGATGCAAGGCTCGGAAAATCTTTTGCTCACTGACATCCATTCGATACAAATGATTGAAAAACAGCTCCATATTGGTTTCCATCAATTCTTCAACCCGTTTGGCTATCATTTCGATGAATTGCTCCTCAGCCAATGCTTCACTGGATTCCGGGGTTTCAACATACTCGTCAATGAGTTGCTGAACGGCTATGATTTCATTTTCCATGCTCATGGTTGTAAAAGCTGAGTATTTCGTCCACGAATTGTCTTGAATTCGACAGTCTGGGCACTTTATTCTGTCCTCCAAGTTTACCACGGCTGTGCATCCAATTATAAAAAGTTCCTTTAGGTAGAGAAACCAATTCGAGTTCTTTCAACGCAAGATTATTAAACCTTTTGGCTTCATAATCTGAATTTATTTGTTGCAAACTCAAATCAAGATCACGGGTAAAAGCCGCCAGATCTCCGGGTTCCTTGCTGAATTCCACCAACCATTGATGGCCTCCCTGATCCTTGTTTTTGAAAAAAACAGGCGCCACTGTATAATCTGCAATCTTTGCGTGATGTTTTTCACAGGCCACAGCTACAGCTTTGTCCGTGTTGGACACCATCACTTCTTCTCCAAATACATTGATGAAATGCTTGATCCTGCCGGTGATGCGGATCTTGAAAGGCTCCAGATTGGTAAACGTCACTGTATCTCCAACCACATACCGCCACAAACCGGAATTGGTACTGATGATCAGGACATAGTTTTTATTTAGTTCCACATCCCTGATGGTCAGCACATCCGGAGATTCGTCAAAAAACTGTTCGAAAGGGATGAACTCATAAAATATTTCGTTGTCCACCAAAAGAAGCATGTCCTGAACAGACAGATCATTCTGAATGCCAAAAAATCCTTCTGAAGAATTATAAATTTCCAGATATGTAAAATTGTCCGAGGGAAAGAATTCCCTGAACTGGGCTCTGTACGGATCAAAAGCCACACCACCATGCAAATAAACTTCTGCGTTGGGCCAAATCTCCAGCATATTGGATTTGCCGTACATCTCCATCATTTTTCTGAAAAGCACGATCGCCCAGGTCGGCACTCCGCTGACTGACATGATATTTTCTTTCCCGGTGATCCTGGCCATCTGCTCCAGTTTTATATTCCAGTCCGCTATTAAAGCGGTATCGGTGTCAGGAGACATGGCTACCCGGCCTATTTCAGGGGCATTTTTTATCATGATCCCTGAAATATCTCCGATCATCGCATCAGGGAAATTGGCCAGACGTCCAACCGTTCCGCCCATAGCCAGATTTTTTCCGCTTAATATGGTCGCGTCAGGCTTGACATTGTATAAGATGGTCAAAACGTCCCAATTACTTTTATAGTGGCTGTTCTTTAAATTTTCAGGGCTGACAGGGATGAACTTACTTTTGTCAGCTGTAGTTCCGGATGACTTTGCAAACCAGGAAATTTTCCCGGGCCAAAGCACATCTTTCTCCCCAAGCATCATTCTTTGGATATAAGGTTTGAGGTCATCATAATGACTGATCGGAACGTTTTTGCTAAAACTTCCAAAACTATCAATCCCTGCAAAATTATATTGTTTCCCCCATTCAGTCTGAACAGATTTACTTATCAGATCCCTGAAAATACGCTCCTGGATCTCATGAGGTTTGTCCATAAACTGACGGATTACCTTAAATCTGTGTTTAAGGTAAAGTGAAATACTGGAATTGATGATTTGCCTCATCCTTTTATTCGCTTTATCGAAATCATCATATAACTTCGCCTTTTGATTGACGAAATTAGTTATTTAATCCGTTTTTGGGCAAAATTTCATCTTTTTTGATGAAACAAAAAATTCAAACACTTGCTCATCTATTTGATTTTCAATGGTAAGTGATTATATGATCCTTTCCCCGGTCTTTACTACAGGTTCAAAAAAGTACAAAAAAGCTGTTTTCTGCTATGCAAAAAAAAGCCTTTCGCACTCATCGCTGATGCTAAAACGATTTTCTTAGTAAAATGGAGATGAAGGATTAAAAACTAAATTTCTGTTCAATCACCCCCGAACTATTTTATTTATTTTGTGTTTAGAAAGTTATTTTCAAAAAATGAATGAAAAAAATCATATAGAATTGATGGCTCCGGCAGGCTCATTTGAGTCGCTGATGGCAGCTGTACAAAGTGGAGCCAACTCAGTGTATTTTGGCATTGAACAATTGAACATGAGGGCTACATCTTCATACAATTTTACCATGGAAGATCTGGATAAAGTCGCTTCCATTTGCCATGAAAACAATATGAAGGCGTATATGACGCTCAATACCATCGTATACGATCACGACCTTAAACTGGTCAAAAAGATCATTGACGCGGCAAAAGCTTCCTGTATCGATGCCATCATCGCATCTGACCAGGCAGTGATCCATTATGCCAGAACTGTTGGGCTTCCTGTGCATATTTCCACCCAACTAAATGTGACCAATTTAGAAACCGTCAAATTCTATTCATTTTTTGCGGATGTCATGGTGCTATCCAGAGAATTGAGCCTTGGACAAATGAAGACGATCTGTGACGGCATCATCAAAGAACAGATCAAAGGCCCTTCAGGTGAACTGGTCCGGATTGAAGTTTTTGCCCACGGCGCACTGTGCATGGCGGTCTCAGGAAAATGCTACCTAAGCCTGCATACACAAAACTCTTCAGCCAACCGTGGCGCCTGCCTCCAGAATTGCAGAAGAAAATATAAGGTCATCGACATCGAAGACGGTCACGAACTGGAAATAGACAACGAATACATCATGTCTCCCAAGGATCTGTCCACCATCAGTTTTATCGATCAGCTGATCGATACAGGCATAACAGTCCTGAAGATCGAAGGCCGGGCAAGGGCGCCTGAATATGTATTTAAAGTGATAAAAGCATACAGAGAAGCGATCGACAGCGTCATGGATGGCAGTTTTTCACAACAAAAAGTAGAAGGATGGGTCAGTGACCTCGAAAAAGTGTACAACAGAGGTTTTTGGGGTGGTTACTACCTGGGTAAGGAACTCGGAGAATGGACCAACAAGCAGGGTTCCAGCGCTACAGAGAAAAAGATTTACCTGGGTCAGGGCATTCATTATTTCCCCAAAGCCGGCATTGCTCACTTCAAAATCGACAGTCACAGTCTCGAAATCGGAGATAAGATCCTGATCACCGGACCCGAAACCGGTGTGATAGAGTCTGAAATTACTACCCTGATGGTAGATGATGTCAATGCGGAAACTGCTGTCAAAGGAGACGAATGTACATTTCCATTGGGACAAAAGATCCGCAAATCAGACAAATTGTATAAAATCGTGTCTGCCTGATGATCGTGATCACGCACCAGAGAGAAAAATGCATCGGCTGTAATTATTGCGTGGAAGAAGCACCTTTCCGCTGGGTCATGTCACATAAAGACGGAAAAAGCACCTTGCTTGGCAGCCAGAATAAACGCGGATTCCATACAGTTCGCGCACACGATGATGAATGGGAAGCCAACCTCAAGGCTTCCAAAAGTTGCCCGGTGAATATTATTCAGGTGAAGAAGATATAAGAGGTTTTTTTGTTTCTTTGTTCCTGTGTTTGAGCTGTTCGAATTGTCGAAGATCATGACATTCATCGTCATGATTTGAACTGATTATCAAAAGATTCTTCGCTCCGCTCAGAATGACTAATTGGCTGTAGATAAGAGGGAGGAGAACGGCGGCGTGCCGCCGTTCTCCTCCCTCTTATCTCCCCAAAAACGCCATAGTCATTTCGACCGAAGGGAGAAATCTTTTCGATTGTTCCGCCGTTGCTGGTGTTTTCACCTGCAACATGAGTTGTAGAATCCCGAATCTAGCATTTCAAAATCAACCAATTTCCAAATTTTGAATTGTTCCTATGTTCAAGCATCCCACCTCAGATCACTGATCACAGTTCACAGTTCACAAAAATTGTTCCTGCTTTCCATTGTTTGATCTGTCAAAAACCCCTACACTTTCCTCACCAATATTTCCGTCCAGACACCTTCCTGCAATTCCGTTCTTTCTCCTTCAAAGTCTGATGAGATCTCAATGGATTCAGCCAGTGTTTCATCCTTGATATAGGTTCCGAACTGAACCAAGGCTTCGTTGATCTCCTTAGTCTCAGTCACCAATACATGGATCCGGTCAGTTACATTCAGGTCGGCAGACTTCCTCAGGTTCTGGATCCTGTTGACCAGTTCGCGGGCAGTTCCTTCAGCCATCAAAGCATCCGTCAACTGTATATCCAATGCAACAGTCAGATTCCTGTCGGTCGCAACCGTCCATCCAGGAATATCTTCAGCTGTGATCACGACATCCTCTGCTGTCAGATCAAACTTCTGACCGTCAATCTCGATTGTAAAGGCATTTTCAGCTTCGATTCCGGAAATATCTTCCTGAGACATTTCACCAATGATCCGGCTGGCGTCCTTCATGTATTTGCCCAACCTTTTGCCCAGGGTCTGGAAATTGGGTTTCACGGATTTATGTATGATACCTGAAGTATCTGTAATATATTCTATCTCTTTGATGTTAACCTCCTGAAGGATCAGATCCTTTACTTTTTCCACCTGATCTTCAAAGGTTTTGTCCAATATCGGCAATATGATCTTGTTGAGCGGTTGTCTCACCCGGATCATTTGTTTTTTACGGAGAGACAATACCAGTGAAGATATCCGTTGAGCATATTCCATCCGTTCTTCCAGAGCCTGATCGATCAGGCTTTCATCTGCTTTGGGATAGTCCACCAGATGGACAGAATCCGAAGATTCGCGCTTGCTCACTTCGTTGAGATTGCGGTACATCCATTCACTCATGAAGGGCGCACCAGGAGCCATCAGTTTGGCGAGCGTGATCAGCGATTCGTACAAGGTCTGATAGGCTGATAATTTATCTTCGGAAAGGTCGCCTTTCCAGAATCTTCTCCTGTTGAGCCTCACATACCAATTGCTCAGATGATCGTACACAAAGGTCTGGATCTTGCGCAATGCAGCCGTCAGATCATAATTCCGGAGATCTTCATCCGTCTCTTTGATCAGGGTGTTCAACAATGAAATGATCCAACGGTCGATCTCAGGTCTCTGTTCAACCGGTACCGGTTCGCGGTCGTACCTGAACTGATCCAGATTGGCATACAGTGAAAAGAAAGAATAGGTATTGTACAAGGTCATGAAAAACTTACGGGTAGTTTCTTCCACACCCTTCAGGTCGAATTTCAGGTTGTCCCATGGCGGTGCATTGGCGATCATATACCATCTGGTCGGATCAGCGCCATAATTGCCAATGGTCTCAAACGGATCCACGACATTGCCTTTGCGTTTGGACATTTTTTCGCCGGTTTTATCAAGTACCAAACCAGTGGAGATCACATTTTTGAAGGCAACACTGTCAAAAACCATTGTTGCGATCGCATGCAGGGTAAAAAACCAACCGCGTGTCTGATCCACTCCTTCGGAAATAAAATCAGCCGGAAAATGCAGATTGAATTTCTCCTGATTATTGAACGGATAATGATGCTGGGCTGCCGGCATGGCTCCGCTGTCAAACCAGACATCGATCAGGTCGGGTTCGCGGAACATTTTTTTGCCGGTCGGGCTTACCAAAACAACACGGTCTATATATGGTTTGTGCAGGTCTATCCCTTGCAGGGTAGCATCCGTTTTGTATGGATTGTTTTCCATAAAACCAGCTTTGACCGAAGCTTCGATCGCATCGGAAAGTTCCTGAACAGAACCGATGATCAATTCTTCAGCAGCATCTTCTGTTCTCCAGATCGGCAAAGGAATTCCCCAGAAACGAGACCTCGAAAGGTTCCAGTCCTGCAGGTTCTCGAGCCATTTGCCAAAACGCCCTGAACCGGTGTGTTCCGGATACCAGTTGATCGTATTGTTCAATTCGATCATCCTTTCCTTCATCCCTGTAGTTCTGATGAACCAACTGTCCAGCGGATAATACAGAATGGGTTTGTCCGTTCTCCAGCAATGCGGATAGCTGTGAACATATTTTTTGACGTTGAAAGCTTTGTTTTCGTATTTGAGTTTCACAGCGATCAACACATCGATATCTTCCCAATTGGGGTCATCTTTATAGTTTTTGACGTATTTCCCGGCCAGGTCACCGGCATTTTCGGTGAATTTGCCCTGTTTGTCCACCAAAGTGAGTGATCCGATACCATTTTGTTTACCGACAAACATATCATCAGCACCAAAAGAAGGTGCGATGTGAACGATGCCCGTTCCATCTTCTGTAGAAACAAAATCTCCGGTGATCACGCGGAATGCATCACCGTCTTCCGGTTGCGCATACGGCATCAACTGCTCGTATCTCATACCTTCCAGATCGCGCCCTTTATATTTACCGGTTAGAGCATAAGGAATGAGCTTATCGTTTTCCTGGTAAGCATAAAAGTCCGCCTGAGCCTGTTCTTCCTTAAACCAGGAAGGCAACAACGCTTCTGCCAGGATCAGGTTGACCCGTTTAAATGTGTATGGATTGTATGTTTTGATGCGAACGTAGTCTATGTTTTTGCCCACAGCCAGCGCAGTATTGGACGGCAGAGTCCAGGGTGTGGTGGTCCAGGCTAGGAAAAACACATCGCCATCGTCGATGTCTTCGAACAAAAAAGCGGATTGTTCGTTTTTGACAACTTTAAATTGTGCCACCATACTGGTATCTGACACATCGCGATAGCATCCGGGCAGGTTCAATTCGTGGGAACTCAGTCCCGTTCCGGCGCTGGGAGAATACGGCTGAATGGTATAACCTTTGTAAAGCAGGTCTTTGGAATAAAGCTCTTTCAATAAATACCAGACCGTTTCGATGTAACTGTTGTCAAAGGTCATATAAGGCTTATCGAGATCTACCCAAAATCCCATTTTACGCGTGATATCGTCCCATTTGTCCTTATATTGCATGACGGTGGTACGGCAGTGCTGATTGTATTCCTCCACGCTGATCTTATCACCGATATCATCTTTGGAAATGCCGAGTTCGGATTCGACTTTCAGTTCAACAGGCAGGCCATGGGTATCCCAACCGCCTTTTCTTTCGACGCGTTTGCCCTTCATGGTCTGATAGCGGCAAACCAGGTCCTTGATGGCTCTTCCGAGGACGTGATGAATACCGGGCAAACCATTGGCAGACGGTGGTCCTTCATAAAATATAAAAGGATTTTCTTCCGATCTTTGGTTGACACTGCGGTGAAAGACGTCGCCTTCTTCCCAGAATTTGAGCACTTCCTCATCGATCTGATTGAAATCCAAACCTTTAAATTCTCTGTACTTAGTCATAACATCTTTTTCTGAAAGTCAAAAAAGTTCTTTTCAGGGTTCTATCGACAAATGTATTTCATTGAAAACAAAGGTCTTCAGCGTTGTTACCTGCCAAAAGTGCCCCAAAAAAATAAACGAAGCAGCAAAGGTAAAAATATTGAAATGAAATGAAGGAAAAAAAATCAGGGAAAGGAAGGGAGAATTGATTTTATAATTATCAGATGATCTAATGATCTGATGATCTGACGTTCGATATTTTATATGGGGGGCGTATAACTCAACAATTCAACAATTCAACGAATCAACATTTCAACAATTCAACAAATCAACAACTCAACACTTCCCCCCATCCCTAACCTGGACGAGCCAGAACCAAAGAAGAAATTGATTTAAGAACAAGGAACACCGATTAACGATTTCAGATCTTGTATTTCTATTCTAAAATCTAAAATCGTTAATCCTTGTTCGAT
>Ga0209573_1001330_pt1 | contig 39412 bp, 31 predicted proteins | sample TNRBio252014_DNA_FD_185870 | JGI IMG/M metagenome (GOLD analysis project Ga0209573, IMG submission 185870) | Wastewater treatment Type I Accumulibacter community from EBPR Bioreactor in Madison, WI, USA - TNR Reactor_6/25/2014_ DNA (SPAdes)... | ecosystem: Engineered > Bioreactor > EBPR >...
GATTCCGCAACTGAACACGAAATCATGGAGATGCTGCTGAGGCTGAACCGTGAAGGTCGAACCATCATCATGGTGACGCACGAAACGAGTGTGGCAAAACTGGCGAAACGCCAGATTTATATGCGTGATGGCAAGGTGGCTGGAGAAGGAGTCTTTCCCGGATAACTTTTCTGACTACCGAACAGGTTTGTCTCGCGCCGTGCCGTTGAAGAGTTTAACAGTCCCTGATGTTGTAGAAGTTCCATGGCAAATCTGCTTCGAACCATTCAGCTGGCCTTAAAAAGTCTGCTTCTCCACAAGCTTCGGTCTGGTCTGACGATGCTGGGAATCGTGTTCGGAGTATTTTCCGTGATCGCGATGCTGGCGATCGGGGAAGGTGCCAGTCGGCAGGCTCAGCAGCAGGTCCTGCAACTGGGTGCCACAAATATCATTGTCAGAAGCGTCAAGCCTCCGCGTGAAAACGCGAGCGCCATGCAGGGGTCGAATTCGTTTGTGCTGAGATACGGACTGAAGCGAGCAGACTACGACCTGCTGTCGAAAACGATCCCCACCGTGTTGCAGGCCGTTCCGATCCGTGAACTGACAAAGGCGTGTCGATACCGACATCGAGAGATGAATTGTCGCATTGTTGGCTGCACGCCGGAATACGTCGACATGAACCATTTGTCTCTCGCGCAGGGCCGATTCATTTCCGACAAGGATCGTCGGGAGAAGTCGAACGTGGCGGTGATCGCGTCCGGAACGGCAGATACGTTATTTCAATACGATGACCCCATCGGTCAGTCCGTGAAGATTGCCGATCGACGGTACACCGTGGTCGGAGTCACCAAATCGCGCGAAGCCAGTGCGGCCATTGGGGGCAGCATGTCGGGACAGGAATACAACAACGATATTTACATTCCACTGGAAACCATGCGTGTCCGGATGGGCGATCTGGACATTGATCGCCGTCAGGGCTCATTCAGTGCCGAAGAGGTGGAGCTGAATCAGATTACGCTGAAGATCACGGACACTGATCAGGTGGTCCCCACCGCAAGTGTGATTCGTGAGAGTCTGAAGCAGAACCACAAGTCCGATAACGACTACTCTGTGGTCGTGCCGCAGGAACTGCTGAAACAGGCTGAACAGATTCGAGTCATCTTCAATGTGGTGCTGGGATCCATCGCCGCCATCAGTCTGATTGTGGGCGGAATCGGCATCATGAATATCATGCTGGCCACTGTGACCGAAAGAACGCGTGAAATTGGAATTCGTCGGGCTCTGGGGGCCAAGCAGCATGACATCACGATGCAATTCCTGACGGAGACCATCGTCTTATCCGGGAGCGGGGGATTGATTGGAGTGGGATTGGGCCTGTTGACTCCTTTGGCATTTGCCGGCATGAAAAGTCTGGCCGAACAGGTGTTCTTCAGTGGTCAGACGGCCTCTGAGTTCAGCACGATGTTCTCCAATATGTATCCCCAGGTGGTGCCCAGCAGCCTGCCGCTGGCGTTTGGGATCTCAGTAGGCATCGGGGTCATCTTTGGACTGTACCCGGCTCGTTCCGCAGCGAGACTCGATCCGATTGAAGCGCTCAGACACGAATGATGCATCGCATCGTGCCTTGCTGCAGATCCGAGCCTGCTTCGCAAAGAACTGTGCCTGAGCAAACAGCAAGGTGAGGTGCCCACAGCAGACATCCGCACGTCAACCGCTGTGCAACTCGCAGGTCCACGGTCGGTTGCAAAAAAAACCGACCTGATCCATCGAATCAGGTCGGCTCTGAAGTTACATCGAAATGTTTCGGAGTCACATTACTCCTGCTGTACGCCTCCGGGCGCCGGCAGTCCGTCCTTCGATGGGCCACTGGTCGGGGGTGGAGCTGGCTGATCCGGGATTACAGGTTCCTGGCTTCCGCCGCAGCCGGCGATCAGCAAAAGTGCGAGTACCGAAAACAACAATCTTGGCATGAGACAATTCCTGTGGGAAAAGGACGTTAGAACTCACCGAGCGTTCGTCCGTCGGCCATCGCCGCCAGTGAATGCAGCGTGCCGCCGTAACGTGTCGCATCGATGTTTTCGGAAATGAATCGCACGGATCCGTCAGCCAGCAATACCTGAACGCCGCCTGTGTGCGCACTGTTCAGCTGGTTGTAAGCCTTTCCAAAACCCCAGGCTGTCGGGAACGCTCCGTTATCAATCCAGAAGAATGAGTAGTCGTCACCACCAGTAACTTCGAAAAAGGCAATCGTGTTGCTCAGACCATCTGTGATATCACGGAACTTCGTCTTCGCCCCACTGCCAAAAATCCCCTTCACAGAACTCCATCCATTACTCAGGTGGCCACCGATCGGACCACCGCTCGGAAGATAGTTCGTCTGGCCAATTGCAGGCTGCTGGCCAAACCAGTACTCCGCACCCCATGTCCCACTGCCGCCAACACATGTTTTGTCTGTACACCAGGCATGAAGTCCTGGCAGCTGACCCTGGCGTGAAATCTGTGGATCTGACGGGCACAGGAACATCGGAAATTTGATCTGAGCATCGTCCCAGTCCAGATTCCACCAGCTTGTGCGACGGCTGGGAGTGTACGTATCGGTTGGGTAGGGAATGGGATCAAAACCCTTCCATGTCGTGATTCGCTCATACAGATTGGCCTGTTCCATGAAAGGCAGGATCACAGCATGTGCGCTGAGTCCCGGATTGTTGCGAGTCACGACAAGATCCCATGCACCCAGCTTGTCAGGCGTTGGATTTTGCTCCATCGAAATCTTCGCCCGGGGGCAGGAAGTTATAATTGTCATGAAAGTTGTGTAGTGCCAGCCCGAACTGTTTCAGGTTGTTTTTGCACTGAGTCCGACGTGCGGCTTCTCGAGCCTGCTGAACGGCAGGCAGCAGCAGTGCAATCAGGATTGCAATAATTGCGATGACTACCAGCAGTTCGATGAGCGTGAAACCACGCCGCATCAGGCTTGCAGGCCGAGCCTTCTGTGCTTTTCTCATCAATCAGTCCTCCATCAGAAGATAACGACAAAACAAACAAAGCCTTGAATTTTTGATCCAAGGCTTCGTTCTAAAACTCAGTTCAAAATGGCACTTATCAGTCTTCGATCAAAACGGTGACTCCGTCGGAGCGGCACCTTTCGGGGCGTTCGGATCCTGGGTTTCAGGAGTCGCCGCCTTCATTGGAGGTGCCCGAAGTTCTTCCGGCACATCACTGTCTTCACTGCAACCCACGACAAACGGAGAAAGCAGCAACACAAATGCAAATAACGATCTCATGGTCTCTCCTGCAGTCTTTATTCAAGTCCAGACACTGGCTGGCCATCCTGAGCACCGGACAATCGCAGCAGAACATCCGCATCGGTGTTCACAGAGATTGCTCGAACTGCTCCGTCACCCATGGCATACTGAACGATCCCCACATGCCGACTTGTGAACTTCAGTGATTCGTAAGTTGCACGTGTGCTGTAGGGTACGCCTGGAATCGCCAGGGTTTTCGTCTGAAAATGGGTTCCGATCGGGCCCATCATCCATGACATGGATCGCAGGCGGCCAACTCCTTTGTAGCCGTCGGTGAAGTCGCCAGTGACTTCTCCAAACATCAAAGTGTTGGACAGGCCGTCCGTCACATCGGCAAACCTTTTCATCTTATTATGCCGGAACATGCCCTCGTAGTCATCAATTTCGCGAGCCAAGGCACCGGTCTGCCCCAGTTCTGCACCCGTACAGTACATGCGGCCAGCCACCCCAAGATAGTTTGTCAGTGCTGTAAACCGTGACACTGGGTCAGGAAGCACATCATTCAAATAGAATCCTCCATACGTGGGGCCGGAAGCGGTACGGATCATCCAAACCGTGAAGTCCGCTGCGCCGGGTCGCAGAGCCGCCTGCGGATTGTCGGAAGGACACATCAGGGCTGGATTCTGAACTCCGGTCACGGCATTGATTGTCGGGAAGTAGTAATAGTTCTGGCGACGTGGGTCGGGAGGTGAGATCCCAAAATCCTGGAAGTCCTTGGTATCCATCTTCAGGTTCTCCCCGAATGGACGGTACACGGCGTCCTGTTCCATATAGGGAGCCAGGTACACAAGCGTTCCGATCAGAGTCAATTCATCGAGATAGGCCAGGTTGGCATACGCTCGAAAGTCGAACACCTGCCCCGGCGGCATCTTCTTGTAGGTCGATTCAAAGTTGTGGACTGCCAGGCCAATCTGCTTCAGATTGTTCTTGCACTGTGTACGGCGAGCTGCTTCACGAGCCTGCTGGACCGCTGGCAAAAGTAAAGACACCAGAATCGCAATAATTGCGATGACCACAAGCAACTCGATCAGTGTGAAACCACGCCGAACAGGGCTCGACGGTCTTGCCGAAGCCAATTTCTTCATAATCTCTCTCCAACGAAAAAAACAAACACGGAAATATTGCCTTCAGGAAACTCTTCAACAGTGTCAGATCAACTCAGATCAAAGTGCCCCGAAAGATGCCGGAAAGAAAGTTGTTACCAGGGTACAGCCCCTGGTGAAACTTCTCGCTGCGCAGTCCTGCGAGAAGCAATTGTACACATCACGTTAATTTGTTCACCAGAAAAATTTCTCGCAATCCAGAACGCCCAAATATCGAACAATTTGCCTGAGATTTGTATGGTCGGCAAGCTCCATCCATCAATCGCCAGAACCGCCTCAATCCGCTGACGGTGTGCGTTTCAGCACCGCAAAATACCTGGACTCCGGATTTGAAATCAAAGACCAGCCCGCCTTCAACTCGGGGATGTCGTCAGGTCGCCGATATCGACTGTATCGGTGGTTGAGATCGATCACGATGTACTCGGTGTCGTCCGGTACGCCCGGACGATATACGTTCACCGCTCTCAGATAGCCACTGTAGTCGTACGAACGTTCAAAATGGGTCAATCGAGTGTGGACAAAATCCGTCGATGCTACGCGCGAACCCTCTGGTAACATTCGCAGGACTTTTTCAAATTCGTCCGCTCGCGGACCTCGATCGTAGAGGTTTCTCCAGCCGAATTGAGATTCCTGAGACCAGAACGTCGCACCACAGGGCATCAGTGATCCTGTCACCGCAGTCAGCAACGCACAAAGAAAACCAAATCGCGATTGCCGTATGGCAGAAATTGTGCCAGTGGCAGAATTTCCCAGTGATCCGGCGGCAGCCCAGAACAAGACGGGCAGAAGCGGTGCATGAAAGTGGTGGTAGGGGATCGGTGGAATCTCTCGCAGAACACTTGCTGCCTCTGACACAGTTTCTGCGTTTGCGCTGTCGGCATTGCTGAGCTGAATCAGGCTCAGCGTCACAAAAGTTGCAGAACCCGCCAGCAAACACAGGGGTTTGCGGAGCGGTAATCCACCGACCGGGACGCAAAGGACCGCCACATAAAATGCCGTTCGCAAACTGAAGAACGCAGACAGCACCTTCACAGGATTGTGCAGAGTCGTACGAATCAATTCGCCGGGTGAGTTTCCCAGATCCCCGAAATACCGGCTGTAATGGACAGAATCACCGGACCTGAATGCCGGGATGATAACCAGGACTGCTGACAAAACGTACACAACGCAAAATAAACAAGCAGCCAGTCCCCACCACCAGCTTTTCCAATCGTCTGTTCCGCGATCCTCCCGGACTTGATCCAGGAAAACAACGAAGGCAATTCCGCCAATGACGATTGCAAAGTCTTCCTGAGTTGTCAGAGCCACCAGCAGACAAACAGAGGCTCCAACCAGTCGCTTTCGTTCAGCCAGGTCGATGCCCCAGAACATGAACGGAAGTCCATAACAACTGGGCCGCAGAGTTTTCAGGTCAATCGCGATGTCCAGAAAATGCATCGGAAAAAACAGCAGCCACGCCAATGCCATCCACATAGCCGCTCGGGAACTTCGAGCGTGGCGACGCGCAATCTGAAAAATCGGGATCACGCAGATCGCCAGACTCAGTGATGCACAAAATTCCATCATCAGGTACGAGGGCCACAGCATATGCAATGGCAGCAGAAGCAGATGAATCACCTGAAGATGCTCACCAAGGAACAACCCCTGATCGAGATAACTGCGAAACCCTTTCCCATGCCAGATGTTCCACAGATGTTCCTCGTACATTGCCGAATCGCCGTGCGGTACCAGTAGTTCTGCGTAGAGCCGATAGTTCATCCAGAATGATATGGATTCCCAGACCAGTGCCGCAGCGATGACAATGATGAACTCACGGCCATATCGAGCTTCGTCACCATTCGAATCAGGCTTCTGCTCCGCTCCGATCACAGGCCGTTCCAGAAGCTGGTTGATCACACTGGCCAGCACCATCGCTCCCCAGAGCGGTGTCGTTGTCGCCAGGAACACCTGAAAGGACTCCCAACCGAGCAACGGCAGAGCATAGGCTGTCAGGAGCCACACCCAGGACCAGGACATCGCAAGGCCAACGTTTTTCAGCCGCCGCAAAAACATCCGAAGCCATCCCGCAGGTCCGGACGAACAAAGGCTGTAAATTCCTGTTGCACCAGCGAACACGGCAATGATCCGAAGCAGCACGCTGAACCATGACAGTTCGATCTGCCAGCGGTGATCCGTTCGTGTCGATGCCCCCCCAAGTCCCGCGATGACTTGCTGATGAACATCTCCAGGCCAAAACGAATGAAACCAGGTGGGATCGGTCAGGATCATCCAGACCATGGTTGCAAAGCCAACACAGCCAATGACGGCTGTCAGCCAGTCAACACTGACGGAGCGAGTGGACTTACGATCCCGCGATGTTTGTGTGCTTGAATTCATTGTCTTAGGGCGTTACGCCCGATGTGTTCTTTCCAGCAGAAATCAACGCCACCCATTTTCGCGAATGCGACTATTTCCCCCAGTGTGAGATTGTCAGTCTGCAAAGGCTGGAATGCTACTCAGGACCTGCGATCGACTCTCTGATCAGGTGAACAGAGACTTCCGGGTGGGGCCATTATCGTCTTGACCCATTTTCAAAGAGCTGTGACTCTACTGCTGCTGTAAACCGCCGTCGCGGTCTGCGCTGATACTGCGCGGCGAGTTTATGGAAATTGAACGGATTCAGTTTCTCCAGCAACATGAATTCTGGCCCCATGTCATCTGCTCGCGACCGAGTCGTGTGGAGCTGGCCAGCAGTGCTGTTCTGCAGTCTGCTGATGGTGCTACCGGGCTGCGCTACGACAGAGTTTGTTCAGTTGCGGGAACGACCCAGAAATCCTCTGAAGGAGCGTTTGACGAGGACCACCTTTGGAATCGTGAAGCATTCCGAACGCACGGACGTCTTTCTTCAGGAGACCGGCTATCACGGAAGTGACGAGCTGAAGCCCATGATTCAACATGCGGCCTCGTTTGAAGAAGGGCCACATCGGGCAGAAGCGACTCACGCTCTGGCAGAACTCAAGTATCTCGCGGCAGAAGTTGTCCGCGGGCGAGATTCTGAACTGGCCTCTGAACTGTATCTGGACTCGGCTCACGCGGCATGGCGTTACTTTTCTTTTCAAACTGAAACCGGGCAACAGCCTGATCCGAATTCCGGTCGACATCGTGCGACGGCCGAGGTCTACAATGCCAGCTCCGAGGCACTGCTGCGGATTGCTCAGGCCAACGGCAGCATTCGACTGGGACAGTCGCTGTCGATGCCGCTCACGAGGCGTCGCCTGTTGTTTGAAATCCCGTATCAATCACGGTTACTGACGCTGGAACAGCTTGGCGAATTTGAGTTCGTTTCCGATTACGAACTCAAAAACCTGAACAACCGACACACCACATCCGGACTGGGAGTTCCCCTCATTGCCATTCGGCAGCAGTCTGCTGAACCGGACCCCGTTGAGGAATACTACACACAGGGAATGAGCTTTGCCGCCACCGTGGTCCTGCGATTCCCTGACAGCGAATCATCCGGAGATGTCGGTGCGCCAGTTCGTCTTCAGGTTTATGACCCGGGCGAGTCCGAAGGGATGATCGTCGGGAACACCCTGATGCCCCTGGAAACCGATGTCAGCACTCCACTGGCCAGGTATCTGAGCAATCCCGACATCAGCCTGCTGGATACGTGGGCCTTCATTCGGCCTGACCGTGCTCAGGAACTGGCAGGCCTGTACATGGTGCAGCCCTATGATCCGGATCGCATTCCCGTGCTGATGGTGCACGGAATCTGGTCCAGTCCAATGACGTGGATGGAAATGTTTAACGAGCTGCAGGCCGACGCGGAAATTCGCAGGAAGTATCAGTTCTGGTTTTATCTGTATCCCACCGGCGAACCCATCGCGTTTTCCGCCGCCGCGCTGCGTGACGAACTGCAGCAGGTTCGAGATGCATGTGATCCCTACCGTCGGAACAACCGGCTGGACGAGATGGTTGTCGTCGGTCACAGCATGGGCGGCCTGCTGACGCATATGCTGACGATCAACAGCGGCGATAAACTCTGGAATTCCGTCAGCCGGAAATCTATCGATGAGCTGCAGACGAGCCGGGACGTCAAGTCTGAGATTCAGCGCGTCTTCTTCTTTCAGTCCAATCCATCGATCGATCGAATCATCACAATTGCCAGCCCCTACGGCGGAAGCTCTCTCTCCAATCGGTTTACGCGCTGGCTGACCGGGTCACTGGTCTGGCTGCCAGCCCGAACGTATGAACTCACTCGCATTGTCTTCGATCAGAATCACACCAGTTGGTGGGACAGAATCACGGCCCCGGAAACCAGTGTGGATTCCCTCACCAAGAAATCGGCCGTGCTGCAGCTGATTCAGCACTCGCGAGTACCCGATGATGTGAAACACCATAACATCGTCGGGATTCGCCGCGGCCGGGATCGCGAATCCTGGACGGACGGAGTTGTCTCGTACCGAAGTGCCCATCGGGACCATGTCGCCAGTGAAAAGATCGTTTCCGCTGGTCACCGAGACGTGATCCAGCATTCGGACACCGTGGCCGAAGTACGCCGGATTCTGCGGGAACACCTGCAGGAGTGTCAGCGACGACATTTCCCGGTGATCCCGGTGCGGCAGACTGTGGAACAGTCATCCCCGCAAACCCGGGTGCTGGCACCATGACAACCTGCGAAACAGCAATTTCTCAGATGACTCAGCTTTTGGACAATACGTCCTTTTGTCATTTCCCGATCCACATCAAGATACGCGCGTCCTGAAATCCTCGGGGATTCTCTGAGCGCTCTTTCCTCTGATCGCACATCCCTGTGACTTGCCGACATTCAGACAGAAACCAATGACATCAACGCCAGATTACCAGTCACTTGCTTCCGAACTCTCTCGCCGCATTGCCGATAAGTCGGCCACTGTCGGCATCATTGGCCTGGGTTATGTGGGCCTGCCCCTGATCAGCGCATTCACGAATGCCGGTTTTCGCTGCATCGGCTTCGATGTGGACGACCAGAAGGTGCAGATGCTGAAACAGGGCAGAAGCTACATCAGCCACATTTCGTCTGAGCGAGTTTCGGACTGGATTTCTCGAGGTGTTCTCGATCCCACCAGCGATATGCGACGCTTATCCGAAGCCGATGCGCTGCTGATCTGTGTTCCCACACCATTGAACGCCAGCCGGGATCCGGACCTGCAGTACATCGAACTGACTTCCCAGGCAATCGCGGCAGTCCTGCGGCCGGGACAACTGGTTGTTCTGGAAAGTACAACGTATCCGACAACGACCCGAGACGTCATGGTCCCGATCCTCAATCGCAACTCATCCGGTCTCGTCTGCGGACAGGATGTCTTTGTGGCGTTCAGTCCGGAACGCGAGGATCCCGGAAATCCGGACTATACGGCCGCCGGCATCCCGAAGGTCGTCGGCGGAATCGACCTGGTCAGTGGGGACCTGGCCAGCGCGTTGTACGGACATGCCATTGTCCGAGTGGTTCGAGTTGACAACGCGGAGATCGCGGAAGCCTGCAAGATCCTTGAGAACACCTATCGGGCCGTCAACATTGCGCTCGTCAATGAACTGAAAGTCCTCTTCGATCGCATGGGCATCGACGTCTGGAAAGTCATTGATGCCGCAAAGACAAAACCCTTCGGCTTTCAGGCCTTTTATCCCGGCCCGGGACTTGGCGGTCACTGCATTCCCATTGATCCGTTCTATCTGACATGGCTGGCTCGTCTGCAGGGAATGAACACGCGATTCATTGAACTGGCCGGTGAGATCAATTCCAACATGCCCCGATATGTCATCAGTCGACTCGGCGAATTCCTGAATGAACAGTCGAAGCCGATCAAGGGCAGTCGGATCTGCATCCTGGGGATGGCCTACAAGAAAGATGTCGATGACCCGCGGGAAAGTCCGTCATTTGAACTGATGGAACTGCTGATGGAACGAGGTGCGATTCTGAGTTACAGCGATCCGCACGTCCCGCAGTTGCCCCGAATGCGTCACTACAAACACCTGCCGGCGATGAAGAGTGAAGAGCTGACGCCCGCGTTTCTTGCCTCGCAGGACTGCGTGCTGATTTCCACTGACCACTCGGCGTTCGATTATCGGAAGATTGTCGAACACGCAAAGATGGTGCTGGACACACGAAATGCCACTCGTGAGGTCACGTCCGGGCGAGAAAAAATCTTCAAGGCCTGAACTCGCTGCGGAATTCTGGTCAAGTCTCTCTGCTCAGACGACTTCCAGCAGCCGAGTCCACCGGATTCCGCAGACACCGTCCTCCACACACCAGTGCGTCGCCAGGATTGCTCCGTCCTGCAGACGGATGGCCGTCGGAAATCCGAATTGAAAACTGGCCAGTTCGTCGACGCCTGTCGAGCCGGATTCAGGTCCGTCGCGAAAAGCCTGCGCGTCGTACAACAGATCGTCTTCAAGAACTGTCCAGGACGTGTCTGAAATACGCACTCGCGCCATCACAACGCCCTGCCGCCCATACCTGCGGTTATACAGAACCAGCAGATGCTGTGGATCAAGGACCAGTGCCGACATCGTCTGGCCGCGAATTCCGGTCGACCGAGGAACACTCCATGTCATACCGTCATCACACGAAAGACTGAAGCTGTTGCACTGATCACGATAATCGCCCAGCGTGACCGTCCAGCCAATGGCCAGGATCTTGCGCGGAGCCAGCTCGATCAGCTTCTGTTCCCAGTATCCCAGACCGCCTGACGAATCCTTGAATACCGTCCGACGCATGGGCCATGTTTTCCCGCCGTCGTCCGAGATCACCACAAACACTTCTTCACCCAGCCGCTGTTTGTCAGCCAGTATGGCCCCGGGAGCAAGCAGTCGGCCGGAAGCCAGGCAGCACAAGGAATGTGAGACTTCGATCGGACAATCCGGCATCGGGACCACGAATGGCTTAGTCCAGGTTCGTCCACCATCGCGCGACATGCAATACACAGACTCGCCTGGGCGATCGCCAAAACGATCAATCTGATCGGCAAGATAACGCGTCCCGTAAGCGAAAATGGTCTGTCCGTCTGCCGATCGACTCAGCTTCAATGCGCTCGCGGTGGGAGGATCGATCGTGGCGGGCAGAATCTGCTCGGGTGGCGACCAGGTTCGGCCTCCGTCGTGCGATCGAGCAAACTCAGTTCCGCCATGGACGTATTGACCACCGCCCACACTGAACGAGCACAGGACTTCTCCATCCGGCAGCTGTATGGCCTGAGGAAACGCGGAATCCCTTGTGTCAATTCGTCCGGTGGATTCAATGCTGAAGGCCGTCATCAAGATGCCTGTTCAGTAAACGTCGTCATATCGCATGGGCAGATTATACTTTGCCCGGTACCGTTTCGTCCGAGATGAATCCTACTCGGACCGAAGATGTTCGACCGGAGTGTCGTCGACGGGTCTGGGCCATTGTCGCTGACGGTTAATGATCATCTTCTGTCGGGCGGCGGCCACCAGAGCATCGGCAGAAATCCCCGCACGCCGCGCCGCATCCAGAATCAGCAGAAAGCAGTCGGCGTACTCTTCAGGATCATCCGGTGCCTGCTGAGCTTCGCGTGCTTCCATCTCCAGATGCCGCAACGCACCAAGTGGTCCTCGCGAAGTATCCGAGCCAAAAGTGGCCTGTGACCATTCGGCCTGATCGCACACCAGAGCTGCAAACTCCTGAGCAAACTCGGCTGAAGACAGATTCGGACGCTGACTTCCGCTCATGGGTCGCAGTCGCTTAAGCTGAGGTGGTGTTAAAAAAGCCCAATCAGATTCTGACTGGGCTTTTCGTATTTGAAGTTCACGGCGTCAGAAATCCGACCTGAGGATCACGACTGACCAGGCAGCCAGAGTGAGCTTTCCCCGGACGGTGCAGCCGACTCACTGCCTGGTGTCCACAGGCTGCTGCTGCCAGCTCCCACGGTTGCGAGCCCACCTTCCAGTTCTGAAGCCAGTTCGGGGCAGCCTGAATGGTGGAGCTGTTCCACAATGACATCTTCGATTTCCGGGATCTTGTGCAGGTAGCGATCCCGAAATCGATGCAGCAGCGGCTTCAGTTGCTGGTCCGAAGGATCATCCAGTCGGTAGGACAGTTCACGAATATCCAGTTCCAGTTGATACCGGAACGCCTCCGGTCCGGACTCAATCGACTGCCGGGCATTCTCAAGACACTGAAACGCCAGATCAAAATCCCCCTCACTTCGGGAAATCGCGGCACGCATCAGATAGGCGCGGCGAACTCCAAATTCCTTCAGCGCGGCGGGGCGATTCAGCAGTTCCGTCAGGCCACTGCGAACCTGATCGCGCAGTCCAAGAACTGAACACCGGTTTGTGAACTCCTGGACCTGAGCGTCCGTCAGTTTTGTGACATCCAGACGATCGTATTCAGTCACAGGAAGCGCTGCGATGGCTGCGTTGGCCGGGACGTCACGAGGCTGACGTTCCGGCAGGTTCAGACGCTGCCGAAGCGAATGCAGGTCAGGTGCCTGATCGTATCGCGTGGCCAGCGATGTCAGTACCAGCAGGCTGGCTGCCAGCTTTTTCTTCAAAGATTCGTCACCCGCAGCTTCCAGGGCCGATTTGCCTTCCAGACTGGCCAGCGGTAGCTGCAGCCAGGCCTCAACCGCTGTTGGCTCCAGTTGCCGGAGCAACTCACGAAATCGTTTCTGACAAACCCCCGGAGGACAATAATAACGCCGATCAAACGGTCGGGCTTCGGGGCGTTCCCATTCCACGATTTCCCGTTTCTCCTGATCTCCCTCAGTCAGAATCAGGTCACCGGCAATAGACCTCAGCCGCACAATGACACGATCCAGATGAGATTCGACGGACGTCACCTGAATAAACGGATTCGCGATGCCCGCATCGGATGCCGCATCGACTTCCAGAACATCGTAGACATCCAGATCAGCGATCGATTCGGGCAACTGCGAGGCATCGGTCAGTTGATCGGCACTGATATCTGACGACAGCATCACCAATTCTGCCGCATGTGCAGTCCCGTCCGGGTGATGGCAGTCGCTGTGATCATGGGTGTCGTTACGCCGAATACATGCATCACTTTCGAGCCGCGTCAGCAGTTCAGAAAGGGACCGGACTTCCAGTCTGACGCTGAGCGTGTTGTAGCGAGTCTCGGAAAGCTGAGAGTCGATCTGCTGCGCGAGCGCTTCGGCCTCGATTGCCTGATCAAAGTCCTGCAGGAGGTTGGCGGCATGATGAAGCGAAGAGGCCGCTTCCCGAATCCGGCCGTCCCAGGCCTGACACAGTCCCAGGTTGTACCAGATGGCGCCGTCCGTGGGATACGAATCCGCCAGTCGGTTATAGATGATGGCGGCAGGCTCCCAGCAACCCAGCACGCTGAGCTTTCGAGCGCGCATGTCCTGCTGGCTGGCTTCTTCACTGCTGGTCACCGGCAACAGGGGATAAGCACTCCGGTACAGCAGCGGAACCGAGGATTCTGATTCGAAATTCACAAGCTGCAGGACAAGCTGCTGCTGCCGCTCACCTGTCGACATGCGCACGGCAAGCGACAAATGTTCGCGGGCCGACATCAGGGATCCACGCCGCGCCATATCCGCCGCGATGATTGAAGCCAGATAGGCGACACCCAGTGGCTGCTGCCTGGCACACAGCTGAAACGTCCGATGAAGGATGCGGCGGGAAGCCTCAAATCCATCGACTTTCAGGCTGATCTCTGCCATCGACAGCAACATCCCCTGATGATCCGGATTCCGTTTCAGGAACTCAGCAGCCACTTTACGGGCCTCTTCCGGCTCATCATTCTCCAGCAGCGCCGAGGCCAGTTCCCGTGCCAGGACGTCTTTGTCAGGGTGCTTTTTCAGGAGATCCCGGAGCAGTTTAATCGCTGCTTCCGGCTGATTTTCCCGTAACCGCAGGGCTCGCTGAATGTCCGTCAGAATGTCTCCGCAGCAGAATTTTAACTTCTTTCCGCTTCCGCAGGGACACTTTGCATAAGGGTCGTTCGCCATGAAGGCACCTTTTGGGGGTCTGATGTAAGTCAAATGTACGTAAGTGTTTCAAGATTGGCTGTGCAAACATCATGCACGAGCAGGAATCCCGCCTGATCGCATTTCCCTGGACTTCCTGAGCCCTGAGATCGTAACAGAATTTCCCGGTTCTGGCAGTCCGACCGCCTTGGCCAGGGAGGACGATTCGAGCGTTTCCTTCGCTGATTGTCGAAGGACCCCCTGCCGATGCGGCGGGCATGCGATTTGCAGAATGCGGGCGACACCCTGCGTTCCCTGACTTTTTTGTCCAGTGCGGAGTTGAGCCATGTCTGTCGAGACCGAGAAGCAGCAGTTTTCATTCCAGGCGGAAATCGGCCAGCTTCTGCACCTGCTGTCGCATTCGCTGTACCAGAATCGTGAGATCACAATTCGAGAACTGGTCTCGAACGCCTCTGATGCGATCGACAAGTTTCGATACCTGAGCCTGACAGGCGGTCAGAAACAGGTCACCGATGACCTCCGGATCACCATTGAGCCCAGCAAGGACGACCGGATCCTGACCATTCGGGACAACGGGATCGGCATGACGCGCGATGAACTCGTCAGCAATCTGGGGACGATCGCTCGCAGCGGATCGCTCGAATTCCTGAAGCGAGTGCAGAATACGGCAGACCAGTCGCCGGATCTGTCACTGATTGGACAGTTCGGAGTGGGATTCTATTCGGCTTTCATGCTGGCCGATCGCGTTGAGGTGATTACTCGCAGCCATACCGAAGACAAAGGCTGGCGCTGGGAGTCCTCCGGCGATGGTCAGTTTGCGATCAGCGAAGTCACCGAACCCATCGACCGCGGCACCAGCATTCGACTGCATCTCAAAGAAGCCCTGGAAGAATTCACTGAACCCGTCCGACTGAAGTACATCCTTCGCAAGTATTCCACCTTCGTTCCGTATCCGATTTACCTTGAATCCGAACACATCAACAACCAGCCTCCGATCTGGGTGGAACCCAGGAATACACTCACCGACGAACAGTACAACGGCTTCTACGAATACCTGACCCACTATCCTGGTCAGAAACCACTCTGGCACCTGCACCTGTCCGCGGACTCACCATTCCAGTTCTACAGCATCCTTTACTGCCCTGAGACAAATCTTGAAAAGATGGGATTCGGTCGCAGTGACCACGGTTTGCATCTGTGCGCAAAACGCATCCTGGTTCAAAACGACAATCGGGACCTGCTTCCCGACTATCTCCGCTTTCTCCGCGGAATCGTGGACTCGGCCGACCTGCCTCTGAACGTCTCCCGCGAAGCGCTGCAGGACAACACGGTCTTTCGCAAAATGCAGAAAGTCATCACAAAGAAGGTCCTGGATCACTTCGATACTTTTGCTGTTGAGAACAAGGAACGCTTTGAGAAGTTCTACCGGGAATTTGGCGTGATCCTGCGTGAAGGGATTACTTCGGACTACGAGAACCGCGACCGCATTGCAAAGCTGCTGCGTTTCGGTTCGACTCACTCCATGCTGACCGAGAACATGGTTTCGCTGGAAGACTACTGCGGTCGCGCGGCAGAAGGCCAGGAACAGATTTACTTCGCCTGCGGTACGGATCCCGCTGCCGTACTTCGAGATCCCAATCTTGAAATCTTCCGCTCACGCAATCTGGAAGTGCTGATTCTGACTGACCCGGCCGATGAATTCGTCCTGGGACATCTGCGCGAGTTTGAGAACAAGGCGATCGTCTCCATCGATTCCGCCGAGCTTCGATTGCCCAAAAAGCCGGAGGATGCGTCTGCAGAATCTGAATCCGGGAAGGATGACTCGGCAAAGGAAACGGATGTTCCCGCCAGCTTTGAAACGCTGCTGTCGCAGTTTCGCGAAGCACTTTCAGATCAGGTGAAGGACGTTCGCCGATCGGAGCGACTGACAGAAAGCGCCTGCTGTCTGGTCAACGCCGAAGGTTCCATGAGCACCACGTTGCAACGCGTGCTGCGAATGAATACTCCGGAGTTTGAAATGCAGAAAATGATCCTGGAAATCAATCCGGCGTCTCCGCTCATCCGACGACTGGCAGACCTTGCTGTGAACTCAGACAACCATCGGTTTGTGCAGGACTGCGGACGCCAGCTGCATGCCAATGCCATGATCATGGCGGGCCTTGCCCCTGATGGCAACGAAATGGCCTCCCGGCTGCAGACCTTCATGTTGGAACTGGCCAGTCAGAAATCTTCACTGGTACTGTAAGGACAGCCATCATGACTGAAGAAGCGTCGTTTCATGCGGCCCGAACAGCAACCGCTCCTGGCGGTTGCTGAGTCCCGGTTGTGGAAGACTCCATGGCCAGGACTTCCTGTGCCAGAGCTACGTAGTCAGACGCGCCGGAAGAGGTCGGTGCATAGTCGAGAATCGACTGGCCAAAGCTGGGTGCTTCGGCCAGTTTGATATTGCGGCGAACCCGAGTGCGGAAGATTCGTGCCGAGGCCCACGGTGTGTCGCCGTCACTGCTGGCCAGAAACTGCTTCAGATCTTCTGTCACATCGGCCGCCAGCCGCGTACCAGATTCATAAAGGCACATCATGATCCCGGTGACGCGAAGTTCGCGGTTCAGTCGACGAGTCACCAGGGCCGTGGTTTCGAACAGCTTTGACAGCCCCTGAAGAGCAAAGAAATGCGGCTGCAGCGGAATGAAGACTTCCGTCACGGCGGTCAGCGCGTTAATTGTCAGAACGCCCAGTGACGGTGGGCAATCCATCACGACATAATCAAAACGATTCTGGTCTTTCCAGTGCTGCATCGCCTGCCGCAACACAAACTCGCGTCCGGCCACACCCGCCAGCTCCACTTCAGTCGCCGCCAGATCGATGTTTGCCGGAATGAGCGACAGGTTTTCGCCAACCAGTTGCCGAGTATGGTCCAGGGTTGTCTGCTGTGTGAACACATCATAGATCGTCGGCATGTCTGGTCCGGCGTCGACACCGACGTGGAACGACGCATGTCCCTGAGGATCCAGATCAACCAGACAGACTCGCCGCCCTTCACGCGACAATGCTGCAGCCAGATTCACACTGGATGTGGTCTTTCCCACACCACCTTTTTGATTCATTACGGCAATTGTTCGCATCGTACGTTCTTCCAGCACTTCGGGTCCGCACAACAGAATGTGAACCTGACTCTATCTGAAGTGACGATGTTACCGACAGACGACTCTGCCAGCGCAAATCCTTAAATGCAGCCGCTCCGGCAGATTCCGCCGACAGCAGGCTATGCAAAGCAGAGCTGCAGACGGTGACCGGTCACAATCTGCCGCTCTGCGCATCCGGTCGAAACGGGCAGATTCGTCGTCGAACGCCCCTACTGTTGGCGGGATGGGCACTTCGTTTCCGTCCCGGCATCTTTGGCAGGAATCTGCAGGTATATGCGGCTGTATTCCTCAATCGCGTCTGCCAGCACTTCTGCTGTCTGGCTTCTGCGAGTGGACACTCGATAATCCGCGCCAAACTCCAGCTGGATCGCATCAATGCCGTCCGGTCGATGGCTGCCATAGGTTCTGACAATGTGCCCACCAGTGAATCCGGCCTGTTCTTTTGCTCCAAAGGGACGGGGATGCACGGTCCAGGATTTTGCCGCGAGTAGTCCCAGCAAACTTTGCTCTCCAGTATGGGCGGCCTCTGCAAAGCGACTGCGAAGACCAGCAGTCGTCAATCCATTGCCTGTGCCACGATAAACGGTTGCGGGAGAGGATCCCTGTCCATGAATATCCAGCAGCAGACCGCTTCCGGAGCTGGCTCGAATGTTCCGAACGGCCGTGATCAATGTCTGGTGATAGGCATCATAAACAGTGCGGGCAGCGGGATGTTCCACGCCGATTTCCGGTGGGCGATTGAAGTCAACATATCGACGATGCACTCGTGAAATCACACACGTTGGACCTTCTCCGAAACGCTCTTCGAGTTCGCCGGCAATCAATAGCGCCAGTTCTTCTGTACCCGTGTCCCTGGCTGTGCGGAATCCGGAAGCCCCTTTGGACTGGCCTTCACCGTTTCGGGCATCAACTCCGGGGAGGAGAAGTGATCCTCCATGCGGAGCCGAGATGATGATGGGCAGTGTCCCGTGACGGATGATCAGCAGATCGTCATCACTGCGAGTCGGCCGAGGAACAATCAGCAGGATTGTCAGAATCGTCAGGATGTGAACAGGCTTCATATCAGACTCGACCTTCAGCGTCAGACAGGGAGATGGCTTCGGAACAACCGGAACATTCGAAATCATCACTCCGGAATCTCGATTCGTCATCACGTGTTGACATCCGGATTCATTCCAGTGCACTTTTGCAACACATCTTTTCGCGGAGACCATGCGAAACGGAACGACCATCCCTCAGCCTGTCCGGAATCGTTCAGGCTGGTCGCATTTCGAATGAGAGATACCAGGTGAGTCAGTCTGTAACAATTCACGCACCTCCCGGCCAGAGCGTTACATGGACGCTGGTCGGTGCGTCGAACGGACTGTCGGCCAATGCAATCGTGGTCAACATGCCCCACTTTCGTGTGGGTCGCCGCAAAGACATGGACCTGTCGATCGACTCACCGGCAGTGAGTGGGTTCCATGCCGAACTGCTGCTCATTCAGAATGGCCTGTTTGTTCGCGATGTTGGAAGCACAAATGGCTCATTCGTTAACGGCACGCGAATCCTGCAACAGGTGGAACTGCACGACGGGGACTGCCTTGATCTCGGTGGCACGATCTTCCGCATCGTCCAGAAGCGTCCCCCGAATCCAAATCAGCCACCCACAGCCGCCAGTGCACTGAAAACCAGTTTTCTTGCGGATGCCGTGGATGCGATCGGCCGACGCAGTCTGATTCGCCTGCTTTCGGGTGGCTCACTGGCTCCCTGTTATCAGGCCATCCACGATCTCAGGTCCGGATGTCTGGCAGGCTATGAGTTTTTGGCTCGCAGCACGTACCCGGGTATCGAAACGGCAGGCCAGTTGTTTGCACAGGCCGCGAAAGCAGGAAGGGAAGTGGACCTGAGTCTGCTGTGCAGAGAGCAAGCCTTCATTCATTCACGCCTGCTGAAGAATTCGGTATCGGTCTTCGTCAACACACATCCGGCCGAGCCTCTGCTCGACGTCGTCCTGCCACAGATGCGACTGCTGCGAGCCGCATATCCTGATCAGGGAATGGTCCTGGAGATCCATGAAGCAGCCAATACGGATCCGGACATGGTGCTCACGCTTCGCCGTGAACTCGCCGATGTCAATGTGCAACTGGCCTTCGACGACTTTGGTGCCGGGCAGGCACGAATTCGGGAAATGATTTCGGCTTCTGCCGACTTCATCAAATTCGATCCTTCACTGATTCGGGACCTGCAAAGACTGACGCCGGACCAGAGGAGATTCTTTGCCAGCATCGTTGCGGGCATCAAGAGTGAAGGAACCATCACAATCGCGGAAGGCATTGAGACAGCCGAAATGGCTGATGTCTGTCACGACGTGGGATTTGACCTTGTGCAGGGCTACCTTTACAGCCGCCCGACGATCATGCAGGAATCGCCTGCTCCGTAGTCCGTCGGCCCGCGCGGCAATGAATATTTGTCGGATCGATCACTCACTTCTGAGTGCCTGCTTCGCGAAGCGAGATAGCCGCGGCCGACAACATGCGAGCACGACTTTCGGCAAAGCTGAGAATCCTTGATGCCGTCGGTGCTGCCACAATGCCGCCATAATGCGTGCCTGGAGCCGTCGGTTCATCCACCATCAGCAGCACCAGTACGGTGGGATCCTCGGCCGGTGCGCCACACACAAACGAGACCACCCACGCGGAGTCGGAATAGGTTCCGGTCACGGGATCCAGCTTCTGAGCCGTCCCTGTTTTCCCAAACACAGACAAGCCAGGGACGGCGGCTGATTTCCCGGTGCCTCGCTCCACCACACCTCGCATGGGAGATTCGACCAGCCATTCGGCAATCTCAGAATTCAGTAACTCGGTCGCAATGTCATCAACAGCACCGACAACAGAAACTCCGTTCCCCCCTGCTCCAGAACGACTCGGCTCCAGCGATTTTTTCAGCAGCCGAGGTCGAAGCAGGCGGCCGCCATTCGCAAGCGCAGCATGGGCGGTAATGAGTTGAAGCGGTGTTACGGCCAGTTCCTGTCCCATGGGAATTGACCCCAGCGAGTAGGTCGTCCACTTCGACACAGGATGCAGCAGACCCGATAACTCACCAGGCAGCTCCACTCCCGTTCGCCGTCCAAACCCGAAGCTTCTTGCAGCCTCATAGAGCGAATCCAGTCCCATCCGTTCGCCGATTTTTGCCATCCCGATGTTGCTGGATTTGACAAGCACATCTTCGACACTGAGCGATCCGTAGGGGTGATGATCGTGAAGGACTCGAGGCCCCATCCGATAGACTCCGTGGTTGCAGTCAATCGTTTCATCAAAACGAAGAACACCTTTCTGCAATGCCCATCCGACAATCAGGGGTTTGAAGGTAGATCCCGGCTCAAATACAGCGGCCACTGCCAGATTCTTCCAGGCCAGATCCGGCACTTTGGTTCGAGCTTCCGGATGGAAACCTGGTCGCGAGGCCATCGCCAGGATTTCTGCCGAATGCGGTTCCATCACAATCGCGCAGGCTCCCTTCGGTTTCCATTCATCGACCAGCAGATCCAGTTGCCGTTCTGTCTCAATCTGTGTCAGCAGATCCAATGTGGAAATAACGGTCTGGCCATGCTGAGGCGGGCGAGATCGCTGCGCAGCGACCTCCACAACGATTCCTCGGGCATCGCGGCTCATCACCCGCTGACCATCCTGCCCCCGAATCAGTTCATCCAGGCTCTGCTCAAGCCCACCACTGCCTGCGTTGTCGATGTTGCGGATCCCCAGCACATGGGCTGCGCAGCGCCCCTGAGGGTACTGTCGAAGGTATTCGCGACGCAGTCCCCAGGTGGATTTTGGAAGTCCCAGTGAGCGCACCTGACGCACAAGGTCCTCCGGGATACGGCGCTTCACCCACAGAAACTGTTTGTCGCTGTTCTGTCGCAGCCGCTGATACAATTCGTCCGCGTTCAGATTCAGAATTCCCGCCAGCTGCCAGGCAAAGGACCAGGGATCCTCAATGGAATCCGGAATTGCATACAGGCTGTCACAGGTAATAGTCATTGCCAGAACATTGCCGTTGCGATCCAGGATTTCTCCCGGTCGCGCGGGAACGGCTTCGCGAAAAATTCGCTGCCGGTCAACTCGATCATTCATCAGCTGACGCTGTTCACCCTGCACCTGAATCAGGCGGCCAATCAATATGATCCAGCCCAGAAACACACCGCAGGAAACCAGTTGCATTCGCCACGATCGCATCACCGGCCGATCAGGGATTCTGATTTCGCCAGGCGAATTCTCATCCAATTCCTGCGCGGAATCCTGACACGAACTTGCGATTGCTCCCGAGGGTTCGCTGGCCGACATCAGTCGATTCCCCGGGGATCAAAAGGCTGCTGCAGCCGCAGTAACTGCAGGGACGGCGATCCTGCGTCGGGAGAAGATGTCCGATTCTCATCGGCACGCTTTGAGGTTTTTCCGGTTCCCGCTTCACGGGGACCGGTACGTGCGTTCTCTGCAATCAGCGACTGCTGTGCCTGCGCGGTGAGTGTCTGCGATTCCAGACGAAGTCGGACCAGCAACTCCAGCAGAAGATCCGTCTGAAAGTACTGAACGCTGACAGCGCGGCGCATTTCCAGCGTCTGCTTCTCCAGTCGAACTCCGACCATCGAAATCAGTACGACCAGCATCAAACCGGCGGCGAAACGGAAGAACACAGAAACCTCTCACAGACGTGCTCTGCCCTCAGCACGCATTTCCGATCAGGTCAGGTCGGCTCTGATAAGAGAATGGACTGCAATGACTCCGGACGAACAGATCGCACGAATCCTCAGCTCCGGGTTCATTTCATCGCAGCAACTGTCGTCGTCGCGAACTGCTGTCCGGGTTTTCCGGACATCGCTGAATCAGCGCGTAAGAAAGCCCCGCGGGTGCGGGGCTTCACCATCTTTCTGCATCGACTTCGGGAGGGTCAGGGCGACACATGAACTTCCGTTGCATCCTCAGGAAGTGCCAGGATCAGTCCGGCTTTCAACTTTTCGGGATCCTTCACAATATTCTGGTTAAGCCGATAAATCTCAATCCAGCGGGACGATCGGCCGAGGAATCTCTGCGAGATCTCTGAGAGCGTTTCGCGCTCACCAACCCGATAGGCCGGAGTTCCATCGTCAAGGATCATAAACTCTGCTGGCTCAATCCGCTTCGGTTGTGAGTCCACAAACAGCTGGGGATAGAGTTCTTCAAGAACCTCCCGAGCCGGCGTCAGGACAACCATTCCCGGGCGCATGTGCTTCGGCTCTGCGATCCGATGCTGGTTGAAAACGGCGAGTGCAGAAAAGTAGCGTACCGTGCCATAAACCCGCTTCGAAATGCGGCTGTAGTTGTCGTCCTTCTGGACAACGACCGAATCGTAGGCGGATCCGTCTTCAGTGGCCCCATTGACAGCCGTGTTCTGACTGTTGAAAGCCGCAAGACTGAACTTGCCATCCGCACCCGAACCGACTGCCGCGCGAATCGTGTTCTGACTGCGTCCTGATGGTTGAGTGATCGCCTGAAAACCTCTTCCTCGTGCGCTGGATGTCGTGTTCTGATTGGTTTGGTCTTTTGGGTCGGAATCCGAAGTCAGGCCAGAGAATGACGGCGTCAACGAATTCTGAGCGGGCTCTGCGGCAAAGCCATCAGACAATGGAAACCCTTCCTGCGGCTCGGCCATGGCAATCATTGTCGGCATCTCCACGGAATCGTCGGACGATTCTGAAGTGCCCTGGGCTGCCTCAAAGGCCTCTTGCGACAGCACCCCGGAAGTACCATTCGATGTGCCTTCATTGAATCCAGGATCGGCTGCAGCAATCACGGGCTCAACGTTAGCAACCGGATCTGGATCCGGGAACGCGACATCCGGCTGGAATTCATTGACTCCCTCAGTGGAGATCACCTGCTGCGATTTCGGCAGGCTTTCGAATTCACCGCCTTGCTGCGGAAATGGTTCGGCAGGGTCCTGTCGAGTTGTCTCCGGCGCCGCAGCGGCGATTTCCGGGGCGTCGAGGGGGTTGAATTCCGGAGTGGATTCCTCGATGTTCATAAACACGGCAACGGGTTCTTCAACGTCTGCGAGTTCAGGAACGGATGCCAATACTGGCTCGGCAGCCGCAGACGTTCCTTCCGCGATTGCCGCTTCCGTTGAATTTGAAGCAGGTTGCGGAAACGCCATGGGACCAACGGATTCGACTGAGTTCCGTACGACTTCCGAGTCGAAATTCAGCTCAGCCATTTCGTTCGTCGCAGCGTCCGGCTGACTGAGCTGGACCGGTGCGGTGTCTGCGAAACTCGCAGAAGTGGCCTGATCTGAGTCTGATGTCGCAACTGCCGAGCTTTCAGAAAAATCCTGAGCGGACGCGGTGAATGGAGAACCATCGCTGAGCTGATCGAGGTTCAACAGCGGGTCCAGAGACTCAGTCAACTGAGCGTCAGCAGCAGACGAATCAGGCACACCACGTTCCAATGTGACCGCCTTCGGGTCACTATTGCTGGCGGAGCTCGCAGACTCCTGACCTCCCGGAGCGATCGCAGCCAGCTGTCGTTGCTGATGCAGATCCATCTTTCGGTAGACCAGAAAACAAAACGCGAACACCAGGATGGTCACAACCATCATGCCCAGTTTGGCTTCATGGCTTACGGGCTTTGTGGTGACTTCATCCGGAGCTGCTGCGGCTACGGGATTCCGATCCACCGCGCTGCTCGCAGTTTCGCTGACCGACTGCGCGGGTTCAGCCGCACTTCGGCCGGGGTTGCTTCGACGGGTGTTTTTGTCAGAACCTGCCATCCCTGGTGTCCTTTGAACGCATTCTTGACAATTCGATCTTCCAGCGAATGAAACGTCAGAATGACGGCGATCCCACCCGACTTCATGATGGCCGGAAGGACCTGAGTCATCATGCGTTCCACATGCTGAAGCTCATGATTGACGGCAATTCGCAATGCCTGAAAGACTCGCGTTGCCGGGTTTCGACCTCCTGAATTTCGCACGGCTCCCACCGTATCGCAAACACAGGATTCCAGTTCTTCGGCCGTCAGAATGGGACGTCCCTGATTCCGTCGGCGCACAATTTCCGCTGCTATTCTTCGCGATGCTGGTTCCTCACCATACGTTCGGAAAACCTCATCGAGCTGTTCTTCACTGTGTGTCTTCAACAGATCTGATGCCGGTCGTCCTTCATCCGTGTAAAAGCGCATGTCCAGCGGCCCACCAGCATCAAAACCAAATCCTCGTTGTTCATCAGCCAGTTGATCTGAGGAAAGCCCCAGGTCAAGCAATACCCGATCGATCTTTTCAATCTTCAGGTCCGCCAGCACCTGCTCCGCATCGGCATAGCTGGACCGAACCAGATGACAGTTCGAATGCTCACCCAGATTCTGGACAGCCAGTCGAATCATCCGTGGATCCCGATCAAGGGCGATCAGGGTACCAGTACCGCCAAGAGCGTTCAGAATCAGCCGACTGTGTCCTGCCGCTCCCAGAGTTCCATCAAGCACGATCAGCCCTGGTGACAACTGCAGCGCCTGCAGCACCTCCCGGGGCATGACCGGAATGTGAACCGCATTTTGTGATGGATCACGGGACTCGGACACGTTCATTTCGATGACAGAATCTGACATGCAAATGCACGTCTGAATGAACTCAATGCAGTCGATGCAGACACACGATCACATCGCTGCTGCCACAGAAGTCCGACTTCACGGACAGGCATGCAGGGGGCCGCGACGTGTCACTTCAATAACGGTTTCGAACCGGATTCAATGAGGGTTACGTCCTGGCCGTTCGCTTTCTCAAGAGCAGCGACTCGCTTCTCCAGCTTCTCAATCCGCTCCTGAAGTTCCTTATTGGAATCAGGTTTCTTCGGGAGTCCGGATGACTCGTCGGCCAGAACAACTGGCAACACGCAGGCCGCAGCGAAAACAATCAGAAGGAACGGCTTCATGGGGATGCCTTCTTCAAGCGGATAGGGTTCCACGAGGAATCTGCAGGAGCCTGTTTTCTCTGCCGCCATTTAAGCAACAGAAGAACCCCGACAGTTCACGGCAGAACTCAGAAGCGGAAACAGAAAGGAAGATTGAGAGAACACTGACGGGACTGTCTGCCGGAGACGGTAGCCATCTGGCAGAAGTCGCTGAAGGAGAGATCCGCACCATATCCCGAATTCAGATTTGAGGAAAGATCATTCAAGTGCACTCCCGAATGCATCCGCAGCACGCGCTGAATTCCTGAAGCATAACTACCACAAGAGGAAACCGAGCGATAAAGTCCTTCGGCAGAATCTGCCGGTGATGTTTCCGGGAATCATGGTCCTCGCAACGCAGCGCCATTGAGCACATACGCGTCGCGGGAGTGCCTGACGAGGACTTTCGCTGCAGTGATTCTGGTCAGGAGACCAACGGCAGCCAGCTCTGCGATTTTCAACATCCTGACAAGACTCTCAAATCCACGTTCTCATCGCATCCTGCCACGAAAGGCCATTCTATGCCCCTGCGACAACTTCTCTTCTGTGTCGGACTGCTAACAACGCTGAATATCCTGCCGATGTCGGCAGAAGCCCAGGACAAAGCGACTTCAAGAATCCTGATGGTCACTCAAAGCGCGGGGTTTGTGCATGGCAGTGTGCGACGCCCGGAAGCGGGTCCGGAAGAGAAGAAGCTGGCCGTTTCGGAAATCGCCATGATTCAGCTCGGGCAGAAGACCAAGCTCTTCTCCGTGGACTGCACTCAGGATGTGGCGTCCGATTTTACGAAAGACAATCTGAAGAATTATGACATGGTCATGTTCTACACCACAGGCGCGCTTCCGATTGCGGAAGACGACCTGAAGTACTTTTTCGGCGAGTGGCTGACGGCAAAGGGACACGGGTTCATCGGAGTCCATTCTGCAGCCGACACTTTTGGAGACTATCAGCCGTACTGGGATATGGTTGGAGGCACCTTCAATGGACATCCATGGAACGCCGGCGACAAAGTCACGATTCGCGTCCACGAACCTGGTCATCCCACAATGAAGCCGTTCGGAAACGAGTTCGTCATTCAGGATGAGATCTATCAGTACAAGAACTGGCAACCGGAAAAGGTGCGTGTGCTCATGAGTCTGGACATGGCTCGATGCAAACCCTCGGCCCCCTATCACGTCCCCGTCGCATGGGTGAAGAATTACGGTGACGGACGCGTTTACTTCAACAATCTGGGCCACAATGAAGCCACCTGGCGCGACGCACGATTCCTGGATTCGCTGACCGCCGGAATTCAGTGGATTCGTGGCGATGTCGAAGGAGACGCGACTCCCAATCCGGAGTTGTCGGCCGCTCAGGAAAACATCGCGAAGGAAGCTGCTTCAAAGGCCGCCCAGTAGCGCTATCGCGGCCGTCATCTCGCAGGGCCGCCTCTGCATGAGGTCACTTTGCAGCAACCTGTTTAAGTGGCTTGCGCAGTGCGGCGGAGAGTCATCCACCGATGCACCAGTAAACACACTGTCCAGATCGCAAGCGGCGTGAATACCGCCAAAGCGGTCTGGCTCAGCAGTGCCTCGGTTCGTCCATAATGCATTTCGTTGTAGAGTCGAGTGACGACCGGCTCGACCTGAACCGGTCGAAGGATCGAAGCAACGGTCACGTCCCAGAAGCACCATTGTCCGACCACCAGCAGGCCAATAAATGACCGCGCGGATGTCAGTCGCCAAAGGATGTCAGCCCCTCGCGTGCGGAGCGTTTGATCCGGACCTGCCGACAGCAGACGAGCGCAGAAGGTGCCGGACGAATCTGTGAACCGTTCGAGCAGCAATCCAATCGCGAACGCGCGAGGCAGCACGACAAACATCTGAGCAAGCAGTAGTGGCAGCCAGGTGTCGTACAGCATGTTGACACCCGGCAGCTGAAAAAATGCCAGCATCACCATACTGAGTGTCAATGACCCGGACAGTCCGGGAATCATGAACGCGGAAACGACGAGGAATTCTGCGGCAGCAGTTCCAGTTGGACCTGCATTCGGTGCGTGCAGTGTCGAAAGCAGCACGCTCACAACCTGCATCGCGACCAAAGCTGATGCGGCAGCGAACAAAGTTGTCCCAAGGACGTTTGTGAGTGACGCCTGCAATCGAAATCTGTTGCTCAGCAGCGAGATCGCTCCGGTGACAAGTGCCTGCGAATCTTTCAGCCCGGGCCACGCAATGAAGATCAGCAGCCCGATAACCAGATAGACTCGGGCAAACAAAATCTGTGGCGTGCCAGCATGAGAGCCCGGCTGAGAAGTACGTCCATGCTGCTCAGCAGCTTCAGATTTTCCCTGCAGAGCCAGTAGTACAACGGCTCCAGGAGTCAGCAGGATCAACTCACAAAGGACGGGTCCGATCAGCATTCCCATGGAATCCGATAGTGGCTGACGGAGAGCATGCGAATCAAAAAGTGTCACAGTCCAGGCAATCGGACTCTGATCAATCTGCATCAGTGCCGCGATTTCAAATTCCTGAAATGCCACCAGCGATGTCAGACTCCAGATGATGGCCAGCCTTCGTCCTGGTCCTGTCAGTTGCAGCCGAACCCAGGTCAGCCACCAGGGAAGCAGAGCCATCTGAGTTCTCAGCAGTCGCCACGTATGTACAGATTCCCGCGAAACGTGCGACTCGGGAAAAAACTGCAAAAGTAAGGTTCCTGCCGCGCTGCATCGAAAGACCTGAAGCACACAGTAGATGGCTTCTGTCACGCCGCGCGCTGTCTCCGGATCTGCCTGGGAACTAAGCCGCGTTGCAGTCGAGCGCCATTCAAACCCGGTCAACAGTTCAGGAACAAGGAACGGGACGGTGGCAGCCACCAGCCAAAGGTTCCTGCGAAGTGGTGATGAAATCCCTGCAAGACAACGATTCAGGACGACGGCTGGACCGATTGAGACTGCCGCCACGAGCATGCCGCGGATCATTGACCAGATCACAATCTGTTCATATGTCATCGCGGATCTCAGACTTTAACGACCCGGAAAACAGTGGTTATCGTCTCGACGGACATATTCAGCCATCCTTCTCTGCGCTCTCGCGAGACAACAGCCAGTTCAAAACTTCAGTCTGCTGCTCAGGAACTCCTTCCATCGAAGCGGATTCTCTGGCCCATTCTGCAAGTCGCCTGACGTCGGCAGGAATCCTGCTGGCGTCCACCTTTCCCAGCGGGATCTGGCGTGAGGCGGAGTTTGCCAGCGCCAGTTCCACCTCTTCGGAAATGAGGTACAGAATCAGCTTCATCGCAGCATCCGGGTTTGGACCGTTGCGAATCAGAGCAACGCTGTTGGGGATGCAGATGGTCTGGCCGGATGGCAGACGAATGGGCCGCATATCGACAGGCTTTTGTGCATCCAGTGCCACAAACACGTCATCCGTATCGGTAAAGCCCACATCACAGGCGCCGTCTGCAACCAGATCCTTCACCGATCCGTTTCCTCTCGCCTCACGAATGCCACGTTGATGAAGCGAGGCATGCCATTCTTTCAGCTTCTCCAGTCCCATCTGGCTCGCCAGCACACTGTAATGAGTCAGCGTCGTGCCATACAGAGGCATGGCGATCGCCACTCGATTCAGGGAGTCACTGTTCAGTCGTCCGGCAATCGCTTCATCTGTGGGTGCCAGGGCCTGTGTATTTACGACATAGACTCGCAATCGTCCGGCAAACCCTGCCCAGAAATGATCTGGGTCTTTGTACTCGTCAGGAATTCGAGCAAAGACATCCGCAGGACACGGGGCGAGCACGCCTTCGTCCTGCAGTCGCATCGTGCCCAGAGTCTGATTGTTCCAGAACACGTCACAGCGTGGATTATCACGTTCTGCAATCAGCAGATTGGTCAGTCCAAGAGATTTGCTGGCTTCTTCGTCGAAACGAACCTGAACACGAATTCCCGTTCGCTTCTCGAATTCCTGAATGATGGCGTCAGCGAAAATCGAATCGTGTGCACAGTACAGCACCACCGTTTCCGCGTCCCTACCCTGGCGCATCAGGAAGGGAATGAGAATGGCGATCAGCAGCACAATCGCAATCAGCACCAGACGCCGAGAGTTGTCCCGTGAGAGAAAAACAGAACTCATGAGAGACCTTGAGTTAAACGTTGCACACCGATTGACGCCGGGAGGTGCGTGATCGCCGGGCGACTTCTTTACCGCCGGATTTGGTCCCCGCATTATCACCAGTCTGATTCACCCGTCAGCATTCAGCGCGTCACTCGATTGCCACTTCACCAGATTCGACGCCATTACCAGGGAATTCGAAGGCATCCCTGCCAGCGTTGATGAGACGGACATCAATCAAAAAAGTGTGACAATCTGACGCAACTGGGCCGTTTTGACTCTGTGCGTCAACGTTCCGGTCTGCTCGGACACTCCACAACAGCCTACCTTTCCGCCGATGAACCGAAACGGCACGAAAACTGCCTTGCATATCCCCAGGCCAAACCTCGTTGAAACATGGTGGCGCAGCAGGGCTTTCGGGCTCTGTGATCAGTCGTGATCAGTGACCTATTCGATTTCGTGCAGGCATCCTGCACACATGTTTTTCGATAGCGAACACCGTAATCAGTCCTCCGGCAAACGGCCGGAAGGTCCATCTGCTATTGAGTGGCTCCATCCATTATTAGGAAGTACGAATGCGAAAGAATGATCCGGTTTCTCATGTGATGTCCAGCGATGTGATTACCCTGGATGTGAATGATCCGGTGTCAAAAGCTCGAACGCTTTTTGAATCGTCCGGAATCCATCACCTGCCCGTTGTGAAGGGTAAAGAACTTGTGGGGCTGTTGACGTGGTCAGACTTCCTGCGCATCAGCTTCGGTGAGTTTGGGAATCAGGACGTTCGAAATCTGGATGCGGTTCTGGACCATACGTACAAACTGACAGATGTCATGCAGGCCAACCCGGTGACGATGCCATCCAGCGGCACCGTCCGGGATGCTGCACAGATTCTTGGTTCGCAGGGGTTTCATTCAATTCCGGTTGTCGACGGTTCAACACTGACTGGAATTGTGACTTCCACGGACCTGATTCGATACCTTTTCGATCAGTACTGATCCCCATAAGGGAACCGTGTTGACGTTTGGCACACAAGGTTGCTTCTGCCGAGGACTTCCGGTCACTCCAGGGACTTCGGCAGAGCACCGGCTTGTCTGCAACACTCTGATTTGCGGTCCGGGTCCTGTCGATTCTGCCATTTGAAGATCCGAGGCCAATCTCCTAGATTCCCGCACGCTTCTCCGCATCAGACTCCGGCAGTCCGAAGATTTTGATTGTGTTTTCGGAGTTGCTGGTTTTCCGCGGGTATTGTGTTCCATGGCTGGTCGATCCGAAGCACGTCGCTTTATTCTTCAGATGCTGTATCTGGTCGACCAGAATCCGGACGCCGATAAAGATCGCATTCATATTTCCCTGCGGAAAGAATTCACCGATCCAGCGCTGCGGGAATTCGCCTGGAAACTGTTTCTGGGCGTTGTTGACCAGAAAGACTCGCTGGATGAGCAGATTCGAAAGACAGCGGTTAACTGGCGTCTGGAACGAATGGCTCCGACAGACCGCAATGTCCTTCGCATGGGTCTGTTTGAGATGACTCGGCTGGGAACTCCGGCCGCAGTGGTCATCGATGAAGCCGTTCAGATTGCCCGCGAATTCGGCACGGAAAATTCCAGCGGCTTCGTCAATGGAATCCTGGATAAACTCATCCCGCCCGCTGCAAAGCAGACATCTGTCGAAGCGGTATCGGACGAATCGGGTTCCTCACCCGAACCCGACTGATCCCATTCCTGAACTGCCGCGAGAATGTGTTACCTGAACGCTGATCGGCAGGGCAGCTGTCTGCAGCGAGCAACGGAGTTTCGCGTCACGCTTACGGTACAGTCCGGCACCGAGATATCAGACTGCGACATCAGGTTGGCACCGCGACATCAAATCGCTTTCTGGACAGAAACCTCAGGTCTTCTGAAATCGGCTGATTCAGGACGAGTTTTGCGGCGGTCTCACCCAGCACACTGGTGAATTTAAAACCATGGCCGGAGAACCCGGCTCCAGTCACGATGGGCCATTCCGGATGGCGATCGAACAGGAAATGACCGTCCGGACTATCGGAGTACATACACACGGCTGATCGCGTGGCAACGGGATCGGCATGATGCAGGCAACGAGTCACAAAGCGACTGACCGGTTCTGCATCCAGCAGGTCGGTTTCCCGGCGAACACCGGAAGGATCTGTCACGCGTTCTCCTCCGGTGTGCTCACCCACCTTGATGGTTTTTCCGTCCACACTGGGCAGGCCATAGAACTGCCCCTCCGGGAGATCCATCAGGAAGATGGGACTTCGATACGGATCCGACCAGCGAGGAGAATTAACCGGGTGCCAGAACAAGGTCTTTCGGCGAACTGAAATCAGTGACTGATACTCCGGCAACAGACGGCCTGTCCACGCTCCACAGGTGATGACCGCAGCACCTGCGGTGATCTGACGGCGATCAGTGGTCACTCGAATTTCGTTTGCTGTCGCGGTGAACGATTCAACTCGTTCTCCAAAGCATGTTTGTGCTCCAAGCCGGACTGCCTCAGTCAGATGACTGGCAATGCATTCCTCGGCGCGCAGAAACCCGGCCGTGTGTTCCACAGCGACTGAGTGATCCTCCGGAATTGCGAGAACCGGGTACTCACGTGAGGCCTCAACGGAAGTCATCACGTCCAGCCGCAGCCGATGCAGAGTTGCTGAGGCGATGGCCCCGTCAATCACAGGAGAACCAGCCGGCCCTGACATCACCAGCGGTCGCGTCTCCAGCAACCGGACGGAGGAGACCGCGGACAACTGCTCCCAGAGATCCCACGCGTGATGCAACAGTGGCACATAGGCAGGATGCTCAAAGTACGCCTTCCGAATGATGCGGGTTTCACCATGCGAACTGCCAAGATCATGGGGCGGATGAAACTGATCAATTCCAATCGTCTTCACACCGGCACAGGCCAGATGAAACAACGCTGCGGACCCAAATCCTCCGCACCCGATTACGATAACGTCGCACGTTTCATTCGACATTGGTCACTCGAAAATCGCTCAGCGTGATCGCCTGCCAGCCACGGACCAGCAACAGAAGGCAAATCATTTCCAAAGCCATCCTGCCATCTGTATGCAGCGATCGTATCACGACAATCAGTCCAGTGCCGCGGCATGGCGCCTGGCCTTTGGATCACCGGCGGCATGAATCATGCCAGTCCCCTGGTCAATCGTCAGCATGATGGGATAACCCACAGGTCCGGCTACGGTCTTGACGACATGTCCGCGTCGTGCAAGTTCTGTTCGCACTGATTCGCTGATCTCTTCATTGACGACCAGTTCGCCACGGCCAATCACCGCGGAATGCCTGTCCGGCCGAGGATTGAAGGAATCCTGGAGATGATTGGTATGAAAACGGGGAGTCGTGACGGCCTCCTTTGGCATCATTCCGAATTCCAGATGATTCAACAGCACGTTCAATGTTGTCTGATCCTGCAGGTCACCACCAGCCACACTGATGGCAATCACCGGCTGATGATCCTTCAGCACCATCGTCGGTGTCAGTGTGATTCGCGGTCGCTTACCCGCAGCCACCTGATTGGGATGCCCCGGGGCAGTATTCAGACTGCGCACTCGGTTTCCGGTATTCACACCAGAAGGGCCAGGGGTGTTCGTCAGGAGATTGCAGCTGGGCGTGGCGGCCACCACATTGCCCCATCGATCGGCAACCAGACATGTCGTGGTGTCCTGTTTCGGAACAGTTTCTGTTTCCGACGTGACATCGGCCTGAAACTTCAACGCCTGCATCCCGATTGGATCTCCCGGACGAAACTGCAGGGATGCCTGCTTCCGGTCAATAAGCGGCCGACGCAATTCAGTGTACCTGTCCGACAGCAGCTCAGTGAGTGGCACGTTCGTAAAGCGAGGATCGCCATAGTATTCGTCGCGATCAGCGTATCCCAGCTTCATGGCCTCGGTGAGCAGGTGGAGGTAGTCTGCGGACAGGTGTTCCATCTGCTTCAGATCAAATCCTTCCAACAGTCGCAGATTCTGACACAGGACCGGCCCCTGCGTCCACGGTCCGCACTTCAGGACCTGATAGCCTCGATAAGAGACCACCACCGGATCCTCGATCCGGGTTGAATGAGCGGCCAGATCTGACTTTCGGAGAAAGGAGCCTGTCGCGATGTACCAGGCCTCCAGTTCGTCTGCGATGTCGCCCTTGTAGAATCGATTACGGGCCGCCAGCAGCTTTTGCTCACGAGTTCCCACGGCGGCACGTTCGCTGTCCACCATTTTCCGCAGCGTTACTGCCAGACGGGGATGCCAGTCCTGATCTCCCCGGTCGAGCAGTTCCAGGGCAGGCGTGACAGCCGCTTCAAACGAAATCGTGCCGAACGTTCGAAGCAGTGTGATGACCCCGTCAACAGCCCCCGGCACCGGTGCGGCTTTCATGCTTCCCTGATACGGAATTCCATTCTTCATGAACCAGTCGATCGCTGCAGGATCAGATGGCGCCGTCCCCAGACCACTCAGACATTTGACTTGCTTTGACGATGCGTCATAGATCAGCACAGGCACTTCGCCACCCATGGCAAACAGGCCATAGTCGGTGACCGCCAGCGCCAGAATTGTAGCTGCCGCGGCATCCGCCGCACGCCCGCCGTCTTTGAGCACGCGAATTCCAGCGGCTACGGAATCCAGATGGCCGGCTGCCACCGCGCCATTCATTCCGGAGTCATGCCACCCGATCACTTCGTCAGCCAATCCAACCACTGATCCGGCCGTCATGCAGATCACCATTGATACACAATGCAGACACGATTTCATTAGTTTCATCACTGTGCTCCTGCCCGGTGATTCCGACGCCGCAAAGTCCAGGATCGCAGCTTTCGCTGCAGGCCCTGCGCACGCGTCCCATTCTAGAAATCTCCCGATGCAACCGCGACTCAGCGAACTTCTGATTCTGCGGTCGCCACCAAGTCGAGTTTCCCTGAGAACTCCCCAGGAACGCAGCGATGGGAACCCGACTTGTAGATCGAGTCCGTCGTGATATCTTCTACGGTCAATGAGCCGATCCGGTGACGGAACGCTGCCATTGATCCCATTCAATGCAATGACGAGTGTTTCGGCTGGCGAAACAGAAGTCACTGGTATCCGAAGATAGCCAATTGCTCCCTGAAATCAGGGATCGGAAATAAATCGATGAAGCCTCGTACTCGTACTTTGGCCGCAGGGTTCACGCTGATTGAACTCCTGGTCGTCATCGCCATCATTTCAGTCCTGCTGGCATTGCTGCTGCCTGCCGTCCAGCAGGCTCGCGCTGCCGCCCGAAAGACGCAGTGCCGCAACAGCCTCAAACAGCTTGTCCTCGCAATGCACAATTATGCGGACGTGTATTCGGAATCGCTGGTGCCGTTTGTGATTGAAGATCAGCAGCGGCTGCAGTATCTGCAGACCTTCAGCGGGTCACCCGGATCAGCGCAGTTCTGGTTCGGAACCGTCGACTATTCACAGGCGGATCCGGCTCAGCAGCTGAATTTTGCGAAAGGGCCGCTGGCGCCATTCATGGAGACCAATTACGAATCCTTTCAGTGTCCGGAATTCGGACCGCCTCAGATGGATCTGGTCCGATTTGGACGCCCGGCGACCGGGTTTGGCTACAACGGCCATTATCTGTCACGATCCGGTGGGATCGAATGGGTTCCACCGACCTGGGCTGCTCAGCCGAGTTCGCGCCCGGTCTGCCGGAAATTCCGCGACGTCCCGGAAACTGGCCGAACCGTTGTCTTTGCCGACAGTGCTGCCGTGCGACTGAAGACCTTCGCGCCCATGACATTCAGCTTCGAGGAAAACTGGATTCTGGATCCTCCCAGTCACAACTTCCCGAGCGTTCATTTTCGGCATAATGACGCGGCCAATGTCGCGTTCCTGGACGGCCATGTGGAAAGCTTTTCCTACGCAGTTCACGTAGAAGTCCCGGGCAGCAATTTTCTGTCGCCGGATCAGGTGCAGCTGATGGAAAAGAAACGACTGGGGTTTGTCTCGGGAGGCAATCTGCAGAATCCCCTGCGACGCGACGAACTCTATGACCTGCAGTGACGCTATGCCTGCGACTCCCGCCGGCGCGCTGGTTTGTCAAACCGGCTGCGATGACCTTCGACGCGATCGGCCAGCGGCACAATTTCGTGAACCGACGAATCAGTAGGGAAATCGGTCAGTGATTTCTGATGACGCCAGATCTGCCAGGAACCCGGACATTCGTTCCACCATCACGGCCATCAGTTCCTGACCTTTTTCGGCGGTAGCGGCATGTGGATAGCCGGCGCCGGTATTGGTCGTCAGCAGATGCCATGGGCGAGTGATTGAGACCCAGCCTTCGTTGACGGCTTTCAGAGTTGTCAGTGATGTTTTTCCATCGTCAGCGGCGAGTGTTCCATCGGGGTTTCGCCGCACGAGATGTCCGAAATAAGCCAGTGCCAGTGACGTCTCCATTTCACCTGCATGATCATCCGCATACTCGAAAATCGTCTTGCGAACATCGGCCGTCAAACCGCGAAACCAGTCACACAGGAAGAGCTGTACGCTGGTCTTACCAAACAGTTCCCTCAGCAGCGGCTTGAACTCGTTGCCGCCATGGCTGTTCAGAATGACCAGTTTCCGAATGCCATGTCCTTCCAGGGAATCGACCAGATCCCGAATTACCAGCCCCAGCGTGGACGGATTCAGATTCAGTGACAGTCGACATTGTGACTGATTCGTTTCTGTTCCATACGGGATCGTCGGTAACAGCAGAACTCGCGCTCCCCGATTCCACGCGGCTTCACAGATTCGTGATCCGATGGCTTCCGCTTCGAATGTGTCGGTTCCATAGGGCAGATGCAGATTATGAGGTTCTGTCGCGCCCATCGGCAGCACGGCCACCTGGTAATCACACTCCTTGACGTCAGCGAAATTGGTTTCGGCAAGGATCCAGGGACGCATGGATTGACTCCGATTACGGACTCAGAACGATCTGCCGCGTGTCGAGCAGTGGGTGGTTCTTTACAGCACAGATGCAGTGGGTGGAATTCGCTTCGCCAGATTCGATCAGTGCCGATGCAGCGGCAGCGCGATTTCATCCGCTCGCCAGAATCAGAAGAGTTCCCTCTGGTCGATTCCGTCCGGTTTAAGTTTCCCCGACCGCGGCCCGGACTTCCTGGAAACTCCAAGATGCGCCAGAGCTTTGGCGGTAACCATTCGGCCTCGAGGTGTTCGCTGGATAAAGCCTTCGCGGAGCAGGAATGGTTCCACTTCGTCTTCCAGAGTATCGGGCGGGATGTTCAGCGTGTGCCCGACAGCCTGGACACCAGCCGGCCCGCCACCGAAAACGGAGATGATGATCTCAAGGTACCGCCGATCCTGTTCTTCAAGCCCCTCTTCATCCACGCCCTTCATGCGGAGTGCTGCCTGGGCCACGGGCAGAGTGATCCGCCCATCAGCTCGGGCATCGGCAAAGTCGCGCGTCCAGCGGAGCCAGTTGTTTGCCTTTCGCGGAGTTCCTCGCGACCGAATGGCAATTTCATGAGCGGCTTCCGGAGCGATCTCCGTTCGCAGTTTTCTCGCGTTGCGAGTGATGATCGTGGACAGTTCCTCGTCGGTGTAGAAATCAAGATGTTCGCGATTCACGAATCGATCTCGTAACGGCGCCGTCAGCATTCCACTGCGAGTCGTCGCACCAATGAGTGTGAAGGGCTGCAGTTTCATATTGATGGTGCGTGCATTCAGCCCATCTCCCAGAGTGATGTCGATTCGAAAATCTTCCATCGCCGGGTAGATAAACTCTTCCACCGCCGGAGGCAGTCGATGAATTTCATCGATGAACAGCACGCTGCCATAACTGGCATTGGTCAGATACGGAAGAAGATCCTTGGGAGCCCCGAGTGAAGGACCTGCTGTGACCTGAATCTCAGTCCCCAGTTCGCGCGGAACGACAGTGGCCAGTGTCGTCTTTCCCAGTCCGGGCGGGCCATCCAGCAGCAGATGTCCCAGAGGTTCCTTTCGCTTCCTGGTCGCTTCCAGCAGGATCTGCAACCGCTCCACCACCGCGCGCTGTCCAACGACTTCATCGAGTCGCGACGGGCGAAGTTCATCATCAAATCGCTGTTGTTCAGGATCGTCGAAGTCCCCGTCGCCTTCGGCTGCTGCACCTCTGCCCCCGCTGCCGAATCCCGCTCCCGGGCGCGGGGCTTCCGATGCTTCGTCGTCGTCATTTCGAATGGTCGCTTTTCGGGCCATCCCGTATTCGCTTTCTGCCAGAATCCTCTGGGCAGTGTGGTCAATTCTCCGTTGTTAATTTACCGAATCGCACGATCTATTTCTTTTCAACGGACTCCGGCGGTGCCAGTTTGCCCTTTAGCCGTTCAATAATTGTCTTATCCGGATTCGTGCTCTTTTCTTCGACGTCCAGCGCTCGCTGCCAGAGCGATTTTGCTTCATCCGCCTTCTTCAGAGCGGCATGCACATCTCCTTCATGCTCCAGCAATGTGGCATCCTGATATTCCGGATCTGCGTTCGCTTTTCTCAGGGGTTCCAGGGCTTCTTCAAACCGGCCAAGCCGAAACAGAACCCAGCCCAGGCTGTCCAGGTAGGCCGGGTTCTCCGGCTGAGATTCCACGGCAATTCGGATCATCTTTTCCGCCTGCTCCAGGTTCTTTCCCTGGTCCGCATAGAGATAGCCCAGGTCGTTGTTCACACCGGGATCTTCCGGATCTTCGGCGTAGACTTCTTCCAGAATTTTTTCCCCCTTCTCCATATCGCCGCCCTGTACAAACGCGTTGGACAGGCCCATCCTGGCAAGCCGCACGGTTTCCTTCTCCAGAGCTTCAAGCCCCAGCACTGCCTCGTACTGCTCGACGGCTTCAGACCAGCGATCCATCTGCGCATAAAGACTCGCCAGGCGAATACGACTTTCGACAATCAGTTCTCGGTTCGCGTCTGCAGCGACATTTGCGACGGCCCCGGCGCCGGTCAGCAGTTCCACGGATTTCTTCAGCAACTGTTCCGCAAGTTCCAGGTTTCCGGCGGCTGATTCCACCAGCGCCAGTCGGGAAATCAGCTGTGGTTCATTCGGCACAATTCGCAGAGCTTCGTTCAGCGCTGTCCGTGCCGAATCCAGATCTTCGATCGATGCGTAAGCGGCAGAAATCCGGAACAGCGTGTTCACTCGAATTCCTGGTGGCAGACCAGGCATCGCCAGCATCTTCTCGAAGGTTTCCGCTGCCTCTTTGAACTTCCCCTGCTTCAGATGATTCATCCCCAGCTTGTCCAGAGATTCAATGGCAAGTTCCGGCGAGGGTTTCAGGTCTGCCGACATTCGCAGCAGAACGGCTTCGTCTTCAGATAACTCCAGTTGTTCTGCCACAAGTGAACAGAAATAGGGAACCGCCGGATGCAGGTCTCCCGGCTTCTCCCGGAACATGTCCTGGCAGGCCTTGATGACATCTTTCGCAAAGCCATCCACCGTGGCAATGCTCGACACCAGCGGCACCATCTCCGGGATCGTGATGCGTGATCGAGCGGCGCGGTTCAGCGTGGCAATCAGGGCGTTGGCATTTCGATTGGCCAGCTCAACGCGAACCAGACCCAGATACGCATCGTCTTCGCCAGTGGAATCCAGAATTCCCTGAAAAACATCGGCCGCTTCAGCCGTCTTTCCCTGATCCAGCAGGATCTGTCCCAGGAACATACGAACGGATGTGGCATCTTCGGCGCTGTCCGCGAGTTCCTCAAGCTTCGACGTCAGAGACTCCGAACGTACGGTGGCCTCCAGCAGATCTCTGAGCAACGCGAGTGACTCGGGCGATCGACGGCCGGTCTCAAAGTAACGGTTCAGATTCTGTTCGCAGGCTTCCAGCTTATCCTGCTGAAAATACGCGCGGGCCATCAAAAGATGATGGTCGCCCGGACTGTC
>Ga0209573_1001331_pt1 | contig 39407 bp, 42 predicted proteins | sample TNRBio252014_DNA_FD_185870 | JGI IMG/M metagenome (GOLD analysis project Ga0209573, IMG submission 185870) | Wastewater treatment Type I Accumulibacter community from EBPR Bioreactor in Madison, WI, USA - TNR Reactor_6/25/2014_ DNA (SPAdes)... | ecosystem: Engineered > Bioreactor > EBPR >...
GGCGTGCTGCTCCGCTCGCGCCGTCTCTTCAGTATACCGGCCGGTCAAGGTCGCTCCCTTCGGTCGCTCTCTTGACTTCGGCCGGTGCGTCGAGACCGAGCGCAGAGCTTCGCGCACGCGACGCCGACGCGCTGGTCGAGCATTACGAGCACCCTTAACCGCAGCACCGCTATGGACACCGCACCTACCCGCGACGATGAGCGCATCGCCCGCATCCGGGCGCTGAACGATAGGCTTCGCATCTACGGCATCGGCGGGGACATCTTTCTCACCCGCGGGGTCGCCATCCGCGGCGAGGACTTCGTCGCCCAGGCCATCCGCGCCGTGGGGGACTACGACCGGTTCACCGACGGCTCCGACCCCTACGAGGAGCACGATTTCGGCTCTCTCACGGTCGACGACGCCAAGCTCTTCTTCAAGGTCGACTACTACGACCTCGAGCGGAAGTTCCGCTCCGAAGACCCGGCCGACCCGACGGTGACGCGCCGCGTCCTCACCATCCTGCTCGCAGAGGAGTACTGAGCACCGACGGCACCGCCGTCCTTATCCGTAACCCGCACTACCATGGGCTACCTGCAAGAGTTCGCCGCGAAGCTCGAGGAGCTGCTGCGCACCCGCGGCCTCACCGAGGCGCAGCGCGAGGAGATAACCGCGTACGTGAAGGAGCACGTGCTCCAGAGCTACCGCAATGGCGTGGAGAAGGGCCGCAGCCAAGAGGCACATACTGGCGCGCCCCAAAGCACGAAGCCGGCCCCGCGCAAAGCGTGGAGACCGGCCAAGAGAACACGCTAAGTGTACCGGAAGCCCCGCACTCGTCAAACCGGGTGCGGGGTTTTCCTGTATGTGTAGGCCGTGCTCAGGCAGGGCAGGGCGGAGCCGGCACCACCCCACGACGGGACGGCGGCTGGGCACCCCCACCCACCCGGGAGGAGGAGGAACGGAGAGCTACGCTCTGGCGCGTCCGCTTCCTCATCGAGCTCGGGCCCCGATGAGGGCGAGTATCTCGTCCGCATAACGGCTCGGAAGAGCTTAACGGCGCTGACCATAAAGAGGCCGAGGAGGTCGGTCTCGTTGCTGCGAACGGCAGGCCCCTCAGTGGGCGGGCCAGCAGTCGTAACGGAATGCTGGACTCATATCCTAGAAGAGAGAGAGCCAGATGGCTGGCCCTCGCCCAGGCGACCACAGACGGCGCCACAGAGCACGGAGCATGAAAATGGATACGCAAACCGCTACCCGCGAGAACGCGGATACCCTCAACCCGAACTGGGGTGATGACGCGCCCAGGGGTGGCAAGGCCGTTATGAGCCGAATCCTGAAGGAGAGGGCGACGGTGCCGCTGTTCTTCGCGCAGACGCTCGTCCAGTCGATGCGCGATGTTGGCTACAATCACACTACCTCAGCCCTCTGCGAGCACGTGGACAATGCCATCCAGGCGGGGGCGACCGCGGTTCGCGTCTATTTCCGCCAAAAGGGCAGAGGTGAGAACAAGAGGACCGACGTTGCGGTATACGATAACGGCCGCGGCATGGCCCCGCCGGTTCTGAAGGTTGCTATGGCGTTTGGCGGTTCGATGAACTACGGCAACCGTCAGGGCATTGCTCGCTTCGGCATGGGCATGAAGACCGCCGCCCTCAGCATGAGTTCGGTGCTTGAGGTGTATTCATGGCAGGAGCCCGAGGCCATCTACACCATGACGCTCGACGTCGAGGCCATCGGCAAGGAGCGGGCGAACCTAGTCGAACTGTCGGATCCTACCCTCATCACCGAGCTGCCCGACGAAGTCGCGGAATTGTTCCACGAACCACTGTCGTATCCCACCAATCGATCTGAGCAACAACTTCTTGCGGCCGAAGGCGAGAGCATCGCCGACAATCTCGGCCCCTCGGGCACGATCGTTTACATGCCCGATTGCGACCGCCTGCACTACGCCAAGGCGCGCTCTCTCGTAGATCATGCCATGAAGGAAATGGCGAGGGTCTACCGGCGCGCTATCGCGGGCGGTTTGCGGCTTTACGTGAACAATAGGATGGTCGAGGCATTTGACCCTACCTATTCCATGCCGAACGCACGCCACGTCCGCTTCCTAGACGTCACGACCAAGCAAAGCCGCCTTATCCTCTCTAAACCGGTCCAGATCGCGGTATCGGAGGGCAGCGATCGGACTGTGCCCGCCCTCATCAAGATCTATAAGCTACCGATTGAGGAATGGTCGGCCTTACCCCGCAAGACACAGAAGAACGACCTGCGCATATTCGATGGGATGACGGTGTCAATCCTCCGCAATGATCGTGAGGTCTACGCGGGCAGCATGCCGAACATCACCACCAGGCACAGCGTCACCAACTGGTACCGCATTCAGATCGACTTCCCAGGAGTGCTGGACGAGGCGTTTGGGGTTGCGGCAAACAAGCAAGGCGTTCGGCCGAAGAGCTACGTGGAGAAGGCCATCAAGGATGCGATCGGCGAGGACATCACCACCCTTAACGACGAGATAAAGCGATTCCAGGCCCAGCAAGCCGTAGCCCGAGCGCCCGCCAAGCCCAGCCCCAGCGAGACTAAAGCTCACGAGGCCGATCCGTTCCAGCAAAACGCGATGCCCGTCTCTCTCTTACCCGAGGAGGAGTTCCAGCTTGAGGCTAACCTACGTGGCTTAGCCCTGACCCTCAAAAGGGATGGCGAAAGCGACGAGGAGGCGTTTGAGCGGGTGAAGAACTCGCACTACATCATCGAGTTCCGCCACGACCGCTACTGGCCGTTCTACGACGTGAAGCATCGCTTTGGACGCGTCATCCTGACCATCAATACTGCCCACCCGTTCTTCACCGAACTCTACGAGCCGGTGAGCAAGATGGGGCTGTTACAGGGCGGCCTGGATGGCGAGGAAGCAGCGGTGTCACATGACGGCCAGAATGGCTCCATAGTCGCGCTAGATCTGCTGTTGTTGTCGCTTGCCCGAACGCAAAGCAGGCTCGCCAGCAGCAGCGAGGAGGCGAACAAGCTACTGGACAGTATGCGGCGCGAGTGGTCGGAGACCTACCGGGTGCAAATGATCGCATGAAGTAGGGGGCGGCGCTAGGTGCTGCCATTTGCTTTCTTACAAACTAGAGAGTAGTCTCCGCGCCAGGCAAAGGTATCTGTTTATCAGCTCCGGATCGCTCCGTATCAGGCACAGCGCCCTGGTCGGAGATCCCCGGGATCACTGAACGACAGATACCAAGCCTGCACACCCTCTGCAGGCCATAGTGGCCTGCACAGAGAAAGGGCCAAACGATTGGCGGATCTTCCGTGCTCATGGGATGACTATGCCCACCTACAGGCAGCGCTGTTACGCGGCTGCCAAATTACCGACCGGACGTGGGGGTTGGAGGAGGCCTTAAACCGCGTTCTGGCCTCCTTACAGGACAACAAGCCTCTCAAGTCCGACGAGATTGCCCGCGCCGCGGCAAGCGGGGGCAGGCGTGAACGCCATAGGGCAAGGCTGCGCATTGTCCACCTCGCGGACAATGGTGTTCCCGCTCACCCCGAAGATGTGCTTGCCACTAGACACGAGCTGCATGTCGCCCGCGCGAAGGTCTCCGAATGGGAGTGGTCTGTCCTGTGCCAGGTGGCCGCAGGGTACGACTACGCCGAATTGGCCTCCGCCAACGGCGGAACTCCCGGGAGTATGCGCGTGCGCGTGCTGCGGCTTCGTCGGCAGTTAAAGGCCGCATAGCCATGCGGGTGGCATGGTCTGTGGCCAGCTCCGCGCGGCGGGTGCTCTCTTAAAACAACCCTAATCCTGGGGCCCTTCTTCCCTGTGGATAGCACATGCTAACGAGGGCCATAGGCCTGGCGGACGGCGGATACGTCAAATTCGCTCAGGATCCCCGAATTATTGTATGTGGAGTTGCAGTAGTTCATGACAGAAGACGGATCCCATGGCGTCAGCATAATATCGCCGCTAGTACCCTGGGCCGGCTTAACCGAGGAACATTCCCCCGGCGTGTCTGCCCTATTCTGTTCATGCGCGAAGCCAATGGCATGCCCAAATTCATGCACGGCGATACTCCTTACGCACATATTGTACATCGCCTGATCCGCGCACTCGGCACCCCATTTCGCGAAGGTAAAGTTCAGTACCATACCTGCAGGAACCCCGTAGATTTGCGTGCCCAGCCCCTTCGTGTGCGGACCATCGTCCATTACGCGGATGCGGATATCGTTACCCTCGGTCGGGCAATTCGCCCAGCCTACAAAGGATATCGCCGCTTCTTTCTGCCACGTATCTGTGATGGCTGCTTGCACGGCTAACATTTGATCGGCATACTCGGGCGACGGGTTCTCCCAACATACCACAAGACTAACTGGTGACAGATACTTTGTTGTCCAGTTAGTTTTGTCCAAGATATAGCCAAAGTCTTCGATTCCGGCATCTACCTTCTTAAGCACCAAGCTGTCGGCCTTAAGCGAACCCGCTTGCATCAGTAGTAGACTAATGAGCAGAACATAGCCGCTAATCCGCCAAAAGAGCGGCTTACTTCTAGCGATGCGCTTATGCGGCATGAAAGTAGCTCCTTACAGAACCTACTGCGTGGGGACTGGATTAAAATATATGCCATATACCTTCCACAATCCGCCGGCTTCTTTTTCAAGTGTCAAGTCTTGATAGACTTGCGCATTTGGGTATGTGACCTTGTAACGTAAGCCGACGAGAGGCAGGCCAGAAGACGGGTTTGTGCTGAGCTGCTCCTGGATTAAATGCCGTGAAGATGGAGCTCCTCCTAGCTGGTTGCGGACGGCAGACATCTGCGCCACAAACACATCCTTGTTCACACGCGCGGACATGTATTGACCGGCAAACCGGTCGTACAGCATGTTCATGCTGTTATTGTCAAAAAGCGCGTTGAAATCAGACGCCGACGATGTTGCGTCCGCTACCACGTCGGCTACAGCCGGTCTGCTACCCGTTACCACGAATAGACATACTAAAATATGTATCGTCCGTATAAGAGTGGTCTGTGGCCGGACCAGCGCTAGTGGCAATAACCGTTCCATGTCAATCACACTCCAGACGCTTTGTATATACGGGTGGAAGACCACTCGCTACCCTAACCACCTCACGACAGTTATCCGGTGGTTGTTGATTAGGCGCAACCTCCACAAGGGCTGGTGGTAACGGTGAAATAATGTTAGGCATTTCCTCGGCACCTATCTCGAATGGGGGATATGGTACACCAGCCGCATTGAGGAGTGGCGCCAGCAGATTCAGGGGGATCATGTAGTTTACTGCCTGAGCGGCCTTCACTCCCCCTTTGACCATACCGACGACTCGTCCTTCCGAATCCATGACAGGCCCCCCACTGTTTCCATAAGCTAGGGGAACGGACATTTGCCAAAGGCCCGACTTCCCGCTCGTGTTGCTGAGAACACCTGTAACGACAGAGGCGTCACTCTCAAGCGGGAATCCAACGGTTGTCAGTCCAGATCCGGGTGTCAGCTTAAACGGATCACCGAACCGGATGGAATGGTAGGGTCCAAGCGTCTGAGGTAGTTGCAGAAGCGCAGCGTCAGCGAAGCCTGGGCCAGTGCCTATTACTTCGGCTTTAATAGGGGGACCAAACCGACTGGCGACACTCACATGGACCGTGGAATCCGCTGATTCGATGAGGTGATTAGCCGTAAAAGCGTAGCCCTGGCTAGTGACAATAAAACCAGTCCCAGTCTCAGTGATCGTCTGGCCAGTGGCAGAATGGGTGGTCACTGTGACAAATATCAATGAGTGCTTCACGTTGTCGCTAATATCACCGCGTGCCGTCGCCGACACCAAGATAACTGGCAAAAAGCTACAGATGTACGAAAAAAGAAATCTGGCCACCCTCACGAACGTAATGCGTCCCATAAAATCCTCCCTGCGCGTCAGCCGGATACGCTGCATCCGCAGACGACGGCATCAGCCACCATCCCGTCGCGGATATTACTCCTTTGTAGGCCTGGGCGTAGACAGGAGACAGTCTCGGTCAGCTGTGCAAAGCCCACAAAACCTCTTCCGAAGCTGCAAAGCGTAGTGTGCCAAGAAGGGTGACGATATGTGGCTTAAAGGCACTGCGCCCGCAGCTGAACCGATGCGTCCGATTGCATAGTATATCCTACGCTGTTCAATAGCTCACCCTGAACGTCGGGCTGTCCTCCGGCCGCGACTTGCGCCGGTCGTAGAGCCTGGTGGTGGAGATGTTGGCGTGGCCGAACCACTCCTGGACCTTGGCGATGTCGGCGTTGTTGAGCAGCGCATTGGTGCCGGCGGTGGCGCGGAGCGCGTGGGCGCCCATGCCCTCGACGTCACCGAGGCCAATCTTGCGCATGTAGGCGAGCACGACCTTGTAGACGCCGTCGGTGGTCATCGCCTTGTCGACCTCGCCGGTGCGGTTGTTGCGCACCGGCTTGAACAGGGGAGAGCCCGGCACACCCCCGTGACCAAGGGCGTCGAGGTACTCGGTCAAGAGCTCGGCGGTGCCGGGGTGGAGCGGCAGGTAGCGGATCTTGCTGCCCTTGCCGTGGATGCGGAGGTGGGCGACGCCGCGGCGCTGGGTCATGTCCTTCACCTTAAGCCCGCACAGCTCCTCTCTCCTTAACCCGTGGTAGAGGAAGGTCGAGAGGATGGCGCGGTCGCGCTTGCCCTTGAGCGTCTTTGCGTCCGGGGCGTCGAGCAGCGCCCGGGCTTGAGCGTCGCCGAGGGCCGGGGTCTTGCCTTCGTTGTTGTCGGCGCGCGGCCGCTTGACGCCTTTGACCGGGTTATGGGTGACGGCGTTCCGCTCGCAGAGATATTCGAACAATGAGGAGAGCGCGGCGAGCTTGCGGCGGATGGTAGCACCGGAGAGCTGGCGGGCCTCGAGGGCCTTGCGCCAGGCGATGACGTGGGCGCGGGTCACCAGCCGGATCTCATCGGGCGCGCGGATCCCGGTAAACGCCATGAAGTCGCGCAGGTCGATGCGGTAGGCGCGGCGGGTTTTGGCGTTGTCGATGTTGGCGAACCACTCGGCCTCGGGCGGGACGGTCTCGAGGTCGTGGAACTCGCCGCGGCTCAGGAGCCCGCGCCGGGCCGATGTCACCGTGAGATTTTTGCTGTCGCTGTGCTCTCTCTCCATCCCCCTTACTTTATCTTGATAACGTATTTTATCAAGACTGGTTTCCACAGCAGGGAAGCTACCGCCCGAGAGCGCGCGGAGCGGCCGGTTGGGTTCGGCCGCGACGGCGCGCCGGCCTATGTTCTGCTTCTGTTCTCGTTCTATGCTCGCCGGCATGGAGGTCACCCGCGACGAGCTCGAGCGGATCCGCTACGAAAAGAAGCAGGTGGTACCGGAGGAAGGCGCGAGCACGTAGCTGTCCCCGCAACTGCTCAAGGCAACCCTGATCGACGAGTGAGGGTGTTGTGGCTCTTTCTCACGACGAGCTTATCGGCAACGTTAGCACCATCTCCCGAACCTGCGGATTTGCCGGAATTCCCGAGCTGGTAGACCACTACAAGCTGCCCTTTCTTTGGCGTACTCGCTTACCAGAGAGCTAGTAATCTAGAGGACCAGGGTGTTGCCAGTTGGATATCTCGGTGACCATCGCGTCAATATGGTCTAGTTCGGCGTGTGTCTCTTTCATCTCACGGGCAAACATGAGCACAAATACCAAAAAACAGGCGAGTAGAGTAAAAAATTGCCAACTCTTCATACATTATTTTACATCCTTAACCAGCTGATACACATGCGGGATGTGTCGCCACAGCCACACCAAAAATAAGTAAGCCCGGCCCGGATCTGGGCAGGTTCAAAAGAGTCGGTTGTGTGGTATGCGCACTCATTACCCAATCATACCCAGCTTACCATCTCTTGCAACCGCCTTCTCTACTGAACAGCTTCTTGCCTCCGCTTGCGCCACCTCTCGATGCGAAAATGTTTCGGCACAGTTATCCCTGCATGGCTGATATTCACGCCTTGGCGTATAATCCGAAGCACATCTGAATACACAGGGACCCTGCACCGTCGGAAATGCCGGCACGGCAAAAAGCCGGTCAATCCGTAAACCAGGGGCTGGTTTTTGTATTCAATTTCACATCTATGCAGTTCACAATCTCCAAGAAGACAGCCAGCCTGAAGATAGCAGTGACTTGTGTTTATACTTTCTATTTAATCTCTGTATGTTATTTCTCCTTTGGTAATCAATATGAACGATTAAAAGGTTCCTTTTGGGAAGGTATTCTAGGCATTGCGTGGTTAATACTCCTCGCCTCACTCTTTGGCGGTATTACATACACGAGACACAGAAAAGAAGAAGATCGTATAAAAAACCAGTCACCTGAGGAGAACGAAAAATGGCTTGCGTGGGAGAGGAAGCAGGCCGAGAAAGATAAGACTTTTGCAGCCAGTATGAATGGCCTTGTGGTTGGATTGCTGCTTATCGGTTTGCTATTTATATTGGGGGTTATATTTTTCGCGGTCGGCAAGTGGGCATTCCAAACCGTCTTTTAGCGGCAAGTTCAAGTTACTGACATGACAGGCGTTTAAGGCGCAGCTCCCCGTTTTTGCAGACGCTCACGCGCCTTACCGAAGGCAGTCGCACCATCGCAATATAGCTACCAGACCCACACAATGAATAGCAGGGTAATATTTGTAAGCGTAGTAGTGAGTGTTTCACTCTCCTTGTTTCTATATAGCCTGCTAGGCCGCTACCCGCTGAGTGCAGAACCATCTTCCTCATCTAACACAGCGGCAAGCTCCTCTGTTGAAGGAGCCTACGGCTGCGTGTTCACAAGCAATGGCGGATTCACGGAGTGCATTATTGCAGAGCTCGACCGCGTGGCAGCAGAGCGTGAATGGAAGCAGAAAAAACTCGAATCGATAGACAGCCCTGCAATCAATATAAGTGATCTAAGCCCCGACGTGGCCGACGAGCAAAAGAAGATACGGGAATGGCGGTTACACTTCGAGGAAGCACGGGACTCCTGGTGCGAGGCTGATTCCGCATTTCTCGCTGGCTCAGGGATACCCAGCAGGTTGGCTACATGTAAATTGGAGTTCGAGATAAAGGCAATTGAAACGCTGAATAACATTCATGCCGAGAATGTGATGCAGGCCGCCCCTGGAAGCGTCGGAATACCCGACTTTGAACCATCAGAGGCTGATATAGATGCATTGAAGGAGGTCAACAAAACTCATCGCGGATGCGTGTGGGCAGGTGAACCAACATGCGGCGACTGATAGACATGTAGCCCACGAAACCGACTAAGGCGGTGTCCCCGCCCCCATGGAGCCCGCTTACTCGCGGGCTATGTCATAGGCGCCGGCGATGCCGAACCGCCTGTTCGTGCCGTTGCGGCTGCCTTCACGCTTGGACGGACGCGCGCTGTTCTCGGGTATAGCCCGTCCATACGGAGCGTCTCCAGGTGAGAGGCCAGGGCGCAAGTCTCGAAGCCCGCGATGACGTCTCTTTGATCGGAAGGCCGATCCGGCGCAACTCCTCGCCGCATTCCCCGTCGAGCCGCTCGAGGCTCGTCGTCATTCGCGGTCGGTCGAGCCACGGGGAGAGGTCGAGCGAGGGCGTGTAGCGCCACTCGCCGAGGTCGGCGCGGAAGGAGGGCCGCCAGGCAAGCCCGGCGCCCTGCTGTGCACCGCGGCGGTAGGCCTGCTCGGCGACACGAGCCATCAGCCTGAGGACATCCCGCTGATCGCGCTCGGAGAGGGAGAGGAACCGCCCATCACGAAACCCCTTGGTCACATCGCTCATGCCGCTGCCTCCTGCCCCGCCCGTCTAGCCCCTGCCGCAGTGCTCTCAGCCACCTCCATGCCCGCCCAGACTCCTCTCCCAAGAGAGTACCGCCACCCGCCGGCCGGGGCGACGGAGATCCCGCCAGGGAGCACACAAGGCGCCGGAGCTGTTGCGTCCCGAAGTCCTTCTGCACGGTGGAGAACCAGGGACGCGTCCGGCGCACATGACCCGGCAGTGCGCCCCGCCTGTTCTTCTTATGTTCTCATCCCGCGCCCGTCAATCTAAACTCGCCGGCATGGAGGTCACCCGCGACGAGCTCGAGCGCCTGATTGCCGAAGCGCTCCTGCGCGACCGGACGTTCCGGCCAAAACGGCGTGATTGGAATGCGACCAATGAGCAAGACGAGCGTCGAGCTCGGATCACCGCCGCGGCGATCGTCACCTTCCTCTACGGCTGCGGCCTGCGCTGGGAGAAGCTGCCGGCCCTGCCGCCGCACAGGACGCCGGGCGAGTAAGCGGCTTTAGCAGAGGTTATGGCCCGACGCGTGCCCAGGGCGCAGATTGGCGTCACCGCGAAGAGGCAGACATGGGCGCAAGGCCGAGGCATCTACCCCCGGTGCCTCGGCCGTTCCACCGGTGTCATTGCCCTTCTTCAGTCTTCCCAGCTAGCTCGGCCGCGCTACCTCCCCTCCCCCATGGTACCCGCTTACCGGGGCATTGATCTACTTGCACGGCTCGTGGAGCGTCCTTGAAGGGTACGACGCAAGGAGCGTCCCCTCCGACGTGAACGACTTGAGGTAGGACTTCGAGAGGCCCTCCCATCCCGGATCGGTATCGCAGTAGTAGAACTGCGCAGAATGATGGCTCGACGTATAGAACGTGTGCCCTCCCAAGCTCGCTGTTGCCGCAGGGCTCTCAGCAGGCGCGCTCGTATCGCCGGCGCACGCGGCCGGGTTCCACAGACCAAGCTTGTTGTCGGACGCGTACCGTTCCGCCGACTTGAACCGCGCTTGGTGCACATACGGGAGGTCGTAGGTGTACTCGTGGGCGTAGCCGTTCCTGATCATCCACTCGTTGAAGAACACCCCGTCCTCCCGCCACAGGTAGCGGAGCAAGCGGCCATACTTGTCCCGATCTCCCTGTGTCGGATCCGACTCAAGCCGCACTTGGCGTCCTGAGAGCAGCTCCGCTGCCTTAGTGGAGGCCTCGTTGCCGAAGCACTGAACCGGCTTCCGGGGATCTTTCGTCTCCGGTGTGTCGATACCGATAAGCCTGAGCGTCTCCACCTTGCCGTCGATCGACACCTTGACCGTATCCCCGTCCACGACGTCGACGACGAGAAGATGCGGAGGCAGCACCTTGCCGGCAGCACCTGCACTGACAGAACCAGCGTGCTCAACCGCAGCGGCGCCAGCACCATCTACGGCAGCTTCCCCGCTCCCTGCTTCCGATACAGGGCCACCGCCCTCCAGTACCGATGTGGCACCAGCGAGCGAGTTCTCCATCGCCTCCGGCTGGTAGAGTGCCTCGGCATTCGGTTCTTGCTGAGGTGCGGCAAGCGGATCCTCCGCGACTACAACGTCTGCATAGGCGTTGCCTTCCGGCACGTCGGGCGGCGGCGCGAGACTCGAGCCAAACAGGGCAAGCCCGAAGGCTGCAATGCCAAAGCGTATCCCAACACTCTTGCGTGATGGACAACGAACTAGGCTTGGTCGAACCAGACCAACAGCAAGAGCACCGAGGCAGAAAAAGAATGCAAAAGCAGCAAGGGACTCCATAGGCGGGTTAGGCTTACGGCGCTTAAGTCACAGAGCGCGCAACATGCGTATCCTAGCATAGCATTTCTGGCTTCATAGGAGCGGCCGCGTTGGGTCTTCTCGGCCGCTACCTCCCCTCCCCCATGGTACCCGCCTACCAGCGGGCTCTGTCATAGGCGCCGGCAGAAGGCGCCTTGCGGCAAGGTCGAGTGGCGTATTTTTCCTGCTATGATATACTACATCTAGCAGATCCTTAATTATTACGTGTAGTTCGCGCACCCTTTGCGAACCGCGTATGACTTCCCCGCCCATGTGGTGAGGATAGGCGACTCGGGAAATCTGCGAGAAGCCACATGTCACGCGCGACTGACCGGAAGCGGTTGGGAGATTTCATTCAGCTCGTCGAAGGCTGGATAAAAACTCCGAACCGCTTTTTGTTGTGTGGTCAACCCGCACGAGAACGGCGCGGGGCCCCTAGTAGATCACACAAAACTGTATGGTATATAGCAACAAGATCAGTCGTGCGATACGCTTCGCAATAACGACCCATGAGGTTTATCAGAAACAAAAGCGCAAAGGTAAGGATATCCCCTACATCACGCATCCGCTCACTGTGGGTCTCATCTTGTCCCGCGCAGGGGCGAGTGAAGATGTCATAGCGGCCGGTATCCTGCACGACACCATAGAAGACAGTGTGCCTGAAAAGGAAGTGACCCATGCTCTGCTCGCGAAACGCTTCGGTACAAATGTCGCAGACCTTGTGTTAAGCGTAACTGAGATATATAAAGCGCTCTCTTGGGATGAGCGCAAAACAGCCGCGCTGGTGAGCATCAGGAGGTATACGCACGACTCGCTCCTCGTTAAGTCAGCCGACGTTATCAGCAACGGCTCGGAGTTGGTTGAGGATTACAAGCACGATGGGGATGCCGTATTCGCTCGCTTCAATGCGCAACGAGAAAAGGTTATCAGACATTACGTACAAGTGATCACGACGATCAGAGAGCAGTGGTCAGAGAATCCGCTTTTGAGTGACCTACAGCGCGTTGCCAGCGACCTCCAAGCGATCGCCTCCATATATTTCCTGAACGAATACCCGGCCCATGTGATTGAGTACCAGGACTACAGCGAAGATATGCCCCTCCGGTGCCCGGTGTGTGGATGGAACGGCACGCCTAAAGAAAGCGGTTGGATCGAACACTATGATGATCTGTTCGATGTGTCCTGTCCGAACTGCGAGAAGATGCTTCTGGTGGTCAGTTACCCGCTGCTTAAATAGTCTCAACCGTTTTCGCGCTAGGTGGTTGCTCTGGTGTAAAAAGTGGCCATCGCTCTCTCAAGAAGAGGAACTACTATAAACGCCTCTGTGAGAAATCCGATACCTAGTAGCAGGAGGAAAAGCTTCCAGCTATAAAAGAACACAAGAAATATTGAGAGGGCAATAAATGCGAGCATCATTACATTCAGGAGGAACTCAATAACTACACTCCTGTACATCAATGGTGTTTCCCCGATCCCAGCCTTTGCATATCTACCTTGCAGGATAGCGCCTCCGAGAAGTACCAGAAAGGCGATTGATACCACGATATCCGGCGTAGTCATAAGTTATATAGTAGCGTACTTCGGATACAGCTTCAAAAGGACGTACTCGCTACCTGTGCACGCGGACTGCTAGCGTTCCATCTCCCCTCCCCCATGGTGCCCGCTTACTCGCGGGGGCTCTGTCATAGGCGCCGGCGGTGCGGCTGCCTCGGCGGCACACGAAGTCTCGCATGGGCTCGCCTTCGAGAGCCGCCTCCTGGCGGTCTCTCCCGCCGTACACGTGCGCTCTCCGGCTTTCGCCCGAAACCGTCACGCTGCTCTGGTCGAGGCAGACAGGCGGTATCGGCTCCGCTGGCGCTTTGTCTCTTCTCCTTAAACCTACCTCACGAAGCGAGCTCACCATGTGGTCTGCCGGAGCTCAGCACCGAAAACGAGCGAGCTCTTGACATCAATGCCGCGAGCTCCCATAACATCGGATACTGAGCTCGTTGAGCTATGGCGCACGGACTGAGCTGGATCAGCGCCGGCGGCCTATGAGAACGACGGAGGCCCAGATATGAAAGTCACGTTCCCTGCCATGCGCGGCTCTATTGGAGGCCGCACTTACTATTCGTGCATGATGCCGCTGCGCACCGTGCCAAAGATGTTCACGTTCCGCGACTGGGCGGAATTCTCGCCCGAAGACCGGGAGCAGCGCGTGCTTAACCAAAAGCGCATTCCGGAAATTGCAAAATACATCCTCGACAATGAGGACGGCTATATATTTGCGTCGATCACGGCCTCGTACAAAAGTAACAAGTGCCCAGTGCATTTCAACGAAATTAAGGGCTACGCCGAGCTTGGCAACGTCGAGATGGACTTTGACGAAGCTGAGTTCGTCATCAATGATGGCCAACACCGTTGCGCCGCCATCGCCCATGCGCTGAAGGAGAACCCGTCCTTGGGCGATGAAACGCTATCTGTTCTACTCTTTGAGTATGAGAGTCGTGAGCGGATGCAGCAGATGTTCTCTGACCTTAACCGCTTTGTGGCCAAGACATCAAAGTCTCTTGATATTTTGTACGACAAGCGCGACCCGTACTCGCGACTTACGTTGGAAGTAATCCGGTTGATCGACGTTTTCAGCGGCATGGTGGATCGGGATGCCATATCCATCGGTGTTCGCTCGCCGAAGCTCTTCACTCTGTCCACGATCTATGACGCGAACAAGGAGCTCCTGCGGTTTAACGACGTCGAGGGCGAGACTGAAGACGAAAGTAAGAGCCTCCGCGAGATCACCGCGATCGCGACGCACTTCTGGACAAAGGTCGCGGAATATATGCCGGTATGGCGCTCCGTGAAGGAGCAGCACATACGCGCAATGGAGCTGCGCCAGGAAAGCCTAGCCTCGCACGCGACTGTCATGCGCGCTATTGGCGGGGCTGGCGCAGAGCTTATGCGCGAGGATCCGGACGGCTGGGAAGACCGCCTCTCGGCGCTCCGGGACATCGACTGGTCGAAGTCCAATCCACAATGGGAGGGCGTCTGCCTGGTTGCGGGATCGGTATCGTCTAATCGGCAGTCCCGTCAGGCGACGAAGGCGTTCGTCAAGCGTGCGCTTGGTCTCAGTCTAACTGACGCCGAGGCGCGTTCGCTGACGCCCCCAGAGCAGCAGATTCCGGCGGCAGCGGAATGATGTCGCGGCGCGCGAAATCGAGTGGTATCCGGCTGACCGAGTACGACGCCGCTCTAGTGAAGGGCATGCTGGCCCGTGGCGACCGTCAGCACGACATCGCTGCCTGGTTCGGCGTGAACGGCGGGCGGATTGCTGAAGTCGCCAGCGGTGCGGCTTTTCATTGGATCGTCCCGGCGGAGGAGGATCTTCCGCCTCCCGGTCCGTATCCGACTGTCAAGCAAGCTACCGAGGCGCAGAAGGCGCTGGACGAGGCCCTGAACGCACTCGCTCTTGCCGAGAGCAAGCTTCAACCCTTGTGCCGCCGTTCGGCGTAGGTGGATGCGGTGGAACTGCCCCGGTGGTTCCACCCCCTGCCCACCGGGACGTGCGCAACCACGCCTCTACAGCGACGCCGGCAGAAGGTGGCTCGGAGGCAAGGGGATTTAGGAGAGCCACTTTGGCGAAAGGACGTCCGGCTAAAGTCGACCACGTCAGAAAGACGTTCGTTGACGAGATCAACCGTTCGGAAGCCCTTGTCGCGGCGATAATGGAACTTCCGACGAAGGTGCGTCCATCAAGTACGCCTGGGCTCCACCCCAAACACAAGGGTCAGGTTATAGAACTTGCATTCATGGGGCTGGTAGCAACCTGGGAGGAATTTCTCGTCCGCTCATTAGCCCGTTACCTTACTGGTGCAAAAACAGATAGTGGCTACAAACCTACCACGAAGGCGGGCGTCGCTGAGACAATAAGTCATGCCTACGCGCTTCTATCTCTTGATCCAGAATACAAACCCGCAAAATCATACCTAAAGCTAACAGATGTAAAATCCCTTTTGTGTGTTGCAAATTTTTATTTTTCCGCACATCCGTATGGATGTCTCCAGGAGCACAATGAAATAATCAAGTACGCTATTTATGTCAGAAATAGAGTTGCTCACGATTCAGAAAAATGCAAGATGGATTTCAAAAGTGCTGCTATTTATTTTCTATGCCCGCCGGATGGGCAGCTCAAGCAAGGCTACACCCCTGCTGCGCTCTTGCAGGAACCGGTGAGGCGACATTTCGGTCGCCAAGCAGTCGATCTGGGCAAGACTCATTTCTGTGCTTACTCCGATCTTTTTCGGCAGCTTGCCGAGAAGATAGTCCCATTAGGTTCCAGCTCCGGAACTGGGCCCGGCATTGCCCCAATAACACACGCATCTAAAACAAGGTTTCTTTCGAGCACAGTGCTCGGCATTCATCCCAGCTCGACCTGATGCATTCGCGACGTGAGTTCCACCAGGCGCTCCCACGCGATCCTACCGTCCTGGTCGCAGAACTCCGACGCGAACTCCTGGGTGAAGCGGTTGATGATGCCAGCGTAGGCTTCCATGAACGCTTCGTTGCGTTCGCGTGCCCGGTGGCCGAGCGGCTCGATGATGTCGGTGTAGAGGTGCTCGTTGCCGGAGAGGAACGTCCAGAAGCGCTGACCGCACAGCTTGAGGTATCCCTCCTTCTCCGGCCGGTCGTCCTTGCCGTAGCAGCAGCCATTGACGGCGATGACGTGCAGGTTCGTGCGGCTCGTGCGCAGGACGCGTTGCGCCTTGAGGAAGTTCGCTTTCATCTCCCGGATCTGCCCGCTGTTCCCCCAGTTCGGGCCCGACTTGATCGTCACGATGTAGTGGACGCCGTCGTCGTCGAACTCGAGGTCGATGCCTTCGGCGGCGGACTTGCTTCCACCATAGACCTGGGCGCAGGCGAAGATCGCGATGCCCTCGAGGAAGTCGCCGAACATCGTCTCCTCCTGCGAGGAGAGGTGCGCGTCCAGGATGGTCTTCACGAAGTCCTGCGCCGTGAGAATGTTCTTCGCTCGGAAGAGGTAGGGGTTCTTGCGCTTGAGGATCTTCTGCAGGTTGAGGCGTTCGAGGCTTGCCAGCCGCGCCTGGTGAAAGCTGCCGATGTTGTCCTCGACGTAGCGGGTAAGGTCATGCAGCGCGAGCTCGGGCATGGAGGGTGAAGGGTGATGTGTCCGCGGCCGCGGGGATCGTTCCCACGCGCTCGCAAGCACGCTGGTAATAGTCATCGAGCAGCTCGATGCCGATCGAATGCCGGTCTAGCCGGCGTGCAACTGCCGACGTCGTTCCCGAGCCGACGAAGGGATCGAGCACCCAGTCCCCTTCCCTCGTGAAGAGCTTGATGAACCACTCGGGCAACGCCTCCGGAAACGCCGCGCTGTGCTCCTTGTTGCCGCACTCGGTCGCCAGGTGGAGGACGTTCGTCGGGTAGGCGCTGTCGCGATCGATCCAGTTGGCGATGCGCTTGCCGAAGCCGCTGCCGACCTTGGACTCGTCGCGCACGAGATCGGTCTCACTCAACGAGCGCAGGCGCGACTTCGCCCAGTCGCCGACCGGCACCATCACCGCCTCCTGGTACATGTTGAACTCCCGCTGCTTGTTGAATTGGAGCAGACGCTCCCAGGAGTCGCGGAACCGGTTCGGCCACTTGCCCGGGTAGGAATTTTTCTTGTGCCAGATGAACTCCTCCGTCCACAGCCAACCGCGCTGCCGCATCGCCAGGATCAGCTCGAGCACATACGGATGGCGCTCGCCCGCGACGACCCGCTCTTTGATGTTGAGGACGAACGTGCCCGAAGGCTTGAGGACGCGATGGAGCTCGTCCGCAACGGGCATGAACCAGTCGACGTAGGCTTCCGGCTTGATGCCGCCGTAGGTGCTCTTGCGCTGATCGGCATAGGGCGGAGACGTCACGATCAAATCGATCGAGGCGGCCCCCATGGTCTTCAGAACGTCCCTGCTGTCCCCTTGTATGATTTTTGCTTGTACTTCACTCACACACTGCAATCATACATTGCAGCAGAACCCGAGGCCAGTGCTGCAGCCTGCTGCGGTCGGAACCTCCCCCGCCGCTCCGCTTCGCGTCATACGACAGAGCATGTGAGGCTTTGCCGGCTTAACAAGCTGTTGACGGCCACTGACCAACCAATCACAAGTTGCCGCCAGTGCCGGCGTTCGCCGTCGAGGCGGCGGGCTCTTCTGATAGTTCGTCCCAAGCGTCCCAGCCTTCCGGAGAGGCTGACGCCGGATCAGAGAACGCCGTACACGGAGGTCGCGTTGGGCCCAGGCGTAGATGTCCGGTCGTTCACCATCACATCGCTCAGTCGGCGTGGGCCCCGGAGCAAAGCGGGGTCGCTCCATCTTATTCTTTCCACAGGCGACAATATAGCAGTGGGCTAACAGGTGTGACATGCACACTCCGTCACAACCAGACAAGCTGTCTCTTCTAAGGCAGGCGGTTTGTGACAATCAGGGCGCATACATCCAGTATTCGTACATGGGGCACGAGCTTCATCGTCGGCTTAAGGACGAGCCCAACGCTACAGCCGGTATCATTCGCTCATACGTACATTCATTAACCGACTTCCTAGATAAAAGACTTCTCGACGTACTTTGTCAAAACGCCTTCGCGCTCTATGAGCTATTTCTTTTTTCTCGCCCACACCAGCCTCCCCCCCGTATATGCATTAAGACCAATGTGAAGGCGCCCGATGGCCGGACTTTGATATCGGACCTCTTTCGATTGGATTATGAGCATCCGAAAGTTCCTTTTCCCATTTACGATAATACAGGCTTCATGCGCGTAGCTGAGAGTGGCGTTGCGTACTATCAGCCGGATATACCCCGCGCCGCTGCAGAGGGCACTTATATTAATTCACGCCTTATTTTAGAAAACGTTGCTACGTATCGGTCACCCTCTCGCTTCCCCACCGTGCTTTTTGGCGGGAAACGAGATCTAGAATGGGAGAAGTGCTGGCTGCCGTACGAAGCGGGCGGTGAACTTCCCCCGGAGTCGTGTTACAAGTCTACCCTGATTGTGCCGATCACCTTTTGGAATAACGACTTAGACGCTGCCTTTTTAGAGCACGTTGAGAATCGCCTTCGATCTATTTATGTTGATCAACCTAGCGAAGGCTTTGATCGGCTTATATTTGCATACTTGTGCCTTGACCATGTCGAGGCGAACTACTTCTCCGGCGATAAATGGGAGAATCTTGGGTACATATTCGCGGACCTGATGTCCCTATTTTTCTTTAGGAGATGGACACTAACGGCTGCATCTAGTGCCTATCAGAGAGCCCGAGATCATATTGCGGAAGCTATCGGCGCAGGGGAGGAGGTAACTTGACAAGCACATCATGTGTATCGTTGGCCAACATCGAGCAAGTTGTAGCGGTTGAAGATAACGAGATTACGCGAATAGAAAATTCGGTCTTAATCCCGAGCGGCTCCCTGTATCTATCCTCGCTTCATTACGTCAATGCAGACCGCATTCGTGCATGGCAGGCGGATCGCGGTTATAATCCGGCTCGGAGGTCATTAACTATCATCGGCTATTTTGTACTGTCAAAACTGGGGGCGCTTTGTCGCCCACCGCTGTGGCGTCCGAAGCGTTCTCCTTGGGGAAAGGACCTACAGGTGAATGAGGATCAGGAACGCCACTTGGAAGAGGCCGTGAAAAAGCTAGTACAGGTTGCCAACGACACCGAGCGATCGTTCAAAATTACGCTTCAACATATGCGGCAGGACGGCCGAAGGATCGATGATGTACTCAACGTGATAGATGAACGCCGTTCTCGTGCCGAGCGATCAGCTGGTCAGTTGTGATGTATGCCCCGCCGCGTTATGCGCGCGGGGCACTGAGTTCTGAGGCGCGCGCCGGATGCTGAAGGAAATTTGGGGGGTCATAACCACGCTGGCTACGATACAGAAAACACAGGATGATACGACAAAGGAAATTGATAAAATCAATGCTAGGATGCACACGCTATCTCAGCACGTAGCATACCTTATGGGAAGGATGGACGGGGCAAGCCAGTCGTCTGACGGAGGGGCGCGTCATGTCGATAACGATATTAGACTGCTACCGCCGCGTCCTTCGGATGACTAAGGTGGCTAGCGGACGACTGGATATGTGTCGGTCGTACGCGGTTCGGAACCGGTGCGAACGCCCCTTGACTCAGCCGACGAAGGATATTGGGGAGCCGTTTTTTAAGTTTCAGTATGCGCGCCGCTTGAACTGCCCATTCGATGCGTTGCTACGAGCTAAACGTCATCCGCTTGTACACAGCCCGCGTCGTCTCGACGTCGCGTTTGCAGTAGTCGGCGATCTCATCAAGCTTCCCTGCTTTGTAGAAATCGAACACCTGTGAACCGTCGATCCCCTCCTTCGGCGTGGGGATGCCGAGCGCAAGCGCCAGGTGCTCGAGCCCGACGTTCGTGTTCGACCACTTCACCCACTCCTTCATCGTGTCGTAGATCGGGTCGCAGCGGTATCGCGCGAACGACAGGTCGACGCTCGGTCGAACGCCGCAGACGATCGAGCGCTGGTAGATGAAGCGGAGATCGAAATCCATCACGTTGTGGCCGACGAAGCGGCGCACACCGCGGGCAAGCTCCCAGAACCGCTTGAGGATGTCGCACTCGTCGCCCGTGAGGACGTCCGTGGGTTCGTCGTCCACCGCGTAGCCGATGCAGAGGATCCGGCCGAACGCGCCATCGAACGACGTGCCCAGGAGGAACTGCTCGAAGTCCTTGGCGTCGACTGCCGCGGGCACCGCGGCACCGTCTGTGGTGCCGGCCTTCTTCCGCGACTTCTCCTGCTTGCGCTCGTAGAGGTAGCTGAGCGCGTCGCGACTGGCTTCGTCGGCCGGCAGGGTTTCAATGTCGAGAAAGAGGGTTGGGGTCTTCATCACCACATCACTCTACCTTAAAAACACGAACGTGGAAGACCTGCTACCTTAGGATGCACAGCGCGACGCCTTCAAAAAGACCAGTGTCGCCGGCTGTCGCATGGGCAGGCATCTGCTCCGGTCGTGCCGGGGATTCGCACCCCCTCCCCTCTTCTTCCCTAACCCGTTATTGCATTGTCGCTGCGACTAGCGCAACATGTTGCGCGTCTTTGGCGCGGCGTGTCGCACATGTAGTGCTAGCGAGTTCGGCTTGTCGTGCGGTGACGTTCCTGTGAGGTTGTCGCAACGTTATCGTGACGTTCTGTCAACCTTGGAAAGGAACGTGTCCTCGTGATCATCGTGGCCGGAGGCATCAAGGGCGGATCGGGCAAAACGACCATTGCGACGAACCTCGCCGTCATGCGTGCGCGCGACAAGGCTGACGTGCTCTTGATCGACGCTGACGACCAGGAGACATCCTTCGACTTCACCGTCCTCCGCAATGAGCGCACCGACAACCAGGCCGGCTACACCTGCATCAAGCTCACTGGCGCAGCCTTGCGTACGGAGACCTTGCGGCTCTCCGAGAAGTACGACGACATCGTGATCGATACCGGCGGCCGCGACACGACGAGCCAGCGGGCGGCGCTCTCCGTCGCCGACGTCCTCCTCGTTCCGTTCGTTCCGCGCTCCTTCGACGTGTGGACGCTTGAGAAGGTCGCGGGCGTTGTCTCCGAGATTCAGACCGTGAACGACAAGCTTGTCGCCTACGCATTCCTCAACCGGGCTGATGCACGGGGTAAGGACAACGAAGAGGCGGCGGGCGTCATTCGCGAGACCCCTGCCCTCGCCTTCCTCGACACACCGCTCGGCACCAGGAAGGCGTTTGCGAACGCCGGCGCGCTCGGTCTGGCCGTCTGCGAGCTTACGCCAGAGGACGCCAAGGCCGCCGCGGAGATCACGACGTTGTACCAACGTCTGTTCGACCTTGCTCCAACGTTGTCTGCGGTCGCGGAGTAAGCCATGGCCGTCACACGCAAGCCGGTGGCGAAGCCTGGCCCCACGAACACCGACGCGAACCTCGATGAGGCAACAATCCGTGCAGTGATCGAGCGCGGCGGCACGGTCGCCGGCGAAGGTCGACCGGATGAACCAGCTCGCAAGCTCCTCCAGTTGCGCATGCCGACCAGTCTCATTGACCGCATCGACGGCGTGCGTCGCGCGCATGTCGTGCCGCACTCTCGGCACCACTGGATCCTCGAAGCGATCCACGAGAAGCTTTTACGGGAGGAGGGGGATGCGGACGGGTAAGGACAGGCTCCACGAGCTCGTCGCGTTCGTCGAGCCAGGGAGCGACGACGTCACCTTCACCCATGCCGTCTTCGCGCAGTGCTTCCTTCCGATCCGCAGACTTGCCTCAGGCGACAAGCGCTACGAGGTGCGGCACGGCCGCGCGGCGCTCCTCATCACCGCCGGCGACCTCCTCAATCCGTCGACGCAGCAGTTCGTGCAGATGGACGTGCCGAGCGGTTCGGCCGCGCGGATCGCGCTCGCCCACATCAACAATCACATCATCCGAGCCCGGAGCCTTGAGGAGGCGCTCTGCGTTCCCATGGGCGACAGCCTCCGGGATTTCATGGACTACCAGGGGCTCGCCATAGGCGGAAAGAACGGCAAGGAGGTGACGCGGCAGATTCACAATCTCGCCGCCGCACGGATTGTTCTTGGCGTCTGGACGGCCGAGCACGCGCGTCAGGTGAACACGCAGATCGCCGACGCTATCGACTTCTGGCTGGAGCGCGACCGCCGGCAGCGGACGCTCTGGCAGCCCGTCATGCGGGTGTCTGACCGCTATGCTGATGCCATCCGCGAGCACTGCGTACCGCACGACATGCGGGCCCTCGTCGGCCTCTACGGCAATACCCGCGCCATGGACATCTACACGTGGCTCGCCTACCGGCTGCCGCGGGTGAAAGAGCGGACGGATGTGCTCGTCCGTTTCGACGACCTGAAGCCCATCTTCGGGGCGGGCGTGAAGGACGGCTACAAGTTCCGCCAAGCGTTCAAGACCGCCCTTCGGGAAGCGATGCGGTGGTACCCGGTTGGAAGGGTCGGGATCGAGAAGGACGGCCTCCGGCTCTTCAACAGCCCCTCACCGGTGCCTATCGACCTTGCCCGATCTCCCTACGGCCGCACCATTGCGGCTGGCCGGCCGCGGCTCACCGTGGTCGAGACATAGAGCGACCGAAGCCGCCAAACAGGCACGTCAGAGAACGTCACAAAGACGTTACCTCAACGTCGTCTCGACGTCGTTCCGATACCCTCGCACACCATGTCAGGGCTGCCCCACTGCGGGTTCTGCCGCGGCGCCACCCTGCCGAACCCAAACCCTGCCCGGACTGCGCCGGCCGCCAACCTCCGCCCCATTCTCGCCGCCACCTCCCGCCTCTGGTCAAAAATGCGGGCGGTCGTTTCGTCAAAATTCCGGGAGATGCCAGCCCGGAAAGCGGTCAAAGCCTCGAAAGCTCCGCCGTACTCACCAACGTTACCGCAACGTCGCTGCAACCTTACGGTACCCTCCCGGCCGACAGGGCGACACGCCGCGCCAGGTGGCCTTCCGCCTGTGCGTAACCGGCCTCTGCGCGCTTCTGGGTGTGATAGTTTGGTAGATCGCGAACCCCAGGGAATCCGCGGCTTTCGGCGCTGCCGCTGTGATACTTTGGTAGATAGGTGTGATAGTTTGGTAGATGAAATGCTGTTTTTTCTTTTGATATCAACGGCTTCCGCGAGGGCTGATATATATACTGAGATATAAGAGTCTCCTATATGGCTCCCTGTGGATTTGTGGATGCGCTTCGCGCTCCCACAAACCGCACAGGGACAGCCGCAACCAAGTGCTTTGAAGTGGTTTGCAGGGTAAGCGGAGCGTGTCGTCGCCCGTCGCAACAAGAGTTAAAAGAAAAGGGGGATCCGCAGATCCCCCTTGGTGTCCTTCTTCGTGGCCCGGCTTTCGCCTCTGCCCATCCTAGGATGGCTATGCGTCGTTCTCGAACAGTCAGGCAAGCATTGCCCACGGTGCTTTATCTGAAACCCTCTAGGCCTTCAACTAGCTTACCTTCGGAAAAGGACATATTGATTATACGAATGCACGTGTGTTTTGCAAGTACACCTGAGTTTATACACGACACGGTATTGGGTGCTCGGCTTGGGGATAGCTGGCAACGGCCAGAGCTCCCCAGTGTGCTACGCTGTCGGTATCTATGGACGACAGCCCGAGCGACACGACGCGTCAGGTCGCGCCAGCGCGCGACGAGCCGCGCCAAGCACCACCGCTTGATCCGGCGCACTTCACGATGACGGTCGACGACGCCTCGGCCCGCTTCGCTGAAGCTGGGCTACCCCGCTCGGTGCGTTCGATCCAACGCTACTGCCAGCGCGGGCACCTCACCTGCACCACGGTCGATACCGAGATCTCGGAAATGTACCTCATCGATCCGGAGTCGGTCGAACGGCGCATCCAGGAGCTCCAGCAGATCGAGTTCGTGACCCGTGCGCCAGGGGTGTCGCGACAAGACGCGCCAAGCCGCGACATGTCGCGCCATGACGCGACAGTTCGCGACACGCCGCGACAGGAGGTGGCGCCCGAGAAAATCGAAGCCTACGAGCGGCGCATCAAGGAGCTCGAAGAGAAGGCGATGCACCTGGAGATCGACAAGCGGGCGAGGGAGCAGATCATCAACATGCTCAAGGAGGATCGCGAGACCCTCTTCGTGCAGGTGAGCAACCACGTGCGCACCATTACCGACCAGGCCCGCGTCATCGGCCAGCTCGAGACCCGCCTCGAGCTCGGGCCGGGCAGGGTGGTCGAGGACAGGCCCGTACGAGACGAGCAGCCGCCTGTCGAGGAGCGTGGCAGACCGGCGCAGACCGTCCGGTCATACGAGCCTGCCCGCCCGTACGAGCCTGAGCGAGCAGAACGATCTTTCGAGCGACCGGCATCAGAACCGGAACCCCGCCGGCAAGACCCGCCGCCCGTCTCCGCGCACCGGCAACCGGAGCCCGCTTATCGGGAACAGCCGGCGATCGAGTACCCGCCCCGCTACGGCGTCTACGACGCCCCAGGGCAGGGGGATAACCGTCCTCTTGGGCGCTCGAGTCCGGGTGTACAATAGGGCCTATGGAGGGCGCATTTTCCGGCGAGCACATCGCCCGGTATCTTCAGGAAAAGAACATCGAGCTCGAGACGCGCGACCCGGTCGTCGCGGGCGGCTTCACCCAGGTGCCCAACTTCATCCTCGAAGATCCGAACGTCAGCATCGGCTCGAAGGTCGTCTACGCCATGTTCCTCCGGTATGCCTGGCACAACGACCACTGCTTCCCGGGCCAGGACACGCTCGCCAAGCACCTCGGCATGAGCATCGGCCGCACCAACCAGTTCATTAAGGAGCTTGAGGCCGCTGGCCTCATCGAGATCAAGAAGCGCGGCCAGGGAAAGACCAACCTCTACAAACTCAAGTTCAATGTGACCCACAAGAAGAAGGCTTGAATTCCTGTTTTCAATATACTGAAAACAAGATTTCAACCGGCTTGAAACTGGTTTTCAGCCGGTTAAAACGTACATTAATAATACGCAGTTAATAATACTCATATCAAAATACGCAGTAGCAACGGCTTTGATTTTTATCACGACGACGAACGACGTCAATTAAGAAGTGGAATTGACGGAATGGCGCTCTGTGACATGATTTTATGCGCTGTGACTGACCACCAGCCCGACGTCCGCGTGGCGGAACCAGAGACCATGAGCGAGCACACGTACACAGCCGTCTTTGAGCCCGATGAGGACGGGGGGTTTGTGGTGACCTGTCCGGCCCTTCCAGGCCTCGTGACGCAGGGAGAGACTCTGGAGGAGGCGAGGGCGATGGCGGCTGAGGCCATAGGGCTTTACCTCGAGAGCGTCCTTGAGACGGGGAGCGGCTGCCGATCAGCGAGGAGAATGTCCCGGGCACCATCCGTGAGCCGGTGACGGTCACGCTCCCAGTCGCCCTTGATGCCGACGAGCTTGAGGGGGAACGCGAGGGAGGTCCGACCAAGGAAATTTGACAGCACCAGGGGCGGGTGTATGATTATCACATAGTTTGATAATCAGAATATATGAATACAACAACCGTAACCAAACCAAAGGCTGCAGAGATGGCGCTCGTGAAGGTCAAGGATCGCGCCCAGATCACGCTGCCGCCGGACATCCGGAAGGCGCTCAACGTCGACGTCGGCGACTACCTGGAGACCGAGGTCGTTGAGGGTGGCGTGCTCCTGAAGCCCGTTGCCGTGGTGGAGCGGACGAAGGCATGGGACGAGCTCTTCAAGGTGCTCGAAGGTGTGCGCTATCAGGGCCCGGAGCCACGACCCTCTCCAGAGGAGGAGGGGCGCATGGTCGCCGAGATGATCCGCGCGTACCGGAAGGAGCGTCGCGCCAAATAGCATGCGTAGGGCCGTGCTCGACACCAACATCCTCGTCAGTGCCTTCCTCTTCTTCGAGCGGGGCGGCGTGCCGGTCGAACTCCTGCGCAAAGCTCAAGAAGGCCGGTTTACGCTGCTCTCCTCGCACGCGATGCTCGACGAGCTCGAGGGTGTGCTCACGCGGAACGCGGCCGCGCAAGAGCGCTACGGCTACACGCCCGAGGCGGCCGGCGCGTACCGGACGCTCCTTGAGGCCCAAGCTGTGCTTGTCGATCCGGAGCCGCCATTCCCGCAGGTGTCCCGTGACCCCGACGACGACCTGATTGTCGCCACCGCTATTGCGGCGAAAGCCGACCGGCTGGTAACCGGCGACAACGACCTCCTCACCATTGGCGAGCACCAGGGGGTGCGCATCGTGACTCCTCGCCAGTTCCTCGACGAGCTCCTCTAGCCACCACCCCTCACCCGTCCAAGCGGAGCAGGGGAAGCCCTGTCCGGTTGGCCGCGTCTTGTGCGGGCGGCTTCGTGCAGGGCGCCCTCGCGGAAGCACCGAACGCGGTGTCCGATAGGGCAGAGGAGCGGCGAGGAGCGATGTCCGTAACGGCCATCGGCCGCCCTGGAAACAGGTCGGCGGGCAGCCGCCAAAGGCGAGCTGCCCCTACATCTGCCCCTACGACACTAGAAACGTAGGGGCAGAGAGCCACAAAAGTGGCTCCACGACTTCCCCCCACCGTCGGGCTCGCCGCCCGACCCCGACCCTTTTTCGCGCGTGTGGGGCCAAGCGGAGCATCGTCCAGGTTGGGTTCCTGGACGCTGTCCGGTTGGCGCTCCACAGAGCGCGCGACTTCGGCCTTGAAGCGGACACGGCTGGCCGAGTTGGGTTTCGGCCGCCGTGTCCGGTTCAAGACCTCGGCCTCGGCTTGGCTTAGCAGCACTGCGCCATCGGCAAAACGGTCGGGGTCGGGCAGCTCGCTGGTTCTTACCGCTCGGCTGCGCCCTTCGGGACTTGCCTTGCGGAGAACAGCGGCGCCGACGGTGGGGGGAAGACGACTTCGGCTGAAGCACGACCGGTTACGAGAAGACGCCTACCGGCGAGGCCCCACAGACCCACCCAAGGAGATGAGCCCGCGGCCTTCGCGGGCACCGCTAACGCGGCGGGAGATACGAAGAGCCCCGCCGGCAAAGCCGAGCGGGGCGAGAAGAACCGAGTTAAGGGGAAAGACGGGAGACAAACCGCAGGAGGGTCTCCTCGTCAAGCATGTCAGGCGAGGAGCCCTCGGGAAGGAGCGGTGCATAGACATCCAACCGCTCCGCCAAGCGGGGAACGATCCCTGCGCGAGCCGCACGGCCGGCAGCATCGCCGTCCATGAGGACGGTGATGCGCGAGGCATGCGCGGCAAGGAGCGCTGCCTGCTCATCGGAGAGCGCCGCGCCCATGAGGGCGACTGCCGGCACGCCTAGGGCGTGGAGGCGGAAGACCGAGAAGAAGCCCTCGACGAGGACGAGCTCCTCGGGCCGCGGGCCCCGGGCGATGCGCTCGAGATTGAACAGCACGAGCGACTTCCGGAAGCCGGGCGGGAGCTTGTACTTCTCCTCACCGGCGGGCCAGCCGGAGTCGCCTGGCCAGCGGCCGGCGTATGCGACGAGCTCGCCTGCCTCGTTGTGGATCGGGATGCAGATCCGGCCCTTCATCATGCCGCGGGCACAGGAGCCGAGGCCGAAGGCCTCTACGACCTCACGGCGGAGACCCCGCTCCGCGAGGTACGGATGCGCGGGATCGAGCTTGAGGCGGAACGAGAGCGGCGGGTTCGCCGGCCCCTGTGGCGCACCAGGAGGCTCAGAGAGCGGGGCTTGGGCTGCCGGGGCAGCTTTCCTAGATGTATGGGCTTCTCGCGGCTCCTGGGGCTTCCTGTGGGGTTGAGGAGGGCTCGTGCGGGGTGATTTTGGCTGGGCCTCTGTCTTCGAGACTTCCGTGAGCGGAATGCCGCAGATCTCGGCGAGCGTGCGCGCCGCCTCGGGGAGCTCGGCGTTCTCCATGCGGGCGACGAAGTCGAGGACGTTGCCCTTGGCGCCGCAGCCGAAGCAGTGAAAGGCGCGCTTTTCCAGGTTCACCTTGCAGGAAGGTTCGGTCTCCTCGTGGAAGGGGCAGAGCAGGGTCTTCTGCGGGCCGCGGCCGTTGGCCTCGAGGCTGTATCGCTCGAGAACGGGCTCGAAGCGGGCGCGGGCACGGAGGGCGGTGAAGTCGATCCAGAGCTTGGTCGTGTCCCGGGTCACAGGTGCGTTCCCTTGGCCAGTTGTGTCTGATGGAAACGCTAACAACCAGGAATTGCACGTCAAGCTATGCACAGCCGCAAAGTTGGTGTACTACGAGCGCAGCCATATACTGATCTGGTTGGTGTCGCCGCCTCGGAACGGCGCAACTCAAACCAAGCTATGAACGATTTATTAGCACATTCTACCCATTTAGAAGGTGCAATCGCGTTGGTTAACTATGAAAAAGAATTGATATGGCATCGCTACAACACGATGCTGTTGGTTAATTCGATTATCGTGGGAGTGTTATCCTCGGTTTTGTCGTCAGATGTTGCAATCAGGCCGTTAATAGGAATCTGGCTGTCTTTGGGAGGTATTTTCCTGTCAGTTCTTTGGTTTCATCTTAATAAGCAGGGCTGGAGGTATTTTAGAATTTACGAAAAATGCGCAGCAGATTTGTGGGAGCGCTCCTCTGTCGCCAACGAAATAAATCCCTTCACACTGGAGCCAATCGATATTTCTCCAAGCTTGCCGGGCCGACATGCTCCGATGCAGTGGGCGTCAATCAGGACGATAGCGACACTCATAGTGTTTGTATTCATATCTGCATACTTTGTAATTTTTATTGTCTCATTTGAACTCACAGACCTCGCCCCCAGGTTCGCGTTAGCGATGGTGGCAATCATGGCATCCGCCGTATTCACCACAGTCGACGGAAAGACGAGAGAAGTGTAGGATAATTTGGTTCGTTTTACGGTTTCAAGTGCTCCGCACGCATGGGGTTTTTGTCTTTATCCCCACCCTTCACCACGCGGCGCTTTCCCTCGCGCGTGATACGCTTTTGCATACAGGCTCTGCCGCTCTACATCTCGGGGCCAGCGCCCAAACCTCGCCGACTCGGGCACCCAAACCGTTTGGAGGCGAAGGCTCCCGCTGAAAAGGGCGGGGCGTTCCCAGACATGTGCTCTCCATTCAAGCGCACATGTGCGGGTAGGGGTGGGTGCTGGCCTTGGGATCTATGGACGGCACCGACCTTTCGTACCTTGGCTACCAGGGCGTCTCGCCAGACGACCCGGCTTTCGGTATTCCGCAGGGCGACCGCCGCCAGCACCTCTACACGATCGGCCGCACGGGATCCGGCAAGACGACGCTCTTACGGAACCTCATCATCCAGGACATCGAGGCGGGCAGGGGCCTTGCCCTCATCGACCCGCACGGCGACCTTGCGGCCGACATCCTCGAGCACATCCCGGCTTGGCGCACCGACGAGGTCATCGTCTTCGATCCATCCGACCTCGAGCGGCCCTTGGGCCTTAACGTGCTCGCGCATGTGCCGGTCGATCAGCGGCCGCTCGTTGCCGACAACGTGGTCGCCATCTTCCGCCACCTCTGGGGCCTCGACGAGACCGCAACACCCCGGCTCCTGCGCCTCCTGTTCTCGTGCGTCGCGGCACTCCTCGATTTTCCACCTGACCCCGGGGCGACGCTTCTCGGCGTGCCGCGGATGCTCGTCGACGAGCGATACCGGCATCGCGTCGTGCGCCACATCCAGAACCCGAAGGTCAGATCCTTTTTCACCGACGAGCTGCCGCAGTGGGACAAGCGCTACCTCGCTGACGCGACGGCGGCTCTCGGCAACGTCATCGAGACCTTCCTCACCTCGCCGGTCTTGCGGAACATCTTCGGCCAGCCAAAAAGCTCGTTCTCGATGCGCCGGCTCATCGACGACGGCGGCATCCTCATCGTCTCACTTTCGAAGGGGAAGCTCGGGGAACAGACCTCGAACATCATCGGCTCGTTCCTGGTCTCGGGCCTTCAGGCTGCCGCCATGAGCCGGGCCGACACGCCTGAGGAGGAGCGGCGGGACTTCCACCTCTTCGTCGACGAGTTCCAGTCGTTCGCGACGACGTCGTTCGCCTCGCTCCTCTCGGAGGCCAGGAAGTACCGGCTGTGCCTCACGCTCAGCCACCAGTACACCGAGCAGATCTCGCCCACGATCCTCTCGGCGGTCTTAGGAAACTGCGGCACGCTTGTCGCCTTTCGCGTCGGTGCAAGCGACGCGGAGCGACTCGCGCCTGAGTTCGCACCCTACCCCGCGACCACCTTGCAGGAGCTCTCGCGCGGCGAGGTCATCGTCCGGCTGATGCGCTACGGCCGGCCGGTCGAGCCGTTCATGGGGACGACGCTCCCGCCTCTTGACGCGCACAAAGGACAGCGGGACAACGTACTTCACCAGTCGCGCGAACGGTACGGCCGGGAGCGTGGGACGGTCGAAGGGAAGATCGCGCGCTGGCTCCGCCGATGACGGCAAGAAGGCATCCGGCGTGCGCTCCACAAATGTGCTTGACATTAAAAACTTCTAGTCCCCCGCTGCATATAGCTTGCTGCCGCTTACGAAACGTGGTGCAATCTATCCCCGTATATGCTTTACGGGCGCTCTTAGCGCGTGAGCGGAAACGGGGGACAGGGTGCGATACCTGTACGTTAAGCCCTTCAGACGAACATAGCCCGCCGGCGTAGACGCCGGGGGAACGGGCTTCGATCTTCACGCAGCGTCGATAAAACCCCAACGCGAGAGGCAGTGGCCTCTGCGCGCGGTTTTGTCTTGCCCAGAGCCTTTGCCTCAGCTATACCGTCTCCCTAACCTCTTAGACGAGGCCAGGACCCAGGCCTGTGCCTGGAGGACCCTCTAAGGGAGAGCAGTCCCGCCTTACGAAAAAGGCCCGCCGGCGAGAGCAAGCGGGGTCTCTCGACAAGGGCGGGCCAAAGGTAAGTCCAAATCCAGTCTACCCCCAAGTGGGGGCACACGAGAACTTCCGCTACCCGAGACTTCATGACGTAATTTGGAGGGAGAGCGAGACGGGGAACATTCACACAAAGAAATAGCCATTTACGGGGAGCATACTTCCCGCACACCCCCCGTAAACAGCTCTAATCCTAGTCTTACTTACGAGGCAGACCTCGGGCCGCGTGCCACCGCGGCCACCTGCCGCTAAGCGGCTTGGCGCCTACTTGATAGAGATAAAGCGCCTAGCGTGCAAGCGCAATTGTCGCTGCGCGTGCATGTCATCCGCAAGAGGGTAGGGCGGGTCTGCCTCCACCATGGAGGAGAGACCGTGCCTGCACAACCACAACGCCTTAAGTCCTTAAGCGACCTCGCGCAATTCCGGGATCGATGGAGCGCGAACGAGCCGTCGGCCGCACCCCCATCCTCACCGCCAGCAGTCGAAAGCGCTTGGCACGCCCACAGCCCCCACGTCTGTCGCGGCTGGGTGGCCTTCCTGACGGGCCGCAAGGCGGGTTTTGTGAGCGACTTCGGAGCCGGAGTCCTCACAACAGTGCGTACGCGAGCTGCGGCCTTCGTCTTTCGTGATCGCGCCTCGCTCTCCCTCACGGTGAACCTCGCGCTCGGCATCAACGCGGAGCTCTACACGGTTCGCATCTTTCCGGCGATCGGCTCGCGTAGGTGTGGCCATGAATGACGGAACCTCCATCGACGCCGTCGAGGCTGCGGAATCGCTCAGCCTTTGTTCCGGGGGCCCGTCGTCCACCACGGAAACCGTCCGCGACCTCGCGACGCGCGTTGCGCGTCTTGAGGCTGTGCTCGCAGGTGGGAGATGCACGTATGAGGACGCTCTTCGCTCAGTCGGTGGATGAGGGCTCGTGTCCGGCGCGTCGGGTGCGCTGGCACGGTCTATAGGACACTGGACTAGCAGTGTTTGGAGATTAGAAGGTGCCCGCCCCGCAGCCCAACAACGACACTGATGCCGTGGTTCGCATCGTGTTCTTCACAGTACTGCTCGGTACTGTTGCCTACTTCGTACTCCTCTTCTTGGCGGGCTCCGTGGGGATCGTAAAGCAGCTCGCGAACCCCGCCGCGCAGCACGATTTCAACGGAACCATCGTCCTCTGGCTGGCCGTCCCCCTCGGCCTGTTCGCATACGTGCTGGCACCGGAATTAGGCCACGATCTCGGCTCACGCACGGGAGTCGCCCTCGGCTCGGCGCTCTTTGGCTTGCTGTCCACGCTTCTCGCCACCTCCTTCCTCGGCCCGAGCATCGCACGGCCTTCGGTATACGAGCACCTGGCTGCGGCATACCTTCTCTTCTCAGCGTTCAGCCTCCTGCCGACCCTCGCCGCCGTTCGGCTCTTCACCTACTTCCACGCCGACGTCGTCCTCGCGCGGCAGAACGATCATCCAATCGACACCGACCAGATCACCCCTGAGACCCGTCGCCTCATCGAGAAGCATTGCGGCAAGGAGATGCGCCGCCCTCCCGGCTGGCAGCCCTTCACGCTTTGGGGTGACACCGGCCGGATCACCCATGCTGATCTCCAAAAAGTGCTTGCCTTTGAGACGGCCCAACAGAAGCGGCTTGCCGAGCTCTACCGCCTGCTCACGCCGAACGAGGAGTGCCGCGCCGCCGAGGACGCGTTCCAGGAGCTCGCTATCCACAAAGCCACTACCGCCCGGGAGATTGCAGCCCTCCGGGGCGAAGCCGAGCGTCTCCGCCAAGCGGCCGAGGAGGAGAGCGCCAGGGATCGCGCCGCTCTCAAAGCTGCACGGGAGGAGAAGCGGCAGGCCATCCAAGAGCTTGCCCATGCCCGCGCCGCCGCTGAGGACGCTCGCGTTGCTGTTACGCGCCTGGAGATTGCCCTCAACGACAAAAGCGCCGCGGTGCGTCGCGCGACTGAGGCGCTCGAAGATACCAAAGCCGCCGCGCTACGGGAGATCTCCCGCGCCAAGCAGGAAGATAGGGACACGCGAGCGCCTCTCGACGCCGATAACGAGATGCTGCTGTCTGCGGTGGCGCAGCTCGCGCATGAACGCGCTGTCGCCGATGCAAAGTGTGAAGCGCTTCATCGAGAGGCAGCAGCGACCGCGGACGCGACCGAACACGGGGCTCCAGCCAGGACGACGGCTGCGGTCGCCGGCGCTTCCGCATCCCGCCCCAAGTACGTACGCCCCGCGCCAGGGCTCACGCTCGTCGTGGACAACCCAAGCGCGCAAGGCCCGTTCAGCAAGTCACCGGAGCGACATGGCGTGCCGCAGCGCCTGTGGCGACGGACACAACGGACACTGCGGAAAGGAGCATGCGAATGACAAACAGGTATGAAACCCGCGGCAACAAGTTCGCCGGCAGCGGCGCCAAGAACGGGAATGGCAGAGAGCCGCCCCTTCCCGAAGTGGAAATCCTCACGCCGTCGCTCAGGAACGAGTGGAAGCCGAGGCAAGCCTCAGACATCAGAGCGCCCGAACCGATCATGCGACGCCGGAGGCCGTTGTTCGGTCGCAGCTATGACGACGTGGACGACTACGAGGAGCAGGTTCGCCAGTCGGCGCAGATCACCAAGGACATCACCACCCTCACCCGCGCCAAGACGGAAAATGAGGAGGCGCTCATCGAACACGAGCGGACGCTCTCAAAGCGAGAACTCATGCCGCTCATGCTCGAGCAAGACCGCATGGTGCTCGGCGTGCAGGTCGCGGAGACCCGCACCGCTCTCTACGACGCATGCCAGAGGATCCGCCGAAACGAGCACCAGGCGGAGCAGGACGCGCTCACTGATGAACGTAACGCCGAGCTCGACACCTTGGATTTTGAGACGGCACGGGCGCAAAAGCGGCAGCTCCTCGCCGATGAGCAAGCCCGAGCCAGGCACGCCGAGGAGATCGCGGGGCTCAAAGCAGAGACGGCAAGCCTCCAGGCGCAGGCCGAGCACGCAGAGGCCCGCCGGAAGCTTGAGCAGGCGCAGCGAGCCGCAGAAGAGATGGCTGCGACGCCAGACGACGGCGATCCGCTCGAGTTCCGCCGGGCTATGGCGCGTGAGCGGAAGCGCCAGGACATCGCCCGCGCGGCCGCCAAACGCGAGCGCGTGATCCTCGACCGGGTCAATGGCGACGAAACCGAGCTTACCGAAGAGGAGATCGACGAGCTCGAAGGCATCCGCGGGGCCAGGGAGCGGGCACAGCGTACGCTCGATGAAACGAACGCGCTTGGCGCGATCTTCCCTCGGGGTGAGGACGAGACAGCATGACCGCCGTAGTGAAGCGCGCCACCGACGTACCCCGCCCGGGCGGGGTACTGCTGGGGAGAAACGTTCGCACCGGGAACGTCTTCACGCTCGCTCCGGAGGATCGGACGACCCACGCGCACATCGTGGGCGCCAGTCGGAAAGGGAAGAGCAATTTCCTGGAGGTCATGATCCGCCAGGACATCCTCGAGTACGGCGGCGGGCGGCGGGGAATCACCGTCATCGACCCCCACGGCGACATGTTCACGTCGCTTGTGGCGTGGATCGCCGAAAACCGCATCTGGCACTATCGAAAGATCCACATTCTCGATCCTACGGACGCCTCGGCCGCCTTCTCCCTGAACCCGTTCGTGGCGCTTGCAAATTTCGACCGCACCACGCTCTCCGAGCTCCTCACCAACGCGACGCTCGCCGCCTTCGGACAGCACGCGGTCACCGATACGCCGATGATTGCGGAGGTCCTGCAGGAGCTCTACTCGGCCCTCGGCGCGCTCGGGGGCCCGTTTACCGATGCGACCGACTTTATCTACCGCGGCCGGGAGAAGATCCGGGAGCACCACCTTGAGCGCCTCGGCGAGCTCGACCCGGAGGGTGCCGACTTTTGGCGTGACCTCGAGCGTCTGCCGGCTTCACGCCGCGACGAGTACCTGGCTCCCGTACGTCGCCGTCTGCGCCCGTTCCTGCGCTCTCCGTACACGAGGCGGATCTTCAGTCAGACGGGGCGCGCCCTCGATCTTGCCGCGGCCATGGACGAGGGCGACGTGATCCTGGTCAATCTGAAGCCCGGCCCGAACCTCTCCAGCGATGCCGCACGTCTTCTCGGCGCGCTCCTCGTCAATGAGGCATACACGGCCTGCTTTCGCCGACAGAACCGCCTGCAGCACTTCCTCTATCTCGACGAGTGCGCGCGGTTTCTCTCAACCGATGTGGCAAGAGTACTCGACGAATCGCGCAAGTTCGGCCTCTCGATGATTCTCGCCCACCAGCACCTCTCGCACCTGCGCGAGGCCGGTGAGCACATCTTCCGGTCGGTCATGACGAACACCCTCGTCAAGGTCGTGTTCGGTGGCCTCGACCCGGAGGACGCCGAGTACATGGCGAAACTCGTGTTCCGCGGCACCATAAACCTCCAGCGGCCCAAAGAACGCCTCTACCGTCCGACCGCGGTCGGCAACGAGCTCGTACGGCTTAACAACGAAAGCATGAGCATGAGCATGAGCCGGACGAGGGGAACCACTTGGTCGCGGGGCACCTCAGTCGGCGAAAGCTCGTCGGAAACGGAAAGTCAATCGCGCACCAACAGCAAGGCATGGTCGCACACCGAAAGTTCGTCGGCGTCGGAGGCCGACAGCTGGTCGCAATCCCATGGCGAAACGGCGAGCAGGGCGCGCATCGATACCGTAAGCAGCTCGAGCTCACGCTCCAGGGGCGCCACGTACGAACCAAGCGTTCTTGGAGTTCCGGGCGATGAGACCGTCTTCTCGGAGGGGAGTAGCAGCGGAGCGGGCCGAGCAAGCGGTACGGTAATGAGCCGCGGGACGAGTGACACGTACACAACGGGCGGATCAACCACGCAAAGCCATGGTGTGGCCGATACCGAGACGACGGGAATCGCCGTTACCGAGGGGACGGCCAAGACCATGGGCCGTTCAAGAAGCGAGAGCTCCGAGTTCGGCGGGAGCACCGCCAGCACGGTCGGCCATTCGACAAGCCACGGCACCTCGGAAGCGTACGTAACCCGCTATGAGCTGATGCCTGGGCCGTTGTGGGACTTGAACGAGCAGCTTCACGTCAAAGGGGTCGCGCTCGCGCACGTGCCCGTGGGTCAAGCCTGGGTGAGGATTGGCGGCAAGCTCCCGCGGCGGCTCGTGCTCCCGTACCTGGGCGAGCAGTACGTCCTGCCGGCACGGGTCGAGCGTGTCCGACGCGCGCTTCTTGCCGCGACCCCATTTGTCGCACCGGCTGAACAGGTCGATCGGGAGTACAGCGAACACCGCGCCGAGCTTACCGAAGCGGCCGCGCCAACGCCTGTCGAGGAGCCCGAGACCTGGCGGGAGGGCGGGGAGTGAGTGTAAATCGGGCTATACTGACCACAATGGAGAAGGCGACCAAACGCCTCCCGCAGTACCGTCAGGTGGGGCACTCGACCCTGCCGCGCTTTGTCCTTACCGACCGCGAGATCGCCATCCTCGCCACGATTGCCGAGTACCGGATCGCTGACTCCGACCACATCGCGACGCTCCTCGCGCATCGCTGGAGCGAGGCAACGACGCGCCGGCGCCTGCAGCTCCTCCACCACGCGCGGTTCATCCGCCGTGTCGCAAGCCAGATCAAGTACCGCACGACCCCGGGCTCGCCGCCTATGGCCTACCAGCTCGACGTGCGGGCGGTTGAGCTCCGGAAGTACCCCGGGCGCTTCGGCGTTCCCGGCGAGCTCGTCGAGCTCATGCCGCCCGGGCCGTACCCGTGGGTGACGAAGAGCCCGAACGTCGCCGTCGACTTCCTCGAGCACACCCTCTTTACGACCGACATCATGGCGACCCTCGAGATCGCGTGCCGGGCTGCTGGCAACGTGCGCCTCATCAAGGAGCGCGAGCTCGTCGAGAGCATCATCCCCGAGGCGACACGGGCGCAGGCAAAGCCCTTCCGCTGGCCAGTCACCGTCCGCTGGCAGGGGAGCAGCGTGCGGAGCTACGTCGAGCCCGACCAGGCCTTCGGCCTCGAGTTCACGGACGAGCCGCCGCCGAACCGCGCCTGGTTTTTCCTCGAAACCGATACCGGCACCGAGACCGTCGTGCCCGAGAGCCAGACCCTCAAGCGCTCCTCGTTCCTTCAGAAGGCGGCCCGCTACTACGGCACCTGGCAGCAGAAGCTCCACACCGAGCGCTTCGGCTTTAGAAACTTCCGCGTCCTCACGGTCACGACGACGCCGACCTTGCTCCAACCACGGGTGAAGAAGGAGCTCAGGAGAGAGGGCCAGGTCGACGCCAAGACCCGTTCCAAGATGGAGCGACGCATTGGCCTTCTCCTTGAGGCCCAGAAGCTCGTGACCGAGGGCAGGGGATCCGGCCTCTTCCTGTTTACCGACCTGCCGTCACTCCTCGTTGCCGATGACGTCCTTTCGATGCCGTGGATGAGCGGGACGGGGAAGACGGTGCGGCTAACGGATTAGATTGGTCGCAAGACCGCCTTATGGCCGTTACAGTGCCTTGAACAACAAGAGGTTGAGGAATGGGCGGTGCGTTTATCCTATGCCGATGCTCGCCATAAATACGCTGTAACCAGAGAAGCGGCTCATGCTGAAGCGGAGAAAGAACTAATACCGGTTTTTCCAACAATCCGCCTAACAAATATAACAAGTATGGCCATTGAGTCATGCGAGAAAAGCTGGCTTACAGAGAGTAGGCACAGCCGATGCTGTGGCTGGAGCTGGAGACATATTGTTGAGAGATATACGTCAAATCCACAGCATTTTGAAATGGCGGTATGGCATAAGCTTAATAGTGGGGTGGCGGCCGTTTTGCACGGGCTAGTAATTGGAGGTACTACCAATAATAGGCGCACAGTCCAGATCAATTACATTGAGAGCTATCCTTTTGAGGAGAATCCCTTCAAGGGAAGCGTTTTCCCTATTGCAGAACTGGCCCTGACCTACTACGCGTTCCTCCTACAGGCAAAGCGTGTCCGTGTCGTTGAAGCGCTACCAGAAGTGGTGCCTTATTATGTATCGCGTGGTTTCGTGGTTGAAAATCCCGGAGCGCCGCGTCACAGTCTGGTCAAGGAGTTAAGCTGATGCGCCATTGCGGCGGAGCGCTTGCACTGATTCAGGACGGAGTTTGGGCCGATTCTGCCCAGTTCGCCGAAGATGAGGGCCTGAATCCACCCGCTGACGACGCGGCGCTGGCTGAGCGTCTGGGTCGAGCGCGCGCGTTCTTGACCCGAAACCCGATTGAGCTTCGCCCCAATCACGGCCTGGTCGAGATCTCTGGCTTTTAGGCGCATTTGACAGCGGTTTCTACCTATAGTAGAATTTAGTGTGCGTAGCTCTTGTTGTGGTGTGGTTGGGCTCTATCTGTATCTGTTGCTAGCGACAGGTTGGCCCCATCTGCATTGGAACGGAGAGGCATATGTATAGGTTCTTTTGCCGGCCTGCGCCCGAGCCGGATAAGCGTGGGAGCCAGGAGCTCAATCCACCCGCTGACGACGCGGCGCTGGCTGAGCGTCTGGGTCGAGCGCGCGCGTTCTTGACCCGAAACCCGATTGAGCTTCGCCCCAATCACGGCCTGGTCGAGATCTCTGGCTTTTAGCTAGGCTCTATGTACAGGTACAGGCAAGCGCGGCCAACCGGCCGCGCTTCGTGTTTTCTCTCCACAGGGTGCCTGCCCCTTCGTCCCTTCACCGACCTGCCGTCACTCCTCGTTGCCGATGACGTCCTTTCGATGCCGTGGATGAACGGGACGGGGAGGGCGGTGCGGCTCACCGAGTAGTTTGGTTGGGCGACGAGCGGAGCGGGATACCCGCGTCCGCGTCTTGCCCTGCCGCCGCGTTCGACCGCGCGAGGTTGGGTTCGACCGCGCGGAACAACATGGCGCCGCAGCGGCCGCAAGAGTGGTAGCCACACACGCGCCGTGTACAATACCGTTATGACCGTCCCTGATTTCGAGAACAAGGAGCTTGAAAAGCTCGCCCAGATGATCGCTCGCGGGTTCGACGATGTGTACACCCGGCTCGATGCCCTTGAGGCTCGCGTGGCCGCGCTCGATCAGCGGGTAGCCGCTCTTGAAAGTGACGTTACGACCCTGCGCCGCGACCTCGACGAGCTCACCATGGAGGTGCGCACGGGCTTCCGTGACGTCCGCCGCGACATTCACCAGCTCTCCGAAAAGAGCATCCCGCTCTCCGAGCAGGATGAGATCTGGCAGCGGATCCGGCGCATCGAAGACCACGTCGGCTTGCAGCAGAACCTCAAGACGGCGTAGCGCCCGCTTCACGGCCTTCAAAGGATGCCCCGGTTTCCGAACCGGGGCTCTTGGTATGTCTCCTCCTCCCCCTCCACGGTGCCCCCTCAAACTCTATCGGGGGCGCATATTTTTGGTGCCCGCCCGCAACGACGACCGCGTGACCCAGGCGTGCTGCTCCGCTCGCGCCGTCTCTTCAGTATACCGGCCGGTCAAGGTCGCTCCCTTCGGTCGCTCTCTTGACTTCGGCCGGTGCGTCGAGACCGAGCGCAGAGCTTCGCGCACGCGACGCCGA
>Ga0209573_1001332_pt1 | contig 39398 bp, 32 predicted proteins | sample TNRBio252014_DNA_FD_185870 | JGI IMG/M metagenome (GOLD analysis project Ga0209573, IMG submission 185870) | Wastewater treatment Type I Accumulibacter community from EBPR Bioreactor in Madison, WI, USA - TNR Reactor_6/25/2014_ DNA (SPAdes)... | ecosystem: Engineered > Bioreactor > EBPR >...
CGGCTGGACCGCGTTCCTGGTCCAGGCTACTTTTGAAGTTTCTGGCCCTGAGCCCCTCAACCCAAACCAGGTCTATACCACCGGCGTACAGATAATCCCGGATACCTTGCCGTTTGCGGGAACTGCTTGTGGCGGTCTGCAAAGGGCCAGTTTGGAGAGTCCGCAACAACGCTCATCCGAAAGCGGGATTGGCGTGATTCGGGGCTGGGTCTGCAACGCCAACTCCGTTGAAATGCAGATTGATGAAGGGGCGCGGCGCAAGGTCGTCTATGGCCTCACTCGCAAGGACACTGTTGAAGTTTGCGGCGATGATGATAACGGCTTTAGCCACGCCTTCAACTGGAATGTGCTGGGCGCGGGCAATCATCGGTTGCGGGCTTTCGCTGATGGGCTGGAATTCGCTGATGTTACTTTTAATGTAACAACATTAGGCGTGAATTATTTGCGAGGCGCCAGTGGCGAATACCTCCTGCCGAACTTTCTGCAGACCGGTCAAAGCACCGCCGTGCGCTGGGCCGAATCGCATCAGAACTTCGTGATTGCTGACGCCAGTCAGCCCTCGACCAGTGTTCCAGCTAGCGCCGCGCCACTGGCGGCAGCGTCGCCTACCCGCCTGGAGAGTCCACAACAGGGTTCATTTGAAAGCGGCATGGGACTCATTCGGGGTTGGGTCTGTGACGCCAACCTTGTCGAAGTGCAAATCAACGACGAGCCGCGTTTTGCGGTAGCCTATGGCGCCACGCGCAGGGACACCGCCAGGGTTTGTGGCGATGCTGATAATGGCTTTAGTTACATGTTTAACTGGAATACGCTGGGAACGGGAACTCATCGACTGCGGGCCTTTGCCGATGGTGCAGAATTCGCCAACGCCACTTTTAACGTGATGACGCTGGGCGTGGATTACCTGCAGGGAGCCAGTGGTCAATACACCCTGCCGAATTTCCCACAGGAAGGGCAAAGCGTGACCTTGCGCTGGATAGAGTCCTATCAGAATTTTGTGATCATCAATCACCAGTAACAGTAAAGTAAGGAGAGTCATGATGAAAAATTATCGGCTTTTGGCCGTTGGATTGGCGGTAGCCATGACATCGGGCTGCGCTACTCAGGATATGGCTGCTAAAGAACCGCGCTTACCGAGCATGACAGCGGAATTGCGGTTGGGAGATTCTTCAGATTCCATTCTTTCAAAGTATGGAAAGCCTTTGTATAAAAAAGGACGGATCGACTCCGAGGGAAAAAAGTTTGAAGACTGGTTTTATGCAGATTCAATGTTGTCTTTTAAAGATGGCAGCCTAAATGCCTTCAAGCCCAATTGATGGGTGCATTAGCCGCTACAGTGGAATCTGGGCGGCTGTTTTCATTGTAGCTGCTCTGTTGGCTGGCGGCTATGGGTATTATCGCAGCGAAGTTGAGCGCATCCGCCAAGAGAAATACTACGATATCGCCGCTATTGGCGCGCTGAAAGCCGATCAGATTCAGCAATGGCGGCAGGAGCGTGTAGCCAGTGTCCGCAGGGCGGTGGAAAGTCCGTTTTTTCGGCGAGCGGTGGAAGCCTGGCTACAAAATCCTGAAGCTCCAGGCTTGCGGATAGATTGGGAGAAACGCCTGCAACTGGAGCAGAAAGGGTTTGGTTATGCGAATGTTCTGTTGCTCAATGCGGAGGATGGCAACCTGCTGCTTGCTGCCCAGGAAGTGGCTGATCCGATTTACCCGGCGACGCAGCAGGCCCTTGCGACCGCTTTGGCTAGCCGTGATATTGTTCTTTCCGACTTGTACCGCGCTTCTGATCGCCATGTTTACCTGGACACCGTTGGTCCGGTAACCGACGAGGAAGGGCGACTGCTGGCGGTGTTGGTTCTGCGTAGTTTTGCGGAATCCTATCTGTATCCCCTGATCCAGTCCTGGCCCACGCCCAGCCATAGCGCCGAGACCCTCCTGGTTCGCCGAGAGGGAAAACAGGTCGTTTTCCTGAACGAACTGCGCCACCAGGCTGACACTGCACTGTCCCTGCGCGTTTCGCTGACCCAGAACGGTTATCTGCCAGCCGCAAAGGCGGTGTTTGGACAGCAGGGTTTGTTCCAGGGCAGGGACTATCGCGGCGTCGAGGTGCTGGCTGATCTGCGTCCTGTTCCCGGTTCTCCCTGGTTTTTAGTGACCAAGGTAGATACCGATGAGGTTTTGGCCGAGGCGCGCTACCGCGCCAAAACGGTGGCCCTGTTCGTATTGCTTGGCGTTCTGCTTGCTGCAACGACGACGACTATCGCCTACCGACAGCGGCGGGTCAGTCTTTACCGTGACTTGTATCGTTTGGAACGGAAACAGCGAGCGGTTCAGGAGGAATTCCGCACCACGCTCTACAGTATCGGCGAAGGGGTCATCACCACTGACACCGAGGGCCGGGTACGGCGGATGAATCGGGTAGCGGAGCAGTTGACCGGATGGCAGGAGCCTGAGGTCCGGGGGCGACGTCTCGATGACGTCTTCCATATTGTTAGCGAAGAAACCCGCGCCGTGGTCGAAAATCCGGTCCAGCGCGTGTTGCGCGAGGGAACTGTGGTGGGACTGGCTAACCACACCCTGCTCATTGCCCGCAGTGGAACTGAACAGCCTATCACAGATAGCGGCGCGCCCATCCGCGACGAGAACGGCGTTACAAAGGGTGTGGTGCTGGTCTTCCGCAACCAAGCTGAAGAACGCAACGCAGAGGCGGAGATGCGCCGCAACGAAGCGCGGCTGCGCAGTTTAACGAGCATCCTGCAATATCCGAGTGATTCGGTGCAGGCTTTTTTGGATTACGCCCTGAATGAGGCTATCCAGCTCACCGGTAGCAAAATCGGTTACATCTATCACTACAATGAAGATCGTCGAGAGTTCGTGTTGAACTCGTGGTCGCGGGGAGTGATGCAGGAATGCTCTATCGTCAGCCCCGAGTCTTGCTACGAACTGGACAAAACTGGCCTCTGGGGTGAAGCCGTTCGGCAGCGCCGGCCCATTCTGGTCAATGATTTCCCCGCTGAACACCTGCTCAAGAAAGGCTATCCGGAGGGGCATGCTCCGCTTCTCAAATATCTCACTGTGCCGGTGTTCAGCGGGGGCAAAATCGTCGCGGTGGTTGGGGTCGCTAACAAGGTTACCGATTATCACGAAACCGATATTTTGCAGCTTACATTACTCATGGAGGCGGTTTGGAAGGTCGTGGAGCAACGGAAAGCCGAGGACAACGAACGTCAGGCGGTGCGCTCCTTGCGCATGCTCAGCCACTGTAACAGGGCCATTGCGCTGGCCGAGGAAGACGCTAGATTGATGCGGGAAATTTGCCAGATTCTCGTGATGGAAGGCGGGTGGAGGATGGTTTGGGTGGGGATGGTCGAGCCAGGACCGGCTAAGCAGGTGCGGGCAGTGGCCCAGGCCGGGTTCGAGGACGGTTATCTTGAAGCGGTTAAAATCACTTGGGACGAGTCCCCAACCGGCCAGGGTCCTGCCGGAACGGCCATTCGCACCGGCCGGCCGGTGGTCCTCCAAAGCCTGCTGACCGACCCCCACTTTGCGCCTTGGCGCGAGGAGGCGATCCGGCGCGGCTATGCCGCTGTCATCGCGCTGCCGCTGAAGAACGAAACCGGCGTGTTCGGAGTGTTAATCCTCTATGCAGCGGAACCGGACTCCCTGAGTACGGACGAAGTAGAATTGTTGCGCCGGCTGGCCGACAATCTGGCCTACGCCCTGCGTGTGCTGCGGATGAAAGCGGCTGGCGAGCAGGCTGTGCGCAAACGCGATGTGCTTGAAGCTCAGCTTTATCAGGCCCAAAAGATGGAGGCCATAGGGCGGCTGGCGGGCGGCGTAGCGCATGATTTCAACAACATGCTGGCAGTGATTTGCGGTCATGCCGACATGGCCCTGGAGCAGACCGCGCCCGACAGCGCGTTGCACGCCGATCTGTTGGAAATTCAGAATGCCGCCCAGCGTTCTGCGGATCTGACTCGCCAACTGCTGGCCTTTGCGCGCAAGCAAACAATCGCGCCCAAGGTTCTCGATCTGAACGACACCATTGCCGGCATGTTTAAGATGCTTAGGCGGTTAATCGGCGAGGATATCGCCCTGCTGTGGAAACCAGCGATTGATCAGGCGCTGGTGAAAATGGATCCGGCCCAAATTGATCAGATTCTCGCCAACCTGGTGGTCAACGCTCGCGACGCCATCGCCGGCATTGGAGAAATCACTATCGAGACTGGCGAAGCGACGTTCGACGAGGTTTATTGTGAAGCTCACGCCGAGTGTCATCCCGGGTCGTATGTCCTGCTGGCTGTCAGCGATAACGGATGCGGCATGGATTCAGCGGTGTTGGCGAAACTCTTTGATCCCTTTTTTACCACCAAGCCGCCAGGACATGGTACGGGCCTTGGTTTAGCCACGGTGTACGGCATCGTGAAACAGAATAATGGGTTCATCTATGTATACAGCGAACCGGAGACAGGCGCGACCTTCAAAATCTACCTGCCTCGGCACACCACGGAATTGACCGATAGTGACGCCGCATCTCAGTCCATCATCGCGCCGACCGGGACTGAAACGGTGCTGCTGGTCGAGGACGAAGAGGTGCTGCTTAAACTCAGCGCCCGGATCCTCGACCGACTGGGCTATACCGTGCTAGCCGCCGGAAGTCCGAATCAGGCGTTGCAACAGGTTGCGACTTACGCCGGCCCCATTCATTTGTTGTTGACCGATGTCATCATGCCGGAGATGAGTGGCCACGACCTTTGGCGCCGTCTTAGCGCTTTGAGACCGGACATGAAATGTATGTTCATATCCGGTTACACCGCCAATGTTATCGCTCATCACGGCGTTCTCGATGAGGGAATTCATTTCCTGCAAAAGCCATTTTCCCGGGAAGGTCTGGCCACGAAGCTCCGCGAGGCGCTTGCTTCTTAACCACTCACATCCCGCATTGCGGATCTGCTGGTCGCGATCTAACGCTCACGCAATTCTCGCCGCAACACCTTGCCCGCTGCTGAGATTGGCAATGTGGTGATGAATTCGACATGGCGGGGGATTTTGTAACGGGCCAACTGCTCGCTGAGATGGGTTAGCAACTCTTCAATGCTCGCCGCCTGATCCGGTTTGAGCACTACAAACGCTTTGCCCACCTCGCCCCATTTGGGATCAGGCACGCCCACTACTGCGCATTGAAACACCGCTGGATGCCGGTACAGCGCCGCTTCGATCTCGGCCGGATAGACATTCTCACCGCCGGAAATGAACATGTCTTTCAGCCGGTCCACAATGTAGAAATGCCAGTCCTCATCGTAGCAGGCTAGGTCGCCGGTGTGAAACCAGCCGTTTTCGTCGATCACTTCAGCCCAGGCGGCGGCGTTGTTGAAATAGCCGGAGGCGATGCTCGGCCCTTTTAGCACCAGTTCGCCGACTTCGTTTGGACCTAGCGGCCGGTTATCGGCATCCACAATTCGGGCGTCGATGTAGAAATTGGGTCGGCCGATGCTGCCAGCCTTGCGAATCGCGTCTTCCGGGGCCAGGGCGAACAGACCGGGGCCGAACTCGGTCATGCCGAAACCCTGTTTGAAGCGAACGCCCTTTTCGCGGGTGTACTGCTCGATCAGTGGCACAGGCAAGGGCGCGCCGCCACTGGTGCAGAAGCGCAGTGAACTTAAATCCGCGTCCGCCCAAATCCTGGCTTGGGTGAGCATCTGGTACATGGCCGGCACTGCGGCGAAGATCGTCGCTCGTTCCCGCTGGATCAGTTCCAGCACCCGCTCTGGATCGAAGCGCTTCAACAGTATGGTCGTTCCACCCATGATGACCTGCGGCAGGGTGTAGACAAACAGCCCGCCGACATGAAACATCGGAAAGACGTTCAAGTAGACATCGTTGCGGTTGACATCGTGAATCACGCTATTCAGGCTGTTCCAGGCGATTTGGCGATGGCTGATTTGCGCGCCCTTGGGCAGGCCGGTGGTGCCGCCGGTGAAGACAATCGCGGCGATATCCTCTTCAACCAGCGTCTCGCAAGTGCGGGGCGTCGCGGGGGCGGCGGCCAGCAATTCGTTGAAATCCTGGCTGCCGGGAATGCCCGGACCATCCAGGTGAATCCAGTGCTGCACTGGAGAATCCGCCTGCGCCAGCCCGGAGACGCTGTCTTTAAAAGCGTCATCGTAGATCAGCACGGTTGGGGTCACCTCGGCGAGAATTTGTTGCAGCTCCCGCCAGTGCAGCCGCCAGTTCAGGGCGGTGTGAGTGGCGCCCAGTTTGCCGCAGGCAAACAGGACGTCCAGATGTTCAACGCCATCCAGCGCCAGCATGGCTACCCGGTCGCCGGGGCCGATGCCGGCGAGGTTCGCCAGCCCATTGGCAAGCCGGTTAGCCCGCTCATTCAATTCAGCGTAGGTCAGTCTTAATTCCGGGGTTTTTCCCGCATCTACAATCGCCAGCGCCTCTGGGCTGTAGATCGTGCGTCGGCCAAGATAATCGCCGATATACATCCGCGCTCCCTCGTTCGAGTGGTTGGAATTACGCCGCCAGGTTCTGCGCGGCAAACTCCCAGTTGATCAGGTGATCCAGCACGGCGGCTACATAGTCAGCCCGCCGATTCTGGTAATCCAGATAGTAAGCGTGTTCCCACACATCGATAGTTAACAACGGTTTTTGGCCGTGAGCGAGGGGGGTGTCTGCATTGCCAGTCTTGACCACCATCAGCTTGTCGCCGTCCTTGACCAGCCAGGCCCAGCCACTGCCAAATTGGCTGACAGCAGCCTTGGCGAACTCGGTTTTAAATTGATCGAAATTGCCGAAATCCTTCTCAATTTGTTCAGCCAATGCGCCGTTCGGTTTGCCGCCGCCCTTGGGGCGCAGGCTGTTCCAGTAGAACGAGTGATTCCAGACCTGCGCGGCGTTGTTGAAAATCGCGGCCTGGTCGGCTTTGCCAGCAGTAGCTTTAACTACGGCGTCCAGCGGTTGATCAGCCAGCGGCGTATCAGCAACCAGTGAGTTGAGGTTATTGACGTAGCTCTGATGGTGCTTGCCGTAGTGAAAACCAATGGTGTTCGCTGAAATTTGTGGATTCAGGGCGTCATCGGGCCAGGGCAGGGGCGCCAGGGTGAAGGGGCCACTGGCGGCGGCGCGGGCGGGTCGAGTTAGACCGCTCAGGGTGAACGCGGCGGAACTGGCGGCCAGGAGGGTCAGAAATTGACGACGGTTGGGATGAGATGCGCGTTGGGCGATTTCAGACATGGCGATGTTCCTTGGAGTCGGAAACTGAAAGTTGAAAGCTATTGCATAACGATCCGTCTTTTGATGAGTTGGAGTGTATCACCGCGATGGCGTTTTGGGGCAGGGTAATCATGCTTTCCCGAATTCGGGAAAAAATCATGCGAGCGGCGATTGTCGTTGGAAAGTTCAGGCAAGAATCGCGATGTGCTGGCGAGTGGGAATTATTTTAACCACCTGTATGGTTCATGTGGCGTAAAGTAGTCGGCTGGCTATTTAGCTGGAAATTATGACTGTGCGGTTTGATGACCATGGCGGCAATGATAACCTGTTTCAGTCGCTCATGATCGCCAGGATAAGCGCGCAGGACATGGCGCAAATCCACGGAATGCTCTTGTCCCAGACAGAGTAATAACCGCCCTTCAGCGGATACTCGCACTCGATTACAGGTATCGCAAAAATTATGACTGTGCGGCGATATAAAGCCGACGCGGCTATCGGTTCCCGAAATGCGGTAGTAACGGGATGGGCCGCCGGTTTTTTCCGTCGTTGGCATTAAAGTGAACGCCTGCTTCAGGTCAGCGCGAATGGCGTCGCTGGAATAGTGCGCTTCAGCCCGATCATGATCGCCGATTTCGCCTAACGGCATCTCTTCGATGAAACTAATGTCCAGTTCATTGTCAATGGCGAATCGCACCAGGTTAATAACCTCATCGTGGTTACGATGCTTCAGGATGACCGCATTAAGCTTGATGCGCTGGAATCCGGCGGTCTGGGCGGCTTGAACGCCGCGCAGCACACTGGACAGGTTGCCAACCCGGGTGATGCGACGGAAGCGTTCCGGTTTCAAACTATCCAGACTGATGTTGAGCCGTGTTACGCCCGCCGCCTTGAGTTCGTCGGCCATGGACTCCAGTTGCGAGCCGTTGGTGGTCAGCGTCAGCTCCGCCAACCCTTGCTCACGCAACTGGCCCAATGTTCTGAACAGCCACAATACGTTGCGCCGCACCAGTGGCTCGCCGCCGGTGATGCGAATTTTGCGCGCTCCCAAGGCGACAAACGCCTGACCCAGCGTCGCCAGTTCCTCCAGGGTCAGAACGCGGGCGCGTGGCAGGAAGGACATGCGCTCGCTCATGCAGTACACGCAGCGGAAGTCGCAACGGTCGGTTACGGACAGGCGGATATAGCTCACTCGCCGGCCAAATCGGTCGATGAGCGGCGATGCGGGCGAGAGAGGGGTTTCACCGGACGGAGCGGACACGCGGGGATGCCTCGGTAAGGGTTTATGGACTGGGCGAGCGGGCCGGGAGCAGGGTTCAACCATACCAGAATCGCCCCTGACGCATTCTGGTATGAAGGAATACCTCCCTGGAGGTAGCTAAAACCGTTTAAAAAGCCTCTTGGGGTGATTTTGGCGGTTTTCCTGGTTTGGGGGTGTTCCAGGGTAGCCCTGTTATCGGAAAGCGGCTAAAAACGCCTTTTAGGCCGTTTCTGAGGGCATTGGGTTTGAGGGTTGATGGGGGCTTTTGTTGCAGGGCTGGATTTGGAGCTGCTGAACGTCAGACCTTCCTTCTGGAAAACCGTCTTTTTGAAAAGCCGGAATTGTTGCGGGGGCGGGTTCGAGGTTACAGAAAGGGGTTTTCCTGGAGAGCCTTTCTAGGAGCAAGGTCGTTGCGGTTCCGGATTCGGAGTTGCGGGGGCAGGCTGGTTTTTGCGTGCGAATGTGGATAAGTCCCTTGTGTGCGCGAACAACGACGTCTTTTGTTTAAATCTTTGTTTAAAAGAGTTTAGGTCTGCAATTTCCTTTTTAAATCCAAGAGTTGCAGCACCAAATGTCCCCGTTTATGGGATGAAATGTCCCCATTTATGGGATGAAGTGTCCCCGTTTATGGGATGGCCGCAGAACCAAATGTCCCCATTTATGGGATGAAATGTCCCCGTTTATGGGATGGCCTTCGATGAAATGTCCCCGTTTATGGGATGAAATACCCATTTTTGGTTATTTTTTGACCATATCTTTTTTTAAAGTTATAAAAAGTAAAGAATTTAATGAAATGTTGTAAAAATACGACATTGAAAATAAACAATTTTATTATCCACAGGCTTGTTTGGGAGCACAGGGCCAAATTGCTAAATGTCCCCGTTTATGGGATGGCAACCAATTTTCAATGAAAAGACAAGATAAAGCATTTTTAATCAAATTTTTATGTGGATTTTCACCAAGAGCGCCTGATGAGTGCGAACCGACCGGCTTCATCTATAGGCGATTATGGATTTCGCCGTTTCCGACGGGTCAAAGAACCGGAGATATTGCTGAAATGTCCCCGTTTATGGGATGAAATGTCCCCATCGCTCAATCTGGACTAAGGGGACATTTGTGATAATCTTCGGATTCATGAAGAGTCCACTACCCTAGAGAGCAGCGGTCATGACCGACCTGGCCGACCAGAATCTCAAGAAACACGTTGCTGCCGTTCACATCAATAATCGATTAACGCTGACCCAGCGCAAGGCTTCGAATGTGCTGTTGTATAACGCCTACGAAAACCTGATGACGGCGCGGGTGCATCGTATTCGGGTCAAGGATCTCGCTGAGGCTATTGGCTTCAACACTAATAACCTAGAGCCGCTCAAGGAAGCGCTTAAGACTCTGGCGCGAACTGTGTTGGAATGGAACATCCTGGATGAGAACGGCGCTCACGAGGAATGGGGCGCCACGACCCTGCTGGCGCAGGCGGTTATCAAACACGGCTATTGCATCTACGCTTACAGCCCCGACCTCTGCGAAAAGCTCTACCGCCCCGAAATTTACGCGCTGCTTAATCTCAGCATCCAGCGTAAATTCAGCAGCAGCTACGCCTTGGCGTTATACGAAAACTGCCTGCGTTATCGACGGGTCGGCACGACGGGCTGGATCGGCTTGGATAACCTTAAACGGCTGATGGGCATCAACGAAACGGATGCCTACTACCAAGATTTCCGCAAATTCAACGATAAAGTGATTAAGCCGGCGGCGCGGCAGGTTAACGATACTTCTGATTTGTTTTTAGACATTGAGTACCAACGCAGCAACCGTAAAGTCGCCGCAGTGCGTTTCCAGGTCAGCGATAACCCGCAAATGTTACTGTTCGCCCAACGCCAGGCGGCGCTGGCCGCAGCCTTGGAGAGGGAAACGCCAGCAGTGGAAGACCCCGTCGAGACCGTTTCGGAAAACCAGGCTGGGGAGCGATTGGAACGACTGCGTGAAAGATTGCAAGTACTCGGCTTGAATTCCCGGCAGGTTCGCACGGCGCTCGCCAGCTATGATTCGGCCTATCTGGAAGGCAATATCGCCATCGTCGAACATGATTTGGCGACGGGAAAGGTGCAGAACCTGCCCGCTTACCTGTTAGCGGCGCTGCGTGACGACTACCGACCCGCGACAGCGCAAACCCAGTTGATTTCGGTCAGTGCGCCCGATTCGTCGCCTGAATCTGAGCCTGGCGAATTGCCGCAGACTCGGATGGAGCGCCTGCGCCGCCAATTTCAGGCGGAATGCCTGCAAGCCACGCTGGATCGCCTGACGCCGGACGAACGACAGGCGCTGGAGGAGGATTATGTGGCGCAACTGGAGCAGAGCCAGGGGTTTGAAATGCGGCTCATCCTTGGGCGCTATCGCAAGAACGGTCTCAGCAGCCGGATGGTGGAGAGCCACTTTCGGACTTTTGCCCGTGCGCGACTGGTGAAAGAACTGAATGAGGCGGAGTTTGCCGCTTATGCAGCCCGGCATGGCGCCGGGCCTGCGTGAGTGGGCGGCGCTTTGGCATTCTGGATTCGGGAGATTAAAGCACATGGGTCGGGTGGGAACGGAATCATCGACTGGCAGTTGGCTGAAAAAGGTGGCGCAGTACCGTGCTCGAAGTCTACGAAGACTGGTCTTGGCAGGCAGTGGTTGGACAGTAAACTGTTCAGCCGAGGTCCAGGCTGGAGCAGCGTCCTCGGTTAGAGAGTTGTCGACAACCTCCTCCTCAGTGATTCTCGTGGCGGGTATCGCACTGGTATTTTTGGGATTATTGGCGATCCTGACTCTGATGATCATCCGGGAACGTCGGCATCATGGAGCGCTAGAGCAGTCGCACATGCGCGTTGCTGAATTGAGCGACCGCCAACGACAATCAATAGTCGAAATCGAACGTTTGAAAGCCGAAATCGAATATCAACGGGGCCAGATGGAAACCCTGCGCGACAGCGAGAAACGTTTTCGCACCATGGTTCAACAACTTCCAGTCGGTATTTTTGCAACGGACCCGCAAGGTGAATGCTGCTATGTGAACGACCGCTGGTGTTGGCTGGCGGGCATGACCAGCGACCAGGCTGCAGGGTCCGGTTGGACCCGGGCTTTTCATCCCGACGACCGTGATCAGATTTTGCAAGCGTGGCGGCAATCCAGTGATCAGGTTGAATTCGTCGCCCAGCATCGCTTCCGCACCCCTTCGGGCCGCGACACCTGGCTGAATACCCGCCTGATTCCGCTGCGGGATCGCGTCGGGCGAATCACCGCCCATTTGGGCGCACACACCGATATCAGCGCTCTCAAGCGCGCTGAAGAAGCATTGCGCGCTAGTGAGGCCCGTTTCCGTAACTATTTTGAATTGCCGCTGATTGGCATTGCTTTGAATGGCGCTGATAAACGCTGGTGGGAAGTTAACGATCGGTTGTGTGAGATGCTCGGCTATCGGCGCACCCAGTTGCTGGGCATGAGTTGGGCCGAAATGACCCATCCTGACGATTTGGCGGTCGAAGAGGCGCAATTCGAGCGGGTCATGAACCGCCGGATTGACAGCTATTCGCTCGACAAACGCTTCATTCGCCAGGATGGCGCGCTGTTATACGCCAGCGTGTCGACCCGTTGCTTGCGGCAGGCGAACGGCGTTGTAGATTGTTTTGTGACGGTCGTCCAGGACATCACCGAACGCCAACGATCAGCGGAGCACATCGAATATCTTGCTTACTATGACACGCTGACGGGGTTGCCTAATCGGGCCTTGTTGAGTGACCGCTTGCGACAGGCGTTGCTACGCGCCAGCCGCGAGCATACGCTGGCAGGCATGATGATCGTCGATATCGATCGTTTCAAACTGATCAACGATGCGCTGGGCCACAAGATCGGCGACCGTTTGTTGAGCGATGTCGCGGTGAGGCTACAGCAATGTGTTCGTCAATGCGACACGATCTCTCGCCAGGGCGGCGATGAATTCACGATTTTATTGCCTGATCTGAGTACGGGCGATGAGGCGACGCTCATCGCGCAGCGGATGCTGGAGGTCGTGGCTGAACCCTTCCACCTGGATGGGCGCGAGTTGAGCATGACGTGCAGCATCGGCATCAGCCTGTATCCCCGCGACGGACGCAACGAAGAATTAATGCTGAAAAATGCGGACATTGCGCTCTATCGCGCCAAGGATATGGGACGGAATAATTATCAGTTTTATTTGTCCGGGGCCACCTTACTGTCGCGCGAACGACTGCGACTGGAAGGAGACCTTCGGCATGCCATTGAGCGGCGGGAACTGGAGTTGTATTACCAGCCGAAATGGGATTTTCATACCGAGACGATCACTGGCGCGGAGGCGTTGATTCGCTGGAATCACCCGGAGTTGGGTCTGTTGCCGCCCGGTCGGTTTATTTCCATCGCCGAGGAGAGCGGGCTGGTGCTACCTATCGGCAAATGGATCTTGCTCACCTCCATGGACGAGATCGGCCATTTGCACCAAAGTGGTTTTCCCGGCCTACGGATTGCCGTCAATCTGTCAACCCGGCAATTCCAGCAGGTTGATCTCAAAGACCAGGTGCGCGCGGCGCTGACCGCGAGCAGTTTCGATCCAGCCTGCCTGGAGTTGGAACTGACCGAGGGCATCCTGATGAATAACAATGAGGAAAACATGACGGCGTTGCGGGCCTTCAAGGCGATGGGTGTGCGCATCGCCATCGACGATTTTGGCACCGGTTACTCGTCGCTGAGTTATTTGCAGTCTTTTCCCGTAGACGTGCTCAAGATCGACCGCGCCTTCGTCATGGATCTGCCGGCGAACGCCAGCAGCATCGCAATCGTCGACGCCATTGTCACCCTGGCGCATGGCCTGGGGCTGGAGGTGGTGGCGGAAGGTGTGGAAACTCCTGAACAGTCGGCGTTTCTGCAAGCGCATGGCTGCGATGAGGGCCAGGGCTATTACTTCGGCAAACCGATGCCGCTGACCGAGTTCTGGTTATTGCTCGAACAGGATCGATATAGAGCGGCGGCGGCAACAACGGCGTAACTTGCAGAGTGAGGATCATAATGGTCAGTAACAGTGATCTTCCCACCCGCACGAAATCAATGAAACGGTAGCCGCCCGGGGCACTTCAGAAATATCACCGAAAACAGGCGCAACCCAGGGGAAGAACGGCTCTATCAAGCGTGCTGGCAGGCGCTCAGAGTGCTCTTACTAGCGTTGCGGTGGTGCTCTATACCATAGAGATTTTTTAGGCTAGAACGGCAGCAGCAGCGGTACGACGAGTAGCGTGAGGGCCATGATTGCCAGTAGCAGCGGTACGCCCACCCGCACGAAATCAATGAAGCGGTAGCCGCCCGGAGCCAGCACCAGGGTATTGACCGGCGAGGAGACCGGGGTAGCGAAGGCCGCTGAGGCCGCAATAGCGACGGTCATCGCGAAGGGGTAAGGCGAGGCGCCTACCTGCTGGGCGGCGACGATGGCGATCGGCGCTACGAGCAGCGCCGTAGCGGTATTGGAAATGAACATGCCGATCAACGCCGCCAGCAGGAAAATACCAGTTAACAGCGCCAGCGGTCCAAATCCTCCCAGCCCAGCGACCAGTCCGTCAGCAATGAGCGTGACGCCGCCGGTTTGCTCCATCGCTTTGGCTAAGGGCAGCAGGCCAGCGATGATCACCAGGGTCGGCCAGTTGATCGAGCGATAGGCGTCTTCCATGCGCAGACAGCGAAACAGGCCCATAGCCAGCGCCGCCAGCAGCACCGCAGCGACATTATGGACGACGCCAAAGGCCATCATGGACACCATGACGAGCAGGATGGTCAGGGCGAACGGCGCCTGTCGGTAGGTTGGAGCGACCTCGCTGAGTTCCGCCGGAAGGTTGAGGACCAGGAAGTGCTTTTGCTCACCCTGCAACAAGCTGATTTTCTTCCAGGATCCGGAGACCAGCAGCGTATCGCCAAACGCCAGCTTTTCTTCGCTCAAATTGCCTGGCACGGGTTGGCCTCGGCGGCGGACGCCCAGAACGCTGAGGCCGTGCTGGGTGCGGAATGCGGCTTGGCGCAAGGTCTGGCCGATCAGTTCCGATTCCGGGGGCAGCATCACTTCCACCAGACCCAGTTCCTGCACGAGTTGACGCTGCTGGCTTTCGGCAATCAACAGGCGAGTCAAATTTTCCGCTGCGCACAATGCGGTCACGGCTTTATCCGGGCCGACTACATACAGTGCATCCGCCGGACGTAATGCGCTAGTGGCCAGCGCTGGCGATACAACCTCGGTGAAACGCTCCGTCTGGCCGATGCCGACGATGATCACGCCGTAACGGGTGCGCAGTTGCGCATCAGCCACGAGTCGATTGATCAGCGGCGAGTTTACGTCTAGTCGCAAGCGATGCAGTTGTCCCATTAAATTGTAGCTTTCAACCAGTTCCAGCAGGGTCTGCCGACGTCCAGCCGTTCCGGTCTTCGGGGAGTGGGTGGGCAGCAGACGGGAGCCAATTGTCCACATGTAGACGACGCCCAGGGTAAGCGCCAGCAGGCCGATGGGGGTGATGCTGAAAAAGCCAAACGGTTGCAGGCCGGCGGTGGTCAGCGCATCGTTGATCACCAGGTTGGGCGGCGTAGCGATCAGGGTCAGCATGCCGCTGAACAGGGCGGCGAAAGCCATTGGCATCATCAGCCGACCGGAACTGATGCCCAGTCGGGCGGTGATGCCCAGCACCACCGGGATGAAGATGGCGACGACTCCGGTGGAACTCATGAACGCGCCCAGCCCGGCCACGGCCAGCATTAGCAGAATGAGCAACCGACTTTCGCTGGCGCCGGCCAACCGGGTCAACCACACGCCGACTTGGTAAGCGACGCCGGTCTGGACCAGACCTTCGCCGACCACGAACAGGCCGGCGATGAGCAGGACCAGAGGATCGCCGAAGCCGGCTACTGCTTGGCTGACAGGCAGGATGTCGCCGAGAATCAGCGCTAGAATGATCAGCAGAGCGACGACATCGGGCCGCAACCGGTCGCTGGCGAATAGGATAACTGCGACGGCCAGCAGGCCGAAGACGAACAGGGCATCGGGAGTCATCGTGTGCAAGGTTCCTGATGGTGAGAAAATCAAGGTGAAACCTTAACCCAAATGAGGGCGCTGGTCATGCAGGCATCGGAGGAAACCGGATTTTTTGACATTGGCGGATCGTCGTCATGATCGCATTACTCCGGCATCCAGCCCGTCTGTTGGTTGTGAGCTTTGGCGCCGCCATTGTTGTGGGCGCTGGATTATTGGCCCTGCCCATCGCCAGTCAATGGGAACCTCTTGTTTTATTGATGCTGGCTCATATTGGGTTTTGAGGACGTGATAGAATTCACAAGTTGTCTACCCAGTACCTGTCCACTATGTACTGTATAAACAAACTCATAGACTAAGCCAAGTATTACGATGAAATCAGAAAGAAACGTTGGCCCCACCAGGTACACTGCCCTCACTGCGCGTCTAACAAGATCAGCAAGCGCGGAAAGAACCATCGGCAGCAGGAATGCCGCCGCTACGTTTGCAAGAACTGTGGGAAGCGGTTTGACGACCTCACGAGGACGATCTTCATGGGACACCATCAGCCCCTGTCAGTCTGGTTCACCTTTTTGTACCTGATGGGGCTAAATGTCTCCAACCAGCGAATTGCTGAGGAACTGGGGTTGAACACCAGCGACGGGCAAGCGATGGCGGAGCTACTGAAAGGCGGCATCGTCCAGCGGTGCTCTAGGGTGCGGATGAAAGGGGTGGTGGAATGCGACGAGGTTTATGTCGTCGCTGGACATAAGGGCAGACCCGAGAAGATCAAGGAGCGGCGCGGGCGGCGTCGGCGACTGAAGGGTGCGCCCGGGCGGGGTACGCTGGCGAAGGAAAAGCCACCGATTTTCGGCATGATGGAACGGGGTGGCGAGGTGCGCATCATCATGCGGGAAAACGTACAACAGTCAACGATCGGACCCTTGATCAAGGAGACGATCGAATCTGGCACGATAGTCAATAACTGACGAGTATGTAATTTATGAGGCCCTACCTCAGTGGAGTTATGTTCGCAAAAGCGTTTGCCACAGCGCCAGCGAGTATGCCCGTGACGAAGATGGCGACGGTTTCCACGAAGTCCATATCAACACGATGGAAGGTTTCTGGTCGTTGTTGCGCTCTTGGTTACGCCCCCACCGCGGTATTTCTCAGGAAAAGCTGCCGACCTACCTGGGGTTCTTTGAATTCGTACACAATGTTAGGCAGCGTGGCCGGGCCTTGCTGGGGTCGCTTTTGGACACGCTATTGCAGCCAGTCGCATGTCCTCAAAACCCAATATGAGCCATTCCTCTTCCACCCCACCCACGGAGTCTGTATGACCGCTGAAACCTTGATGAACCCGAATCTCGTGGCGTTGAAACCCACCGATTCGGTCACAACTGCCGCTGACCTGATTCTGCAGCATCACTTGCGCCATTTGCCGGTGGTGGATGAACAGGGCCGCTACCTCGGTACTTTTGGCATTTATTCCGTCCTGCAATTGACTCTGCCATCTGCAGTGCTTAAACAGGGGCTTGAAAATATCGCCTTTGTCATGGAAACCGCGCATGACCTGGCCCAGCGTTTACGCAGGCGCCACGATGAACCAGTGCGTAATTGGCTTACTCAGGACCCTGTAGTGTATCCTGACACGCCGGCCATGAAAGTTTTGCAATTGATTTTGCAGGGTCATACCAGCGTTCCGGTAGTTGATAAGAAGACCCGTCGGCTGAAAGGCATTATTTCTTCCTGGAACGTTCTGGAAATTCTGATGCGGGAGCGCGCCTGAATGCATGGGTCTGAAGCGGGTGCAGCATCCATGATTTTTGGCCTGAATTCCATGTGGGCCGCCGCTATTCTATTCGTCATCACCTACGCAGCGGTGATGACCGAGAAGGTCAACCGCGCCATCGTCGCCCTGCTGGCGGCGGGGTTAATGATCGTTCTGGGGATTCTCAACCAGGAAGCGGCAATTCGCGGTATTGATTTCAATACGATCGGTCTATTGATTGGCATGATGGTGATCGTCGCTATCACCCGACAGTCTGGCGTTTTCCAGTTCCTGGCAATCTGGTCGGCCAAGAAGGTTCAGGCCCAGCCATGGGGTATTCTGGTAATGATTTCGTTAGTCACAGCAGTAACTTCGGCGCTGCTGGACAACGTGACTACAGTGCTGCTGGTGGTTCCTGTGACCCTGTTGATTACCGAGGAGCTGAAGGTGAGTCCGTATCCGTACCTGTTTGCGATGATCTTTTCCTCAAACATCGGCGGCACCTCCACGCTTATTGGCGACCCGCCCAATATCATGATTGGTTCCGCGACCGGGCTGACTTTCAATGATTTCGCTATTAACTTGACGCCAGTCACTCTGGTGATCATGGCGGCGACCCTGATTCCCATCTATTTCATTTGGGGCCGGCATCTCAAAGCCGCCCCGGAGGATCGCCAACGGGTCATGCAGTTCAACGAATACGAGGCTATTACCGACTCGCGCCTGCTCAAACAATGCCTGTTGGTGATCGGCTTGGTGGTGGCCGGTTTTGTCTTTGCCCGGTTCCTGGGCCTGGAAGCGGCAACCGTCGCCATGACGGGTGCGGCCTTGCTGCTGCTGCTGGCCAACTTCGGCCACGACGCCGAACACCAGAGCAAGCATGTGCTGGAAGCCTTCAACGAGGTGGAATGGATCACCATCTTCTTCTTTGTTGGCCTGTTCATCGTGGTGCATGGCGTGGACGGCACCGGCCTGCTCAAGCTGTTGGCCGACAAGATGCTGGCGCTGACCGGCGGCGACCTAACTGCAACTGCGATGGTCATTCTTTGGTCCTCAGCTATCCTGTCAGCGATTATCGATAATATTCCCTTCGTCGCCACGATGATTCCGCTGATCAAGGCCATGGCTCCAACCTTTGGCGGGCCGGAAGGTTTGATGCCGTTGTGGTGGTCGTTGTCGCTGGGAGCCTGTCTGGGCGGCAACGGGACGCTGATCGGGGCGAGCGCCAATCTGGTGGTCGCCGGTTTCGCTGAGCGCGCCGGTCAGCCGATCCGCTTTATGCAGTACACCTTGCTGGCCTTCCCGATCATGTTGATGTCCATCGCGATCAGCACGGTCTATTTGTACTGGCGTTATTTGTAAGCGATTCCATCGCCATCGTCTCTAATCGACTATGGATGCAGACTGGCGAGCCAAACCTTGTAGAAGGTCAGGCCCGCCAGTCGGGATCGATTTGGCCATCGACGATGCCAATGCGCCGGTCGGCGGCGCTGGCGAAAGAGGGATCATGGGTGACGACGATAACGGTTTTACCCATTTCCCGCGTCAGATCATGCAGGATTTGCCGGACATTCGCCGAGGCGTGGCTGTCCAGATTGCCGGTTGGTTCATCGGCCAGAATGATCGGCGGCTCGTTGGCCAGGGCGCGGGCGATAGCGACGCGCTGGCGTTGCCCGCCGGAAAGTTGATGTGGATGTTTGTGTCCGTGTTCGCTCAGTCCAAACTGATCAAGCAGTTGTTGGGCGCGCTGCCGCGCTGCTGCTTCGTTGAGGACGCCTAACCGGCGCATGGGCAGTTGCACATTATCCAGCACAGTGAATTCGGCCAGCAGAAAATGGAACTGGAAGACAAAGCCCAGATGACGCAAACGGGTGTCCGCTAATTCATCTTCACCGTAGCCAGAGGTGTCCTGCCCCTCCAGCAACACCCGGCCAGAGGTCGGAGTATCCAGCAGACCGAGCAGATACAGCAGCGAGGATTTTCCGGAACCGGACGGTCCCATGATGGCCAGAAATTCGCCGCGCTCAACTTCCAGGTCGATGTCCCGCACCAGAGTGACCGGCGCTTCGCCCGGCAGAATACGTCCCAGCCGCTCCGCCGCCAGCACGGGATTCACGCCATTCCCCGCAAAATCATCACCGGCTGCACGCGCCCGGCTTTCCGTGCGGGCAGATAAGCGGCGCCTATTGCGGAAATCATGGCGAAACTGGCCGCCAGCAGGTATTGCTCCCAACCCCAATAGATTGGTAAATGCACAATATCCGTTGCGCCGGGTGGTCTGATCTCAACCTGCATCAACAGCCACATCAGCCCAATGCCAAATGTGACTCCCATTAGGCTGCCGAGGATGCCGAGAATCAGCCCCTCCGCTAGGAAGATTTGGCGAATGTCGCGAGCGTGAAAGCCCATGGATTTGAGAATGGCAATGTCGTGGATTTTCTCCATGACGATTGTTGAGATGGTGTTGTAAATGCCGAAGGACGCAACCACCAGAATCGCTGAAACGACGCTGTACATGATCAAATTGCGCACCAATAGCACGCTCATCAAGTCCTCCGCCGATTCCTGCCAGGACATGGCTTTATAGCCTATCTGCTGCTCAATCACGGCAGCGATTTCTCGGGCGGCGTAGGGATCATCCAGTTGCAGGATGAAACGGTTGACCCGGTTGGCTCGATCCAGCAGTCCCTGCGCCCGTTTGAGCAAGACGAACGTTTGAGATTCGTCGTAATTGGCGTTGCCGGTGCGGAAAACGCCGACGACTTTCAGCGTGCGCACTTCGCCGCCGGGTGCAGAAGCATTGACTACGCTGCCCATTTCCAGGCCAAATTTTTTCGCCAGACCATCGCCGATCACGATGCCGTTCGGATTCGCCGCCAGCGCGTCCAGCGAGCCACGGATCAGCTTTTCCTCAATGGTGGACACGCCTTGCATTTTATCCGGCGTGATGCCGTTAAGAGTGACGCCTTCGATACGTCCGGCGAAGGTCAACACCACCGACCCCAATAACGCTGGCGCGACGCGCAGTCCCGGCAGGGATTCGATAAAGGCCAGTTTCTGAATATGGCCGCGAATGCCGCGCACCTCGGTCAGCGGTTTGACCCGGCGTACTTCAACAGCGCCTTCTGGCCATTGTTGCCGGGCCGGTTGTTTCTCAGGGTTGCGGTATTCATCGGAAACGGTGATATGCGGACTGTTGTCGATCAACCGCTTGATGAAATCCCGTTCGGAGCCGCGCATCAGTGAGGAGACGGCCAGAAAGAACGCGACGCCCAGCGCGATGCCGACCAGTGACACTAGCGTGGGGCGGCGGCGGCTGACCAGTTGCGTGACGGCGATAGTGAGTTGGATGGACATGGTGGAGCGGATTAGGGGGCAGGCGGTGCAATGAAGGTTTGCAGCATGGAGCTTTCCACAAGTCGGAGATTACAGTAAATGACGCGGCCCGCAACGATGCGGACTCCTCAATGCCAAACCCTGCAAGTCAGGGCAAAGCCCGCACCCGCCGCCCTTCCTTCAATCCCTGCACCGGGCGGACCACGAGAACCTCTTTTTCCGCTAGCCCAGAAATGATTTCGATTTTCGCTTCGCCGGCGACGCCGGTTTCCACCGGCTGGCGAAGCAACCGCCCGTCGCGCACGATCCAGACCTGACCGTCCACCACCGCCGTCGCAGGAACCAATAAAACATTTTCGCGCTGCTCGACGATGATGTTCACCTCGGCGGTCATACCGATCCGCAGAGGAATATCGTCGCCAGCAAAACCAATCCGTACTCGATAACTGCGCGTCACCGGGTTGCCTTTCGGGGTGATGTCCTCAACCGCACCATCTAGCACTCGATCCGGCAGGGCAGGGGCGCGGATCAGCACCCGCTGACCGGGATGGACCAGCAGGATGTCTTCTTCATCCACTTCGGCCTCAACCCGCAGCGGCGCGCAACAGGAAAAGTAGAAAACCGGCTGGTTGGCCGGGATCAACTGGCCAACTTCCCCGTCGCGTTGCAGAATCTGCCCGTCAGCCGGTGCGGTGAGCGTCATGTAGGAACGCAGCGTCCGCGCCCGCGCCAGGGTTGCTTCCGCCGCCTGCCACTCGGAGCGCGCCCGATCGCGTTCGAGGACAGTTCCCAGGCCCCGGTCGAGCAACGTCTGGGCGCGATCAAGCTGAGTCTTGGCGAAACGGGCGCGCGCTTCCAGTTCATCGACCGATTTCCGCAAGTCCTCGTCTTCGAGCCGGGCCAGCGCTTGACCTTCGCGCACTTGGTCGCCTTCATCAACGTTGAGTTCCATTAGCCGGCTGGTCGTGCGGGGCGCGATGGGCAGCATGACCGTGGGTTCCACTGCACCCGTCGCGTAGATCGCCCGCACGGCTGGCCCCCGTGTGGGGTGGGCGGTATCCACCGTGATCGGCCCCCACAGCCGCCATCCTGAAAAACCGCCTGCCGCCAGCAGAACCAGCGCGAGCGTCGTCCACAAAAATCTGTATCGCTTCATAGAGTCATCATAACCCGTCTATTATCCATCGTGCATGACCATGGGAGTTGCGAAGACTTTGCTGGCATCCGCTATGCTATGCACTGGTTGAAAATTTAGATGACTGCCTCTGAAATGAACGATGCCGATCCTCAAGCTTTGCCTGGTTTGCTCACAGCCCGCGAGTTGCGGGAATGCGTAGGTTGCGGTGCGAAATTCGTGGGGCGGAGCTGGCACACGCACTGCCACGCCTGTTACCGCTATATCAAATCCGACCCGGATGCGCCCCGGCGTGATCCAGAGGCGGAATTGCGTCTGCTCAGAACCGAGTTGGAAATGATCCGGCAGGAATTGATCCAGGAGCGCCAGGCGTATCTGGAGGCGGTTAGCCGACTGGTGGCGCTCGAACGCGCCGGGGTGGACCTGAAAAACGAACGCGATCTGTGGATGGGCCGCTACTACACGGCGCTGGCGACGCGCTCATCGAAACGGCCCGCCATTCCGCAGCACATCCTGCGGCGGTTGCTCTGGCTGTGTCACCCGGATCGACATGGCGACAGTGAGGCCGCGACTTCGGCGACGGCCTGGCTGCTTTCGCAGCGAACACGATGAGCGGGCAACGCATCCGGCTACTGGCGCGTGCAGCGGATGCCGCTGGCTCAAATCTTCCGCTCAAAGGGGGTCAGTGCTCGATGGGTGAGGCGATACAACTGGGCCGGGCGGTGCGCGCCGGTGCGGAACTGGCCGGGGATCGCTTCGATGATGTCCTGTTCCATGATCTTGTGCCGGAATGAAGCCTTATCGAGCCGGACGCCCTGAGTCTGCTGATAGATGCAATGCAGATCGTTCAGGGTGAAAACTTCAGGCAGCAGGAACGCTGGCAGCGAGGAGTAGGTCGCTTTGCTGCGCAATCGTTCGATGGACCTGGCGACGATCTGGTCATGATCGAACGGCAGCGTCGGCAAATCCTCTACTGGGAAAGTTTCCGCGACCTGAGTCTGATCCAGCAGGGCGGGGGGAATCAGCGCGTAATAGGCGACGCTGATCGACCAGCCCCGGGGATCGCGGTTCGCCCCGGAGAAGGTATAAAGCTGTTCCAGGTAGGGGGCGTCAAAGCCGAGCTTGGCGTGGATGACCCGGCGTGCGGCATCCTCCGTATCAACATCTTCCTGGACATGCACAAACCCGCCCGGCAGCGCCAGTTGGCCCTGTTCAGGCGGCTCTTTGCGCCGCGCCAGAATCAGACAGAGACGCTCGTTCAGGATCGTGAATAACGCCGTATCGACCATCGTCAAGGGTTGCGGAAAAGCCGGTTTCACAGCGGTCTCCTGGGCTGCTTCAATGTTATGAAAAAATAACATCCATCATTTTACAGAAGTGCGACCGATAGGGTCGATTTGAATTTCTTTTAAATGTTATTTGCAAAATACAAATAATACGATTAAACTTCTTACCCATGGAGCTTGGCCAGGCCGAGTTCCTGAACATACCGGAAAACTGCTATGCAACTGAGAAGGAGAACGCCATGGGAACCGCACGCTGGAACCCTGATGACTGGAACGACTACGCCGCCGCTACGTCTCGCAAAAGCACCGACGCTGTCTTCGCGGCGCGGTCGATGGCCAAGGATCTCAATCCGTTTGGCGTCATCGCACGGGAATCGCGGGATTCCGACCTGAATCCTGAATCGACCGCCATCATCGTTGGACTGGACGTCACCGGCTCCATGGGGATGATTGCCGACGCGCTGGCCCGTGAAGGTCTCGGCACACTGGTCGAGGAAATCCTGGCTCGCCGGCCGGTGTCCGATCCACATATTCTATGCATGGGGATTGGCGACGTGCTTTATGACCAGGCCCCGTTGCAAGTGACCCAGTTCGAGGCCGACATCCGTATCGCCCGGCAACTAGAACGGTTGTGGCTGGAAAAGGGCGGCGGCGGCAATGCCTGCGAATCCTACAACCTGCCGTGGTATTTCGCGGCCATGCACACCCTGATTGACTGCTTCGAGAAACGCGGACGCAAGGGCTATCTGTTCACTGTGGGCGATGAAGAACCGCCGCTGGATTTGCCCGCGCCGGCCATTGCCCGGGTTATTGGCGACCGGGCGCAGCGCGATTTCAGTTCCCATGAGCTGTTGGCGATGGTCGGGCGCATGTACCACGTCTTTCATGTGATCGTCGAGGAAGGTTCGCACGCCCGCCACGATCCGCACGGGGTGCGCAACCGGTGGACCGAGTTGCTGGGCCAGCGGGTCATCGGCTTGGCGGACCATACCAGACTGGCCGAAGTGATCGTATCGGCCATTGAAGTGAACGAAGGCCGCGACCGCGACGCTGTGGCCAGAAGTTGGTCGCGGGAAACCGCTCAGGTAGTGCAGCGGGCTATGGAGGCGCTGGAACTTACTGGCCGACCTAGCGCACGGGGCGTGCGATTCTAGGGAGATAGCGGGTAGGGAGGCAGGGAAAATTCGCTACTCGCTACTCGCTACTCGAACAGGAGAAATCTCGATGCGTTTGGAAAAAACGGCCCAAGTGGTGATCGGCGCGCAATTCGGCGACGAGGGCAAGGGACGGCTCATCGATTATCAGGCGGCGAGCGTCGGCCAGGATGGATTGGTCGTGCGCTTTAACGGCGGCGCGCAGGCCGGCCATACGGTGGTGACGCCCGATGGCCGGCGGCACGTCTTCAGCCACATTGGCAGCGGCGCGTTTGCCGGAGCTGCTACTTTCCTGTCGCGGTTCTTCGTCGCCAACCCGATCCTTTTTCTCAAGGAGTTGAAGACGCTAGATGAATTGGGCGTAAAGCCGACGGTATGGATCGATCCGGCCAGCCCGGCGACTACGCCTTATGACATGATGATCAACCAGATCGTTGAGCGGGAAAGGGGAGGGGGCCGGCATGGCAGTTGCGGCATTGGTTTCGGCGAGACGTTAGAGCGCAACCTGAATTCTGAATATGCGTTAACCGTTGACGATCTCGCGGATGAAGCTCTGGCTGACCGGCTGGACGCGATTCGCCGCGACTATGCCCCGGCCCGGTTGGCGCAATTGGGATGCGGCGACGCCTGCTTTCGTGAGGCGGGACGGTTTCAATCAGACGCCATTCTGGAGCGCTATGTCGAAGATGTTCGCCGCTTTCTGGACGTAGCGGCGGTGATTGACGCCCAGGCAGCGGTCCAGAATCGGCGGATTTTGTTCGAGGGCGCTCAGGGGTTGCTGCTTGACCAGGAGCGCGGCTTTTTTCCCTATGTGACGCGCTCGCACACTGGCCTGCGCAACGTGCTGGCGCTGGCGGGCGAGTGGGGACTGGAGCGACTGGAGGTCACCTATACGACCCGCGCTTATCTGACCCGGCATGGAGCTGGCCCGTTGCCCGGTGAATGTTCGGAGAAACCGTATCCGAGCGTGACCGATCTGACCAACGTACCGAACGATTATCAGGGAACGCTGCGGTTCGCCTGGCTGGATCTGGATTTGCTTGGAAGCGCTATTACCGCTGATTTGAGCGATATGAACCGATGTCCAGAAATATCGGTTGATCCCCGACTGGCTATTACTTGTCTGGATCAGATCGGTGACGAGTTAGCGATTTACCGCCGAGGCGGCCACCGCTGTCAATCTGGATTGGAGTCGTTTGTGGCGGCGGTAACGCAGGCTACGGATCTTGATAAGGTAGGACTGGGCTGGGGGCCGGATCGGGATTCCATTCGCGGCCATTGGTGATGGCTGCTCGGTGGGGTGTTTTTCTTCTTTGACTGTTTTTATATCATCAACTCTAATAAGTTTGGATCTTCATATGGATTCGATTACTGTTAGCCTTCACGGGTAAACCACATCACTCGCGCCTGTTCTTCACAACGGTAAATCCAGTGACGATCAATCCAATCACCAACACAGCCATGAAACCGGCTTATAATAAACCCAATCAAGAATGTGCAACCCTGGCGCTGAATTGCTCTAATCCTTGGCAATCTTCGCGAATAGAGGATTTTTGATATGCGACATTTTATTCGCCATCCCTCCGATATTCCTATCGAGTGCCATATCACGCACTGCGAGCCTTGCCGGCGCAGTGCTCTCAAGGACATCAGCCTCGGCGGGCTGTGCTTTCAAACGCCTGACGCTCTTGAGCGGGGTTGCGTCATCCAAATCAGGATTCCAGTGCGGGAACCGCCTTTCGAGGTGATGGGCACTATCGTCTGGTGTCGTCGAATCAATGATCATTACCATGTCGGCGTTCAATTCGCGGATACAAACACCGAGTTTTCCGTGCGTATGGTTGAACAGATTTGTCATATCTGTCACTATCAACGGGAGTTGCTGGAAAAAGAAGGGCGATCCCTCTCGGGAGCGGAAGCCGCCGCTGAATGGGTGGCGAAATACGCTCGGGATTTTCCATCATAGTAGGGGCTTGCTTGGCCCCAGGCGCCAATCGTTGACCGCTATCGATTTAGCCTGACCGGTCCGCGTTTTAAGGGCGCATGATCGGGATAAAGAGCTTGCACACGTTCAACAAACTGCGCCCAGTCGAGCAGATGAGGGAAATGGAATAAGTGCGCCAGGCAATCACAGTCCGACGCTCCAAACCCGGCCAACGGCGCTACGCCGCCCAAGTCTTGAAACAACGCGGCCCACTGGTGCTCCCGGCGCGCTGAATCAGGGCTGCGCCACACTTCGGTCAATGGCGCATGGCGGCGCAGATAATCAATATACCAGTGTGGGTGGGCGGCAATCCGGGCATGATGCGCCACCCGCGCACGCAGTCCACCGGGGCCGAGCGCGCTGCCAACATAAACGCAATAACCCGGAGGCAAAAGCAATTCGCCCAACCGACCAACACGCAAGGCCAGCGGTTCCGCGACTGTCAGCCACAGAGCGTAAGCGCCAGGATGGGAAGGTAAATTCAAGAGCGATCTCTATGCGCCAGTTGCGACTGTGCCGAATCCATCGGTTTGATGGCGCTGAACGGTCGGAACAATTCCAGCGCGTCCTGGCCGGTTTCCAACTCCCCCCACCCATGGGGAAAGGGCGAAGGGAGCGTTTGCGTGAACACTTCAAATGCGCTGGTTAGGGTAGAAGTTTTTAATGGGGATACCGAAAGATCGGCGCAAATCACGCCGCTTGTTCAAACAGAGGATGGTTAGCGCTGAAGTGATCAAGAACCTGCCGCCAGTGAGCGGCTTCCAACGGATGACCATGCAGACGGGCATCCTCGATATCTTCGCGAATGATCCGCTCGATGCGTGGAATCCCTGCGGGATTGTGAACCAGGCAGCAGCCCAGTTCGGCAGCGATCATTTCCGGCACATGCTCGTGCTGGGCAATGGCTTCGATTTCGTCTTCTTCCAGATCGGTCAGACCGACACAGTCTTCATAAGTTAACATGTCACACCTCCAGTTGCTGAAAAACCCCTTCTCGGTTCATCCATAGCCGAATGACCAGAGCGCGGTTAATTTCCTTGCTAAATGCTTCTGGTCTCTCCCTTTTTGGAAAGCGTGTACATTTCCTTGTTACAATACATTTCCAAGTTAGAAGTGTAGCACAAAAAGACATAAATTCAATCAGGAATTTCCACTATGCGGGATATGAAATCCTTGTCATGTTCCTAAATTTTCAATCACATTGAGTGGTTTTTAATTGGATAGTTGACTAGGCTATACAACGCTGTTTTTCTTTTCTCAAGCTTGGGAGATCCTGCATGAACCGTTTGCTTATTACTGTCGCCCTGTGTCTGTCCACCGTCTTGGCCATCCCAACACTGGCTTGGTCCAAGAAAGTCCAGATACCGAACATCGATTTCGGGGCGATTACCTGCGGGGAATTCATGCAAGAGATCGCTCAAGGTTCCTCCGAGGACGCCGGGATGGTGCTCATGTGGATTGACGGCTATTTGAGCGGCGTTTCTGGGGACACAACCTTGAACTGGAAGAATCTGGAAAAATTCAGCACCGATCTGGTGGAATATTGCGGCAATAAACCCAATGCTAAAGTATTGGAAGCCGCTGAAGAAGTCGGTATTTCCCAGTAATAAGCCATGACCTCGCGCCAACTGCTTTCGACCAAACCTATCTCTTCCACTGAGCGCCTGATTTTCGCTCTGGATGTGCCTGATCCAGCCACTGCCCGGACGCTGGTGGAGACGCTGGGCGACGCCGTCTGTTTCTACAAGATTGGCTTGGAACTGTTCATGGCGGGCGGCTATTTCGAGCTCATCGAATGGCTGCGCGCCCATGATAAAAAGGTTTTTGTCGATCTCAAATTCTTCGACGTGCCGGAAACCGTTCGTTCTGCGGTGCGCCAACTTCGGCCCTATGGCGCTACATTCACCACGGTGCATGGTAACGACGCTATCCTGCGGGCGGCGGTGGAGGCGGCGCAGGAGATTGGCGGCGATCTCGGCATCCTGGCGGTCACGGCCCTGACCAGTCTCGACCAGGCTGATCTCACTGACCTGGGCTTTGCCTGCGATCCTAAAACCCTGGTGCTATCGCGGGCGCGGCGGGCGCTGGAGATCGGTTGTCGCGGCGTCATCTCCTCGGGGCTGGAGGCCGCTGAATTGCGAGAGCGTCTGGGCGAGAAGTTACTGATCATCACGCCTGGCATCCGGCCAGTGTTGAACCGCCCGGCCGATGATCAGAAACGGACCCTGGATGTCGAAGACGCTTTTCTCAGCGGCGCTGATTACATCGTCATAGGCCGGCCCATCCGCCAAGCGCCGGATCCACGGGTCGCCGCTGCCGCGATTCAGGAGCGGATCGCCCGGTTGTTCTAAAGGAGCCATCGGCAGTCAGGAATAGCGAATGGCCGATCTGCCGGGTTTTATGCCGCTGCCGGTTCATTTTCCAGAGGTTTGGCTAATTCAATATCGGCATAGGCATGTTCCCGATAGTCCGGGTCGCCGACGATTTTGGTAATGTGGTCGTAATTCAGCGCCACCCAGAAGCGCAGCGCTGGCCAGTTGCGCAAACCGATCGCCGCCCGGATTTCCCGATAGCCGGCTCTCGCGGCCCGCCGTTCGAGCTCCGCCATCACTTCCCGACCGATGCGCCGCCGTTGCCAGCGCGGGCGCAGGAACAAGTGGTCAATATAGAGCGTTTCCGTGGTGGGATGGCCACGGTAGACGCTCAGCAACCCCAGTAATTCATCATCGCTCCGGTTTCGGATGAGGAAGCTCTTTTCATGAGCCGAGTGGCCGTTTGGCGGCAAGCGGTCATGACGCAGCACGCTCATGGCGAGGCGCTCCAGATCACGTTCTGGCCCAAGCAGCGGAAACACTGCTCGATTCTCGGCCAAAATGGTTGTGACAACCGGTAGATCGTTTTCCCGGGCTTCCAACAGCCGACAACGGCTCATTTCCCAAATTGAGGCGAGAAGGTTCATGTTTAATGCAACTCTGTGATAAACCGGTTCGCCTTATGGGCGCGGGCCGGAAGGGTCATGAATCGGCAAATGACGGGGGACGCCGCAGTATGTTTTATAATGATCGAATCTTGATATGTTAACCGGTAAAGCCTGATGCAGGTCAATGGCGAATGAGCAGTGATCATCCAGTCGGCGTGTTTGACTCCGGCGTGGGAGGTCTGTCGGTATTGCAGCGAATTCGCGCTGATCTGCCGTGTGAGCGTCTGTTGTATGTGGCGGATTCGGGTCATGCGCCTTACGGCAGCAAGCCTGATGAATTCATTGTGCAGCGCTCATTTGCGATCACTGAATTTCTCCTGGAACACGGTGTTAAGGCAATCGTGGCGGCCTGCAACACGGCGACGGCGGCGGCTATCTGTCGATTACGCGCTCACTTCCAACTCCCTATCATCGGCATTGAACCGGCTGTCAAGCCTGCGGTCGCCATGACCCGTTCGGGGGTGGTGGGCATTTTGGCGACTGGCAACACGGTTCGCAGCGATAAATTCGCCCATTTGCTCGATCAACACGGCCACCGGGCGCGGGTGCTGGTGCAGCCTTGTCCCGGTTTGGCGGATTGCGTCGAACAGGGCGATTTGAGCGGTTCCCGTCCCCGCGCCCTGCTGGAGCGCTATCTCATGCCATTGCTGAGCGCTGGCGTCGATACCCTGGTGTTGGGGTGTACGCATTATCCGTTTCTAATGCCGCTGATTCAGGAATTGATGGGACCCGAAATTGCGATCCTCGATCCGAGTCCAGCCGTCGCCCGGCAACTGCGCCACCGGTTAGCGGCAGGGGGATTGTTGGCGGATCACGGCGCAAGCGGTGGCGAACGCTATTTCACCAGCGGCGCTCTGGAGCCCACCGCTGATGTAATGGCGCGACTATTGACTAAGTCGTTGAATCTGGAATTTTTGCCCGAACGGTTCCGGTCGGCTGACGATGTCTCAGAAACTCACCGGATATGGATCCCTCTTCCCGGTTGATGATTCATTGATGGCGTCTTACTCAATACTGGCGTAAAGCAAAGCTCATCGATATCCAGCAAAAAATCTACAGAACGCAATTCCACCCGACCGTTGATATGGATGGAAGCCAGCCAATCCTCCACCCGCCGGTAGATTTCGACATACACGGATTTCCCGCGAGACCAGCATGTATTCTTCCAGACTTTCAACTTGTTGATAGGCCAAGCGCTTTTTAACATGGTCTTTGTGGGCGGTCGAGTTGGACAGAACCTCGATAGTTAGCCAGTGCGCTTATGATCGCATTCTGCAAAGTTAATCGGTTCGGTAGCCGCTGCGTTGCATATCGTTCAACCCACCCCGGTTTTCAACCTGACGGTAGCCCAGTTGACGCAGAGTCTGTTCAGCGATGCCGGAGCGGCGGCCGCTGCGGCAGTAGAGGACGATGCGGGCATCGCGATCTGGCGCAAAGGCGGCGATGCGGTTGGCGATCTCGTCATGGGGAATATTGACTGATTGCCGGACATGCTCCTGTCGGTATTCACCCACCGTGCGCACGTCGATGATCAGCGGTTGACCAGGTTCCGGCAAGCCGCCGTGGTCGGCCAGCGCCGGAATGGGAAACAACAACAACAGCGTTACGAGTTTTAGCTTGCTCATACGATTAGCTTTCAATGTTCAGTGTTCAATGTGGACCCGGATGTTGTACGCCAAAGCTTCCGCTGCGAAAAATGGGCAGGGGAAAGCACGCCTCGACAGCTTAGTCAGCATCCTCGGTTGAGGCGATGAAGACGCCGTCTACTTCATTGATGTGGTAGCGGCGCGGCTTGCTGGCGACCGGCGGATCATTTTCGTTTGATCTGGACTTTTCCAGCATATAGGTGCGCCGGGCTGGATTGCTCAGCGTACCCTCTGGATTTTCCATCCATTCCTGAATGCACGCATTCTGGAGCTGAAAGATATGAATCTCCCGGTGGCCGCGCTCCAACGCAGCGTAGACTGGCGGATCGCCAAGCTCCATCAACTTGGTATAACCCATGCCTTCGTACATGTGGGCGGTTTGTTTAACGCTGGACAGCACCTTGCCGTCTGCTTCGAAAACCGGGCCACGTTCAAAATAGTTGCCTTTTTCCATGATGTGACGACGAACGGCTTTCAGCGCCTCATCAAAACAACGGGTTTGCTGAGTGGTGCTCACGGAATATCGCCTCCTTATAAATTTGAGCACTGCAAAGGAAACAATATGTCTAGCGCATTTAGTCGGGGCCGTGAGACTCAGCGATTAAACCGGTGGGTCTTGCGGGTCGTCAGGTAGCGACATTAGAGGGCGTGGCGCTATGCAGTGAGCAGCCCAGTCGGTAGTCCGATCAGTGGCGCAGACTTGAATTTTACACAGACTCCGAAAAGCCAATAAATATCATCTATCGTGTTCAGCTTGGAGAAACAAGGGGGTTCCGCGTTAATCTTTGTCGTCGGTATAAAACTGCTGAACGACAAGGTTGCAGGAATTCTTTTAACTTGAAGAAAACTTTGTCTTTCCGATCGCAAACGGTATAAGCGAGAATAGTCCCTGTATGATGATCAGTATTATGTTACAGCTATAAGGCATCCCAGCTTCCAGTCGCAAGATCGGCAAATCTGGGAGTGGCTGAAGGGCAGCCGGGTTGCGCTGAACGATCCGACCGTGCGCCTATCTGGCGCAGAGTATCAGTTTGGGCGAGAGCGAGTTGCCCGTCGCCCGTAAACCATAACGCTTGCGTATGACGATTACTGAAATGAACGACGTGTACGTTATCACCAGTGAGGATGCCCCGTTTGAACGGAGGTAACAGGCGCTTGGCCAGGTTCGTACCGAGTGGAGCCGGCATCCTCTCCGGTCCTTGCCAGCCAGCGCTACAACGAATGCTGGCCAATCATCCCGTTCTGTCGAGGAGTTCATGAAACCCGGAGCGACCGCCATCAGTACGCGCTTGAAAGCGCCACGCGCCGCAGCCATCGCTGGCATCCTCTTTTCAATCTTGCTGATCATCACCCTTCTGCTCCTTCGGTGGTCTGTCCCGGCCGATCCGCTGGAAACCGGATCATGGCTGCAAGCTCATTCCAACCGGGTAGCGTTGGCGCTGAATCTGACGCCGTTCGCCGGCATTGCCTTTTTGTGGTTCATCGGTGTGCTGCGCGACCGTTTGGGAGAGCAGGAAGACCGTTTTTTTGCCACGGTCTTCCTCGGCAGTGGGTTATTGTTCATCGCGATGTTGTTTGTCTCGGCGGCGATAGCGGGCGGCGTCATCATTATCTATACGGCTGACGCCAAAGACCTTATCGGATCCGCCGCGTTCGCCCTTGCTCGCGCCATGACGTATGAAGTCATGAATGTCTATGCAATCAAGATGGCGGGGGTGTTCATGATCGCCACGTCTACGCTCGCGATCCGCACCGGATTCATCGCTCGCTGGATTGCATGGCTTGGCTATGCGTTGGCCCTGTTGCTGCTGTTCAGCAGTCGCTACATTGAGGAAATTTTACTGGTTTTGCCGCTATGGGTGCTGCTGACCAGCGGCTATATCCTGATCGACAATCTACGCCCACCGCCTCCGACAGCGGCGATTCACACAGAGCCAGAACGCCATGAGTGACGCATTGTCTTTGAGGCGTGCTTCACTAACAACTTATCAATCCGCTGGCTGCGCCGGGCGCCAAACCGATCGGCGCAAGCCTTAATCTTTTCAGGTGATCTCATGAACATCACGACGCTTGGCGAAGCCCGCTTTGCATCGCCCCAACGGCATACGGTCAGCGACCAGGCCCGGGCGCCCGCTCAACTCATCTACACGCCTGGCGGCCCGCCGGCGGAACCCCTCCTGTTCGAAGTGGCTGGCCCGCGTGACCGCCTGTTTTTTGACCCGCAAAAAACCCGCGCTGGCATTGTCACCTGCGGCGGACTGTGTCCCGGCCTGAACAACGTCATCCGTTCGCTGTTCCTGGAATTGTATTACGGCTACGGCGTACAGAACGTCCTTGGCTTTCGGGGCGGCTACCAGGGACTCGACCCGGAGCGCGGCCTGGAGCCGTTCGTTCTGACCCCCGCCTTCGTCCATGATATCCACAAGGACGGCGGCACAGCGCTGGGCACTTCGCGTGGCCCGGTCGATATTGGCCTTGCAGTGGATAATCTCATCCAACTCGGGGTGAATATTCTGTTCACTGTCGGCGGCGACGGCACCCAGCGCGGCGGAAACGCCCTGTTCCAGGAAGCCCAACGGCGCGGTCATCCACTGGCGGTCGTCGGCGTTCCCAAGACTATTGATAACGACGTAGCTTTCGTCTCGCGCACCTTCGGTTACCTGACAGCGGTCGAGGAAGCGGCCAAGGTGTTGCATTGCGCTCACACCGAAGCGCACAGTGTGCATAACGGCATCGCGCTGGTGAAACTGATGGGCCGCCACGCCGGATTCATCGCCGCTGGAGCTACAATCGCCAGTCAGGACGCGAACTTTACCTTCGTTCCGGAAATACCGCTGCCGCTCGATGGCGAGGACGGCTTTCTCGTGGCGCTGAAACAGCGGATTCTTAAACGGGCGCATGCGGTCATCGTCGTCGCCGAGGGCGCCGGTCAGGAACTGCTGGCGGCCAGCGGCGAGGAACGCGACGCCTCGGGCAACGCCAAGCTCCAGGACATTGGCCCGTTCCTGCGTGAGCGCATCGAGAATTACTTCAAGGCGGAAGGGATTCCGGTGACGTTGCGCTATTTCGATCCGAGCTACCTGATTCGCAGCGTCCCGGCGGATGCCGAAGATTCGATCCTCTGCGATTTCTTCGCCCGTAACGCTGTTCACGCCGCGATGGCCGGCAAGACCGGGCTGGTGATCGGCCTGCTGCACGACATCTTTATCCACGTCCCGATTGAACTGCTGGTCAGCCAGAAGAAGCGTCTGGATTTGGACGGCCCCGGCTGGCGTGCGGTGCTGGCCGCGACCGGGCAGACATTCGACGGTAATGCGCAACCGAGCTGAGAAGTCTGGTTTCGCCAATGATTTCAGGAAAATTTACACGAGAAACGATCTCTTGAAATTCAATAGCCCACAGTGAAGGAAGATGAAATTGATAACGCTGAACATCCGCACAATGAAGACCTTGCTGATCGGTCTGATCGTCCTACTCCTCGCGCCCGGCTGTGCGACTCCGCCGCGCCAACCGGCAGTGCCTGAAAAGCTACAGAACCAGGCGCAAGTTCCGGGGTTGGAAAAGGTCCGATACCGTCTCGGCAACCCCGATGATATTGCCGAGATGCAACGCGAAGGGATCGAGTCGATCCGGCGCGAGCAAGCTTACCTGGCGGCCAGCGGCCACTCGGGGCCACTGCCTCCGGCGGTCTTTCTCGCTATTTCCGGCGGCGGCGACAACGGCGCGTTCGGCGCCGGGTTGCTGAACGGCTGGACGGTCGCCGGCGACCGTCCAGCCTTCAAACTGGTGACTGGCGTCAGCACCGGGGCGCTGACCGCGCCATTCGCCTTTGCGGGGCCTGCCTACGACGCCACACTGAAAGAGGTTTACACCACGATTTCCGCCAAGGATATTCTGGAGCGGCGAAGCCTGCTGGCGGCCCTCACCGGTGACGCCATGGCGGATAATCATCCTTTGTGGAAGCTGATCGCAAAATATGTCGATCAGGCGCTGCTGGATGTCATCGCCGCCGAATACGCCAAGGGGCGCTTGCTCTTGGTGGGAACCACCGACCTCGATGCGCGCCGGGCGATCATCTGGAACCTGAGCAAGATCGCCGCCAGCCGCGATCCCAAGGCGCTGGAGTTATTCCGCACTTTGATGGTCGCCTCCGCGGCGATTCCTGGCGCGTTTCCCCCGACCATGATCGACGTCGAGGCAAACGGTCAGCCGTATCAGGAGATGCATGTGGACGGCGGCGCAACGACGCAGGTGTTCGTCTATCCCCCTTCGTTCCAGGTCAAGGAAGGAGCGCGCCAGTTCGGGCTCCAGCAGCGCGAGCGGCGGGCGTATGTGATCCGCAACAGCCGGCTGGACCCCGAGTGGGCGCAGGTGGAACGCAGCACCATGACCATCGCGGGGCGGGCGATTTCCTCGCTGATCCATACTCAGGGCATCGGCGATCTTTATCGGATTTATCTCACTACCCAACGCGATGGCGTTGATTTTAATCTGGCGTATATCCCGGACAGTTTCAACACGCCGCACAATGAAGATTTCGATACCGAGTTCATGCGTCAACTGTACGCTGTAGGGTACGAGATGGCGGCCAAGGGCTATCCGTGGCAGAAAAAGCCGCCGGGTTTTGCTGATGCCGCCGCTACGGCCAAGTGACCGGCTGATGCGCCAGCTAATCAAGTTTGAAAACCCGTTGGATCATGCATTCCATTGAGGAAACCCATTTAGGAAACCGTTGATGGAACAGAAGCACAGGAAATATGAAGGCTTGGGAAGGTAAAGCGGAAAGCGCCGACCTCCAGGCCGAACTCGAAGACCGGTTGCGGTTTGAAACCCTGTTGGCCGAACTCTCGGCGCGATTTGTCAACCTGCCGCCCGATCAGGTGGATCAGGCAATTGAGAACGCCCTGCGCGGCTTCGTCGAGGCGTTGCGCGCCGACCGGGCGGCTTTGGGACGCCTCACTGAAGACGGCCAGGATCTGGTCGTGACCCATACCTTCGCGGTGCCCGGCGTGGAGGCGTTTCCCCTGCTTGCTTCTCTGATCGCCGAGGCGCCGCTGTTATCCCGGACGCTGTTGAGCGGCCGACCTTTCGTGATGCCGCGCCTGTTTGATCTGCCAGCGGAGGGTGAAGTGGACCGGCGGTTTTTCGCCAGCCGCCAGATTTTATCAGGCATGGTGGTTCCCTTGATGGTGGGCGGTCGCGTGATCGGCGGCGTCGGTTGCAGCCTGGCGCACGGAGAGCGCGAGTGGCCGGAATCGGTGGTGCGCGGGATGCGCCTGATCGCCGACGTGTTCGCTAACGCCCTGGCTCGCCAGGATGCGGACCGGGCGCTGCAAGAAAGCGAGGAACGGATGCGCTTGGCGGCGGCGGCGGCCCAGATCGGTCTGTGGGTCTGGGATATTCCCCGTGACGCCATCTGGGCCTCGGAGCGGGCGCGCATTCTGTATGGCGTCCAGCCGGATGAACCGGTCAACTTCCAGCGGTTTATGGCGTCTCTGCATCCCGAGGACCGGACCCAGGTCGAAGCCGCCGTGCAGAGCGCGTTGCATCACGGCGGCGATTATCGCGAGGAGTATCGGGTCATGTATCCCGATGGCGTCGTCCGCTGGCTCTATGCCCTCGGTTCCTGTCGCCGGGACGTTCGCGGCCAGCCGGTGCGAATGATGGGCGCATCCCTCGACATCACCGAACGGCGCGATCATGAAGCGCGTCTTCGCCACGCTCTGGAGGAAGTCGAGCGCTTGCAGGAGCGGCTTCAGCAGGAAATCGTCTATCTCCGCCAGGAAGTAAAATCCAATCAGGGCCATACTCGTATTGTCGGCCAAAGTCCGGCCCTCTGTCGGGTGTTGGCGCAGGTCGAACAGGTAGCCTCCACCCAGTCCTCGGTGCTGTTGCTGGGCGAAACCGGAACCGGCAAGGAGTTATTCGCGACGGCGATCCACGAACTGAGTTCCCGCCGCAACCGCCCCATGGTGCGAGTGAATTGCGCGGCGATTCCGACGGCGCTGATCGAGAGCGAATTGTTCGGACGGGAGAAAGGCGCCTATACCGGCGCGCTCGCCCGGCAGATCGGCCGCTTTGAAATGGCCGATCATTCGACGATCCTCCTCGATGAAATCAGCGAGTTGCCGCCCGAATCTCAGGCGAAGCTGCTTCGGGTGTTGCAGGAAAAAGAGCTTGAGCGGCTGGGCAGTCCAAAACTCATCAAGGTCGATGTGCGCGTGATCGCCGCCACCAACCGGGATTTGGCCAAGGCGGTCGCCGAGGGCCGCTTCCGGGAAGATTTGTATTATCGTCTGAACGTGTTCCCGATCACCGTGCCGCCGTTGCGCGAGCGGCGCGAGGACGTGCCTTTGCTGGTCTGGACTTTCGTGGAGGAATTCTCGAAAGCCATGGGCAAGCCGGTCGAGGCTATCGCCAAGTCCAGCCTGCAAGCGCTGCAACAGTATCAATGGCCCGGTAATGTCCGTGAATTGCGTAATGTCATCGAGCGGGCAATGATTCTGGCGAATGGCCCCACACTGAAGATTGACTTGCCAGGCGCCACTGCGACCCCAGTATACCGGGGTCTGGCTACCTTGGCTGAGGTGGAGCGCGAACACATTCAGCGGGTGCTGGAGTCAACAGGCGGACGCATCCGGGGCGGCGGCGGCGCGGCGGAAATCCTGGGCCTCAAACCGACGACGCTCGAAAGCCGCATGGGCAAACTGGGCCTGCGCCACCGCTTATTCAACCATTAGTCCGGTGGCTTTCGGCAGGAGACTTGCCGGAGATTGCGCAAAATTCGGGTCGTGCTGGACACGAATCGGCGCTACTTCTCGTTCGCAGGGTCTTCGATCAGACCCTGCGCCAGGACGCCCAGACGGGCGGAACCGGTCAAGGCCCAGAGCGCGATCTGGGTATCGAGCAAGGCGCGGATGCGGCAAAGCCCGTTGCGTCAAGACGCGAAAATCAGGCCCGATACAAGTGATAAAGCAGTTTGTCTGATATTTCGGAGTTCCACGATATTTTGGATGCTTCCGGTGCGCCGGATACGTTTTTCGATCAGTCGATCTATTTTAAGTTTTTAATTTAAATAATTTTATTATTTTATTTTTCTTTTCAGCCTGGCTGGCGCATTGCCTGCTTCCGTCTAACGCATGATTGAACTCCGTCTTTACCTTCAACCCCCGCCCCAGCGAACCGAGTCGCTGTTAGCTGCATTGCAATCGCTGGCGCGACTGGCGCGACTGGCGCGTGGGTGCCTGGAGACTCATCTTTTCACGGAAAGTCACGACCCCCGGAATCTCTGCTACATCGAGGCGTGGGATACGGAGGAAAATCTATGCTCGATGCTCCGTTCGGAGCATTTTACCCGCCTTGCGGAACTGATGGAGACGGCGGTCGAACCCCCCATTCTTGATTTTCGCACGATCACCGCGATCCATGGTCTTGAATTCGCGTGGCAAGTGCGGCATGGCCAAAACGATTTGCGGCCTGGGGAGGTCGGCGCGCCTTCGCCACTGGTTAAGGCGATTCGCCCGCTGCCTTGAGGGTAGACGACCCGACCGACAAAACGTCGATTGAATCAAGTTTCTGACATCATCAACGAAGAGGACTGTTTTTCATGAAAAAGCATTGCACCCTGAAATGTCGTGGTTTGGTTGCCGTTACTTTGGCTTGGGCGCTGACGGCGCCGGTTTGGGCCACTCAACCGGCGAATATCGCTAAAGTCAGCGACGAACTCCGGGCGACGTTACGCCAGCACCATGAGGCTCTGAATCAGCACGATCTCAAGGCGTTGCTGGCGCTCTACGCCGATATCCCCAGCGTGGCGTTGATGGGCACCGGTCCCGGTGAATTCTGGAAGGGGAAGGCGGCGGTTGAAGATACTTATCAGCACTATTTCGAAACTTTCAAGACGGGTTCGCTGAGCAATGAGTGTCCCGAAATCATCGGGGTTGAAGATGGCGACGGCGCTTGGCTGATGGCCTCCTGCATCATGAAGGATACCGGCCTGGACGGTCAGCCGCGCGAGTTTGGACTTAATATTTCGGCGGTGCTGAAGAAGGAAAAGGCCGGTTGGCGGTTCCAGGCGATGCATTTTTCCAACCTGGCCGGGGATGATGCTCCTCCAGAGGAAGACGCTGCGCCAGAGGCTGTGCCTGCGCCAGCGTCGGAAGCCGCGCCAAAGAAAGCTGAATAGAGGAGAATAAATCATGATTGATCAACAGGAGATGGTGCGTCCCGAACTGACCGACGCCCCGGTCGCTGATGAGCGGCGGCGGTTTTTGCGCAGTCTCGGCAAGTGGTCACAGGCGGTGATTGGCGGGGCTCTGCTGGGTAGCGCCCTGGTTGAGTCGCCACTCGCGAATGCTGCGGTGGCGGCCCGTGGTTATAGGGGTTCCGCCGCTGGGGGCGCACGCGGCGGTTGGGTCAACCGTTACGGTGGCGGGGGCGGGGGCTGGGCCAATCGAGCCGGCGGCGGCGGCGGCTGGATCAACGGCGGGGGAGGTGGTAGCGCGGCCTGGGTTAACGGCGGGGGCGGCGGCGGCTGGATCAATGGGGGCGGCGGCGGCTGGATCAATCGCTATGGCGGTGGTCGCGGGTCCTGGATCAAC
>Ga0209573_1001333_pt1 | contig 39393 bp, 33 predicted proteins | sample TNRBio252014_DNA_FD_185870 | JGI IMG/M metagenome (GOLD analysis project Ga0209573, IMG submission 185870) | Wastewater treatment Type I Accumulibacter community from EBPR Bioreactor in Madison, WI, USA - TNR Reactor_6/25/2014_ DNA (SPAdes)... | ecosystem: Engineered > Bioreactor > EBPR >...
GGGTGACAATACCCAATTTAAGGTAAACCTCATTCAGCCGATTGCAATGGAAGTGGGTCTTCGCTTTGCTATCCGCGAAGGTGGTCGTACCGTTGGGGCCGGTGTCGTATCCAAAATCCTTGACTAATATCGCTTTCGGGTAAAGTCTATATAACTTAAGGGGTAAAGCGTTCTTTACCCCTTTTCTCATACGCATGTTTTGTGTAGGTTTCATTTGGAGCGCAATTTCCCCGTTCAAAATTTAATTGAGACCTTCGGTGAGCAGATGAACAAGGGATACTTCAACACGGATTTCCTTTCCGAAAACATGGAATATTGAGATGGATGTAAAGAAATTGAAAAAACATTGTTTCTTTATGGATAAGTGTAGGATAAAGGTAAGGAACTTCTTATATTAACATTCTGCACAAAAATACCCACCGGCGTAGTATAAGGGTAGTACAGCGGTCTCCAAAACCGTTAGTGTGGGTTCGAATCCTGCCGCCGGTGCTGTTTCCACTTTAAGATACCAATATATGGAGCGCATACGCACCTACCTGCAAGAAGTCTTGAAAGAACTCCAAAAAGTGAGCTGGCCCACACGTGAGCAATTGGTCGAAAGTACCATTGTGGTGACGGTAGCCATTTTGTTGGTCTCCTTTTTAACGTTTGCCGCCGACTCGGTCATTAGTCTTATCTTGGAGAATTTCTATAAGTTCTTCTCTTGAGTACCCGCCCAGTTTTCCTCGATTAGATTGCTTTACGCAACCGCAAAGATTTCCTCAGCATGAAAGAAGCCGCATCGAATACAAGCCGTAAATGGTATGTTGTTCGCACCTTTTCTGGGCACGAGAAGAAGGTAAAGGAGAATTTACTTTCTGATCTTCGTCGTATGGGATTGGAAGATCGCGTAGGGGATGTTTTGATTCCCAGTGAGACTATTTTTGAGATGCGGGCGGGGAAAAAGCGCACGCGCGAAAAGACACTCTTTCCGGGCTATATTTTTATTGAGGCTACCTTAGACAACGAGTTGATTCACGTTATTACGGGATTGGCTTCGGTGGTAGGTTTCCCCAGTGTGGGTAAAGAGCCAACGCCTCTGCGGCCAGAAGAGGTTTCTCGGATATTGGGCAAGATGAAGGAAGTCCGTGAAGCGGGCGAGCAGCCAGAAATTCCATTTAAAGCGGGTGATGCCGTAAAAGTGGTTGATGGTCCATTTAACAATTTTAGTGGTTTTGTGGAGGAGGTTCATCCCGATAAGATGAAAGTGCGGGTGATGGTCTCTATATTTGGCCGAAAAACACCCTTAGAGTTGGATTATATGCAAATAGAACATGAGTCGTAAAGTTTACGGCTTTTAGGTTATACATCATGGAGGAAACTCCGTCCTTATCACATTAAATCGGGAGCCTAAAGGCGTTTGTACCGAAGTTGCACTATGGCAAAAAAAATTGATGGCTACATTAAGCTGCAAGTAGCGGCTGGAAAAGCCAACCCTGCTCCGCCAATCGGCCCAGCACTTGGTCAGAAAGGGGTAAACATCATGGAATTCTGTAAGCAGTTTAATGCTGCGACACAGGATAAATTAGGTCTTGTGATTCCGGTCGTTATTACGGTTTTCAGCGATAAGTCATTCACCTTTGTCCTAAAAAGCCCTCCCGCACCGGTTTTGATTAAGAAAGCCGTTGGGATTGAATCGGGTGCTGCGGATCCGCTCCGGAATAAAGTGGGCAATATCACTTGGGAACAGTGCTTAGAGATTGCCAAGATGAAGGAGAAAGACATGGGTGGCTCCAGTTTGGAAGCGAAAGCCAGACAAGTTGCGGGGACGGCCCGTTCCATGGGTGTGACCGTATCGGGTGTTCCTGAATAAGCAAATTGTTTTCATCACTTGCGGGAGCCTAAATGCAATATGCAGGAGGCGTAAGAACCGCATAACCTGTCAAAAAAATGGCAAAAAAAGGAAAACGTTATCAAAAAGCACTCGAAGTGTTGGGTAACGTAGCAATGCCAGTTGGTTTAGAGAAAGCCATTGAACTGGTAAAACAAACTGCAACGGCCAAGTTCGACGAATCTATCCGCGTGGATATTCGTTTGGGTGTAGATCCTCGACATGCAGACCAAATGGTGCGCGGCTCGGTGATGCTTCCACATGGAACGGGTAAGACGGTTCGGATTTTGGTTTTGACCAAAGAAGGCTTGTGGAATGATGCTAAAAATGCGGGTGCAGATTTTGCGGGCTTAGACGAGTACATCCAAAAAATTCAGGAAGGTTGGACGGATGTTGATGTTGTGATTGCAACGCCGGATGTCATGCCTCAGTTGGGTCGGATTGCCCGTATTTTAGGTCCTCGTGGTTTGATGCCCTCGCCCCGTACCGGAACGGTCACCAATGATGTGGTTGGTGCGGTACATGCTGCAAAAGCGGGTAAGGTTGACTTCCGCGTGGATAAGTTTGGGAATTTACACACGGGAATCGGCAAAAAGTCTTTCTCGAATACTGCCCTCAAGGAAAATGCGGAAGCATTTATTCGCGAGGTTGTCCGCCTAAGACCTTCTTCGGCAAAAGGGACGTATGTGAGGTCGGTCACGCTTTCTTCAACGATGGGACCCGGTGTTGCGATAGACCGCAATGAAGTTGTAAACACCATCCGTTAATGTAAACCTGATTAACAGAGGAATCGAATTATGAAAAAGGAACATAAAGCGGTCGTCATTGAGGAAATTACCGAGCGCCTGAAGAACTCGAATGCGGTTTATCTTACGAGTTTTCAGGGCATGACCGTTTCCCAATCCAACGATTTGCGGGATAAATTCCGCGCTGCTGGCATCGAGTTTAAGGTGCTAAAAAACACCCTTGTTCGTCGTGCAATGGAGAATATTGGTGGGTATGATGGTGTATTTACCTTCTTAAATGGTACTACGGCTGTTGCCTTTACAACCGACCCAGCGGCTCCGGCACGGGTTTTGAAGGATTTTATCAAAACCAATGATAAACTTCAGTTTAAAGTAGCCTACGTAGATGGCGCAGTTTTTGAGAGTGCGCAACTTGAAGCGTTGACTACCTTGAAGTCTAAGGACGAATTGATTGGCGAGATTGTAGGCTTGTTGCTTTCCCCCATTTCAAATGTGGTGGGCGCTTTGCAATCAAGTGGTTCGAATATCATGGGTATTTTGAAAACCATCTCCGAAAAAGAAAACTAAACCATTGGGCATTAGCCCTTTTAACTACCATAAACCTTAATTTGCCGAGTAGCAAACCGCGAAGACCTCGGCAGGAGACACAAAAATGGCAGATTTGAAAGCCTTGGCCGAACAACTGGTCAACCTCACCATCAAAGAAGCAAATGACCTTGCTCAAATTCTGGAAGCCGATTATGGGATTAAGCCTGCTGCCGCTGCCGTAGCCGTTGCTGCTGGCCCTGCTGCTGCTGAAGCTGCTCCAGTTGAAGAGCAAACCGAGTTTGACGTGATCCTCACCGGCCTTAAGCCCGATGCGAAAAAAGTTGAAGTGATCAAAGTTGTTCGTGGTGCTGTTAGTGGTCTCGGTCTTGCCGAAGCCAAAGCACTTGTAGATCAAACCCCAAGCACGCTCAAGAGTGCCATCTCTAAAGGCGAGGCCGAAGAGTTGAAGAAGACCCTTGAAGCAGCTGGTGGTGTTGTTGAACTAAAATAAGGCATATGATTTGATACAGAATCAACTTGTACGTTCTTTATCAGCATAAGCATTTGGCCGGCTCTGTAGTGGAAGGAAATTTCTCTCCCGCGGAGTCGGCTTTTCCTGCGTAATACACTTGTTTAAACGGAATGTCCGTATTAAACATCAAGATATCCTATTCATGGCATTGGTGGTTGGGCGCGTCCGGCCATCAAAAATAGGGAGATGTTATCAATGGCAGAAAACGCAACCATGTCGTTGAATGGCTTGAACACCCCAAAGCGAAAGACTTTTGCACGGGTTCGGAATATTTTAGCTTATCCGGACTTTCTTGATGTGCAATTTAGGTCTTTTGAGGAGTTCATTCAGGCCGAATGCGCACCCGAAGACCGCAAGAATGCGGGTTTACAGAAGGTGTTTTTAGAGCACTTTCCGATTCAAGACAGTCGGGAACGTTCTATTTTGGAATTTATCCACTATGCTTTGGATCCACCCAAGCACACCATTGAGGAGTGTATTGAGCAGGGTCTAACCTTCGCTGTTCCGCTGAAAGCCCGTTTACGTTTGTCTTCTAACGAGGATGAGGATGAGGATGAGGCGGAAGAGGCAATAGAATCTGAAGTTTATTTGGGCAATTTGCCTGCGATGACCAATCGTGGGACGTTTATCATTAATGGTGCGGAGCGGGTAATTGTATCGCAACTTCACCGTTCGCCGGGGGTGTTTTTCGGGCAATCCCAGCATCCGAATGGCACAACCTTGTATTCTGCCCGCGTTATACCGTTTCGTGGTTCATGGGTTGAGTTTACAACCGATGTTTCCAACCTTTTATGGGCTTACATAGATCGTAAGAAAAAATTACCCGTTACCACGTTGTTGCGGGCTTTGGGCTATTCTTCGGACGCTTCTATTCTGCGCTTGTTCGACCTTGCGGATGAAGTCGTATTGAGTGATATGGCGTCGTTCTCGCCCTGCGTTGGCCGGATGCTGGCTGCTGATATTGCAGTAGAGGCCAAAACGGAGGTGATTGATGAAGACACGGGGGAGGTTGTCTCTGAACGGATCGAACGTAATGTATTGATTCCGGCAGATACACAATTAAAAGATAGCGACTTTGACTTAATTCGGAATTATGAAATTGACCGTATTTATCTCCTGAAGGAAGACCACTCGGAGGAGATTGACAAGTCGTCCTTGCTAAAAACCTTGCGTAAAGACCCTACGACGAATGAGAAGCAAGCATTAGAGTATATCTATGAACAGTTGCGTGGCAGCGAAGCGCCCGACGAGGAAGCTGCAAGAACGGTGCTGGAGCGTCTTTTCTTCTCGGAGAAACGCTATGACTTGGGAGAGGTTGGTCGTTATCGGATCAACAGCCGTCTAAAGCAGGACATAGATCCGGATACGCTGGTTTTAACAAAAGAGGATATTGTTTCGATTATTCGAGAATTGTTAAACCTGCAAAACAACCGCTCTTCGGTGGATGACATTGACCACTTGGGCAATCGTCGGGTTCGGACGGTAGGTGAGCAATTGGCTGCGCAGTTTTCTTTGGGATTGGCGCGTATGGCGCGGACGATAAAGGAGCGGATGAACTTGCGGGATGCGGAGAACTTTACGCCACAAGACTTGGTAAATGCGCGTACCGTTTCGAGTGTGATCAACACCTTCTTCGGAACGAACCAATTAAGCCAGTTTATGGATCAGACCAATCCGCTTTCGGAACTGACGCATAAGCGCCGGATGTCTGCTTTGGGGCCGGGCGGTCTTACCCGTGAACGTGCAGGATTTGAGGTTCGTGACGTCCATTATACCCATTATGGACGGCTTTGTCCGATTGAAACGCCGGAAGGTCCGAATATTGGTTTGATTTCCTCGCTCTGTGTACATGCTCGTGTAAACGATTTTGGTTTTATCGAAACACCTTACCGCATCGTCCGTGAAGGAGTTGTGACCGATGAGATTGTTTATCTGACGGCAGAACAAGAAGACAATGCGATCATCGCGCAGGCAAATGCCCAGATTGACGAAAATGGCAACTTCCTGACGGAGTTTGTGAAGTGCCGTAATTCTGGAGACTTCCCCTTAGAGCGTCCGGCGGATATTCAATACATGGATGTTGCGCCGAACCAGATTGTTTCTCCGGCGGCCAGTTTGATTCCCTTCTTAGAGCATGATGACGCCAACCGTGCGTTGATGGGTTCAAACATGCAACGTCAGGCCGTGCCGTTGTTGCGTCCTAATTCTCCTGTGGTGGGGACTGGGTTGGAAGAGCGCGTTGCACGGGACTCTCGTGCGATCATTGTGGCAGAAGGGAATGGCGTTGTAAAATTTGTGGATGCGACCAAAATTGTGGTCACGTATGAGCGCGATAATGAAGAGGAGCAAGTTTCTTTTGATGCCGCCGATAAGACCTACCACCTAATCAAGTTCCTAAGAACCAACCAAGATACATGTCTCAACCAGCGCCCCATCGTACGAGCGGGTCAGGTAGTGGTAAAGGGGACGGTACTTGCCGACACCCAGTCCACCCAATTGGGTGAATTGGCCTTGGGGCAAAACGTGGTTGTGGCCTTCATGCCTTGGCGTGGGTACAACTTTGAAGATGCCATTGTAATCTCGGAAAAAGTTGTTCGTGATGACATCTATACCTCCATCCATATCGAGCAGTTTGAGTTGCAGGTTCGGGATACCAAGCGTGGGGAAGAAGAACTCACGCGGGAAATCCCGAATATCTCGGAAGAAGCAACGAAAGACTTGGACGAACGTGGGATAATTCGCGTGGGCGCCGAGGTCAAAGCCGGCGATATTGTGGTCGGTAAGATTACCCCAAAAGGTGAAACAGATCCTACGCCAGAAGAAAAACTCTTGCGTGCGATCTTTGGGGATAAAGCCGGTGATGTGAAGGATGCTTCGCTGAAGGCAAGTCCGGGTATGAATGGTGTGGTCATTAGTACAAACCTCTTTAGCCGCCGTAAAGCTGCCGATACCACCGCCAAAAAAACAGAACAACAGCAGTTGGAGAAGATTGATACGCAGATGGATCGCGATTTGCGTAAGTTGAACAGCAGTTTCTTCAATAAGTTGAATAAATTGGTGGATGGAAAAAACTCTGGCGGTATTGAACGGAAAACGGGTGAGGTCATCATTCCAAAAGGCGGGCGAATCACGCTTTCGCCCTTGATGCACGAGGATCCTTTGCATTTTAATACCCAACGTGGTTTTACAGATGATCCCAAAACCAATCAACAGGTAAGACAATTAATCTGGAACTACCAAGTTAAGTTTAATGAAATTACCGGCGATGCCAAACGGGAAAAACATCGGATCCAGATGGGAGACGAGTTGCCACCGGGCATTGTGCAGTTGGCAAAGGTTTATGTTGCCAAAAAGCGGAAATTACAAGTAGGGGACAAAATGGCCGGTCGTCACGGGAATAAAGGGATTGTGTCCAAAATCCTACCTTTGGAAGACATGCCATTCCTCGAAGATGGAACGCCGGTGGATATTGTTCTCAACCCACTGGGTGTACCAAGCCGGATGAACTTGGGCCAGATTTTGGAGACCATGCTGGGTTGGGCCGGACAAAAAATGGGCATCAAATATGCAACACCTATTTTTGATGGTGCAAAATTAGAAGATGTACAACAAGAGTTGGATTTGGCCAATCTGCCCAATGATAGCCGCGTACAACTTTACGACGGATTGACCGGGGAGCCGTTTGACCAAATGACAACGGTTGGGGTGATCTATATGCTCAAGTTATCGCACTTGGTGGAAGATAAAATCCACGCCCGCAGTATTGGTCCATACAGCTTGATTACGCAACAGCCCTTGGGTGGTAAAGCCCAGTTTGGGGGGCAGCGTTTTGGAGAGATGGAAGTTTGGGCCTTGTATGCTTACGGGGCTGCTAATGTGCTTCAAGAGATGCTCACCGTAAAATCGGACGATGTTCAGGGACGCTCTAAGGTCTATGAGGCCATTGTTAAGGGAGACAATATGCCTGAACCCAATGTGCCAGAATCCTTCAACGTGCTTGTTCGTGAGTTGCAGGGATTAGGGTTGGAAATTGATATTGACTGAGTTCTTCAGCCGGAGGCGTGTCCAACAGGTCTCCGGTTGGTTTCACTAAACGCTGGACGCTAAATCGGGACTCCGACTATGGCTTATACCAAGCAACAAAAACTCAAAAAGAGCTTTAACACCATCACGGTTAGCCTTTCGTCGCCAGAAAGCATTTTGGAACGGAGCTACGGCGAGGTCTTAAAGCCAGAAACGATTAATTATCGCTCGTTCAAACCAGAGAAAGATGGTTTGTTCTGCGAAAAGATTTTTGGTCCTATCAAGGACTGGGAGTGCCATTGCGGTAAATACAAACGCATTCGGTACAAAGGCATTATTTGTGACCGATGCGGGGTGGAGGTGACCCAAAAAGCCGTTCGTCGTGAACGGATGGGGCACATCCAACTCAGTGTACCGGTGGTTCACATTTGGTACTTCCGTAGTTTGCCGAATAAGATTGGCAATCTTTTGGGGATCAAAACCAAAGATTTGGACAAAGTAATCTATTACGAGAATTACATTGTCATCCAAGCTGGCTCTGCCCGCGAATTTGGTATTGATAACAACCAATTGCTTTCGGAAGATGAATATTTCGATTTGCAATACAAGGTTCCGGAAGATAACCATCTTTTAGAAGACACCGACCCGCGGAAGTTCATCGCCAAAATTGGGGGTGATGCGGTCGAGCACTTGCTTAGATTGCTTGACTTGGACAAGATGGTTCATGAGTTGAAGGTAGAGGCACGAGAAGAAACCAGTCAACAGCGGAAGCAAGAAGCCCTAAAGCGGCTAAAAGTAGCCCAATACTTTCGTGAAGCCAATAAAAAACGCGAAAACCGTCCGGAGTGGATGGTCATGCGGGCTATTCCGGTTATTCCGCCAGAATTGCGTCCATTGGTTCCGTTAGAAGGTGGCCGTTTTGCCACATCGGACTTGAACGACCTCTATCGTCGGGTGATCATTCGGAACAACCGCCTCAAGCGATTGATCGAGATCAAGGCGCCGGAGGTGATTCTTCGGAATGAAAAGCGGATGTTACAAGAAGCGGTTGACTCGCTCTTCGACAATTCGCGGAAAGCAAATGCGGTTCGAAGCGACTCCAACCGTGCCCTCAAGTCTCTTTCGGACATGCTCAAGGGGAAAAGCGGCCGCTTCCGCCAAAACCTTCTTGGTAAGCGTGTGGATTACTCTGGACGTTCGGTTATCGTCGTGGGGCCGGAACTCCAATTACACGAGTGCGGCTTGCCCAAAGAGATGGCGGTGGAATTGTTTAAGCCCTTTGTTATCCGTCGTCTCATCGAACGCGGTATTGTTAAAACGGTGAAGAGTGCGAAAAAGGTGGTAGATCGTCGGACGCCAGATGTTTGGGATATCTTGGAAAAAGTGATTGATGGACATCCTGTGCTCTTGAACCGTGCGCCGACGCTTCACCGTTTGGGGATACAGGCGTTCCAACCAACCTTGATTGAAGGGAAGGCCATCCGTCTCCACCCCTTGGTTTGTACGGCATTTAATGCGGACTTTGATGGTGACCAGATGGCCGTTCACGTACCACTTTCGCACGATGCGTGTCTTGAGGCCATGACGCTCATGCTTTCTGCGCATAACATCCTTAGCCCTGCACATGGTGGCCCTATTGCGGTTCCAAGCCAAGACATGGTTTTGGGGATGTATTACATGACGAAATTGCTGCCGGGTGAAGTGGGCGAGGGCATGACGTTTTCGAGTATAAAGGAGGTGGTTCAGGCGTTTGATCATGGCGTGGTTAAGTTACACACCAAGATTTCCTTGCGGCTTGGTCCGGGTAAATTCGTAGAGACTACTGTTGGGCGTTCGCTCTTTAACCAGATCGTCCCCAAAGAATTAGGTTTTGTGAATGAAGTCCTGACCAAGAAAAACCTCCGGAACATCATCGGGCGTGTTTTTGCTTCTACGGGGTTCAAAGGCACGGCAAACTTCTTGGATAATGTCAAGAATATGGGATTCCATCGTGCCATGCGTGGTGGCCTCTCGTTCTCGATCTCTGATATTGTTATTCCTAACCTTAAGCACGAACTGATTGACAAAGCGCACGTGGAAGTTGCCGAGGTGCGGGGGCAGTACGAGATGGGTTTCATCACGGATAATGAGCGTTATAACAAGGTTATTGACATCTGGACGCGGACGAACAATAAGGTCTCTGAGGTGTTGTACGAGACGTTGGAAAAAGACCGACATGGTTTTAATGCCATTTATATGATGGCCCACTCTGGTGCGCGGGGTTCGCAAGAGCAAATCCGTCAGTTGGGTGGTATGCGGGGGCTTATGGCCAAACCGCAAAAAAGCCTTTCGGGAAGTGCTGGTGAAATTATTGAAAACCCGATTGTATCCAACTTTAAAGAAGGACTTTCGGTTTTGGAATACTTCATCTCTACACACGGTGCGCGGAAAGGTCTTGCTGATACGGCTCTAAAAACGGCAGATGCGGGCTATCTTACCCGCCGATTGGTGGACGTGGCACAAGATGTAACCATCATGCAACACGATTGCGGGACATTACGCGGTATTCCGATTTCGGCGATCAAGGACAACGAAGACATCATTGAAAAGCTCGAAGACCGTATTGTAGGCCGCGTTTCTGTACACGATGTCGAGGATCCGCATACGGGCGAGATACTGGTTCGGGCCAATGAAATCATTAATGAACACGCCGCTTCGATTATCGGGAATACGTCTATCGAAACCGTTGAAATCCGTTCCGTACTTACGTGCGAATCTCGCCGCGGTGTTTGCGCCCTTTGTTATGGCCGTAACCTTTCTTCGGGTCGTTTAGCAGAATCTGGGGAAGCCGTTGGGGTTGTTGCGGCGCAGTCTGTCGGTGAACCGGGGACACAGCTTACGCTCCGAACGTTCCACATTGGTGGTGCTGCACGTCGGATTGCAGCTGAAAGCGCTCTTTCTGCACGTTTTGAAGGACGGGTTGAGTTTGAGAATATGCGGAGTGTGGAATATGATGATGGTAACGGGCCGAAAAATGTGGTTCTTGGACGATCTGGCGAAATCCGGATCATAGATGAAAATGGACGTCAGTTAATGTCCAGTTTGATTCCTTACGGTTCCGAATTACTGGTGGATGATGGCCAGATGGTCGAAAAAGGCCAAATCTTGGCACAGTGGGATGCCTTTAACAGCCTCATCATTGCGGAAACTAATGGGGTTGTTGCTTATCAAGATTTGATAGAAGGCGCAACGTACAAGGTAGAGTCGGACGAGCAGACCGGAAATAGTGACCTTATCGTTACCGAAGGACGGGAGCGGAATTTGACGCCAGCGGTTATTGTAACAGCAGAGGATGGCAAGATTCGTGAATACGCCATGCCTGTTCGGGCGCGTATTCAGGTTCGGGAGGGCGAGTTTGTACAGTCTGGTCAGGTTTTGGCCAAGATTTTCCGTCAAACAGCACGAACGGGCGATATTACGGGTGGTCTTCCGCGGGTTACGGAACTTGTGGAAGCACGTCAGCCAACGGATGCAGCCGTTGTGTCCGAGATTGACGGCGAAGTGACCTTCGGCCAACGTAAGCGTGGGGCACAAGAAGTTATTGTTACAAGCCGAGATGGCTCTACGTCCCGCACCTATTTGGTTCCATTGTCCAAGCACCTTTTGGTCTTTGAAAACGACTATGTTCACGCCGGAGACCCCTTATCCGATGGCCAAGTGTCGCCACAAGACATTTTGCGCATCAAGGGTTCGTTTGCCGTACAGTCTTACTTGGTGAATGAAATTCAAGAGGTGTACCGCCTGCAAGGGGTGACAATCAGTGATAAACACATCGAGGTGATTGTTCGCCAGATGATGCAGAAAGTGACCATTGGCGATCCGGGTGATACGGACTTCTTAGACGAAGATTTGGTGGATCGCTTCGAGCTTGAAGAAGTGAACAATCATTTGTTCGATAAATTTGTGGTTGAAGAGCCGGGGGACACCTTGTTGAAGGTGGGCGAAATCATTGACCGTAAGCGTTTGCGTGAGCATACTTCTGAGATGAAGCGCCTCGATAAACAACCACCTGCGGTTCGTGAAGCGCGTCAAGCAGTTGCTTCCCCGACATTGTTGGGGATTACACAGGCATCCTTGACCACGGATTCGTTCATTTCTGCAGCCTCGTTCCAAGAAACGACGAAGGTACTAACGCTTGCTGCTGTTCAGGCTAAGACCGACGGCTTGCGAGGTTTGAAGGAGAATGTAATTGTAGGACATTTGGTTCCTGCCGGAACTGGTGTTCGTAAGTATCGTGATTTGGTGGTGAGTCCAAAATCCGAAACGGAAGTGATGCGTTCTACCGAGTTAATTGGTTAAATGTTATACAAACGAATAGGGGTGTCGCTTCTTGATAAAGGGGGCGACACTTTTTTTTATCCTATTTTTGCTCTTCTTATATAATTAAATGGAATAATTAGGTAGATATTTTTTGGTTAATATAAATATAGACCACAAGGTTTAGTTCCAACTTTGATGATGCCAAAAGTTGATAAAATTACCTTCTGGTAACCCGTAAGTTGTTTAAACTGAAGGTTTGTACAGGTATTAGACAGAGTGTTAGATAAATATAAGGTACAAATGCAAGCGTTAGTAGATTGGATTTCGCAGCCTTGGCCTTGGTACGTCTCAGGCTTTTTAATCTCCTTGATGATTCCGCTTTTGGCGCTGTTCGAGGGGAAACCATTTGGGGTTTCTCGTAATTTCCGGCACCTGTGCGCAGCCATTTTGCCCGGTAAAGACCAATACTTGAAATACGATTGGCAACGTGTTGGATGGTGGAATTTAACGATTTTAGGCGGTGCTGTATTGGGTGGGTGGGTGGCCACTATTTTTTTAGTGCCAGATCAACTTCATCTTTCAGAAGCGGCAACCCATTTGATACAAGGCTGGGGTGTTTCTGTGGGAAAAGCGTTAAGTCCAACTTTCTTCATGGACACGAATTTTGTGCTTTCAGCCAAAGGATTGCTGGTATTTGGCGTGGGCGGGTTTTTGATTGGCTTTGGAACCCGATATGCAGAAGGGTGTACCTCTGGACATGCCATTGCTGGGTTGTCCAACTTGCAGTTCCCATCTTTGTTGGCCGTTATTGGGTTTTTTATCGGCGGATTATTGGTTTCGTGGTTTGTTTTACCAGTTCTTTTCATAAACTGAAATACATATGAAAACCCAAATTTTCCGAGTTTTGTATTACCTGATGGTCGGTGTTTTTTTTGGCATCGTCATGACGAAAAGTGAAGCAGTTTCTTGGTTTCGGATTCAAGAGATGTTTCATTTTAAGTCCTTCCACATGTATGGAATTATTGGGACGGCTATTGGTTTTGGAGCCTTGTTTTCTTATCTAATCAGAAGATTCAAAGCTAAAGATTTGACCGGAACACCCATTTACCTCGAACCAAAAGCGCCTCATGGGAAATACAATTTGCGCTATTTGCTGGGTGGCATTCTTTTTGGTATGGGTTGGGCGTTGACGGGTGCTTGTCCGGGACCTGTATTTGTGTTATTGGGACATGGTTTTGGGGTGATGGCGGTGGTTATTTTGGCTGCACTTGTTGGCACTAAGGTATATGCTCGGTTCCATGATCGCTTGGCGGCCTAATAGGGGCTTGCTCAACCAAAGCGAAACAAGCCCATATTTGCCGGATATCTTTCCATTGCTGGAACCATAAATCTGAATTGGATATTGCTTTTTCCTGATTGGATATTGCTTTTTCCTGTGATTTCGGGTGTGGATTCTAAAGATAGTACGAGCCATTACAGGCTTCCTTGTACTTGCAACAGAAAATTACGTGTTGGTGCCAAGATGGCTGGACGTTCCATATAATAATATTCTCCGGCATTTTTGGCCAGAAGAGAAACTTGGAAGCGCCCAAAGTCATACCGAATACGTGCATCTAAGACCTTTGTGGGTAAATGGATGGTGGCATCCGGTATAAAATTGCCAAAGTCAGAATCCACCCGCTCAAATTTTGAGGCATATCTGAAGTCTAATCCCAACTCAAGTCGTTTAAGTGGGGAAACGGTGGCCGAGAGTTGGAACAGGTGTTTAGACCGATAATTTAAAGGTAAAAGATTGTTTGGATCGGACTGGTCTTCACCATTTAATAACAGATACGCCACGTTTATTAAGAAACGTCCATCTTTTCTGCCCGCACTTAGAGAGGCATCTATGCCATTGATTTGGCCTTTAGTCAGGTTGACAAACTGAAAAGCACGGGCTGTATTCTGGAATTTAGGCTCCACCAAGTCGGTGTATTGGTTACTAAAACCGGCCAGATCGTATTGTCCTCCCCAATCCTCGAACGGAAGTGCAAAAAAGCCTTTCATTCCAACTTCAAAGCCATTTGATATTTCTGGGCGTAATTGTGGATTTGGGATGACGGGTAGGAACTCGCTGTTGTTGACGTACCGTTCTGTAATGCCCGGAACCCTGAAGCCATAGCCCCAAGCCGCACGGAGGTTTAGTGCTTGGTTTAGGGTATAAGACAAGTTAAATTTTGGACTGAACTTCTGGACAACATCGGTGGCAGAAATCTTGTAACGGTCGAAGCGGAAACCAGCAACTAAATTAATCTTTTGGAAGAGGTTTTGCTCATATTGTCCAAAGAAAGCGACTTCTGGTTGTGCAAAATTGGTGTCGTCCCCGCCAAAAAAACGTTTGGAATTGGTGGCATTTTGGTCAAACCCAGCACCAAAGATCAAATACCTCTTGGCTTTTAGATCCACATTAACTTGTGCTTCGCTGCCATAGCGTGCGCCGATTGTCCAGCCTTCGCGTTCGACCAATTTGTTTTTGGCAAGCGGGATAGAGGTTCCACCAAAAAAGCGGCTTTTGAGCGAGATAAATGCCGATGGATTAATGATGTAGGTAAGGACGGGCAAGACTGCAAGCCGCCGGATTTCGTTGTCTGAGCTTCCGTTTAAAAGGCTTGTCTTGGCAATCCGTAGTGCATCACGGCCACTTGACCAATACACAAAGCCATTTTTATGGGTTAAGCTACTGGTTACTAAGGTTTCTAAGCGGGTGCGAGAATTGAACTGATACCCTATTTTGGTGGCCAAATAGCCTTCGTAGCCATCGGAGTTTTGCAAATATCCTTCGGTTTGTGCGTAGTTCACGTTCACCCAATACCCCATTTTGGGGTTAACTTGTGCTGAACGGCTGATGTTTGCGCCCCAAAAATATCGGTTTCGTTGCCCACCGGCCCAATTTTGTTTCCATTCGGGGTATCGCACTGGAGGGTGAACACCGAGATAGCTCCGGACGGCGGTTTCTGGCTTATCGGGAAAGTCCTTTGTAATTACATTTATCACACCGCCTAAGGCTCCTCCACCATAAAGTGCAGATCCGGGGCCTTTGATCACTTCAACTTGTTTGATTTGGGCTGTTGGTACAATATTGAAAGCAATCCCACCTGTATCTGCGTTTAACATAGGAACACCATCCACTAAAAATTGGATTCTACTGCCTACGCCATACGAGAATCCGGTTGAGCCACGAACATTCACTTGGTTATCCGATAATTGAACACCGGGCGTATAACGCAGTGCATCGTCCAACTGTACAATATTTCGGACTTCAATTTCCTTTGCACCGAGAACGGCAATGCTGACCGGTGCTTCCGAATTGAGTTGTTCACGACGTGCGGCGGTAACGACCACTTCGTCGGCTTGGAGGGCTTCTTCGCGTAAAACAAAGGTTCGTGTCAGGGTTTCGCCCGTTTTTAGGGAGATGGTTTCTTTTTGGGAGAGATAGCCTACCGAGGTTACCATGACCTGATAGACATTTGGGGAAATAGCCCTTATGACGAATCCGCCATTTACATCACTAACTGCACCATAACCTGTTCCAACAAGGCGAATGGTTGCACCGGGGAAAGGTTTTCCGTCTTCCGTTTTGACCATTCCAGAAAAAATGGCCGATTGTGAAAACAAGGTATGGTTTCCAGACAGAAACCAAAGCATTGCCCAAAGGAGAAAATTTCGTTTCATGGTTTTTTAGCGCTAATTGCCACAAGTTGCGGGTGGGAAACTGGGAAGTTGATCGAAGTTCACGGTGAGGCTAATCTCTGATGTTTGGCCGGAAGAGACAATAAAAGCACCTTTATTTTCCGAAAAAACCCCGACTGGTTTTATTTCCAAGATGGTAGGGCCATACTGCATATAAACCCCAGAGTAAACATATACAGAGGGATTAACATCAATAAGGTTAAATGAGGTTTGTGCAGAGCCAAAACTTGCCGGTTTGAGGTCGTTGCTTAGGGCTACTTCACTAAACCGTGCCACAATGTCATCCACCGAGCAGGGCACAAAAGGTGCGGCTCCAAAGTAAAGCGCCCGAACCTCCTCGTTTGCTGGCCATTTGCCTTTAAAGTGTATGGTTCCATTTATTTTTCCGCGTTCTGGGGGCACAAATCCATGATCGCAACCAAGAAAAACCGTGGTAAAAAACAACATTAGAAGTAAGAAACGGCTCATGACAATTCCCTCATAGCTTTTGTGTGGGGTAAACAAGTCAAAATTCAAAAAGCACCATCCGTTTTGGGTTCTGCTTGAAGTTATATTCTTCGGGTCTTATTCGCAAGAGTTAACCCCAAAAGGTACTGTTTTTATTTGGTTGGTTTTGATTTACCCCATTTATGAAATTATCCCAATTTACGTACGATTACCCCAAAGAATTAATTGCCCGTCATCCGATCACGCCAAGAGACCATGCGCGGTTGATGGTGGTACATGCGAAAGAACGCCGGATTGAGCATCGCCATGTCTTTGATTTGCCCACGTATTTTTCTAAAGGCGATGTGATGGTGGTGAACAATACCAAGGTTTTTCCCGCAAGGCTTATGGGAGAGAACGAGCGTGGCGCAAAAATTGAAATCTTTCTGTTGCGCCCTATAAATCCGGTGGCGCATTTGTGGGATGTGATGGCGGCTCCGGCAAAAAAAGTGCAGGTCGGCGGGTTGTTGCGCTTTGAAGCAGGGCTTACCGCCGAGGTCATTGATAAACCTACTGATCGTAGCCGAACGATCCGCTTTTTGATTGAGGGCGATGCGGTTGCGCTAAACGACCTGATTGACCAAATTGGACGTGTACCCATTCCGCCTTATCTAAAACGTCCAGACGAGGAAAGTGATAAAACGGATTACCAAACCATTTTTGCCGCTGAACGCGGTGCAGTAGCAGCACCCACTGCCGGACTCCACTTTACGCCGGAAATCATACAAAAACTGAAGGAAAAAGGTGTTGTTACAGCTCCTTTGACGCTACATGTAGGGATTGGAACCTTCCGATCGGTCGAGGTGGAGGAGGTGGAGCAGCACCGTATGGATGCCGAGATGTTCATCATCCGGCCAGAAACGGCGGAGGTGGTTAACGAGGCCGTGCAAAACCCCGAACGAAGAATTACCGTCATTGGGACGACGGCGGTTCGTGCGGTAGAATCCAATGTGACGCCAGCGGGTGCGCTAAAATCGGGCATGGGTTGGACGGATAAGTTTATTTACCCACGGTATGATTTTGCGATTACGCAACGCCTTATGACCAATTTCCATATGCCTGAGTCAACGCTTTTGATGCTTGTTTCAGCATTGGCGGGCGATGTAGATTTTATGCTGCATTGTTATAAAACAGCTGTTCAAGAATCCTATCGCTTGTTTTCGTATGGCGATGCGATGCTGATTGTTTGATTAAAAGGTGCCAAAAGTTATGTTTCCCCAAACATCTGTCATAATTCCGGCTGGCGGTAGCGGAATCCGCTTGGGTGGCCTAAAAAAGCAATTTCGGCTACTGGACGGCGTACCGCTTTTGGTGCAAACCATTCGTATTTTCGAGGCATGTGAGGCCGTAACCGAAGTGGTGTTGGTCTGCCCAAAAGGAGAAGAGGCGATGGCAGAAACTTGGCGGGAAACCTATGGCCTTCATAAAGTAACAAAAGTGGTTTGTGGCGGTAGGACGCGGCAAGAAAGTGTTTGGAATGGGCTAAATGCAATTCATCCTGATGCAGAAGTGGTGCTTGTACATGATGCCGTTCGCCCGTTTATTCAAGCAAAGGAGGTTGTGCGGCTGGTCAAGCGCATTGAAAGAGATGGTGCAGCCGCCTTGGCCATTCCAGTTGCGGATACCCTCCGTAAAGTGGGCGAAAACGGATTTGAAGAAACGGTTTCGCGAGAAGAACTTTTTCGGATGCAAACACCGCAGGGCTTCCAAACGGCTATGTTTAGAACAGCACACCACATGGCACAAGAACAAGGCTGGGACGCAACCGATGACGTGGCATTGGCTCAAAAGGCTGGCTTTGCGGTTGCCGTAGAAATGGGTAGCTCGTGGAACCTCAAAATTACCACTCCCGAAGATTGGGCGTTTGCCGAGGCGTTCTGGCCTGTCTGGCAAAAAATGATTTAAACCTCATTAATAGAATAAAAATGCGAATTGGATTTGGATACGATGTTCACCGATTGGTGGAAGGCCGCCCATTAATCTTGGGGGGGGTGAAAATTCCTTTTGAGAAGGGTTTGCTTGGTCACTCGGATGCAGATGCCTTGTTACATGCCATAACCGATGCTTTGTTGGGCGCGGCGGCACTTGGCGATATTGGGGCGCATTTCCCCGATACGGATCCTGAATGGAAAGGAGCCAATAGCCGCGATCTGTTAAAAGCGGTTGCGGAAAAGATCCGAAATGAGGGCTATAAAGTGGCGAATGTGGATGCAACGGTGGTGATGGAGCGTCCTAAACTCCGCTTGCGGATTGACGAAATGCGGGCTTGCATCGCCGAGGATTTATCAGTTTCGCTGGGGCAAGTCTCGGTAAAGGCCACAACCAATGAAAAAATGAGCTTCGTCGGACGAGAAGAAGGGGTCGCCTGCTATGCGGTGTGCTTGTTGATGCCCATTGTTTGAAACGTGTGGAGGCTTGGTTAAGGGACTGTTTATTAGAGGTTTAAAGGTGATGGAAATGTGGTTGCTGTTGCTTTGAAGAACGGAATGGTTTATTGTTCTTGTCGCTAAGATTTTGATTTATCCCTTGAAGATTGTCTATATTTACAAGGTGATTGCACTTTTTTAAACGAACGATTCAAAACGTGCGAATCGGCACAACCTAAAGTACAAGGTCATCTTTAACCCTTCTTTCCATAAAAATCCTCTGCACCGTTACGTTCGTCTTTAGCCAAAACCAACACACCTTGGAAAGATGGGCAATTTTTTGAACCCAAAGCGATTATCAAACCATAAACTTTTGGATCAAAAGTACAAATGAACGATATGTTTTTATCATAGTCAAGTGTTTGAAATTTAATCACTTAATCTTATAACCAATAAATTGCATACCCTATGTTGAAACGCTGTATTTTATTGTTTCTGCTATTGCCAATAGGAGCAATGGCGCAAACCCCAACCGCTGGCGAAAAGCGGATGTACCAATGCAACGAGATTGCAGAAGCCGAAATTTCGGGCGAGGATAATCCGCACAAACCCCTCACGTTCTCGAAATGCGTCCAACAAGCCACCACTTTGATAGACGCTGAACTCAACAAAGCCTATCAAGCGCTAAAAGCCAAAATCGGGACGGGAAACCTAAACATTTTGCTCACGACACAACGGGCTTGGTTGGCCTTCCGAGATGCCGAGATCAAATCCATAAAAGCCAATGCGAGTTGGAAAGACCTGTTGGTTTTGGAGCTTGTGAATGATCGTCGCCAGCAATTGGAGCGCTACACGCGGTATTTGGTGCAGGGAACCAGCGAAAAATGGGTACAAGAGACCCGCGCCCAATACGAATGTCTGACGTTAGATTGCGTTAACGAAGATTATGACCAAAAAGACGCAGAACTGAACGAGACGTATCAGGGTATTTTGTCCTCAAGCAGCCAAAAATCCTTGCTCCGCGACGCACAACGCAAATGGATTGCTTGGCGAGATGCCGAGTTTGTCTTGTTAGGCGCTATTTGTAACCCGATGGCCGGACAAAACCAAACCATCAATATGCACCTTTTCTGGAATCAATTGCTTGCAGATCGTCGAGAAGATATTGCGCGTTATGCAGCAGGGTAGGTGTAATAAATACAGTGGCTTATGATTTTAATTTCACCTTTTTTGAACGCCCTTATACCATGAGAAAACTCCTCCTCGTCCTATTGCTTTTTCCTGTTCTTACGTTCGCACAGGCCAATCGCCCCGCTTGGTCTAAAACGGTTGAGGAATATTACACCCGTTTCAACGAAATGGCGGACGACCCCTTTAAGTGCGACGATTCGCCAGCCAGCGCCGCCGCCAGAATCCGTGCCATTGTCGTTAAAGATGTTAAAAATGGCTATATCCGCGCTAAAACAACTATGGGCATCCTCGAAGTGGCCGTTTTTAAAGATGCTGCTGCACAAACCGAATATGTTTTGTATCAATTGGATGGTGGGCCGCACAATATGTGTACCACCGACTTGCGGGTGATGGTCTATAAAAATGGGAAATGGACGGAAAAACCAGACCTTTTGCCGCAAAACAAAATCAGTGAGGCGAATGCCAAGCAACCGATCCGCGCCAATATGGATTCCTACCTTGCCTATAAATTGCCCCAAAAAGGAACCACCGTCACGGCAACCTGGAAAAGTTCCGGAAAGCGCGTGTTTGCCCTACGTTGGGAAAAAGGGAAATTTGTATTTGTTCCGTAATCATAACCCTAAATTTCATGAAAATCTTCCGATCTTTTTTCGTGATTTTGGCGTTTTCGGCCTTCGCATCCATCGGTAGTGCCCAACCGCTGAACCTTCAGGCGTTATTGGACGACATGTACCAGAGCAATCCGCCTTATTCAACCGAGCAAGTGGTTTTTAGCAACCATTGGATCATGGGAAAGGGCGAAACACGGGTTGCATATGCCGTCGTTGTCGTTAAAACAAGTGTGGACGATTGTCACGCCTGCCCCGCAAGATTAGACGGTGCTTTGTTCCGAAAAGACCGCTATACCGACGATAAGTGGCAACGCAGCCGATTCCGCCGAGATTTTGCAATCACAGGGGGATTTAATGAACCCGGAGAAATCAGTTTGATGCGGCTCTCGGATGGTGAATACGCCCTCCGGATAGATGATGGCTTTACCGGACAAGGCTATACCGTTACAAACACGACAATCTATTTGCTCGAAATGGAGTTTGAGCGCATTGCCGCCTTCCGAACAGGCGAGGACAACAGCGGGGCTTGTGATCCGCCACGGATGAGGTGTTTTGGCTTCGAAACCAAAATTACTACGGTTCCCGCGCAAAAAGAACCAGAATCGGGCTTCTACGACTTAAAAGTGGTGACTACCGGAACGAATAGCAGCTTCAAACCCATGAACCGCACTGCCTTTTACCGCTTTAATGGGATCGCATACGACCGAAAATAACGTGAAGGATACCCATCTCATTCCTTTTGTGGCTGAAGTACATTTGCGGGTACTCAAAAAATGGGTGCTTTCTCATGAGGATTTGATCCTGTTTGGTGGACCCTCCGCTTTTACCTATCCTCTTTCGGACGAGGAGTGGAGGGCGTTTTTAGGTGTCACCTCTGAAAAACGTTCCAGTTTTATGGTGACTGATGACCGTGATGGGGCATTTCTTGGCTTTGCGCAAATCCGAGAAATGTCTCCAACCACCAAGCGTCTTTGTCGTTTATTGGTCGGGCAATCGGAAATGCGAGGCCAAGGGATTGGTAAAAAAATGGTGCGAGCGCTGCTCGAACAATGCTTCCAAGACCCCAACTGCACGCACGTAGAACTAAACGTATATACCCACAATGCCCGTGCCATCCGGTGCTATGCTCAATGTGGCTTTTGTGCGGCGCCATTATCGGTTCCTAATCCTTCCGATACCCAAGACTGGCAAGCCATCCGCATGATACGTTCTCGAGAAGTGTTGGTGTGAAACGTGCCTTTAGGTTCATCAGATTGTCGCTACGGTGGACTGCAACAATGCTTACACGGCCACCAAGTTCAAATGTTGCCCACTTGAACTTAACCCCATGCCTCAGCTTGGGGCTTTCTGCAATGGTTACAACAAAACGACTTTGGTCGTCTGGCAAATCGAGACTTAGTCTCTCATCTGCGCGACATCATGATAGTCCATAGCAAACACGTAAGATTCTTAATTTTTATTTAAAACATATGCTCCGGAAATTAGGTGTTATCCTATCTTCTTATGAATCTCGGCCAAAAGAACTTCCGATTCTTGTAGGTCGGGTGCAACAACGGGTTTTGTAGCCCTACGTAGGACAATGGCCTTTTCGACGGCTTCTTTTGCTAAGCGATACTGCTTGTTTTTGAAATGGGTTTTGGCCATGTTGTGCCAGAGATAACCCACAAAAGGATGGCCCGGTGGTAGGCGTTTTGCCGCAATGCGTTCTGCATCATTAAAGTATTGAATTGCCTCATCAAATTTTTGTTGGTCGGATTTTAACGTGGCCATACTATTCAACTGAAAGGCCACATACGGGTGTTCTGGCCCAACCGCTCGTTTTAAAATCTCCAAAGATTCTTTGTAGGTGGCTTCAGCTTCGGCGTATTGTTTTTTGTCGTGTAAGAAGTTTCCTAAGGCATTTAGATTTGCAGCCAAATTTTGTTCTTGTGTAGGATCTGCGAGATTACGACGGATGGTAACAACTTGCCGAATAAGCGATAAGGCACGGTCTGTTTGCCCTTTTTCCCCTGCAAAAATAGAAAGCCCATTAAGTAAACTGGCCGTTACCTCATTTGGTTGCGCATGTATTGAACGATGTATGGTATAGGCTTTTTTATACTGTTGATCGGCTTCTTCCAAATGGCCGAGCCGAAATTGTGTATCCCCTCGAATTTTGAGCGCATCAATATAGGTGTCAGACGTGATTTTGCGCGACTCGAATTGCCTGATGGCAACCTTGGCCAGCGAGTCGGAGGTGCTAAACTGACCCATACCGTTATACACATCTGCCAAAACAGTGAGAATATCTGCATGAAATTCGGGCTGCTGGGTCAACTCCGTTTTCAGACGATCGGTTCCGAGTTTTAGGACTGCCCGAACTGGAATTTCACCTTCTGGATACTTGGTAGGGTCGCTGGCTTTAAAGAGATCTGTCAGAAATACACCAATTTCTTTGGCCTTGTCACGTTCTTTTTGCGCCAAGTCTAAGGCTGCCCGAATACGGTTGTTTTGCCAAGTCATTACGACCGCGAAGACCATCAAAAGGAACAAAAAAGCCGCTGCAGCACCAACAGCCCATTTATTTCGTCCAACAAACTTGCTGATGCGGTAAGAAAGGGTATCTGGGAGGGCAAGAACGGGTTTTCCGGTTAAGAAGCGCTCAATATCTTCACTCAGTTGCCCTGCGGAGTTATACCGCCTTTCGGGTTCTTTTCGTAGCGCTTTTAGGACGATATTGTCCATATCGCCCCGTAATTTTCGGATCAATTGGGTCTGTGAAGTATTACGGGTGGTACTTATACTTTTTGGATCTAATGTTTTGGTATTGCCTTGGCCGATATAGACTTCGCGTATCTCCTGAATGGCGGTGCTTGGTTTGTGTGGCTCCTCTTCTAATACCACACGGATTAATTCTGCTTGTACGCGGGTGGCAATCGGGAAAGGGCGAGATCCGGTAAGCAACTCGAACAACAAAACCCCAAGGCTATAAACATCGCTGGCGGTCGTGAGGTTAAGCCCCTTTATTTGTTCCGGGCTAGCATAGGCGGGTGTGAGGACGCGCAACTCCGGAAGGGTTTGTAAAGCTTCAAGAGCCAGACGATCTGGATTGAGTACCTTCGCAATGCCAAAATCTAATAATTTTATGCGCCGTTCTGGTGTAACTAAAATATTACTCGGTTTTAGATCGCGATGAACCACCAAGTTTTGATGGGCAAATTGGACTGCTGTACAGACTTCTCGAAAAAGATTGAGCCTTTCCTCTATCGTTAATCGGTGATCATCGCAATACTGTAAGAATGGAATCCCTTCGATATATTCCATCACAAAAAAAGGCATCCCCGCAGCAGTTGCACCGCCATCCAATAAACGGGCAATATTCGGATGTGTAAGTTGGGCTAAGATTTGCCGCTCTGCTCGGAATCTGGCCAAAATATCTGCACTATCCATTCCTTTGCGGATGAGCTTGAGGGCAACACTTTGCTTAAAATCATCTGTTTTACGCTCGGCCAGCCAAACCTCTCCCATCCCACCCGTCCCAATCTGGCGCAACAAGGTGTATCCACCGACGTTCTCACCGACATGATATTGATCTGGTGTAGGGGCGTTTCGTGGTGCAACGGCCTCGAAAATATGCTCAAGGCGGTCGTCTTCTGTTTCGTCTAAAAGGCTTGCCAACTCCTGATACAAGTCTGGGTCTTCAGTGGCAATTTTTTCCAGATAGACCTGTTTTTCAGACGCGCCCTCGTCTAACAAAAAATCAAGATGTTTTTGAATGGCTTGCCAACGTTCGGGAGTCATAATGGATGAAGCGCTTTCCCTTACAACAGTGCGAGGGAGGTGAATAAAGATACCAGTTAGGCCGTCTAAACGTGTCCGTTGTTGATCTACGCCGGAAAAAGAAACAAAAGTGATCTCCTTCGTCCGAAATCACCCAAGTAAACTGGTTCTTAACGAACGATTGAGCCAAAGTTTGGCTGCGTTCCACGATCGTCGAACCGTAATATGGGACATATCCATGACTGCTGCAATCTCCTCGTAGTTGAGGCCGCCATAAAACCGATAGATCACAACATTGTACCCACGCTCATCAAAGGATTTGAGTTTCTCAAGCGCTTCGTCCAATGCCAGAATTTCTTCACTTTGGGTGTCACTCAGCCAATCCGCTACTTCATCCACATCTAAATCCGCTTGATTTCCACCACGCTTTTTTGCTTGTTTTTTCTCCGCATTGTTCAGGATAATCCGCCGCATGGCTTGTGCTGCAATGGCAAAAAAATGATTTCGGTTTTGCCAATTGGTTGCTTTTTGGTCGGCCAACTTGAAATAGGCCTCGTGAACCAAAGCGGTGGTGTTTAAGGTGCTTCCGGAGGCTTCCCAGCGGAGTTTTGAATGGGCCATTCGGCGCAGTTCATCATAAATAATGGGTATCAACTGGTTCATTGCTTGGTCGTCGTTCTCATTAAGACGAGCCAACAGTTGGGTAACGTCTGGTGCTACGGCCATAGGTAGTCTGGTTTTAGATCAAAAAGTACGGCTATCCATTGCAACAAAGGCACTCACGCTTCAATATAGGGCGATGATATGCTTGCAAACTATATTTGATCGTTTTGTTTTTTAACGATAAACTTGGCTGAAAAGCCTCATGGTGTGCCTCAAATCCAAAAGGATGCGGTACACTGACCGGCTCAAAATTTGATTTATCCAGAACACTACAAAAAAATACTATGGCCATGAGCAGATTTGGGAGACTCTCCGGCGTAAGGTAGTAACAGGTCACAAATCAGCTAAATGATGAAGGCCCTTTAACAACACAACGCATTGTAATAATTAACCAAATCAACAGCCATGAAAAAAACTCTGGTATCTATGCTACTGCTCGTTATCGGAATGACCGTAGCCATTGCCCAATCTCGCGGCAACCCCAAACAACCCCTTACTGGATCAGCCTTAGAAGCACATGTCAAAAAAGTGTGTGGTTGCCAGTTGAGCCGTGCCCACAAAGCGGGCAAAATGCCCCAATTCCTTAACAAAAACCTAAATAAGCTACAACAACGCAATCTTGTTACGGCTCAGGAAGTAGTTCTTATCCGTCAATTGGCTAAGTCCAAAACCTACAAAGAAGGGAAGGCTATTGCTACCCGTCTCCAAGCCTTAGCAGCAGCAAACGCTGTTGCGGCACAAATTGCGGCAGCATCCATCCAAATGGCAACACAAGCCGAGGAAGATCCCGTTGCATATGCTAGTAAAGGCGCATCAGATGCGTTTAACACCATTGCGGCGGGTATTGGCGCTGGTGCATTGGTTGGCGGAATGGTAGGTGGGCCGCAAGGTGCTGCGGCTGGGGCTGCCATAGGAGGTGTTTTGGGGGCTGCTGCGGCGGCTTATGATGAGTGGAACGATGGTGACGAGGGCACTGGCGGTGGAGAATGTGGCGAAGGTAGTGGGGATGATGGTGGAGACGGTGGGGATACCGGTGGTGGTGGCTCAGGAAATAGTTAAGCACTTATGATCCTCTCTCTCCCAAAACCTCGTAATAAATGGTGTAGGGAATCACCAAAAACAGTTTGTCCAAACAGCATTTCAAACGCAAAACTGATCTACTGCAACGGCAAATCTGGCAGATTAAGGACTTAATGGTGGGACATTAAAAAATGACAATCTGTTTTTGGAGAAAAGGCCGCTCGGAAAGGGTGGCCTTTTTGTCTTTGTGGGCAAGGATATGAAAAAAAAAACCGGCGATGATCTTTTTTGCCATCCAATGGCGTTTATACCATTAACAAGGATGATAAAAGGCGGATTTTTCGCCACAAATCCAAATCAAACAAATCTGCCTGCAAAACCTTTCCGCAGGAAAACAATAATGGTGGGACATTATAACAAGTAAAATCCGTCTTCTGGAGGAAAGCCGCTCGAAAGTGTGGCTTGCTTTGTTTTAGGGAGCTTTTTGGAGGTTCCTCAAGAAAACAATATAGTCTATTGTAGGGGGTGTATCCCCTGTGGCTCGGATAATGGCCGAAATTTGTGCGCGGTGATGTGTTCCATGATGAAGCACATGGGTAATGATCTCTGAACGAGAGTTTTGATAGACCTCCCCTGTCGTGGTTGTATAGGTCACGTCTTGTTCCAAATCCTTGTCCTGCAGAGATGTCAAGTACGCTTCCCAGTCGCTATGTTGAAGATTCATCCATGTTTTGATGGCCTTAAGCGATAGTTCTGGCCAAACCGCTACGGAAGTCCCTTCGCCACGCAGACGGGCGTACCAGATTTGTTGGGCGGCCAAAATGTGGCCGAGCAAGCGGTTAGCGGCTGGTTTGGGATCTCGGAAATTAGCAACCGAATGGAATATGCAGGAATTGGCCCAATGGTTGTATTGGAGCAACTGGGTGAAATGGTCTTTCATCGCGGTAAAAAAAATGTCCGATAAGCCAACAAACTCATCGGACAGAAATTAAGGAACAAGTTGGGCAAAAACTAATCTCGACGTCCAGTAAGCATCAAGACATAATACAACAACTGTGCAACCGATGCGACGGCCGCAGCCACATAGGTGAGGGCAGCGGCATCCAAAACCTTATCCACCCCTTCGCCTTCTTGTGTGGTAACCAAATTCATCTTGGCAAGCATCACTTTTGCGCGGTTGGAGGCGTCAAATTCTACAGGCAGGGTGACCAGTGAAAAAACAGAAGCAGCAGCAAAGAGAATAACCCCCAACCAAGCAAGACCCGTAATATTGATCATTAAGCCAGCCATAATAGCGATTGGCCCCAACATACTGCCAAATTGGACGGCGGGAACCATTGCGGAACGCCAGACCAAAGGGGTATATTTTTCTTTGTCTTGCAGGGCATGTCCGGCTTCGTGGGCCGCAACCCCAGCCGCAGAAACCGAGCGCTCGTTATACGTCGCCTCGCTCAATCGGAGTACTTTCCCGCGTGGGTCGTAGTGATCCGAGAGGAAACCATTGGTCGGTTCTACTTTCACATTATACAACCCGGCCTCATCCAGAACAGCCCGTGCGACTTCTGCACCCGTCATGCCACCGCGTGTGGGAACTTGTGCAAATTTGTTGAAGGTTGACTTTACCTTAAATTGTGCCCACATGGCCAGCAGCATGGGCACGCCAAAGAAGAGTGCGTAGGTTAACATTTTATTGTTTGTGGATTGTTAGCGTATGTTGTTGGCGATATAACGCCATACTTGGACTTGTGTTGCAAAATACAAATTTATCCTATCCACCACGCAAAAATTTAATTTTGGATTAACCTATTTGAGGATTTTGCAAATGAATCGGCAAGAAGAACGGATAGAGACCTTGGTCGGAAGCCTTTTGGCGGTGGATGTGGGGATACGTACCGGATTTGCGGTTTTTGAAGCAACCGGAAAACTGATCCGTTTTGGTTCGCACAATTACGGGTCTGTGACGCGGCTCCGTCAAGCCGTTTGGCGACATTTGGCCGAGATCGAAAACCTAAAATACTTGGTTTTAGAAGGTGGTGGCCACTTAGCAGCGATCTGGCAACAAGTTGCTGAAAAACAAGGCGTGCAGGTCTTGCAGTTGTATGCCGAAACTTGGCGGAAAGACTTGTTGTATCCCCGCGAGCAGCGTAGTGGCAAAATGGCAAAATCCAATGCCGATGAAGCCGCAAGAAAGATCATCCGCGAGAGCAAACTTCCGCTGCCGAGTAGCTTACGACACGATGCCGCCGAGGCCATTTTGGTGGGGAAATGGGTCATTTTATATGGCGAAATGGGTGCAAAAACACCTATTTCAACCATGGCCCATAAAACATAAATATCACCTTTAAGATTGGTTATCTTCCTTCAATAACGCATGTTATAAACAATACACATGAACCGAAGAAATTTTTTACAAATGACAGGCTTGGGTTTGTTATCCCATTTTCAGACGGAGGATCAAGTGAACGAAAAGCAGGTAGTTCATTTCTACCTTGGAACATACACCCAAGCCGCTTCTCTCATATTGCCCCAAAGCAAAGGGATTTATCGCGCAAGCCTTCGGTTAGATACCGGAGAATTGCGCTTATTGGGCTTGGTGGCAGCGGTGGAAAACCCTTCTTTTTTGACAATTTCGGCAAATGGCCGTTTTTTGTATGCTATCCACGAGGTTGATCCGGGGCAAATTTCTGCCTTTGCCATTCAACAGGGCGGCGGGCTTGCCTTTTTAAACCGCCAAGAAACGAAGGGGCCACATCCTTGCTTTGTCTCTACCGACCCCACCGGAAAAGTGGTTTTGGTGGCCAATTATTCTGGGGGGAATGTGGCTTCGTATCGCATTGGAGCCAATGGCCACTTGTCCGAACCAATATCGGTTTTTGCGCATACCGGAAGAGGCGGAGATCCTACGCGGCAAACCATGCCCCATGCCCATGCCATCCAAACAGCCCCAAACGGGAAATTTGCTTATGCCGCAGATTTGGGAACGGATAAATTGTATGGGTATCGCCTAAACCCAGAAACAGCTGAACTTCTCCCAATAGACCCCCATTTTCTACCTACAAATCCGGGTGCTGGCCCGCGACACCTCGCCTTTTCTCCAGATGGAAAGTGGTTGTTTTTAGTGAATGAATTGGACAATACCATCCTGAGCATCCGCCTGAATGTCGAAACGGGTAAGATGGCAGTAAAAGCCCAACAGTCAACTTTACCTACGGGCTTCTCCAAGACTAACTATATTGCAGATGTGCATCTATCGCCGGATGGTCAATTTATTTACGTCAGCAATCGCGGCCATAACAGTATTTTCGTTGGAAAAATAAACCGCCAGACTGGTGTTATTCAGCCTAAACAGCACATTTCTTGTGGTGGAGATTGGCCCAGAAATTTTGGGATAGACCCATCGGGGAGGATGCTCCTTGTGGCAAACGAAAGGTCTGGCAATATTTTGTCTTTCCGACGAAATATGCGAAGTGGCCTACTGAAACCTACTGGATATGCGTTGGAATGTGCCAAGCCCGTTTGTATTTGTTTTCATAAAAATGGATAAAGAAATTGTGGGGTGACGCACATATGTCACACCATGTTTGTATGTTGCATCATCAACCCCATAACCGCAAAAAAATGATAAAAGACGTTAAAGACACCCTTTGGGCATTTGATGCCGAATGGATTCCGGATCCGGTTGCAGGGCGGATTTTGTATAAATTACCTGCCGATATGCCCGATGCCGAGGTGATGCAACACATGTGGCGACAAGCCGCCAAGTCCAGAAGCCTCATTCCAACGGAAGCAGATAAGGTGTTTGATACCCACGATTTCTTAAATTATGGGGTGGAACGGCCTTATTTAAAGACCAATATTTGTCGTTTGGTCTCGGTTTCGATCGTTATGAGGCGACAAAGCAGTGACGGAAATGTGAAACTCTTTCTAAGATCAATCCCTAATGACTGGAACGACCGCGAATCAGCAAAAGAACAACACATCATTCGTAAGTTTCTGGAAGGTTTGGAACAAAAAATGGAAGATCCAGACGATAAAACGGCGTTCAATTCCAAGGGTTACAGAAAAGGGGTTCAGTTGGTGGGCTATAATTCGATGGGGGCTGATCTAAGTATTTTCATCCAACGTGCAATTTTGCATGGCCTCCAATTCAAGAAATTAAATACCCGTCCCACATGGGCAAAAGACGGCGTGGATTACTTTGACGATAAGAGCGCCTATAACATAGATATGCAGAAATTGGTTGGGGGATTTGGCCGCTCTAATCCTTCCTTAAATGAATTGGCAGCACTTTCGGGTATTCCGGGTAAAATGGGAACGGATGGCAACGATGTGGCACTGCTTTGGTTAGATGGGAAGTTGGATGAAATTGTGCAATACAACGAATATGATGCCCTTACCACATATTTGGTATTCTTGCGAATGGCACATTTTGCGGGGGCATTTACGACGCAACAATACGAATATGAGCAAGAATTGGTGGCCGAACTCATTGCAACGCTCTCTCAACAAGAACGATATGCCCACCTTATAGCGTATCAAGAAGAATGGAATCGTCTGAAAAAAATATTGGCCTAATTCCTTTATTTACCATCGGGTACGGGAATATGCCCTTTGCAACATTTGTAGAAAAACTTCAACAGCACGACATCCAATATCTTGCAGATGTGCGTTCACAGCCCTATTCGCGGTATCAAACGGATTTCAACAAAGCCCAATTGGCCGAACATTTGGTCAAGCACAACATCCGATATGTCTTTCTGGGGGATGCACTTGGAGGCCGCCCGCCAGATCCAGATTGCTACACAGATGGTAAAGTGGATTATGAACAGTGCCGAAAAAAACCTTTTTACCAAGATGGGATTACGCGTTTGGAGACCGCTTTTGCAAAACAGGTGCGCTTGGTGTTGATGTGTGGATGTGCAAAGCCCGAAATGTGCCACCGGAGCAAGTTAATTGGCGTTTCTTTAAAGCGGATCGGAATTCCTGTGATGCACATTCTGGGTGATGGTACACTCCTTTCACAAGAAGCCGTGATGCGTTTATTAGACCCCACCCCCGATCTGTTCGGAGAATCGCCTATTTTGGGCATGTCACGCAAACGTTATCGGGTTGAAGAAGAGGAGGAGCCACCATATTGAGCACACAACTTTTCACCATTGGGGTGTATGGTTTTACAGAGCAAACCTTCTTCGAGGCACTGCAATACCATCAGATAGACACTTTGGTGGATGTACGCCAACGGCGTGGGGTTCGTGGTAAAGACCATGCTTTTGCGAACCACAAACGCCTCGAAAAGCAGTTGTTGCAACAAGGAATGGCCTATGTTCATCTGCCAGAACTTGCGCCAGATACCGACATGCGCGAAATAGCGCATATCCACGACAAAAGCTTGGGTACGTCCAAACGCGCCCGAAAGGTCTTGCCAGAGGCATTTTGTATGGCGTATTCCACAAACTTAAAGGAAAAGCAAACGGTTGAGGAGGTTTTGGCAAAATTACCACCAGGGCACCAAAAATTAGTCTTTTTGTGTGTTGAAACGCATCCAGAGGCTTGTCATCGTCACTTGATAACGGACTGGATGGCGACCGAAGCCGGACTCTCCGTCACCCATATTCTTCCACCATCATGAAAGTTTTGATCGTTTCTCGCACTGTTGTCGAAAGTAGGCGGTGTATTGGCGCTTTGGTACGAACCACAACAGGGTATCGGAGCCTACGGTTGATGGATGCGCGAATCTTGCCAACGGGTTCTTTTTGGCCAGAAAGTGCGCCTTTTCGGATTGGTGAATTGTGGGAGATTGCGCAAGAACCGGCAGCTTCTATTCGGCAACCGCACAACGAAGATGTTTTGGTTTATGATTTTAACTTGGTCAATACCTCTTTTGCCGATCCCGAAAAGTTGGATGAATGGTTACGGCTACACCTCCACAAGATAGACCCGCCGTGTATGTGGGAAGGGCAAGCAAGCCATATTTTTGACGGCTTTTTGGAGAGTACCCGAAAATACAATGGCCGAGGATATGCCACTAAGGCCCATTTACCCAAGATCAGTACAGGGTTTTGGATACCGGATAAACCCTTGTATAAAGTTTTGTATGAAGGGAAAGCCAGTTTCCTTTATGACAATGGCCGCCAACAAGTGGCCATCGGGAAACTGAAATATATCGGAGAACCAGACCCACCCGAACAAATCCCTGCCGGAACCCTGTTGCGCGTTTCTCTCTCGCGCTGGATCCAATTACCCCCGTATCCAGAAGCATGTTGGTTGATGCTCTCTGGGTGGTATGGTGCACTTTAGAGACTGGCTTCCATCTCATCCCCAAAAGTGCGAAGATCAGCATATAAGCCAAAAAGCACCAAAACATCACCTTCCTCCAAAATGGTGTCTGGCTGAATAACACCCAAAACTTTACGACTGTTGGTGATTTTGCCAAAAATATTTTTACTTGCGATTTTCCGGACGACGGTTACGACATTTAACCCCCATTTACTGCGTAGTTGTGCGTTCTGAATGGTCTTACCGATCAACTTTTTGGGGAGTTCTATTTCGGAGATTTCAAATTTGTTGTCGAGCGATAAAGACTTAATCGCCCCCTTCAAACCGAATTTTTTAGAAAACTCATCGGCATATTCGGCCTCTGGTTCAATGATCTCGTGAACCTCCATCGTCTCTAAGATGGTATGGTGAATCGGAGAAATGGCGCGGGCAATAATTTTGGTGGTACAAAGCTTTTTTAGTAGTGCTACTGTTGTGATCGAGGCGCCCAAATCTTCACCAATGCTCACAATAATGTAATCAGACTCGTCAAGTGGAATCCGGCGAAGCACCAATTCATCGCTACTGTCTGCACAAATGGTATGTGTCAGCTTTTCTTTGTACATCTCGATATGGGCAGCGCTATTGTCCACACCCATCACTTCGTGCCCCTCTTCAATGAGGCGCATCCCTAAATGAGAGCCAAAGTTGCCCAGTCCGATGATAATAAATTTCATGATATTATGACTTAGTTAATCAGGATTTTTGCATCCGGATAATGGATTCTTTTTTCCGGCTGAGGTTTGGTGAAGAAAGAAAAAATACCCAGCAAGAAATTATAAAAACTGACCCTTCCTAAAAACATGAGCAGAATAATTACAATTTTGCTACCCACACTAAGGTTGGAGGTAATGCCCATAGTCAACCCCACCGTTCCATAGGCCGAGAAGCACTCAAAGGCAATTTTGAGGACATCCAACTCTGGTTGAAATGCGGCAATAAGGCAAGTGCCTGTTCCAATAGCGATTAGAGACAAGCTGATAATTACAGAGGTTTGGCTTATGAGGGAGCGGGTGATGTATTGCCAGCCAATGACCATTTTATTGATGCCTCGGATGTGGTTAAAGATGTTCATGGAGGCCAAGGCAAAAGTCGTGGTTTTGATCCCACCCCCCGTTGATCCCGGCGAAGCCCCCACCCACATAAGCAAAAGGTAGATCAGGATCATTGGTCGCGACATGGCTGCAATGTCAACGGAGTTAAAACCAGCCGTGCGGGGCGTTACGGAACCAAAAAAAGATACCGCCAACTTGCCAATGAATGTTGGATGCTCGCGGAGTGTGCCTTGGGCTTCGAGGGCGAAAAAAGTTACCGTCCCAAAAACCAGCAACCAAAAGGTCGTCCAGAGTACCAAACGTGCATTGACCTCATATCGGGTGCTACTTTTGGAATAGTGTGGAGGGACTAAATGGAGCGTGCGCCGAACCATTTTTTCGACTTTAAATTTGCTGATATTGTAGGTTGCCAACAAGACACTATAACCAATACCGCCCAGAATAATTAAAAAAGCAATCGTGGTATGAAAACCGTAGTTGAACCGCATACTGCTTTCGTACAAACTTGATGACAACGGGGAAAAACCAGCATTACAGAAAGCGGAAATGGCATGAAAAACCGCAAAAAATACGCCAAAGTCCGGTGCATAAACATATAAAATGAACGCACCTATTGCTTCAATCCCAAGGGTGAATAAAATAATTTTCAGTAAAATACGGGTATTCTCGCTTAGGCTATCGTTTCCAACAAGGTTTTGGACCAGCAGGATGTTTTTAAAAGAGCGGTTAGACCTAAAAAAAACACCAAAAACATTCGTAAAGGTCAAGATGCCCAATCCCCCGACTTGGATCAAGATCAAAATGATGATCTGCCCAAAAAGGGTGAAACCTTTTCCCGTATCAATCACCGCCAATCCAGTAACACAAACGGCACTTGTTGAGGTAAATAGGGCATCAATAAACGAGATTCCATTTGTTGTGCTATTGGGAAGCATAAGAAGAAGCGCACCGATAAAAATGACTCCGGCAAAGGTGAAAACAAAAAGTACGGTCGGGTCTATTTTTGCGTCTGAATTGAGGAATGTTTTGTCCGATAAATCAATAATGGTTAAAAAAATGAGAATGTAGATAAAAAGACTACTTGAGAAATCACTTTGATTTAGTAATGAACTGATAAGGCTTGTTAAAAAAACAAACGTCAGTAATATAGAGGCCACTAATGCGATATTCCGTATCGTTTTAGATTTAAACTTTCGGTATCGCTGAAAAAAACGATTGGCAAAGAGCAGATAATAGGGTATCGAGATCAAAACAGGGATCACCCACCAATGCAATTCAGGTATTCCAGCATATAACACAATGGAGAGTAGCACAAAAAGAGGAATCCCCCATAGGTTGCTAAGTTTATCAATTAACTTCATCTTGTCTGTGATGCAGGGGCGTTTTTATTTTTTTTAATCAAGCGCCGAAGTTATGAAAAAAAGATACTTAGAAGTATTAGAATTTTTTAGGTAGAATATTTTAGGTATCTGACCTCAGTGAATAAAAAGGTGTCCGAAATATTTAATTTCAAAATCATCCTTTTACAAAAAAGCACAGAACCATTCATGAACTTGCATCCCTCATTCTCTATCCAAGAAGCGCAGGCCTTGGCAATGAATCTCTTTGGCATCATCGGGGCTGTATCGCCTTTGCCAAGTTATAAAGACCAAAACTTCCTGATCATATGCGAGGTGGGGCGTGATGCCGTGCTGAAAATAGCCCATCCAGCCGAGGATTTTCAGTTAATTGAAGTTCAGCAAAAAGCCATGAAAATAGCCATTCAAGCCGGATGTCCTTGCCCGGAGGTGATCTCAGCGTTGTCCGGTTCCGATTGGGAGGTTGTTGAAAAGGCCGGTAACAAGTATGTTGTATGGTGTGTTTCGTATATGCATGGCAAAGAATTGGGGCAAATACCGTACCAAAGCGACCAACTTTTGTATGATTGGGGGCATACGCTTGGTGTCTTGGATCGGGCATTGTCTGGTTTTAGAGCGCCTCTGTTAAACCGTTCTTTTGTGTGGAACTTATCGGATGCAGAAACGGTGGTGGCGGAGCGGTTAGGGTTGATCACCGCGCAAGAGGTACGCAATTGGGTGGAAAAGATACTCATCGCCTACCGCTCAATTCCGGAGACGTTGTGGGCAAAACTCCAATGGAGTACCATCCACAATGATGCGAATGACTATAACCTCCTTGCCACAAAAGAAGGAGGGATAGCACACGGAAATTGGACGATTTCGGCTGTTTTGGACTTTGGGGACATGGTTTGGGCGCCAACCATTAACGAATTGGCGATTGCGGCGGCTTATGCCTGCTTGGACAAAGAAGACCCGCTGCGTGCGATTTCTCTGTTGGCACAGGGGTACTTTTCGGCAAACCCATTAGAAGAAGAAGCTTTTGAGGTTTTGTTTGTGCTCGTTTGTATGCGGCTTTGTGTGAGCATTTGTATGGCGGCACAAGAACAGCGTTTACGTCCGGATGATCCCTATATCGCTGTTTCGCAAGCACCAATCCAGAGAACCATTCCGCATTTGGCCAAAATACCCACCTCGGTTGCTACGGCCTATTTGCGCCAAGGATGTGGGCTTTCGGCCACCCGAACCGCCCCGCGTATTTTGGCTGCATTAAAGGGCTTAGCCGAAGAAACACGGAAATTTCCGGTGCTTGCAGGCTTAGATCCCGATCAGGTATTGGTACTTGATCTTGGTATTGACAGCCACTTGATTTCGGGAGACACGGTGCAAAACACCGCAGAAATGCTTGGCGAACGAATCCGAAAGGAATTGGAGGCGAATCTAACTTCAATCGCCGTTGGGCAATACAATGAGCCTCGCTTGCTCTACACTGCACCCTTTTTTAAGACCGGAGGACGTATCACGGACGAAACACGAACCATACACCTGGGTTTAGACTTCTTTGCACCCGAAGGTACGGCGGTATGTTCGCCATTGGACGGCGAAATCTTTGCATTTTCGTTCAATGCGCAGCCCCAAGATTATGGTGGCGTCATTATCCTAAAGCATCTCACCTCCGAAGGCGATCCGTTCTATACCTTGTTCGGCCACTTAAGTATTGCCTCCCTTACCCACAAATACATTGGCCAAAAAGTGGTGCAAGGCGAAGTTCTTGGCGACTTAGGTTCCATTTCCGAGAACGTTGGTTGGCCACCCCACCTTCATTTTCAGGTGATCTTAGACGATTTTGAACTGGGGACAGATTTTCCCGGTGTGGCTTTGGCCTCGAAACGGGCCTTTTGGACAGCGATTTGCCCCGACCCAAACGTGATTTGCGGTATTGCTCCAATCAATTTCCCTACACCCAAAATACCCAAGGCCGAGACCTTAAAAAAACGTAAACAAGTCTTGGGTCAAAACCTTAGCCTCGGCTATCACGAGCCTATTAAAGTCCTAAGAGGCTGGAAACAATACCTTTATGATGAAACTGGACGTTGCTTTTTAGACGGCTACAACAATGTACCACACGTTGGTCATGCGCATCCTCGTGTTGTAGAAGCCGCAACCCGACAGATGCACGTCTTGAATACCAATACCCGTTATTTGCACGATGCCATTTTGGAATACGCCACAGCACTTTGCGAAACCCTGCCTGCGCCACTTTCCGTTTGTTACTTTCTAAACTCCGCAAGCGAGGCAAACGAACTGGCACTTCGGATGGCACGCGCCTATACGCATAGGAAAGATATTTTGGTATTGGAGGCCGCATATCATGGCCACACCACCAGCCTCATAGACCTTTCCCCTTACAAACATAATGGGCCGGGTGGAAGTGGTCCGCCAAACTGGGTTCACACTATACCGTTACCCGATGTTTATCGTGGTAGATACAAAGCCGACGACCCCTTAGCAGGTATAAGATATGCTCGGTTGGTTCAGGATAACATTGCAAATCTACAAGTGCAAGGCATTGGAATATCTGGATTTATCGCAGAAACATGCCCAAGTGTAGGAGGACAACTTTTCTTGCCGGAAGGCTATCTCAGCGCGGTATATCAAACGGTTCGGGCGGCGGGAGGACTCTGTATTGCCGATGAAGTCCAAACAGGTCTTGGGCGGATTGGTTCGCACTTTTGGGCATTTCAGGCACATCAGGTTGTGCCGGACATGGTGATTATGGGCAAACCTTTAGGAAATGGACATCCCATCGGTGCATTGGTGACAACATCCGAAATCGCAAATGCCTTCAATAATGGTATGGAGTTTTTTAGCACTTTTGGCGGAAATCCAGTGTCGTGTAGCGTAGGCAAAACCGTTTTAGAAGTCATTGAGGAGGAAAGCCTCATGACCCATGCACAAAAAGTGGGTACACAACTTTGGGCAGAGATCAAAACATTACAATCCGAATTTCCGATGATGGGTGATGTTCGCGGCTCCGGATTGTTTGGTGGGATTGAGTTGGTTCGTGACGAACGACGCACACCCGCAGACCACGAAGCCCGTTATGTCGTAAACCGAATGCGGGATCGCGGGATTCTCATCGGGACGGATGGGCCATATCATAATGTTGTCAAAATTCGTCCGCCAATGCCGTTCGATACCCAAAATGCCACCCTATTCGTAGAGCGACTCCGCGAAGTCATGGTCGAGTTGCATAGATGCCCTTTGTCTTAAGGATACTTTTTGATCTTATCCTTTCCAAATGATCCGATATACTTTATCCGCAAAGTCATCCGAGACCAAAAGGCTTCCATCTGCCCATACAAGGACGTCCACAGGGCGTCCAGAGACCTCTTCTCCCTTCAACCAGCCTTCGGCAAACGGTTGATACGATTCCACTTTGCCTTCTTGGTCTAAACGGATGAGTGATACCCGATACCCAATTTTTTTACTACGATTCCAAGAGCCATGTTCTGCGACAAAGATTTGATTTTTATAGGTTTCGGGGAACATGGTTCCGGTATAAAACCGCATACCCAAAGCGGCCACATGTGGGCCAAGTTTTTTTGCTGGTTTGGTGAAAGCGGAGCCACAGGGTTGTTCTTTACCAAATTCGGGGTCGTTTATATCACCTCCATGACAATACGGAAATCCAAAATGGCTTCCGGCTTGGGGTGCATGGTTCAACTCGTCGGGCGGCAGATCATCCCCCAACAGGTCACGTCCATTATCGGTAAACCAGAGGTGGCGGGTAATGGGGTGCCAGCTAAAACCGACCGAATTGCGGACGCCATGTGCATAAATTTCACGATTTGTCCCATCCGCATTCATCCGCAAGATGGTTGAAAAGAGCGGGTTCTCTTCTTTACATACATTACAAGGCGCACCCACCGGTACATAGAGTTTGCCATCTGGTCCAAAAGCAATAAACTTCCAGCCGTGGTGTTCTTCGCTTGGCAGGTCATCGGTGACAAGGACAGGCTTAGGTGGTTTTTCGAGTTGGGTCTCGATATTGTCGAAGCGCCAGATTTTATCTATTTCGGCAACATAAAGCGCACCGTCTTTAAACGCGACCCCGTTGGGGGTATTCATATCCTTTGCAATAACCCACTTTTTCTCGGCACGACCGTCGCCGTTCTCATCTCTCAGTGCATAGACCTTTCCCGCTTTCTTGGTTCCTACGAAGACCGTCCCGTTTGGCGTTTGGCACAAGGAACGTGCGTTTTCGATGTCTTCAGCAAATACCTCAATTTCAAAGCCTTCGGGCAGGGAAATCTTGTTTTTACCAAAGGTTTTAGGTGTATTAGACTGATGACAGCCCAACATTGCGAAAGCGAAGAAAAGAGAAAACCACTTCATAAAGATGCTGTATAATTGATAAGGAATCATTTTGTGACAGATGCAAAATCCTACCGAATTACGTTCGGCCAAGTTGCTTTTTTAAGGCTTCGAGTTCTTGCAATAATGAAAGGTTTTTTTGGTATTCTTGGTCTGCGCGTTGTTTTTCTGTTTCTGCACGTTGCTTTTCTGCCTCTGCACGTTGCTTTTCTGCCTCTGCACGTTGTTTTTCTATTTCTGCACGTTGTTTTTGTTCTGCCAAGTATGCTTCTTGCTCGTCTAAACGCTTTTGTTGTTCGTTGATGATGGCTTGTTTTTTCTGCATTTCGCGATCAAAAATCCGCTCGATTTCATCCTCCACCTCCATTTTGTCGCGGATTTCATCGCTGGCAATGGCCCTTCCGAGGCGGTGTAGCATTTTTTGGAGCAAAGCGTCTTCCACTTCACCACGATAGTCGTACTGGTGCTTGTCGGATGGGGTCTGAT
>Ga0209573_1001334_pt1 | contig 39379 bp, 40 predicted proteins | sample TNRBio252014_DNA_FD_185870 | JGI IMG/M metagenome (GOLD analysis project Ga0209573, IMG submission 185870) | Wastewater treatment Type I Accumulibacter community from EBPR Bioreactor in Madison, WI, USA - TNR Reactor_6/25/2014_ DNA (SPAdes)... | ecosystem: Engineered > Bioreactor > EBPR >...
TCTCTCGGCCGACACGTGCGTGAGGAAGACCTCCTCGGCGTACGACCGCTTCGGCCTCAGGGCCCTCCTCTTCGCCAAGTTCGTCCCCGGGCTCTCTGCCGTCTCCGTTCCCGTGGCCGGAGCGCTCAAGGCTCCTTTTCTCCGCTTCCTCGGCTACGACGCGGCGGGAACCCTCATCTGGGCCGGGACCGGGATCGGCCTCGGGGTCGTCTTCCACGCGCAGGTCGACGCCGTCCTCGACCTGCTCCGGCGCTTCGGAAGCGGGGCGGTCGGCCTCCTGGCCGCCGGACTCGCGTTCTACCTCGCCATCCGCTTCTGGCGCCGGCAGCGGACGCTCGCGACGCTCCGGATGGCGCGCCTCACGCCGCAGACGCTCGCCACGCGCCTCCTCGCGGGAGACGAGACCCTCGTCGTCGTCGACGTGCGGCACCGGCTCTCCCGCAGGGACGACCCGCGCCGGATCCCCGGCGCGCTCGTCGCCGACCTCGGCGAGCTCGATGCGAAGCTGGGCGACATCCCCGTCGGGAAGGACGTCGCTCTCTACTGCACGTGACTGAGTGAAGCGTCAGCGGCCCGTGTGGCACGCCTCCTCCTCGACCGCGGGTACCGGAACGTGCGTCCCCTCGAGGGCGGCTTCGACGCGTGGATCGAGGCCGGTCTTCCGACGGAACCGCTCGACGAGGCCGAGTAGCTCCGGTTCGGCCTGGAACGCCCGAACGCTCCCCGTCTCTCCCGCGCCTTAATACACGTATCCGTGCCAGGCACGAATACGTGCAAGCACGAATACGTGCGGCCGGACGGCCGGAACGAATCGGCCCTCGGCGCCCCGTTCTCCCGGGGAGCCGAGGGCCTTCCTTCCCCGATTGAGGACCGGAGACCGGAGATTGGACAGGAGGGGCGCAGGCCCTCAGGCGGCGCCGCGGCGAACGGCGACCCAGCCGGCGAGCCCGAGGAGCGTCGTCATGAGGCCGAGCCCGGCGAGGTCGAGGGCCGGAACGCTCGTGACGGTGCACCCCAACCGTTCCTCGTAGAAGTAATCTTCATTATCCCAATCTTCCCAGTCGTTCGTGGGCGAGCCCCAGGCGTAGAGCTCGAACACGGTCCCGGGGGACGCCACGGGGAAGGTGACGGTCCCGGCGAAGGCGCCGCCGACCACGGGTACGACCGTCGAGTACTCCAGTTGCGTTTGTTCGTTGTAGACGTAGATCACGGCGTACGGCGACGTGGAGCTTCCCTGCACCGTGAAGGACGTGCAGGTGAAGTCGTACGACGCCACGGTCGCGCTCGCCAGTGCGGGCTGTGGGACGAGCAGCACAGCCACGACCAGACACAACGAGACGAGGGCAAGTCGTCGAGCGATCATAGAATCTCCTCTCAAGCCGGGTCTTTAGGGCAATCCTACGCCTGACCGGGCGAATGGCCAAGAGCCCGTCCGTCGGAGTTCCCGGACGGATCTCGGCGCCGAGGGTGAAGTCGGATATCACATGCCTGTACACGCATCCGTGCCAACACGCATCCGTGCCAGGCACGGATACGTGTATTTGGCCTGCGGGGCCGGAGAGAGGGCGGGTTTCTCGCCGGATGGCGTTCGCGACCCCCGGGGCGGGACAATCCCGCCCATGACCGACGCGAACCCCGAAACGGCCATCCGGGAGCTCGTCGATCGCGAGACCGAGGCCTGGAACCGCCTAGACGCGGAGACTCTCGTTTCCCTCTTTCACCCCGACATGGTCTGGCCATGGCCACCGGATGCGTCGGCGCACGACCCGGCGCTCTGGGTGTTCCCGCTCGGCCGGTTCCACAGCGAGCGGTGGAAGAAAGGGTGGGAGGAGCTCTTCCGCGACTACGCGCTCGTCCACAACCGCCGGACGACCATCCGGATCGTCGTCTCGGAGGAGGGGGACGGCGGGTTCGCCGTGGTCGACGTCGACACGCTCTGGCGGCACCGTGTAACCGGGGAACTGTTCCCCTGGAAGGGGCGCGCCTGCAAGGGATACACGAAGGTCGGCGAGCGATGGTTCCTCATCATTCACACGGGCCTTCTCGAGTACGGCCCTGGAGGTTCGGGCGTATGCCCGGCCGCCAGACCCTCGACCCAGCGGCCTTGAGCGCGTTCTCGTTCACCTGATGCCGCAGGGAGGCCAGCTCCTCGTCGCCCTGAACGCGGACTTCCGGCCGAAGGGGCGCCGAAGTGCGAAAGACCCCGCCCGCCTCGCCTTCCGTCAGCGCGATGACACCGCGCGGTGCCGCGGGCAGGTGACGAGGTGGTCGTTCACGACGCCCACGGCCTGCAGGTACGCATAGACGATCGTCGGCCCGACGAAACGGAAACCGCGCTTCAGGAGGTCCTTCGAGATCCGCTCGGCCATGGGCGTCTTCGCCGGGACCTCCCGCATCTCCCGAAAAGAGCCCTGAACCGGCTTGCCGTCCACGTGCCGCCACAACCAGGTGGAGAAGCTCCCCTCCTCCTCCTGCAGGGCGAGAAACGCCTTCGCGTTGCCGATCGCCGATCCGACCTTGAGACGGTTGCGGACGATGCCCGGGTTCCCGAGGAGGAGCTCGACGTCCCCGGGGCCGAACCGTGCGACCTTCGCCGGGTCGAAGCCGGAAAACGCCTTCCGGTAGCCTTCCCGCTTCCTCAGGATCGTGATCCAGGAGAGGCCCGCCTGCGCGCCTTCGAGGACGAGCATCTCGAAGAGGTGACGGTCGTCGCGCGAGGGGACTCCCCATTCCTCGTCGTGATAGGCGACGTAGAGCGGATCGGTACCCGCCCAGGGGCATCGGAGGCTCTCGGACATGCGCGAGATGATGACATCCGGAGCACCGTGGGACGAGGTCCGTTCGGCCCACTACGGTCTGATGAGCGTCGCATCCGCTCCGGAGTTCAACGCCGGGCCTTTCCCGCGTCCTCTCTTCGGCCGGCTCTTCCGGGTCATCCTCGCGGCCCTCCTGGCGGGCTCCGCCATCCTCCTCGCCGGCTGACCGGGCAACCCGGAGCCACGGGGCTCAGCCGAGCGCCTCCAGGAGCAGCGCGGCGAGGGTTTCGTACTGCGCCCGGGTGTTATAGAGCTGGGCCGAGACGCGGAGGAGCGTCTCGCCGGGGCAGGGCCGGGGATACAGCCACGTCTCGACGCCCCGCTCGCGAAACCAGTTCATGAGCCCCTCGTGCGACAGGCGCCCGGCAGGGGAGCCGGCCGCCGGGACCGGCAGCGGGACGGACGCGATCGACCCGATCATCGAACCGGGTACGGGCGCAGCGACGCCCAGGGCCGCACTGAGGATCTCGCGCGCCTCGAGCGCGAGAGCGTGGTTTCTCGACATCACCTCGGGCCAGCCGCCCGGCAGGAGGGTGCCGAGGAAGGCGATCGCCGCCGGAATCGAGAGCCAGGGCGTCGGGTCGCAGGTGCCGGTCCAGTCGAACTCGGCCCGGAAGCGGGCACCGGCGTCGGCCGCCGAGTACCCGTGGCTGATCGCCGTCGGATGGATCGTGGCCTGAAGGTCGCGCCGTACGTGGAGGAACGCGGCTCCTTTCGGCGCGCAGAGCCACTTGTGGGCGTTGCCGGTGTAGAAGGCCGCCCCGAGACGGTCGAGAGCGACGGGAACCATTCCAGGGGCGTGCGCCCCGTCGACGAGTGTCTCGACGCCCCGCTCCCTCAGTCCGGCGACGAGGCGTTCGACCGGAAAGACGACCGCGGTCGGGCTCGTGACGTGATCCAGCAGGGCCAGGCGCGTCCGGGGCGTCACCCCGTCGAGCACCGCAGCGACGACGTCGTCCTCCCCCGCGACGGGGAATGGAACGGTGGCCACGACGACGAAGGCCCCGGTCCGCGCCGCGACGTACTCCATCGCCCTGCGGCACGCGGGGTAGACGTGGGACGTCGTGAGCAGCTCGTCGCCCGCTCGAAACTCGAGCGAGCGGAGGACCGCGTTGACGCCCGCCGTCGCGTTCGGGACGAACGCGAGGTCGTCCGGGTCCGCGTGAAGAAAGGCTCCGAGCGCGCCGCGCGCCTCGGCGAGCCGGGCCGGGAGGCTTCGCCAGTGGAAATCGACCGGCTCCCGCTCCATCTCCGCCCGCAGTTCGGCCTGCCGCTCGAGGACGGCCACGGGGCAGGCGCCGAACGAGCCGTGGTTGAGGTACGCGACGGCAGGGTCGAGAGGCCAGAGCGCCGCGAAGGGGCTTCGGGGGAAAGACCCCTCCGCTGGTTCGCCCCGGAGGCCGGTCCCTTCGCCGGGCGTCACGCCAGCCCGTACCGCTCGAGGCGGGTGTAGAGCTGCGCGCGGGTGAGCCCGAGGAGCTTCGCCGCGCGGCTCCGGTTGTTCTTCGCCCGCTCGAGCGCCTGGGCCACGAGCGTCTTCTCCAGCGCGTCGAGGTCGAGCCCGCCGGGCGGCAGCTCCACGGCTGCCGCCGAGGCGACGCGCGACGCATCGTTGCGGGCGACGGCGATGGGGAGGTGCTCCGCCTGCACGAGACCGCCCTCGGAGAGGATCACGGCCCGTTCGAGGGCGTTACGCAGCTCCCGGACGTTTCCGGGCCAGGAGTAGCCGAGAAGAAGCTGCCGGGCGTCGCGCGAGACGCCCGGAGCCGGCCTGCCGACGTTCTTCGAGAGGTCCTCGAGGAAGCGCTCCGTCAGCAGGAGGATGTCTTCGGGCCTCTCCCTGAGCGGAGGGAGGTGGATCTCGAAGACCGAGAGGCGGTAGAAGAGGTCCTCCCGGAAGTCGCCGCGTGCGATGGCGGCGTGGAGGTCGCGGTTCGTGGCGGCGACGAGCCTCACGTCGGCCTTCAGCACCTTCGCCCCGCCGAGACGCTGGAACTCCCTCGCCTCGAGGACCCGGAGGAGCTTGGCCTGGACGAGCGGGCTCGTCTCGCCGGCCTCGTCGAGGAAGAGCGTTCCACCCGCGGCCTGCTCGAGCCGGCCCGGGCGCGAAGCGTAGGCCCCTGTGAAAGCGCCCTTCTCGTAGCCGAACAGCTCCGATTCGAGGAGCTGTTCCGGCAGGGCCGCGCAGTTCAGTGCGACGAACGGGCCGGCGCTCCTCGCCGAGGCCCGGTGAACGGCGCGGGCGACCACTTCCTTCCCGGTTCCCGACTCGCCCGTCAGGAGGACGGTCGTCTCCGTCGGCGCGACCTTCGAGGCGTGGACCAGGATGGCCCGCCAGGCGGGCGACGCGCCGACGATCCGGCCGAATCCGTCGCGGGACTCCAGCTCGTCGGAGAGCGCCCGGACCCGGGCCTCGAGCCGGGACGCTTCCCGGCGGGCTTCCTCCGCCCTCTTCGCGGCCTCGGCGAGTCTCTGGTGGGAGAAGGCGAGGGCGACCTGGTCGGCGACCCGCGTGGCCAGCTCGACGTCATCGTCACCGTACCGTCCCGTCGCCGTCGCGTGGAAGGAGAGGGCTCCGACGACTTTCCCCTCGAGCCGCACGGGGACCCTGAGGCTCGAGCGGAGTCCGGCGCCGAGCAGGATGGCCCGCCGCGACGAATCGGGAGGGAGATCGGTCTCCGCGTCCCTCACGATCTGGAACCCGAGCTCCATCTGCGCCCGCTCGGACTCGGGGATCGGATAGGTCTCGGGGGCCCAGGAGCGGTCGCCCGCGACGGCCCAGAGCCGGTTCTCGGTCCTGTCGTCGGAGAGGAGGCCGAGGGTCATCTTGTCGTGGGGCAGGACGCGCAGGGCGATCGCCGAGACCTGGTCGAAGACCTCGCGGACGTCGAGGGCGCGCGCGAGCGCCGGGCCCAGAGCCTCGAGCTCGCGATGCCGGCGCAGCCGTTCCCTCTCCTCGTCGGCGAGCCTCTCGTGCTCGAGCGCGGCGGAGAGGATGTCGGCGATCGCGCCCGCGGATTCCTCGTCGAAGCTCGAGAACCGTGACGCCGTCTTCGACGACAGCCAGAGACTGCCGATCGGGAGGGACCCGCGGACGATCGGCGCCACGAGAATCGAGCGCGTGCCGGCGTCGAGTGCGTCCCGGTCGGCGCGCAGGGTCGGGTCGAGGACGGCGCGGGCGTCGTCGATCCTCCGAGCTCCTGCGGCCGAGGGCCAGAGGTGGTCCGAGATCTCGTTCCTCTCGTAGCGCCACGTCCGGCCCTCCGGGACCCCGGGGGTCGCCGTCCCCCACGACAGGAGCGCGGGACCGTCGACGACCCTCACGACGCCCGCCGCGTCGAACGGCAGGACGCGGCGCGCCGCGCCCGCGACGCGCGCGAAAACGTCGGGCAGCGAGAGAGTCTCCGCGACGATCCGCGCGATCTCGGTCAGGACACCGACGAGCGGGTCGGCCGCGCGCGCGGCGAAAGGACTGTTCGACACGGAAGGGGGATTCTACCGGGCGTCTCCCTTAGACTCCCGGAGCCATGAATCCCGTTCGCGAGCTCGCAGAGCGCGTCCTCGCGGGGACCCCGCCGGCCATCGCCCGGGCCATCACCTGGGCCGAGACCTCGGACCCGCGATTTCCCGAACTCCTCTCCCACCTCTGGCCCCGTACGGGGCGCGCTCGCGTCATCGGCCTGACGGGCTCTCCCGGCGCCGGCAAGTCGACCCTGACCGCCGTCCTCGCCAAGGCCGCCCGCGCCGAAGGCCGCAAGGTCGGCATCGTCGCCGTCGATCCCTCCTCGCCCTTCACCGGGGGCGCGATCCTGGGCGACCGGATCCGGATGCAGGACCTCTACACCGACCCTGGAGTGATGATCCGGTCGATGGCCACCCGCGGCCACCTCGGCGGCCTCTCGCGCGCCACCGCCGATGCCGTCGACGTTCTCGATGCGGCCGGCTTCGACGACGTCCTCGTCGAGACGGTCGGCGTCGGGCAGGACGAGGTGGAGGTCTTCCGGCTCGCCGAGACCTGCGTCGTCCTCCTGACGCCGGGCATGGGGGACGACATCCAGGCAATCAAGGCGGGACTGATGGAGGTCGCCGACGTCTTCGTCGTCAACAAGGCCGACCGCGACGGCGCGGACCGGACGGTCGGGGAGGTCCTCCAGATGCTCGAGCTGGGCGAGCACGGGGCGTGGATCCCGCCGGTGGTCAAGACGGTCGCGCGGACGGGCGACGGCGTCGCCGGGCTGCGCACCGAGCTGGACAGGCACAGGGAGTTTCTCTCCGGGTCCGAGGGGGCCTCCCGCCGCCGGGGCCGGACCGTCCGGCGGATCGAGACGATCGTCCAGGAGCGCCTTCTCGCCGAGCTGCACGGCCTCTCCGGGAGCGAGGCCTCCATGTCCTCGTGGGCGGGCCGGATCGAGGCGCGGAGCGAGGACCCGTTCCGGGCCGCACAGGCGCTTCTCGAGTCGCTGCGGAAGAACGGCGCGCCGATCGCGCCGACCGGAGGAGAAATGAAGATCTCGCACCTCGGCCTCGCCGTGTCGTCCGTCGACGGCGGCGGCGCGTTCTGGGACCTCCTCGGGCTGCTCGAGGAGCACCGGGAGGAGGTCGCCTCGCAGAAGGTCATCACGTCGTTCCGGCCGGTCGGCGAGTCGGCCCTCGAGCTCCTCGAGCCGACGTCGCCGGAAAGCCCCATCGCGAAGTTCCTCGAGAAGAAGGGTCCCGGCATCCACCACCTCTGCCTCGAGGTCCCCGACGTCGCGGCGGCGCTCGCGAAGCTGAAAGCCGCCGGGGTGCGGCTCGTCAACGAGACCCCGTTCGAAGGGGCGCACGGCTGCCTCGTGGCGTTCGTCCACCCGGCGTCGACCGGGGGCGTCCTCCTCGAGCTGTCGCAGCCCGGGCACTGACCGGGGGGAGCGAGCCGCCCCCTCACTTCGCCGCAGGGACCTCGGGAATCTCCGTTCCGCGGACGTAGCGGTCGAAAAACGGAGTCCAGTCCTTTCGCGTCACGGCCTCGAGGACCTCCTCGACGCGCCGGGTCGTGCCGATCTGTCCTCCGAGCGTCGCCTGGACCGTGGCGAAGAAGGTGAGGAACGCCTCGTCGCCGATCTCCCGGTGGATCGCCGCCAGGACGAGCGGGCCCCTGGAGTAGAGGAGCTGCGACCTGAGTCGCTCGGCCTGGATCTGGTCGTTCTTCGCTCGCAGGCGGTGGGCGAGGAGGATCGGGACCGAGTCCTTGGTCTCCGCCGCGCGGGTCCGCCAGAGGTTGAGGTAGAGGTCGTAGGCCTGCATCCCGGCCGCCTTGCGGATGAAGAACGCCGAGCAGTACTCGGCGAACGACTCCGAGAGCCACTGTTCGGAGAGGGATGGCATCCTCACTCCGTGGCCCCACCACTGGTGGGCGAGCTCGTGGGCGAAGCGCTCGTTCACGCCGGCGGCGGCGCGCCGGTAGGCCCCTTTCCCCATCGGGTTGAAGGCCTCTCCGGTGATGAGGAGGAGGCCTGCCGGCGCCTGCCCCATTCCCCACGACGCCAGCTCGACGATCGTCAGCTCCCTCACCGGCATCTTTCCGAGGAAGACCTCGTAGAAGCCGGTCGTGGCGAAGCCGAGGTCGAGGAGGCTCCGGAAGGCAGTGGGGTTTCGTCCGCCGTGCGAGGCGACGCGGAGCGTCACGCCGTCCTTCGTCTCCTCCTCCCAGTCGTACGCGCCTGCGAGGATCGTCAGGAACTGGACCGGCTTGTCGAGCCGCGTCTCGAGGACGTGGAAGTCTCCCTCCACGGCGCGGCGGACGGTCACCCCCGGGGCGATCGGCTTGAACGGCTTCTTCACCCTCACCGTCATCCGGGCCGTGAACCCCTGTGCGGCGAGGCCGGGGAGCGGAAACCACGGCGCCGTTCCCAGGACCCAGTAGTTGTTGTCGAGGGGGCGGACGAGGAGCCCCCCCTCGATCTCGAACCGCACCCGGACGCTCCTGCCCTCCGGAACGGGCTCGGCGAGGGCGACGGCGATCTGGTCGCCCCGATGGTCGAAGGGGAGTGGCCGGCCGGCCTCGTCGAAGACCCCCGTCACCCGGACCGGACGCTCCTGGATCCGCTGGCGCCGCCGCCGGGCGTTCCAGGACATCTCCGTTTCGATGAAGCTCGTTCCGGTACGGACCTCGGCGGCGTCGAGGAGGTCGAGCAGCAGGGTGCCGACGGCGCCCCGCCGGGCCTCGAACGACTCCGTCACCGAGATGGCCGCGTCGGTCCGGTCGGAGGCGGTGAGGGTGAGGTCGACGTGCGTCAGGAGGACGCGCGGGGCTGGCGGATCGAAGAGGTCGCCCGCGATGGGCTGCTCGGCGAGGACGATGGGCCAGGAGCCGTCGTCCCCGAGGCGGACGCGGCTCGGGATGCGGCCACTCGTCGAGAGGCGCTCGAGCCCGGTCTCGAAGGCGTCGTGGACGAAGACGAGGTCTTCCTTGCCGCCGCTCGCCTCGGCTCTCACGAGCGGGCGGGAAGGCGCATCGCGCCGCTGCGCGGCGAGGAGATGGGCGAACGGGGGCTCCTCGATCTTCTCGAAGCGCACCCGGTGCCTGTCGAACGCGGCAGCGAGAGAGGGTCCCGTCGCCTCGCCCGGGATCGGGGGCAGCTCGGTCCCCGGGGCGAGCCAGAGAAGCGTCTGGAAGGAGTCCTTCACGACGAGGCCCGCGTCACCGGCCGACGGCGAGAGCCCGGTGTTCTTCCTCACCGCATACCGGACGGCCGGGTGTTCGCGCGGGTCGCGGGCGACGTACTCGATCGTCCCCTTCCCGGAGACGAAGAGCCCGGCCGGGGTTCCGTCCGCGCCGGTGACGAGGGCGGCCGAGCCCTCTGTCAGGAGGGCGGTGCCGGCGCCGATCGAGAGCCTCAGGTCTCGGACGGTGCGGCTCGCGGAACCCACCGAGAGCTCGCCGGCGGCCAGGAACGGGTTCGGAGGGGGCGTGGGCCCTTCGGCGCGTGCGAGGTGCGACGTGGGGAGAAGTGCCGCGAGGGCGAGGCCCGCGAGTGCCCGGGAGAGGTCCATGCCGGGATTGTCCCCTGCCCGGGTGAAACGCCTACTTCGAGAGGGTGACCGAGACCGTCTCGCCCGCTTCGACGCGCGCCGTGAGCGTCACGGCGTCCTCGGCGGACGAGCCTCGTTTCATCAGGAACCCGCGGAGGGCCTCGGCGTTGTCGAAGAAATTCGTCCGCTTCTCGGCCTTGTTGAAGGCCGCGAACGCGTAGGGCGCCCCCTCCGGTCCCTTCCTCAGCTGCCAGACGAGCTCGGCCACGAAACCTCCTACTGGAGCGGCCCCTCGGGCCGTCCCGTCTCGAGGAGAAGGACGTCGCGGACGTCTTTCCCCACCATTTCGAAGAACCTCTCGTGATACGCGGCGACCGTCCCGATCCGGGCGTCCTCGAACATCTTCTCGACCCGGTGGAGCGGGAGGAAGAGCGTCGCGGGCCCCAGCTCCGCCTCCGAGCCCGCCCGGCACTGACGTGCCCAGTCGTCGAAGAGGGTGACGTCGATTCCGCGGACCGTCACGCCGGCCGGTCCGAGCGCCCGGAGGAGGCCCCAGTACTTCTCCTTCGGCGAGTGCAGGTGGACCAGGACGAGGGTTCCGGCCTCCACGGCGCTCCTCAGGAGAGAGCCGCGCAGGGCGGCTCCCCCGGCTCGTGTCGCGTGAAGCTCACGGTGGGCTTCAGAGCTGCACGTTCGCGACGAAGAACCTCGCCGGTGGGACGGTGCCGTTCAGGAGGCTGTCGGCGGCCTCGGGAGTGATGAGGAAGCGCCCGGCGTTCTCGCCCGCGCTCGTCGCCATGAAGAGCTCCACCTGCTCGACGAGCCTGCCGGCCGTCCGCGCCTCCTTCAGGCCGCGGGCCGTTCCGACGAGCGCGCCGAAGACGACCGTCTCGTTGTCGGTGACGGCCTGGACGCGGATCGTCCCGGCCCCGGCCTGAGTGATGCGCGCGCCGCGGACCGAGGCCGACTGGTAGGCCCGCAGGAAGGCGTCCTGGGTAACGGGGTCGAGGACGTTCCCCGGAACGGGATTCATCGCGCGCTCGGAGCCCCTCTGAGCCGATCGCTCGGGGCTCTGCGGGGTCGAGAGATCGCCCTGGTTCGCGGGCGCGGCAGGGGTCGGGACCGGGATGTCCGACTTCTTGTTCTGTTTTATGAACTCCGACAGGGACGGGGCCTTGGCGCCCTCCTCCTTTTCCTTCTTCATCGGAGCGGGATCGCCGAGGATGTAGGCGTCCCGGTAGTTCTCCTGGTTCGCCTGTTCCGTCTTCGCAGGATCGACCTCGGTGATCGCGATCATCTTCCGGGCGCCGAGCTTGTCGTTGAAGACCAGATTCCGGCCCTGCTCGACCGGCTTCTGGGCCGCCTCGATGCGCGTGCCGTCCTTCAGGATGATCAGGTACGCCGGGGCGGGGAGTGCCGCCAGGAGCGCCCCCGCGAGGGCCAGGCCCGAGAGTGAAAGGGTGCGCCGGATCGCCATGGGAGCCTCCTTGCCGCGCCGGGGAGTCCCGGTACGCCACGATGAAGTATAAACAGCGGCTGCGGAGGACGAGACACCGTGCTGATCGTCATGGACAGGAGCGCCACCCCGGCCGACGTCGACCGGGTGGTCGAAACCGCCGGCAGGATGGGGCTGAAGGCCCACCCGATACCGGGTGAGCAGCGGACCGCCGTCGGGATCACCGGGAACCGGGGGACGGTCGAGCCGACCGCGTTCGAGGACCTTCCCGGCGTCCTCGAGGTCATCAAGGTCTCGCACCCCTACAAGCTCGTCTCCCGCGAGTTCCACCCCGACGACACGATCGTCTCGATCGGGGGCGTGCCGGTCGGGGGGACCCGGCTCGTGATCATCGCCGGCCCGTGTGCCGTCGAGTCGCTCGAGCAGACGGTGACGATCGCCCGGGAGGTCAAGGCGCGCGGCGCCCACCTCCTGCGCGGCGGGGCCTACAAGCCGCGGACGTCCCCCTACGCCTTCCAGGGGCTCGGTGAGGAAGGGTTGAAGATTCTCGCAGCGGCCCGCGAGGAGACGGGGCTCCCCGTCGTCACCGAGGCGCTCGACACCTCCTCGATCGACATCGTGGCGAAGTACGCCGACTGCCTGCAGATCGGCGCCCGGAACATGCAGAACTTCGAGCTGCTGAAGGCGGCGGGGCGGATCGGCAAGCCGGTCCTCCTCAAGCGCGGCATGTCGGCGACGCTCGAGGAGTTCCTCCTGGCCGCCGAGTACGTCCTCAACGAGGGGAACCCGAACGTCGTCCTCTGCGAGCGGGGCGTGAGGACCTTCAGCGACTTCACGCGGAACACGCTCGACCTCGCGATCGTCCCGGCCGTCGAGCGGCTCTCGCACCTGCCGATCCTCGTCGACCCGTCGCACGGCACGGGGCGGCGGCACAAGGTCGCCCCGATGTCCTTCGCGTCGATCGCGGCCGGCGCCGACGGCGTCGCCGTGGAGGTCCACCACCAGCCGGAGCGGGCGCTCTCCGACGGCCCCCAGGCGCTGACGCCGCCGATGTTTTCCGACCTGATGGCGCGCCTCGCGCCGATCGCGGCCGCGGTGGGCCGGACGCTGTGACCGACGTCCCCGCGGTCCTCGTCCTGGAGGACGGCCGCGCCTTCGAGGGCGAGGCGTTCGGCGCCCCGGGGACGGCATTCGGGGAGGTCGTCTTCAACACGGCGATGTCCGGGTACGAGGAGACGCTGACCGACCCCTCGTACCGCGGCCAGATCGTCGTCATGACGGCCTCCCACGTCGGGAACACCGGCATGACCGGCGAGGACGCCGAGTCGGACCGGATCCAGGTCGCGGGCTTCGCCGCCCGCCACTTCCCGGAGCGCTTCTCGAACCAGCGCGGGAAGCAAACGCTCGGCGAGACGCTTCGCGAGGCGGGAACGGTCGCCATCCACGGTCTCGACACGCGGGCCCTCGTGAGGCACCTCCGATCGCTCGGGGCCATGCGGGGAGGCGTCTCGACGGAGCACGTCGACGACGCAGGCCGGGCGCGGCTTCTCGCCCGGGTCCTCGAGCAGCCCCCGATGACCGGGGCTGCCCTCGCGCTCGAGGTCGGGACGCGGGCGCCGTACCAGTGGGCTTCTCACGCGCCGGGCCGGCCACGTGTGGCGGCAATCGACTACGGAATCAAGCGGAACATTCTCAGGAACCTCGAGCGTCGCGGGCTCGACGTCACCGTCTTTCCCGCGACCACCCCCGCCGCGGAGCTCACCGGCTTCGACGGTTTCTTCCTCTCCAACGGGCCGGGTGACCCGGCGGCGCTCCCCGCGTGCGTCTCGACGATCCGGACGCTCGTCGAGACGGGGAGGCCGCTCTTCGGCATCTGCCTCGGGCACCAGCTCCTCGGCCTCGCCCTCGGGGCGCGGACCTTCAAGCTGAAGTTCGGCCACCGTGGCGTGAACCACCCGGTGAAGGACCTTGCGACCGGAGCGGTCTCCATCACGTCGCAGAACCACGGCTTCGCGGTCGACCCCCTCTCGCTCCCGGCCGGCCTCCAGCTGACGCACGTCAACCTCAACGACGGGACGTGCGAGGGCTTCCGGGTCGAGGGGCGCCCGGTTTTCGCGGTGCAGTACCACCCCGAATCGGCTCCCGGTCCGCACGACTCCGACCCTCTGTTCGACGAGTTCACGCGCGCTCTCGGAGCAGTCCGGGCGGCGTGAACGTTCCTCTCTTTCTCGCCCGCAGGTTCCTCTCGGGGCGGCGGGGCGGCCTCCTCGGAACGGTGTCCTCCCTGGCGCTGGCCGGCGTCGCGCTCGGCACGGCCGCCCTCGTCGTCGCGATGGGGCTCATGTCGGGCTACAGGGGCGAGCTCATCGAGAAGCTCGCCGGGACGAACGCCGAGGTCCTCGTCCTGCCGGGAGCCGACGCCGAGGACGCGACGACCCGCGCGGTGCTGGAGAAGGTCCCCGGGGTCACTTCGGTCGCCCGGACGGCCTTCGCTCCGGGACTCCTCCTGGGCCCGAAAGTGCCCGGGGGCGTCGATGCGGTCGTAAAGGGACTCGACGTCCCGGCGGGGCTCGCCACCACGCGCCTCCTCGGGCGGGATCCCTCGCTCGCAACGAAGATGGCCCCTCCCGCCCCCGGGCAGGCCGTGCCCGTCCTTCTCGGCTCGGGGCTCGCCGCGCGGCTCGGGGCGCTGAAAGGGGAGAGGCTCGTCCTGGAGACGGCCTCGCTCTCGCTGGCCCGCGGCCTCGCGCCTCCCCGCCGGACGCCGCTCGTCGTGGCGGGGATCGTGACGACGGGCTTCTCGGAAGTGGACGAGGGGTGGGCGGTCGTCCCGATCGCCGCCTTCGACCGCTTCGCGCCGCCCGACGCGCGAAACGGCGTCTGGGAGCTGAAGCTCACCGACCCGGGCCGGCCCGACGCGGCCGTCGCGGCGGCGCGCGAGGCGATGGGTGCCGGGGCCACCGTCCTCGACTGGAAGACGCTCAACGGCGACCTCTTCCGGGCGCTCCTCGTCCAGCAGACGCTTCTCTTCGTCGTCCTCGCCCTCATCGTCGCCGTGGCGGCGGGGACGGTCGTCTCCTCGGTCGTCGTCCTCGTCGCGCAGAAAACGCGCGAGATCGGGGTCCTCGCGGCCATCGGAGCCGGCCCGCGGACGGTGTCGCGGACGTTCCGCCTCGCGGGGCTCGCCGTGGGGGGCGCAGGGGTCCTCCTCGGGACCCTCACGGGGGTCGCGGCCTGCGCACTCCTGACGGCGACGAAGGCCGTCCGCTTCCCGGCCGAGATCGCCCGCGTCTACTACATCTCCTGGATGCCGTTCCGGCCCGAGCCGCGCGACGTCCTCGCCATCGCCGTCACCGGCCTCCTCCTCGTCCTGGCCGCCGCGGCCTTCCCGGCCCGCCGCGCCTCCCGCCTCGCTCCTGCCGACGCGCTCCGCTACGAGTAGGGGACCGGCCACGGACGGGGACGGCTCGTCGTGGCACGGCTGTTGCTCGTTAAGGTTCTGTTCAGTCGTGCTGCCGTAGCATCTGAACCGGTCGAAAACCGAGAAGGAGAAGACGAAATGAGGAAGACCACGGGTACCGTCATCGTCGCCGTCGCGGCCCTGGCCCTCGGCAGCTCCGCCCTCGCGACGATGGAGATCCAGAAGGAATACAAGGCGAAGGACCCGAAGGCCAGCTGCGCCTCCTGCCACGTCGACAAGATGCCGAAGAAGGAGAAACACGAAATGAACGACTTCGGCAAGAAGGTCCTCGAAGCCAAGGGCAAGGACGGGAAGATCGACTGGGCGAAGGTCCCGGCCGCAAAGTAGCGCGCGGACGGAGACCTGCGTCGCTGAGCCCGGAGCTCGGCGCCACCGCAGTCCGCGGACTTCGGGAGTTTGGTGCCAACGGAGTTCGGTGCCAGGCGTGAAATCGTGTATTGTGTTCAACAATACACGATTTCACGCTTGGCACCATGGGGGTTGGCGCCTGCGCCTGGCACCGGAGTGAGACGTGGCGCTTCGGGATCGTCCGTCAGTCGTAGATGATGAAACCCGGGTCCCAGTCTGGCCCGTAGACGCCAGCCCACCAGCGCGACTGGTTCATCTCGTAGTAGACGCCGAGCGAGGTGTAGGGGAGGCGGATGTAGGAGAAGACGCCGAGGAGGGCGGAGCCCCACCAGCGGTCGTCGGGCACCCCGGAGGCCCGCAGGATCTCGGCGAGGTCGAGGCCGACCTCGAGGCCGATATTCCGCTCCCGGGCCCATTCGGGGGAGTAGCGGTAGCCGCGCGCGCCGTAGGCGAGCGATACGAGGAAGAAGCGGGCGGGGCCCGGCTTCGCCTGGACGCGGGGCAGAAGGCCGGCCAGCTTCAGGTCGAGCGTGTAGATCTCCTTCGCGTAATCGGTCCCGTATCCGCCGTAGCGGCAGCACGGGGGCGGAATCGTCGAAGGGACGAAGCCGATCCGCATCCCGACCGTGTCGCGCAATCCGAGGCGGCTCACCTGGCTGCTCGCGACGGCGCCGACGACGTTCATCGCGGCGTCCTCCCAGGATGCGCCGTACTGCGAGAAGCCGTCGCCGGCCTCGACGAGGGCCCCCGCCAGCGATGCAACGGAGACGGACAGCAGGCGGGCCTGGGGGCCCGTCCGTCCGACCCCGCGGTAGGCGCTCTCGAGGAGGTGCTGCGACGCCCAGCCGCCGAAAATGTGCGAGGCCTTGTCGGCCCCGCCCGCGTACGTCGTCGGCCCGAACCAGTGCTCGCGGGTGAAGACGAAGCGGCTCGAGGGCTCGTCGCGCCACCAGGCGAAGTAGCCGAGGAGCGGCGTCACGACCAGGACACCCGTCGTGATCCAGGCGCTCTTCGAGTCGAAGAGAGGCCGGGGAGGGGGGGGCTCGAAGAGCGGTGGGGGCGCGGGCTCCCCGGAGAAGAGCTCGCCGGGCTCGCCGAGCGTGAAGCCTTCGGCGACGACGCAGTGCGGTGGAAGGACAACGACGGCGGCCAGGAGGGCCGCCGCGCGGACGAGCTTCGCCACCGGCGGATTCTAGGGCTCGTGGTCCAGCCTCGTCGCGGTGGAGTAAGCTGTGTAGTTCGACTGAGTCCGATCAGGAGGAAGAAGACATGAAGAAGACCACGACCGCGATCGCCGCCACCCTCGCCGCCCTCGCCCTCGGCAGCTCCGCCCTCGCCACGATGGAGCTCCAGAAGGAGTACAAGGCCAAGGACACCAAGGCCAACTGCGCCTCCTGCCACACCGAGAAGATGCCGAAGAAGGACAAGGCCGACCTGAACGACCTCGGCAAGAAGGTCAAGGACGCCAAGGGCGCCGACGGCAAGATCGACTGGACGAAGGTCCCGGCCCCGGCCGCCAAGTAGGCACCGCGCGACGCTCCGTCGTCGAAGCGCCCCCGGGCACCCTGCCCGGGGGCGTTGCTTTCTCGGCCGCCGGGGCGCGGACATGGTCGGCCGGAAACGCCCGCGCCCGCCCCGTACGCTTAGAATGACCGGCCCATGCCTCCGCTTCGGATCGCCCTCGCCGCAGACCACGGTGGTTTCGACCTCAAGGAGAGGCTGAAGGAGCACCTGAGATCGCAGGGGCACGACGTCGCCGACCTCGGCACGAACGGGAAGGAACCGGTCGACTACCCGGTCTTCGCGCGCGCGGCAGCCCTCCGTGTGGCCCAGGGAGAGGCGGACTTCGGAATCGTCGTCGACGGGGCCGGGATCGGCTCGGCGATGGCGGCAAACAAGGTGCCCGGCGTCCTGGCCGCGACGTGCAACACCGAGACGCTCGCCAGGAACGCCCGCGAGCACAACGACGCGAGCCTCCTCGCCCTCGGGGCGGGACAGGTCGACGTGGAGACGGCGAAACGGATCGTCGACGTCTTCCTGACGACGGCGTGCACGGCCGAGCGGCACCTGAAGAGGGTCGCGATGATCCGCGAGATGGAGAAGGAGAAGGAGAAGGGAATGACGGACCTGTCCGCGGAGGACATCGAGCGGATCGCCGCGAAGGTGAAGGAGATGCTCGGCAAGGGCGGCCCGGCGTCGCCCGCCGCTGCGGCGCCCCTGACGCCGGCACAGGTGGCGCAGCTGATCGACCACACGCTCCTCAAGCCCGACGCCACCGCGGCCGACGTCGAGAAGCTCTGCTCCGAGGCCCGCCAGAACGGCTTCTTCTCGGTCTGCGTGAACCCGGTCTTCGTCCCGCAGGTGAAGCGGCTCCTCCAGGGCTGCGCCGTGAAGGTCTGCTGCGTCGTCGGGTTCCCTCTCGGAGCGCAGGACTCGCAGATCAAGCTCCTCGAGGCCCGGAAGGCGATCCGCGAAGGGGCCCAGGAGGTCGACATGGTCATCAACGTCGGCGCCCTCAAGGGGCGCAACGACGCGCTCGTCCTGAAGGACATCCGGGGCGTCGTCGAGGCTTGCAAGGACGGCCGGGCCCTCTCGAAGGTCATCCTCGAGACCTCCCTCCTGACGGACGAGGAGAAGGTGAGGGCCTGCGAGCTCTCGATGAAGGCCGGAGCCGACTACGTGAAGACGTCGACCGGCTTCTCGTCGGGCGGAGCGACCGCCGAGGACATCGCACTCATGGCCCGGACCGTCGCGCCGAAGAAGCTCGGCGTGAAGGCCTCCGGCGGCGTCCGGACGCTGGCCGACCTCCTGAAGATGGTGAACGCCGGGGCGACGCGCGTCGGCGCCTCCGCCAGCGTGAAGATCCTGGAAGAGGCCCGCGTGGCCGCGGGGAAGTGAGGAGAGGGATGGGAGAGCTCCGCTGCTACTGCTTCATCGACAAACTCCAGCCGCAGTTCGCCTCCTTCCTCGGCACGGTCGCGCAGGGGTTCCTGCCGGTGCCGGGCCAGGCGGCGCTCTTCGTGGAGGTCGCCCCCGGAATGGACATCATGAAGGTGACCGATGTCGCCCTGAAGGCGACCGACGTCAAGCCCGGCATGATGATCATCGAGCGGCTCTACGGGATGCTCGAGGTTCACTCCGACTCGCAGGCCGACGTGAGGCAGGCCGGGGCGGCGATCCTCGCGGCGCTCGACCTGAAGGAGGAAGACCGGATCAAGCCCGAGATCACCTCGAGCCAGGTGATCCGGAACATCTCCGACTACCACTCCCAGCTCATCAACAGGACGCGGCACGGCGACATGATCGTGCCGGGAGAGACGCTCTACGTCCTCGAGTGCGCGCCGGCCGGCTACGCCGCCATCGCCGCGAACGAGGCGGAGAAGGCGGCCAACATCAAGGTCCTCGAGGTGCGCGCGTTCGGGAGCTTCGGGCGCGTCTACCTCGGCGGCGAAGAGAAGGACGTCGACGTCGCCTGGCGCGCCGCCGAGGAAGCCCTCCGGACGATCTCCGGCCGCGTGCCGAAGCGGGGCCGGGAGTAACACGGGACCAACGCTGGAACGAAACGCGGTAACGCGACGGATCGCCGCCGTGCGACGATCCGAGGAGAGGAAAGAGCCATGACCGAAGCCCTCGGGATGATCGAGACGAGGTCCTTCCCCGCGGTCGTCGAGGCCGCCGATGCCGCCGTCAAGGCCGCCAAGGTGGAGCTGGTGTCGTACGAGAAGACGGGCGGCGGTTACGTGACCGTCGTCGTCCGCGGCGACGTCGCAGCCGTGAAGGCGGCCTGCGACGCGGCGCAGCTGGCCGGCGGCCGGGTCGGCGAGATGGTCGCCGTCCACGTCATCGCCCGCCCGCACGCGAACGTCGACGCCGTCCTGCCGCTGGGCCGCAAGCCCGCCGCAGACGCGAAGTAGCCCCCCGGACACGCGAGAGCCATGCAGCTCGCGAAGGTCGTCGGGAGCGTCGTGGCGACGCGGAAGGAAGAGAGCCTCTCCGGGCTGAAGCTCCTTCTCGTCCGCCCGGTGGACGAGGAGGGGCGCGAGGGGCCGACCGTCCTCGTCGCCGCCGACGCGGTCGGTGCGGGACCGGAAGAGCTCGTCCTCATCGCTTCAGGCAGCTCCGCCCGCCAGACGCTCGCCACCGACAAGCGGCCCGTGGACGCGGTCGTCATGGCCATCGTCGACTCATGGGACGTCGGCGGCGCCGTGAAGTACAGGAAGTGACGTGGCCCAGCGCCTGACGGAAGCCGAGATCGAGGCGATCGCCCGGCGCATCGTCGCGGACCTCGACGGGAAGCCGGGGGACGGTGCGGGACCGGGCGGCGCTCCGGCGACTGCGGGGTCCGCCGCCGGAGCCTCCGGAACCTCCGGAGCAATGGGGATCCACCCCACGGTGAATGCCGCCGTCGAGGCGGCGCGGAAGGCCCAGCCCCGCTTCGCCGCCCTCCCTCTGAAGGTCCGCGCGAAGGTCATCGAGGCGATCCGGGCGACGATGCGCGAGAACGGCCCGGCCCTCGCGAAGTCGGCCCGGGAGGAGACCGGCCTGGGCCGCACCGAGGACAAGGTCGTCAAGAACGCGCTCGTCACCGAGCGGACGCCCGGCCTCGAGGACCTCGCCCCGTCGGCCGTCACGGGCGACCACGGCCTCGCGCTCGTCGAGCCGGCGCCGTTCGGCGTCATCGGCGCCATCACGCCGTGCACGAATCCGACCTCCACGATCATCTGCAACTCCATCGGCATGCTCGCGGCGGGAAACGCGGTCGTCTTCTCGGTCCACCCGCTCGCGAAGAACTGCTCGATGCAGACGATCGCTCTCATCAACAAGGCGATCGTCGCGGCGGGCGGGCCTCCCGACGTCGTCACGGGCATCTCCACGCCGTCCATCGAGTCGGCGCAGGAGGTGATGAAGCACCCGGGCATCCGTCTCCTCGTCGTCACCGGTGGCGGGGCGGTCGTGAAAGCCGCGATGGCGAGCGGCAAGCGCGCCATCTGCGCCGGGCCGGGCAACCCGCCCGTCGTCGTCGACGAGACGGCCGACCTCGGCAAGGCCGGCCGCGACATCGTCCTCGGCGGCTCGACGGACAACAACGTCATCTGCGTCGACGAGAAGGAAGTCCTCGTCGTGGCGAAGGTGGCCGACGAGCTGATCCGCTCGATGGTCGCCGCCGGCGCCGTCCTGATCGGGAAGGACCGCCTCCGCGACCTCGAGAAGGCCATCTTCACGAAGATGGCCGGGCCGCGCGAGAACGCGCACGTCGACAAGGACCTCATCGGGAAGAACGCGAACGTCATCCTCGCGAAGATGGGAATCTCGGCGCCCGACTCCGTCCGCATGGTCGTCGTCGAGGTCGACCAGGACCACCCGCTCCTCTGGACGGAGCAGATGATGCCGGTGATGCCGGTCTGCCGCGTCCCGAGCGTCGACGCCGCGATCGACCTCGCGGTTCCCGTCGAGGGGCACAACCGGCACACGTTCGTGATGCACTCGAAGAACCTCGACGCGCTCTCGCGCATGGCGAAGGAGTGCGACGCGTCGATCTTCGTCAAGAACGGCCGTTCTCAGGCCGGCCTCGGCCTCGACGGCGAGGGGTCGTGCTCCTTCACGATCGCGAGCCCGACGGGCGAGGGGCTCACAGGCCCCCGCAGCTTCTCGCGCTGGCGCCGCTGCGTCCTCGTCGACAACTTCCGGATCACCTGACGGGCCGATGAAGCGCGCTCCCGCACTCGCCGTCGTCGACTTCGCGGAGGTCCCGGCGGGCCTCGACGCGACCGACGCGATGCTCAAGAAGGCCCCCGTCGCGTTCTTCCGCTCGGGAACGGTCACGCGCGGGCGCTACCTCACGCTCCTCGGCGGGACGCCCGCCTCCGTCGAGGAGGCGCTCGCCGAAGGGCTCGCGCGCGCGAACGGCCACGTCCTCGACCACGTCTACCTGGCGGACGTCCACCCGCGCCTCCTCGACGCCCTCGAGGGGCGGCACGGCGACGACGGGACGGGCGCGCTTCTCGTCCTCGAGACGGCGACCGCCTCGTCGGTCGTCCTCGCCTGCGAGAAGGCGCTGAAGGGGACGCTCGTCGACCTCGTCGAGGTCCGCCTCGCCGACGCCGGCCTCGCCGGAAAGGGGCTCGCCCTCTTCCGCGGCGACCTGCACGAGCTCGACGCGGCGATCGACCTCGTGAGGGCTGTACTTCCGCCGGTGGCAGGGCTCTCGCACCGCATCCTCGCGCGGCCCCACGACGCGCTCGCGCGGGAGAACGCGCTGGGAACCGCCTTCGCGTCGAGCCGTTTCGTCGACCTCGGCGGCGAGGAGGTTTCCTGATGCTCCTCGGTCGCGTGATCGGCCGCGTCGTCCCCTGCGTCGTCACGCCCGGCCTGGAGGGCGTTCCAATGCTCCTCCTCCAGCCGCTCGGCAAGGACGGCGCGCCGAAGGGGAAGGCCCTCGTCGCGGCCGACCCGACCCGGATGGCGGGAGAGGGCGAGCTCGTCGCCTACGAAGGGGGCCGCGAGGCGGCGCTCCTCCTCGATCCCTGGTTCGTCCCGGTCGACCACGCGATCGTCGGCATCGTCGACGCGCTCCACCTGGCGTCGCAGGGGAAGCCGTGATCACCGGCCGCGTCCTCGGCGACGTCACGGCGACGATCCGGCATCCCTTCTTCGAGGGGAAGAGACTGCTCGTCGTGGCGCGCACGGGGGCGGACGGCGCCGAGACGGGCGATTACGTCATCGCCATCGACGCGATCGGCGTCGGGCCCGGCGACCCGGTCCTCGTCCTCGACGAGGGGACCGGCGCGCGCCAGGTCGTCGGTGTGCCGACCGCTCCGGTTCGCACGGTCATCGTCGGGTTCCTCGACCGCGTCGACCTCGCCTGACGTGGACCGCGTTCCGCCGGTCCCGCCGGTTCTCCCGCCCCCGCCTCCGCCACCGGCGCCGATCGTGCCGCCGCTGCCTGCCGCGCACCCCGTCTCGAAGCCTGCCGTCCTCCGCTGGTACCGCGTCTACCTCGGCGCCATGACGGCCATCTACCTCGCCTGCGTCGTCGGGGGCGTCCTCCTCCTGAGCTTCCACGAGGAGATCGCCGACTGGCCGCCGAAGGACGAACCGTGGACGATCCTCGTCTACGGCGTCGTCCTTCTCGTCATCGGAACGGTTCTCCTCGCGGCCTACCTGGCGGCGTTCTTCCTGCCGAGGCGGCCGTGGGCCTGGATCGTCCACCTCGTCCTCATCGCCGTCGGCCTCACGAGCTGCTGCACGATCCCGGCCTCCGTCCCCCTCCTCGTCGCCTGGCTGAAACCCGACCTGCGCGCCTGGTACGGCCGCCCCCCGGCCTGACCGCTCGCCTCGCCCGATCGCCGTCACCCCCGAACGGTGCCACCCCGAACGGTGCCAGGCGTGCAATCGTGTATTATTGATTCATGACACGCCCGCCGCGCCTCGACGCCGCCGGAACCGTAACGCACGTCGTTGCTCGAGGGAACGAGCGGCGCCCCCTCTTCCGGGACGACGCCGACCGCGAACGGTACCTCGACCTCCTCGCGGAGGCCTGCGGCAAGCACGCCGCCCGCGTTCTCGCGTACTGCCTCATGCCGAACCACGTACACCTCGCGATGCAGACCGGGTCCGTGCCCGTCTCCCGCGTCGTGCACGACGTTCACTCGCGGTACGCGCTTTACTTCAATCGCCGCCACGACCGCTCGGGGCACCTCTTCCAGGGGCGGTTCCAGGGCCTGCTCGTCGAGAAGGACGCCTACCTGCTCGAGGTCGTTCGCTACATCCACCGGAACCCGGTGAAGGCGCGGCTCGCGGGGCGCCCGGAGGACTTCGCCTGGTCGAGCCACAGGGCGTACCTCGGCGGCGCGGCGCCTCCGTGGCTGGCGGTCGGCGAGGCGCTCTCGCTGCTGGCAGGAGGCCGCCCGAGGGCGCGGCGCCTCTTCCAGGAGTTCGTCGCGGGCACCGCCGCCGGTCGTTACGACCCGGACGACGCGCGTCTCGGTGCCGTCGTGGGGGGCGACGATTTCGTTCGTGCGGCGCTCGCGGTGGCAGGGCGGTCCGATCTCGTGAGGCGGACGCTCACCGTGGAGGCGATCGCGCAGGCGGTTGCCGCCAGGGAGAGCGTGGATTTGAACGAGCTGTCCGGGCCAGGACGGTCGAGGTCGCACTCGCGGGTTCGCAGCCTCTGCGCCCTGCTCGGTCGGGACGCGGGCCAGATTTCTCTCGCGAGGACGGCCCGTTTCTTCCGGCGCGATCCGTCGACGATGTCGCGCGACGTGGCCCGGTTCGAGCGCCGCCTCGCCGAGGACCCCGAGGAAGCGCGGCGCTACGACGAGGTGCGCCGGCAGCTGACGGCCTGACGGCGAAGGGCGAGAGCCCCTCTCCCCTCAACAATACACGATTTCACGCCTGGCACCGACCGGGGGGGTGTGAGAGGATCGGCGGGTGCGGAGCCTGCTGTTCTTCGACCTGGACGACACGCTGCTCGACCACACGGGGGCCGAGGCGCAGGCCCAGCGCGAGACGTTCTCGGCGTTCGGTACGCTCTTCGGCGGGGTGGCGTTCGCGGAGTGGCTTGCGGCGTACCGGGGGGCGAACGCGGGCCTCTGGGCGGCGTACGGGCGGGGCGAGATCGGCCGCGAGGAGCTGCACCGCCGGCGGTTCGCCGACCCGCTCGCGGCGTTCGGCCTCGACCGGGACGCGGCGGAGGAGGTGGGCACCGCCTACCTCGAACGGTACCGGCGGGCCTGGAGGCTGAACGACGGAGCCGAGGAGCTTCTCGCCGCCGCGGCGGACCAGGGCGAGGTCGGGATCCTGTCGAACGGCTTCCGCGAGCTGCAGCGCGCCAAGATCGCCCGCTTCGGTCTCGAGCGATGGGTCCGTCACGTCGTCCTCTCGGAGGAGGTCGGGGCGATGAAGCCGGCGCGGGCGATCTTCGACGCCGCCGTGCGCGCGGCGTGCGGCGAGGGGGGCGCGGACGGACGGCGGAAGCTCTACCTCGGGGACCACTTCGAGGCGGACGTCGTGGGCGCCCGGAGGGCCGGCTGGTTTCCCGTTCTCTTCAACCCCGGCCGGCTTCCGCTGCCGGGTCCGGTCCTCCACGTCGCGCGCCTCAGGGACGCCATCCCGCTCCTGGCGTAGCGCACGCCGTTCAGTTCCCGAAGCGTGCCAGGCGGACGACCTTCTCGACGACGGACGCGAGGAGGCGGGGCACTCCGGGAGACCCGGGCGCCGCCATCGCCTCGGCGACCTCGAGCGCCATCCGCGGCTTTCCGTGGGCCTTCAGGGCGCGCTCGATGATGGCGCCGGGGGGAATCCGCCGCCGTCCGAAAAGCGAAGGCAGGACCCCGGCCCGCGCCGCGGCGGACCGGTAGACGTGCGCGTAGCCGGAGCCCCAGAGGTGGTGTTCCACGTCCCGCTCGCGAAAGCCGGTGACGCGCTCGCGGTCGGGCTCCCCGGCCAGGAACGAACGGGCGGCGCGCACGTAGTGGCGTCCGGCGTCGTCCCCGTCGGCGAGGAGGTGCCACTGGATGCCCAGCCCGCGGGCCATCTTCACGAGAGGCGCGATGCCGCACTGCGCGAACTCGACGCAGCGGATCCCCTCGGCGGGAAAGTCGAACCCGGCGAGGCGGGCCACCTCGGGAAGGAGCCACGACTCGGTCTCTCCCTCCACGAGGAGCCAGCAGCGGGCGAAGACGGAGGACGCCCGGTTGACGCGGATGTGGTAGCCCACGCGCCGCATCTCGTCGACGGTGAGCGCGCCGTCGGGGACGCCGTGGACGGCGACCCCGCCGGCGCTGCGCACGAGCCGGCGGATCGCGTGGAGCGGCACCGATGCCAGGAGGTCCCCCGAGTTCGTCGTCAGGACCTTCTGGCCGGGCACGCGGTCGATGAGCCGGAAGATCCGCGCGGCCAGGATGGGGTGAAGGTGCGCTTCGGCCTCTTCGATCAGGACGAGGGGCTCGGCGCCACTCTGGACCGGTGAACCGTTCTCGGCGTCGAGGACCGCGCCCAGGAGCATGAGCAGGGCCAGGCTCTGCATCCCCGTTCCCTCCCGCGCCTCGGCGCGAAGGGGATCGGCCGCACCGAGCCCCACGGGCGTCGCCGCGCGCAGCTCAGTCGCGCTCCCTGGCGCGCGGGCCGGGAGCATGAGCCGCTCGCTCCATCGGCCTGCGAGGGCGCGGGCAGCCTCGAGCGGCTCACGCAGCTCGTCGGGGTGCGGCCGCCACGAGCCCGAGAACTTCCGGTACGCGGTCTCGACGGTTCGCCTCAGCTTCCGCGTGACCTCGCCCTCCGTCCCCTCGGCGGCGTACCCAGGCTCGAAAAGCCGGGGCGCCGGGCCGGCTCCGTGCGCATCAGGCGGTTCCGCAGAGGCGGGCCGCGCCGGCCGTCCGAAGCGGACGCGCAGGACGGGGTGCCGTCGCCGGAACAGCTCGAAGGCGCCGGGGTCGTCCGGATGGAGGTTGCGGCCCTCGCGATCGACCAGGCGTGCGACCGCGGGGGACGGAGAGCCGTCGGCGGTCCGCAGGGCGGAGATCTCGGCCACCGCGTCCCGTCCGCCGATCTCGAGGAAGGTGAAGCGCAGGGAGATCCTCTCGACGGGCGCGGCGCCGGGGCCGCTCGGGACGTGAAAATCGAGCGGCCCGAAGAGAGGGACGGTCGCGCGGTGCGCGAAGGCGAGCTCGAGCGCGTCGAGGACGCTCGTCTTTCCGCAGGAGTTCTCGCCAATGAGGGCCGTGGTGTCGTCCAGGTCCAGCGCCATGCGCCGGATCCCCCGGAAGCCCTCGATCTCGATGCGGCTGAGCGGCACGGTCTCGAACGTCCTTCCGAGGAAGTGTAGGGCCTCAGGACGCTGCCGGCTCCTTCACGAGGATCTCGCACGCGACGCGCTCGGGACGAGCGGGACGCTCGGCCGGCCGCGATGCGAGCCGCTTCGCCAGGAACAGGCGCCGAGGGTCGGTGTACCCGGCCGCACGGTAGAGCTCCCGCGCGGCGCCGTTCTCTACCGAGACCTCGATCCGTACGGCGCCCGCACCGTCCCGGGCCGCCTCGCTTTCGACGAGGGCGAGAGTTGCGGCCGCCACGCCCCGTCCGCGAAAGGCCGGCAGGACGAAGAGCTCGTCCAGCAGCAGGAACCGCCCTCCTTGCTCGGTGCTGAAGCCCCAGGTTCCCATCGCGTAGCCGGCGACGGTCTCGTCGACGGCGGCGAGCCAGACGCGTCCGAGAGACGGGTCGGCGAAGAGGCTCTCGAGCGCCGCGCGGATCGCGGTGGTGTCGAATGGGATCCCCTCGTGGGCCCACAGCGCCTCCATCATCGGGAGGAGCGTGTCTTCGTCGGCAATCGACGCGGCGCGGAAGGAGACGCGCATGGGCCGGGTCGCTCTCTATCTCGAGAGCTATCTCGAGAGGAGCTCCTTGTCGTACTTCGCGCGGATCGTCGCGGGACCGATCTGAACGACGATCGACCGGAGCGAGCCCGAAGCGTCGGCCGCGGCGCCTCCGCGGATGAACAGTCGGAGCCGCATGGCACCGGTCGGGTCATCCGTGAGTCGGATCTCGGCCTCGGCGCCGGAGAGAGCGGGCAGCGGCTGACCCGAGGCGTCGGTCGCGGCGGCGATCCGGGCGCTCGGGATGCCGGAGACGTTCACGGGTTTCCGGAACTTGAAGACGACGTTCAGGCCCTGTCCATCCCCTGTTGGGAAGAAGCCGATGATGTTCGCGTCGACGAGGCGCCGCTCTTCGGCGCCGAGCTTGGCCGAGCGGCTGACCGGCTTCCTCGGTTCGGGGACGGAGGTGGGAAGCGTGGCGTCGGCCCCGGACCCGGACGGGAGCGGGCCGGAGGCGACGGGGGGCACGGGGTCCAGCGTGGCCGGAGCGTTCGACGGCAGGTTCGGCTTGACGTAGAACTCCCACCCGGCCCACGCCCCGCCGCCGAGGAGTGACAGGACGAAGAGTGTGATGAGCACGACGTTGCGCTTCCGCCTGGCCTCGGCGCGCTGCTTCGTACGGATCGACTCCGTATCGCGCTTCACGGACCTCGAGCGGTTCTCGGTACCGAAGACGGGGTGTACCGGTGACCGGGAGATCCCCCGGCTCTCGCTCATGACCTGGATCTGCTCGTCGTACCCCGCCTGCTCCAGCCAGTCGGGGACCTGGGAAGCGGGAGCGGCGGCTCGGGCAGGCGCGGCCGCCGGGGGCGGCGTGGCCGCGCCGCCGACGCGCCCGTCGGCGCCGACGCGCGACGCGGAGGAAGGGGCCTTCGTCTCGGCCTCGGTGAACGGGTACGCGCCGTCGTCGAAGAGCCCGGTCGCAGCCGTCGCTCCACCGGGCCTGCTGCCCGAGGGCGAGGGCGTGCCGCCTGGGCCCCCCGGCGAGCCCGCGGAGCCCGAGAGCGACTTCTTCGTCTCCGTCGAGGGGAGGGTCGACACGATCTCGGGGTCCGGAACGAGCCCTGCCTTCTCGGCCTCGGCCTGCGCCGCGACGAGGGCGTCGATGATCTCCTCGTACCCCTGCGGCCGGTCGTCGGACTTCTTGGCGAGCATCTTCACGATGAGCGCCTGGAGCGACGCCGGGATCGGCGGGTTTCCCTCCGGCACGGAGAAGTCGACCGGGGCGCGGTTCTCCTGCGCCATGACCCACTCGAGGTAGTTCCGCGAGTTCTGTACGTTGATCGGCCGGCGCTTCGTCAGGAGGCGGAAGAAGATGACGCCGAGCGAGTAGATGTCGCTCCGGAAGTCGATGTGCCCGAACGTGAGGAGCTCGTGCGAGGCGTAGGCGAGCTTGCCGAGGAACTCGCCCGTCTGCGTCAGCTCGCCGCCGCTCCCTTCCTGGAGGACCTTCGCCACGCCGAAGTCGAGGATCTTCACGAGGCGGCGGTCGTCCTGGATCGTGACGAAGATGTTGTTCGGCGAGAGATCGCGGTGAAGGATGTTCCGTTCCTTCAGGTAGGCGAGGCCCATCGCGGCCTGCACCATCATCGGGATGAGCTCGTGGAACGGCCGCCCCTCGAACGCGCCGAAGTCGACGCCCTTGAGGTACTCCATGACGATCGTCGGGAGCCCTTCGCGCGAGCGGGTGATCTCGTAGCAGCGGACGATGTTCCGGTGATTGAGCGACGCCAGGATCTGGTTCTCTTTCATGAACCGGGCCTGGAGCTCGGGGTCCGTGAGGCTCCTCGACATCACCTTGGCCGCGACCGGCAGGTGCGTCCGGCGGTCTTCCGCGAGGAAGACGATGCCCATTCCGCCCTCGCCGAGGACGCGGGAGATGACGAAGTGGTCGAATTCGGGGGGCCTGAGAAGAACGCTCAAATCGGAACCGTAGCGCGCATTGTACGGGCTATCTCTTCTCGCGGATCGCGTCCGGAGCCGTTGCTGGGCGCCCCTCGGCCGACACCCGGATCAGGCCCCCCTCTGCCACGGCGCGAAGGGGGCGCCCGCCGGGTCGCGGAGAACACGCTCGATCCGGCCGATCGCTCCAGGTGCCGGTGCATTCAAGCGGCGCCCGCTCTCGCCGCCTTCCACGCGGCGTAGAGCTGCGGCGCCGCGTCTGCGAAGCCCGCGTGCCGCGGGGTCCAGCCCAGGCGGTGGACGGCCTTCCAGGAGTCGACGTGCTGGTTGAGCGCGAGGCAGGTGGCGAAGGGGCCCATCGACGCGACGGCCTGCTCCACCGGGACGTGCTCGACGCGCCCTTCGGCGCCGGCCGCGAGGCTGGCCGCCGTGGCGCACTCGTTGACGGTGGCGCGGCTCCGGTCGGTCGCGTTGAGCACCTCGCCGCCGAGCCCGGCCTCTGCAGCCCGCACGTAGAGGTCGGCCAGGTCGTCGCGGTGAACCATCGCCCAGCGGTTCGTCCCGTCGCCCACGACCCGGGCGGCGCCGCCCCTCGCGGCGCTCTCGAACCACGGCGCCGTGAGGCTCCCCGCTCCGCCGTAGACGCATCCGGGGCGGATCACGACCGTCCGGAAGCCGCCGCCATTCCAGGAGAGGACGGCCGCGTCGACCGCGGGACGGGGCGCCACGAACGTGGGAGGGTCGAGCGGCGCCGACTCGTCGATGGCGCCGTCGCCGGTGTCGCCGTAGACCCAGACGCCGCTCGTGGAGATGAGGACCCGGCCAACGCGGTCCCGCCCGGCGTCGCGGAGCGCGCCCAGGGCGGCACGGTGGAGGTCCCAGGACCGGTCGGAGTACTCCACCGCGCAGTGGACGAGAACCGAACAGCGCTCGGCGGCAGGGCGCCAGCCGTCCGGTTCTTCCATCGTTCCGTGAACCGGGACGACCTCGGCGCTCTCGAGGAGGCGTTCTTTCCCGGGGGTCCGGACGAGACCGTACGTTTCGTGCCCCGCACGGGCGAAGGCCGCGGCGACCGCCGAACCGATGAAGCCCGTAGCTCCTGTGACGAAGACTTTCATGGAGACCTCCTCCGGGGAACGCCCCGGATGATAGGCCGCGGCCGCGTCAGCGGGCAGCGGGGGCGGGGCCGGCGAAGCCGCGGACGGCGTGGGGGCTGTAGGGGGCTTCGAGCGCGCCGGTCTCCTCGGCGGTCAGCGAGAGATCGAGCGCGGCGAGAGCCTCGTCGAGGTGCGCGAGCTTCGTCGCCCCGACGATCGGTGCCGTCACGCCGGGCCGGCCGAGGAGCCACGCCAAAGCGACGCGGGCCATCGGGACGCCCCGCGCGGCCGCCACCGACCGCACCGCCGCGACGACGTCGGCGTCCGCCGGATGGTCGTAGAGCTGCCGGGCGTAGTCGTCCGAGGCGGCGCGCAGCGTCGATGCGCGGTCGGCGGGGGTCGCCCGGGTCCCGGCGAGGAGCCCGCGGGCCAGCGGCGACCAGGGAAGGACGCCGATTCCCTCTTCGATGCAGAGGGGGAGCATCTCCCGCTCCTCCTCCCGGTAGAGGAGGTTGTAGTGGTTCTGCATGGAGACGAAACGCGCTAGGCCGGCCCGGTCGGCCGTCGCGAGCGCCTTCTGGAATCGCCACGCCTCACCCGAGCTGGCGCCGAGGTACCGGACCTTGCCCTGCCGGACGAGGAGATCGAGCGCCTCCAGCGTTTCCGCGAGCGGCGTGGACGGGTCGAAGCGGTGAATCTGGTACAGGTCGATCGTCTCGACGCCGAGCCTCTTCAGGCTCGCCTCGCACGCCTGGACGACGTGCTTGCGGGAGAGCCCTCCCATGTTCGGACCGGGGCCCATCGGGAAGTGGACCTTCGTGGCGATGACGAGCTCCTCGCGGCGGCCCATCTCGGCCAGCAGGCGGCCGGTGACCTCCTCGCTGACGCCCAGCGAATACATGTCGGCCGTGTCGAAGAGGTTGATCCCCGCCTCGAGGGCGCGCCTGAAGAACGGGCGCGCCTCGTGCTCGGGCAGGACCCACGGCCGCCACTTCGGGTCGCCGTAGCTCATGCAGCCCAGCGCCAGCCGCGAGACGACGAGGCCGGTCCGGCCGAGGGTCGTGTACTTCACCTGGGCGGCCCCAGCTCAGTCCGGGTCGATATTGGTTACGAAGATGACCTTCCCCCCCTTGAACTGCTTCAGGGTGACGGCCTTGAGCGGGTCGGGTGACCCCCCCTTGAAGACGGTCCTTCCGGTGACGCCGTCGAACGAGGTGATCTTCGAGAAGGCGTCCCGCACGGCTTCGCGGTCGTTCCCCGAGGCCGTCTCGAAGGCCTGCTTGAGGAGCCTCATCGTGTCGTAGGTGAGGGCGGCCCCGTCGTCCGGGACCTCCTTGGCGTACCGCTGCTCGAAGGCGGCGCGGAAGATCCCGACCTTGTCTTCCATCGCGTCGGGGTTGTAGTGGGCGCCGAAGAACGCGCCCTCGAGCTCGGCCGCGTTCTTGAGGAGCTCGGGGTTCCCCCAGGTATCGCTCCCGAGGAACGGCGCCGTCACACCGGCGGCGCGGGCCTGCCGGACCTGCTCGGGCACCTCGCTGTAGTAGCTCGGGAGGAAGACGAGGTCGGGCGTCGTCTCGGCGATCCTCTTCCACTGGACGGAGAGGTCCTTCTCCCCCGCGGCGTACGATTCAAAGGCGACGACCTGCCCGGAGCGGGCCTCGATCTCCTTCTTCATCAGCTCGGCCTGGCTTTTCGGCGCCTCGGAAGAGGAGTTGAAGAGGATGGCGATCTTCGTCGCCTTGATGTAGCCGGTCGTGAACTTCGCGAGGGCCTTTCCCTGGAACGCGTCGGTGAAGCAGGCCCGGTAAACCCACTTCCGGGGCGCGCCGGTGTCGTCCAGGGTGACCCGGGGGGCCGACCCCCAGGGCGTGATGAGCAGCGTCTTCGCCTCCTCCGCCACCTGCGCGGCCGGGACGGCGCCGAGACTCGCGTTCGGACCGATGATCGCGATGACCTTCTCCTGCTCGATGAGACGTTTGGCGGCCTCGGCGGCCGGCTCGGCCGCCCCCTGGCTGTCCTCGATGACGAGGCGGAGGAGGTGCCTCGTGCCGGCGATCTCGACGCCGCCGGCGTCGTTGATCTCGGCGACCGCGAGCTCCGCCGCCTTCTTGCACGAGTCGCCTACGGCAGGGATGTCGCCGGTCAGCTCGGCGATCACGCCGATCTTGATGTCGGGTCCGCTCTTCTTGCAGGCCGCCTGGGTGAAGAGCACGCCGCCGAGGGTTCCGGCGAGGAGGAGTGTCGACGCTGTGAAAACAAAATCCCGCTTCATAACCGGGAAGCGTATTTCCGGAGGGGGGGGCTGGTCAAACGCCGATCCGTTCTAAAATCCATAGTTCGCCCCCGAGGAGGGGCGGCGCGCGCTCGACGGACGTCCGGAAGGAGCCTCGCGGGAGGTGCCCGGAGCGGTCCCGCCGCCGCCAGGGGAGTGCCGTTACCGGAGGACCCATGCCGTTCAACCTGAAGAACCGTCACTTCCTGACGATCCACGACTTCACCCCGAAGGAGGTGCTCTACCTCCTCGACCTGGCGCGGGACCTGAAGCGCGCCAAGTACGCCGGGGTCGAAACGCAGCGCCTCGGGGGGAAGAACGTGGCCCTCATCTTCGAGAAGGACTCGACCCGCACGCGCTGCGCGTTCGAGGTCGCCTGCTATGACCAGGGCGCCAGCGTCACCTACCTCGGCCCCTCCGGCTCCCAGATCGGGAAGAAGGAGACGATGAAGGACACGGCGCGCGTCCTCGGCCGGATGTACGACGCCATCGAGTACCGCGGCTACGGGCAGGCCATCGTCGAGGAGCTGGCGAGGTGGGCCGGCGTCCCCGTCTACAACGGCCTGACCGACGAGTTCCACCCGACCCAGATCCTCGCCGACCTCCTGACGATGCGCGAGCACAGCGACAAGCCGCTCTCGCAGGTCTCCTACGCCTACCTCGGCGACGCGCGCAACAACATGGGGAACACGCTCATGCTCGGCGGCGCGCTGATGGGGATGGACGTCCGCCTCGGCGCTCCGAAGCACCTCTGGCCCGTCGACGAGCTCGTCGCGAAGGCGAACGCGCTGGCCGCCGCCTCCGGCGGGAAGGTGACGCTCACCGAGGACCCGAAAGCGGCCGTCGACGGCGTCGATTTCGTCCACACGGACGTCTGGGTCTCGATGGGCGAGCCCGACTCGGTCTGGGCCGAACGGATCAAGCTCCTTCTGCCGTACCAGGTCAACGCCGCCCTCATGGCCGCGACCGGGAACCCGAAGGCGAAGTTCCTCCACTGCCTCCCGGCCTTCCACAACCGCCAGACGAAGATCGGCGAAGAGATCTTCCAGAAGTTCGGGATCGAGGCGATGGAGGTCACCGACGACGTCTTCGAGTCGCCGGCGTCCGTCGTCTTCGACCAGGCCGAGAACCGCCTGCACACCATCAAGGCCGTCCTCGTGGCGACGCTGGCCTAAGGGAACACCCGCGCGGAGGGGTTCGGGGAACCCGGCGTCCGGGTTCCCCGAGAACATGATCAGCAAAGCCCCCGTGCCCCCGGCTTGTCGTCACCGCGGGGGGCGCAGCACTGTGGAAAACTAGGAGAAGAAGCGATGCGCGTCGTCGTCGCCCTGGGCGGAAACGCCCTCCTGAAGCGCGGAGAGCCGATGACGGCCGAGAACCAGCGGGCCAACGTGAAGCGGGCCTGCGAGGCGCTCGCGCCGGTCGCCAACGACAACGAGATCGTCATCTCGCACGGGAACGGCCCGCAGGTGGGGCTCATCGCCCTCCAGCAGTCGGCCTACGCGGGCGTCGAGCCGTACCCGCTCGACGTCCTCGGCGCCCAGACGGAGGGGATGATCGGCTACGTCATCGAGCAGGAGATGGGGAACCTCCTCCCGTTCGAGCGTCCCTTCGCCACGATCCTCTCGATGACCGAGGTCGACCCGGCGGACCCGGCCTTCCGGAACCCGACGAAGCCGATCGGTCCCGTCTACGGAAAGGACGACGCCGACCGGATGGCGTCCGAGAAGGGCTGGATCTTCAAGGCGGACGGCGACGGCTTCCGGCGCGTCGTCCCGTCGCCGCGGCCGAAGCGGATCTTCGAGATCCGCCCGGTGAAGTGGCTCCTCGAGAAGGGGACGGTCGTCATCTTCGCGGGCGGCGGCGGCATCCCGACGATGTACGGGCCCGACCGGAAGCTCTGCGGAATCGAGGCCGTCATCGACAAGGACCTCGCCTCGTCGCTCCTGGCGCGCGAGGTCGAGGCCGACGCCTTCGTCATGGCGACCGACGCCGACGCCGTCTACGTCGGCTGGGGAACCCCCGAGGCGCGGGCGCTGAAGACGGTATCGGCGGCGGAGCTGAAGAAGTACTCCTTCCCGGCCGGCTCGATGGGACCGAAGGTCCAGGCCGCGTGCGAGTTCGCGGAGGCGACCGGCAAGGACGCCTGCATCGGGGCCCTCGAGGACACGGCCCGGATGCTCCGCGGCGAGGCGGGAACGACGGTCGTGAAGGACGCCGTCGAGACGGAGTACTGGCCGAGGAAGAGCTGATCGCGCGCGCGGCGATCCTCCTCTGCCTCGCCCTCGCCGCCTGCGGTCCCGCGCCGCGCGCGACGGTCCTCTTCGTCACGGACGCCCACGAGATCGCGCCCGTCGTCGACCGGCACGGCGATCGTGGGGGCGTGGCGCGGCTGAAGACGGTCGTCGACGGGCGGAAGACCGAAGACCAGGGGGCGCTCCTCGTCTTCGGCGGCGACCTCGCCGGCGGGACCCTCTTCGGCGGCGTTTTCCGCGGCGAGCCGATGGCCGACGCTCTCGGCCGCGCCGGCGTCGGCCTCGCGTCGTTCGGCCAGCACGACTTCGACTTCGGCGCCGCCCACGCGAAGGCGCTCGTCGCCCGCTCCGCATTCCCGTGGCTCACCTCGAACCTCGTGGATCGCGAGGGGGGGCCGTTCGCCGGGTTGCCGACGCGGAGGCTCCTGCGGGTCGGGGGGCTCCGGGTCGGCTTCGTCGGCCTGACGGACGATTTCGGGACGACGACGCAGGAAGGGAGCGTCGTGCAGACCAGCCTCGTCGAGGCGGCCGCCCGCGAGACCGCGGCGCTTCGGCGGGAGGGGGCCGAGGCCGTCGTCGTCCTGACGCAGGCGGGCTTCGAAGCGAACCGACGGATCCTCCTCGAGGTGCCCGGCGTCGACGCGGTCCTGACCGAGGAGGAGTCGGAGGCGGTCTCGGTCGTCCGCTGGGTGGGAGGCCGGCCGGTCGCCGCGCCGTGCGGAAATCTCGGCTCCGTCGTCGAACTCGTCCTCGAGAGGAAGGGCGGGCGCGTTGCGGCCAGAGTATCGGCACACCCTGTCGACGGCACCGTCACCCCCGACGCGGATCTCGCCCTCGAGGAACGGACGTGGACGGCGAAGCTCGAGGAGATGCTCGCTGCCCCGGTCGGCTCCCTTGCCGAGCCGCTCGACAACCTCGGGAGCCTCGAGCGGGAGACGGGCCTCGGTGACCTCGTCGCCGACGCGTTCCGCGAGGCGGCGGGCGCCGACGCCGCGCTCGTCCTCGGTTCGAGCCTTCGGGCGCCGCTGCCCTCCGGCCCGCTCACGCGGCGGCACGCGACGGCCGTCCTGCCGTTCGGGAACCGTGTCGTCACGGTGGGGCTGAAGGGTGCGGCCCTTCGTTCGGCTCTCGAACGGGCGCTCGCATCGGCCGGTCGGCGAACCGGAAGCCTGCTTCAGGTCTCGGGGCTGGCCCTCGTGATCGACCTCTCGGCCCCCGAGGGGTCGAGGCTCGTCGAGGCCCGCGCCGGCGGCGCCCCGCTGCGCGACGACGCGCTCTACCGTGTGGCCGTCTCGAGCCACCTCGCTTCCGGAGGCGACGGCCACGTCGAGATCGCGGCGGGGATCCGCCCCGCGCAGGGCCGCGCCTCGCCGCTCGACGCAGACGCGCTCGCGGAGCACCTGGGCCGACTTTCGGCGGCAGGTCCGGTCCCGGCGCCGCCGGCCGGCCGGATCACGTTCCGCACGGCGCGCTGAAGGCCAGGGGCGCACGGCGCGCCACCGGGACGAACGAAGGCCCGGGCGTGGGCCCGGGCCTTCGTCGAGGCATGGCGATGTCGCTGCGGGGGTTCGGTCCTGAGGCGGCCTCAGTACCTGTAGTGGTCGGGCTTGTACGGCCCCTCGGCCGGGACGCCGAGGTACGCGGCCTGCTTCGGGGTCAGCTGGGTCAGCTTCACCCCGAGGTGGCCGAGGTGAAGGCGGGCGACCTCCTCGTCGAGCTTCTTCGGGAGGACGTAGACCTTCCTGCCGTACTCACCCGTGTTCTTCGCGAGGGCGATCTGGGCCATCACCTGGTTCGTGAAGGAGGACGACATGACGAAGCTCGGGTGGCCCGTGGCGCAGCCGAGGTTCATGAGGCGTCCCTCGGCCAGGATCATGACGGAGTGCCCGTCGGGGAAGCGGAACTCGTCGTACTGCGGCTTGATATTGATCCGCTCGACCCCGGGGAACTTCTTCAGCCCGGCCATGTCGATCTCGTTGTCGAAGTGGCCGATGTTCCCGACGATCGCCTTGTCCTTCATCTTCGCCATGTGGCCGACCGTGATGACGTCGAGGTTCCCGCTCGCGGTGATGAAGACGTCGGCGGTCGCGACGACGTCCTCGATCGTCTTCACCTCGTAGCCCTGCATGGCGGCCTGGAGGGCGCAGATCGGGTCGATCTCGGTGACGATGACGCGGCATCCCTGCCCGCGCAGCGCCTCGGCGCACCCCTTGCCGACCTCGCCGAAGCCCAGGACGACCGCGACCTTGCCGCCGAGCATGACGTCGGTGGCGCGGTTGAGGCCGTCGACGACGGAGTGGCGGCAGCCGTAGACGTTGTCGAACTTCGACTTCGTCACGGAGTCGTTCACGTTGATGGCGGGGAAGAGGAGCGCCTCGTCCTTCTCCATCTGGTAGAGGCGGTGGACGCCGGTCGTCGTCTCCTCGGAGACGCCGCGGATCTCCTTCGCGATGCGGGAGAACGTCGTGCCGTCCTTCGCGAGCTCCTTGCGGATCAGGTCGAGGATGACGCCCCATTCCTCGGGGTCGCTCTTCGGGTCGAACGCCGGCACCTTGCCGGCGAGCTCGAATTCGAGCCCCTTGTGGACGAGCATCGTGGCGTCGCCTCCGTCGTCGACGATCAGGGTCGGCCCGGTTCCGTCGGGCCACTCGATCGCCTCGCGGGTGCACCACCAGTACTCCTCGAGCGTCTCGCCCTTCCAGGCGAAGACGGGCGTCCCCTTCGGGCTCGCGGGCGTCCCGCCTTCCTCCGGGCGGCCGACGACGACCGCGGCGGCCGCGTGGTCCTGCGTCGAGAAGATGTTGCAGGAGACCCACCGGACGTCGGCGCCGAGGTCGGCGAGCGTCTCGATGAGGACCGCCGTCTGGATGGTCATGTGGAGGCTCCCCATGACCCGCTCGCCGGCGAGCGGCTTCTCGGCCTTGTAGCGGGCGCGGAGCGCCATCAGGCCGGGCATCTCCTGCTCGGCGAGGCGGATTTCCTTGCGTCCGGCCTCGGCGAGCGAGAGGTCGGCGACCTTGAAGGCCGGGCGGGAGACGGAAACGGCTGCGACTGCGGGATCCAGGACGGTGCTCATGCTGCTCCTTGGCCGCTGCGGGGCGGAGGGTTCCGTCAATCCCGGCAGCCGTTCGTGTTACGGGAATCGTGTCGGGCCGGATGGCCAGCCGGAAGGTTCAATCCTCAAGTGTCCCAACCAAAGGGGACCGATGTCAAAACGTCCCTCTCCCCGGGCGGTCGGAAGGGCGTCCGGCTTTCGGCCCCGTACGCGTCAGTCGGTGCTCCCAGGCTCGTCCCGGTCTGTGGTCGCGGCCACGAGAAGGGACAGGAGCGCCGGATCCCAGCGTCCACGGGTGGTCTCTTCCTCCAGGACCTGGATCGCAGAAAGGTCGTCCCGGACGCTGCGGTAGGGCCGGGAAGAGGTCATCGCGTCGAAGGCGTCGGCGATCGAGACCAGCTGGACGGGAAGTGTCAGCTCCGCGCCCCGGAGTCCGTCCGGATAGCCCGAGCCGTCGATCCGTTCGTGGTGCCGGAGAACGAATGGGAGGTAGGGCTCGAGGGCCGGAACTTCCCGCAGGAGCGTGAACCCGATCACCGGATGCGACTTCATGACGGCGAACTCGCTCTCGGTGAGCGGCTCGCGCTTGAAGAGGATTCCGTCGGGGATGGCGACCGTTCCGAAGTCGTGCAGGATCCCGCCGACGCGGATCCGTTCGATCTCGGCGTCCGACAGCCCGGCGAGGCGGGCCAGGTCGGCACCCAGGCGGCCCACACGCGCCGAGTGTTCGATCCGGTGCGGCTCGCGGGCCTCGACGGCGCCGAGGATCCCCGCGAACGCCAGGGTGGTCTTGCGGGATTCGTCCCGGCTGCGAGCCGCGGCGAGAAGGGTGCGGAAGCGGGCGCGCACGAGAGCCTCGGGCGCCGGCCAGGAGAGGACGTCGTCCGCGCCGGCCTTCAGGGCGGCCGCGGCCGCGGGTCCCGGCGGGACGATGGCGACGACCGCGAGCGCGGACGTTCTCGCGTCCTCCCTCACGCCCCGGACGCGGGCCGCGCCGCCACCGCCGAGGCCGCTCACGGCGACGACGTGCGAGTCGGAGCCGCGCGCCGCCTCGGCGAGCGCGGCGATCGTCGCCGCCGTCACCACGGGCATCCGGAGGTGCTCGAACGTCAGGGCCAGCGCTGCCGCGCGCTGTACGTCAGGCTCGAGAAGGAGGATCCGGGGCGACGCCACGGGAGCACGATAGCGCGACTCGGGCCGCAGGGGGCTAGACTCGCCGGCAATGGCCTTGACCGGACCCGCGACGGCCTTTGCGGTCGGGCGCTCCCCCGCGTGGTGTCAGTTCGTCGAGCGAGCCTCCCGCGTCGCTCCGCTCGGGATCACGGTCCTGATCCGGGGAGAGACAGGTTCGGGCAAGGAGATCGCCGCCAAGCTCATCGTCGCGACCGGAAAGAGGGCGGACGCCCCGTTCGTCACCGTCAACTGCGCAGCCCTCCCCGAGACGCTCGTCGAGAGCGAGCTCTTCGGTCACTCCCGAGGGTCGTTCAGCGGGGCCACGGAGGCCCGGCGCGGACTCTTCGAAGAGGCGCACCGGGGGACGATCTTTCTCGACGAGATCGGCGCGCTCCCTCTTGCCGCGCAGGCCAAGCTCCTGCGCGTCCTGGAGGACGCGCGGGTTCGCCGGGTGGGGGAGAACCGCGTCACGGACGTGGACGTGAGGGTCATCGCGGCCACGAGCCTCGACATCGAGGCGGCCATCGCCCGGCGCGAGTTCCGGGAGGACCTCTATTTCCGGCTTTCGGCGATCGAGCTGGCCATGCCCCCGCTCCGCGAGCGGGTCGAGGACATCCCGCTGCTGGCGGCGCATTTCCTCCGGAAGCTGCAAGAGCAGGGCGGACCGGCCCGGAAGCTCTCGGCAGAGGCTCTCGAGCTGCTGATGCGGTACCCGTTCCCGGGCAACGTCCGGGAGCTCAAGCACGCCGTCGAGCAGGCGGCCGTCTTCGCGGACGGGGACGAGCTGGAGCCCACGGACTTTTCGGCTCTCTGGGCCCGCGCCCAGATGATCCCCTCGAAGGACGACGCGAGGGCGGGTCGGACCCCGGTGGAGGACGCCACGCCGGAGAAGCTCGATGAGGCGTTGAAGCGAACGGGCGGAAACCGTCTCGAGGCGGCCAGGCTCCTCGGGATCAGCCGCTCGTCGCTCTACCGGATCCTGCGCCGCATGCCGCCGGCCGACGCGCCCGCGCCGGGCTGAGAACGCGACGGTCCGCGCAGAGTGTAGTTACGCACCGACCTTCGGCCGGTAGCGAGGGACGAAACGGGGCACGATTCCGCCTGGAGCCGGCGTTGAGGTCGTTCGTTCAATGGTGCGCGA
>Ga0209573_1001335_pt1 | contig 39369 bp, 32 predicted proteins | sample TNRBio252014_DNA_FD_185870 | JGI IMG/M metagenome (GOLD analysis project Ga0209573, IMG submission 185870) | Wastewater treatment Type I Accumulibacter community from EBPR Bioreactor in Madison, WI, USA - TNR Reactor_6/25/2014_ DNA (SPAdes)... | ecosystem: Engineered > Bioreactor > EBPR >...
TCGTCGGTAGTCAGGTCATTGAGATTGACGCCGAAAATCGCTTTATAATGCCCTACCGCCCCGCTAAAGGAAGCCGGTGCAGGCTGGGGCAGGGGCTGCACCTTGATGACAGCGGGCGGCGTCGCTGCCGGGATTCTTTTCACCGGACGAGGCATAAAAAGCGACAGTCCCCCGGGGTCGTCACCCAGTATATTGAGCTGCACCTCGTACGGATCAACCTGCAGCGCCCCCGAGCGCTGCGGATACAGGGCCATGCGCTTCAATACTTTGGTGTGGTATTGGCGTTTGTTTAAGATTTCCCGCTGCCAGGGCGCATCAAAACGCCTGATTTCTTCTACATAAAAGCCGTCGTATTTTGATTCTCCGATCGGGTTGAAACTACCCACATGGTCTTCTGCGTACAATTTGTAATCGAGCAGGACTTGCTGGCCTATCCATGCCCGGGTGGGCTTGGCTTCAGCTTGCATAAAAAAAGGCTCTCCGGCGGTACTACTTGCCTGGCGGCTGTCGAGCACTTCAATCTCCAATTTTTGGGTATACAGGGTTCTGTTGTCTACCCGAATGCCCGCGGGGTCTATGGTTAGTTTGCCAAGCCGGCGGGGCTTTAAGGTATATGCATAACCGGCGCTGGTCGAAAACTGACCATTGATGAGCGAGGTGCTTACCGAGCGGTTGGGCCCCGACACTACGGTGAAATCTTTGAAGGCAGGTGGCTGGAAATTCTTGCCTTCAGCATTGGTAAGCGTAAAAGATACCTCCACAAAGCTGTTGAGCAATATCTGCCGGGCATCGGCAGTAGCCTCGAAGGTGGGCTTGTCTTGGGCGCTTGCAGTAGCCGAATACCCCAGCAGTACAGCTACCCAAAAATAGCGGCGAATAGAAAAAGAGAGTTGTATTTCTTTGAAAAGGATCACAGTTTGTACACTTTGCGCTTCTTCTTCTTGGGTGATTGTTCTTTTTCGGGCGCCGGTTTTTCAATTTCAGGACTTGGAAATACCGGTGGCGCCGGCATAAAATCTTCTGGCCAGTATCCTTGCGATTGGGTGGCGCCAGGCGTTTGTTTGACGCCGTCGGGATTGGGCGCCACCATGACTTCAAGGGGCTGTGTTTCTAATACTTTGCCGTCGACTTCTATGGCGGCAGGCAAAATATAGTAGTTGCCTATGTCTTTGGGCTCCAGGTAATAAGAATAGGATAAACTTTGCGTCACTTTGCCGTTAACCACGCTGAAACTAGAGGCCGTATTGGGGCCGCTTACTACATCAAAATCTTCGAATGCAGGGGGCTCAAATTTGTCGCCCTGCGCGTTTTCAAGCGAAAAGGTCACTTGAAAATAATTGCCCAGCAAAATGGAATCGGTGCTCACCGATACCGTAAATCGCGCCTCAGACTGTGCCGTTGCAAAAAAAACGCAACAAACCGCACCCATCACAAGCAAGATTGTCTTTCTCATCGGTAGTTGATTTGTTTGTTTTGCCTAAATAACGTTGTAAAGCCTGTAAATGTTGGCGGACAAAGTTACGCCATTTTCATAAAAAAGTAGAGACGCGATTCATCGCGTCTCTATCATAAAAAAGGTAGAAACGCGATGAATCGCGCCTCTATCATAAAAAAGGTAGAGACGCGATTCATCGCGTCTCTACCGAAATCCGTGGATCTATCATGTGCAAAACGTCAATTCTTCGAAATAATAAATTTCGACGATTGTACCTCCTGGCCGTTATCAGCCTGCAGATAGTAAGCGCCTTGCGGCAAATTGCCGAGGTATAGCGTTTCAGTAAAAATACCCTCGAGTACGCCTGCGGCCTGTTGCTGTACGAGTTGCCCAAAGGCATTGTATACCCGCAATTGCACAGGGCCTTCCCAGCCTTCGAAAGTAACCTGCAGGGCATCGCGCGTGGGGTTGGGGGAAAGTTGCAGCGCACCGGCAGATTCATCTACGAGCAATTGTTGAGCCCCTTCGCCTTCGGCGAGATTGCCGTTGCAGCCATTGACGCCCTCGTAAATTTTGATATAACGGAAATACGAATTACCCGAGTAATTGCCGCTGTCGTTATCAGCTGCAAATACCAGCCGGCTGAAGGCGCCGGTGAAAAATTGCCCTACGGGAATGATGTATTTCAGCCATATGCTGCCGCCCGGGTAGTTGTCGTAATTGAGTATACCCCAATTTTGATTGCCGTGCAGTTTAAAGGTCGTATTGTAAGATAATAAGTCGTCGTTGTCGAAACCGATTCCATGAATTTCGCCTTCCAGTGTGGAGCCGAATTCAAATTCCATGATCGTATTGGGCGTTACGGTGTAATTTAAGGCGATGTTTTTCCAGGCGTTGTTCTGTACTTTGAGCACTACGCCGCCGTTGAGCAGTTGGTAGGTGCCAAAATCGTTGCCGGCGCCGAAGGGGTTGATGGCGTAGTCGTTGAAATTAACCGTTACACAGGTTGTATTGCTGCCGCCGTCGTCAAAAGGCAGGCAGGTATTTTTCATGTCCTCGAAACCAAAACTGCCGCCGTTGGCCAGCACGTTGCCATCTTCGTCGGTGAGCGAATAACTTCCTTGTCCGTATGCGCAACACATACCGTCGCCGTAGCTATCCATCACGACAAGGTCGTAGCAGCCCTGCGGCAGGCAAAACGTGTCGCGCACGGTAGTGCCGGCAAGTCCTTTGGGGTAGGGCCCGCCAGAAAACAGGACGGTCGTATCGCCCGCGGGTTTTATTTTCCAGGAGGTTTCGGTGCCGTAATCATCGAGGGTAAGGGTCATGAATACCCTGTAGTCGTCGCAGGTGTCGTCGCCTCCACCTCCTCCACCGCTGCCACCGCCGGTGCTACATGCGGTAGTGCAGGTGGCGGTGGCGATGCGGTTGCGGATCACATTGCCGGGTTGCGGCCCGAAGCCTTTGCTCAGGTTGATACCCGTGCTGGTGATATGGCAATACGACATGATGGTGCCGCCGCCTGTGGGAATGGGCGCCACTGCGCAATTTCCTTCCGAAAACCCGGCACAGCCGTCTATGGCGGTATTGTTGCCGTTCCATACGCAGGCGTGTGTGTGGTGCGAACCCAGTAAGTGGCCCAGTTCGTGGGTGATTACCAACACGGTGAATGAATACACGGGCACGTTGGCATAAGAAGCGCCTATGCTGGCAAAGCTCAGCCGGGCGTAATTGTAAGGATGGCAAAGCCCGGCCAAAACGGCGATACCCCCGCTGGCTTTGTATGACAGTAATTGACCTAAGTCACCGTTGAAGGTAGTGCGGTAGTTTTGAAATTGCGTAAGCATACCCGCACTGGAAGTGCTATTGTACGGGCTGGCCGTGCTCCAGGTGAAAATTTGGGAGATCACTACGCTCACATTGTCGTTGGCATACAGCGTGGCCACCTGATTGAAAATACCGGTGACGTAATTGGTGGCCCCCGTCACGCCGCCTTTGTTGACTACTATATCGTTGTCGACTTCAAAATAAATGCGCACGCAGTCGCCGGCACTGCGTTCGTCTACGCTGCCATGCAATTCCTCGGGGGCATAGCCGGGGGCCTCATCATCGGCTACGCCGCAATAAAAGCCAAGGCTGGCATACAAGCCGTCGTCTTTGTATACAATATACAAGGCTTCGCCGTCTTTTTCCGCGCTTTCCATTTTACCCAATACGAGGTTGCCCATGGCGGGAGAACTGAGCATGCCCATCACGTCATGGTCGAAAAAGCTGATGGCGGCAATAGATTCAGGGTCCCCTTTTACGATACCCCGGTAATGCACGCCGGGGTCAACCTGCACGGGGGTGTTGCCGGCGCTTTCTATCACAGAGAAATCGCTGCTAAGCGGATTTACCTTCACCAATTCAAGTTCGATCATATCGCCGCCGGGTTGCGGCAGTTGAAGGGCTAGTTGCGCGGGGGCCGTAGCCACCAGTAGTTGTAATTGTTCCTGGTCTATCCTGGCCGTTTTCACAGCGCCCAGGGCTGGGTCCGCGTTGCGTTCGGTAGTCCATGCCGAAAAAACCGGCATACGTTCAAATTCTCCAAGCTGTCCGCTTTTGTACTGTGAAACCAGCTCGACTGGGCGCAGGAACTGGCTGTTCTTCTGGGCTTGAGCTACGGCAATAGCCATAACCGCCCATAGGATGGTTAGTGTTTTTTTCATGTACTTAAATCGGTTTCCTATTTAAAAAAAAGACTCACTTACCTTGCAATAAATTCACTCATTTTTCTTAACGGTCGTCTTAATTTTTTATACAATAATTTCATGTAAATTACAGAGTATAGGTCAATACCCTGTAACTTTTGTAAACAATAATGCCTGCGAATGGTGTTTAGCATGAAATCTTATGCCTCATCCCATTCACAGGGCATTATTCATGATGGTGGGGGGATGTATTTTGTTTAAAACAAAATATTTTTATGTCGCCGCTCAATGGCCTGCAACCAAATAATTGTTTACGTGCTGGTCTTTTTCGCTCTGTATTCTCTTACTAAACGCAAGATAGGGGCAAATAGTGCGAAATAATTATGCGCAAAACCGTCCTTTTATGGTACGGTCTGAAACCGACTTAAAAAGGGTGTTATTCGGGCAAGAAAGGAACTGTTAAATTATTTGGGTTGTAGTCAGCTATTGGCAAAATGTGCACTTGATCTGCTTGAAAGTGAAAATATTCGCAAATTTGCATACTCAAAACTGGAGTGAATTATGAAAAAAACGGTGTTGTTCGCAATAATAGTAATAGCCGGTTGGAACTGGCGTTTGCCGGCAGGCGATTTTTGGAAAGAAAAAGTAGACCCCGTGCTGCTCCGCCGCGCCGAATCAACCCAGATAGTCGATTTTATCGTGATGCTGGAAAACCAGGCTGAATTGCCGGCGATCACGGCACAGCGCACCAAAAACCAGAAAGGCCGATACGTTTACCAACAGCTTAGCGAACACGCACGGCGTACGCAGTCCTCCGTACTGCAGCTACTCCAACAACGTGGCACGCCTCACCGCTCATTTTTTATTGTAAACGCTATTTATGTAAAAGGCGATATAGCGCTCATTCAGGCCTTAGCCGAGCGACCCGAGGTGAAAGCCGTGATCGATAACTCGCCGGTGCGTGTCACCGAGTCGGTTTACGAGCCGGAACAAACCCTCGAAAGCCGCGACCTCATCGAATGGGGCATCGAACGCATCAATGCCGACGACGTGTGGGCAATGGGCTACACCGGCCAGGGCGCCGTGGTGGCCGGCGCCGATACGGGCTACGAATGGGATCACCCCGCCATCAAGGATAAATACCGCGGCTGGAACGGCGCCGAAGCCGACCACAGCTATAACTGGCACGACGGCGTACACGAACTCAACCCCCTGAATCAGGACTCTACGCAGAACCCGGCTAATAACCCCTGCGGACTTAGCTCGTTAGTACCCTGCGACGACCACAGCCATGGCACCCACACGATGGGTACGATGGTAGGCGATGACGGACAGGGCAACCAGATCGGCGTAGCGCCTGGCGCACGCTGGGTGGCCTGCCGCAATATGGAGCGCGGCTGGGGTAGCCCCGCCACCTATATCGAGTGCTTCGAGTTTTTCCTGGCCCCCACCGACATCAACAACGCCAACCCCGACCCCGCCAAATCGCCCCACGTGATCAATAACTCCTGGGGATGCCCGGAGCAAGAAGGCTGCAACCCCTCCAATTTCAACCTGATAGAGACGGTGGTCAACAACCTGAAGGCCTCGGGTATTGTGGTAGTGGCTTCGGCGGGCAATAGCGGCAGCGGCTGTGAAACGGTGAACAACCCCGCAGCGATGTTTGAAAATGCGTTTTCCGTGGGCGCCACCCGCGCCACCGATACTATCGCCAACTTCAGCAGTCGCGGCCCCGTGACGGTAGACGGCTCCGGCAGGCTCAAGCCCAACGTATCGGCGCCCGGCGTCGGCGTGCGCTCAAGTACCCGCTTCGGCGGATACGCCTCCTGGAACGGCACCAGCATGGCCGGCCCCCATGTGGCAGGCCTGGTGGCCCTGATTATCTCTGCCAATCCCGAACTGGCCGGACAAGTAGAAACTATCGAAACGATCATAGAAGAAACCGCCGTGCCGGTGCAGGCGGCGCAAGATTGCGGCACGACCTCCGGGCTCAACGTGCCCAACCAATCCTACGGCTATGGCCGCATCGACGCACTGGCCGCCGTGCAGCGCGCCCTGGAAATGGTGACCGATATATCCCAGCCGGGCGTCTATAGCCCAGCACAGGTGTTTCCCAATCCATTTAAACGAGAATTAACGCTGGAATGGAACGACGCGCCACAAGGCCCCGTTCACTTCGAACTCTATAATACCACCCAACAGCAGGTGCGCAGCTACCAGTGGACGAGCAACGGACCGCTGCGCCAAACGATTACTTTGGCCGACTTGCCTGCAGGCGTTTACATCTACCGCCTCAGCAGCGGGGAGTGGGTGCAGAGCGGGAAGGTGGTGAGGGAGTGATTGTTGATGTTTGATTTTTGATGTTGGATGTTTGATGACTGCGGAGGGACAGTGCGAGTGAGAGCCGGGTATTTGAAAAAATATCGGATAATTTTTTGTTTTTATTGAAAAATATCGGATATTTATTCCATTATGTTGCGGAAAAAATACCACGAGCTATATGCGCATTTGCCCAGCCGGGAAATGACCGTGCTGATTGGCGCAAGGCAAACTGGCAAATCCACCATACTGAAACAACTGGCTGACGCGCTCACATCTTCGGGCGAGGTTATTGTCATGCTCAACCTCGAACGCAAAGACATATTGCTCGACCTCGACCAAAATCCCGAAAACATATTTAAGTATCTACCCAGCCGGGGCGAGGGGCGTATGTTTGCGCTGATAGACGAAATTCAATATCTGTCTGATCCCACCAATTTCCTCAAACTGCTCTACGACGAACATGCCGGGCAGCTAAAAATTGTGGCAACGGGCAGCAGTGCCTTTTATATTGACCGCCAATTTAAAGACTCGCTTGCCGGTAGAAAAAAAATATTTGAGTTACAAACACTTGATTTTGAAGAGTTTTTAACGTTTCGCGGAGAAGAATCGGAATTACGGGAACTTCTGCGATTGCGCTCCGGCGAAATCGAAAAGTCTACCGCCGAAGCCCGCCTGTGGGCCGCCTTTGAAACCTATCTGACTTACGGCGGTTACCCGGCAGTAGTACTCGAAAACAACCCCAATCACAAAATAGAGCGCCTGCAGGATTTGAAAGATTCTTTCGTCAAACGCGATATGCTGGAATCGGGTATTTCTGACGAAACCAGATTTTATCGCCTAATGATGCTATTAGCTGCACAAGTAGGAAACTTGCTTAATATCAATGAGTTGGCAAATACGCTTCAGCTACCCCGCGCAACTATCGACCAATTCCTATACGTGCTGCAAAAGTGCTTTCACATTAGCCTTGTCCGTCCGTTTTTTCAAAACCTGCGCAAAGAATTGGTCAAAATGCCCAAGCCTTATTTTCGCGATTTGGGGCTCCGCAATTCATTGGTCAACTATTTTGCGCCAATGGAACAGCGCGCGGATAAAGGCGCATTGCTAGAGAATTACGTTTATCGTCGGTTGACAGAACAGTATGCACAAGACCAAATCAAGTTTTGGCGCACTGCCGACGGCAATGAGGTGGATTTTGTAGTTGAAGAGACGGCTTTTGGCGGCAAAGCTATAGAGACAAAATTCAACCCCGCAGAAGCAACCCCAAATAAGTACCGAAAATTCACGGAAGCTTACCCGGATTTTCCATTGGAATTCCGGAGCTGGGGGGATGGGGGGCTGTTGTTGTGAAAGTGGTGAATTCTCTATCATGTCCGAATTGCAACATCCCCAAACTTCCCTACCTTTACCCCAAAATAACCCGCATGCCCTCCTTCATCACACCTCGCACGCGCGCACAAGAATCCAGCGCGGCCATCCAGCGCCTCTACATCGCTATGCGCCACTTGTTTATTCGCGGGGGTTACAAACCGCTCGGCGTGTCGGGCGAGGCCATGATCGAGGCGCTCATGGTGTTGCGCCCCGAAATTTACGGCTCGATCTCAGACCCCGAACGCGTAGAACTCGAAGGTTTGCTCTACGTCTTTCAACGACTGCCCAAAGGCATCGAGCAATGTCGGTATATCAAACTCATCTCGCGGGAGGGGCTCGAAAAAAGCGGCTTTACGCCCATCGTGCCCCCCAAGCGCCGCCGCAATTGCTACCACGTAGACCAGGAGGAGATGTTTATCGAGATGACGCGCGGACGAAGCGATATCTACGATATTCTTACCCACCTCACCTTTATGTTTGTGGAGGCCGAGAAAATCCGGCGCAACAGCGACGACTACCGCGACCACAAACGCCGCGAATGGCAATTGCTGGAGGAGATTGTGCGCAAGGAGGAAAACGAAGAACCTTTTAATATAGAGGTAGCCTATACCTACCTTAGCACGCTGCTGGGCCGCACCTACGAAGAAACAGCCATCGCCTGCCAGCGCTTTGAGGCCGACCCGCATGTGAACAGCCTATTCCGCATTACGTACTGGCTGGGGCGACTGTCTATCGAAGAAGAACAGGGCGAAGGCGACCGCGAGATTACTTTTTCTTCCGCCCTGCGCGAACGCATCGGGCACCACTACTACGGCGAACTCTGGGCCGCCCATATCAAACGCACCCTGCAACAGAACGGCTGGCTCGATCGTCCACTGCATATCATCAGCGCCAACCCGCACAGCGTGATGAATAGCTTTTATGCCTATCCGGCATTGAAAAAGCACTTCAATGACCAGATTGCGATAGAAGACCTGGCCCGCGAACTTAGCGTAGAAGAACACAGCGCCTGGCGGCAAAAGGTAGAGACCTACGCCATGCAAAACGGTATGGTGCAACTGGAAGATATCAGCGGCACCAATATCACCGTGCAGTTGTTCGACACCACCGTGATGCCCTTCGCCAAGATGTCGCCCGAATTAAAATGGGATAAAACCTACCTCGAACGCGAAAAGCCGCTGATCATTATGATGGATTACGCGTTCGGCGAGCAGGCCTACGAAACGATGGACGAGTTGCTGAAGCCCTTTGAATCATCGGGAAAAAGCACCGTACTCAAGGTGGCTTCGATTTCTGTGATGGGCAAAGCCGGCATCCTCGAAGGAGATAAGGGCGATATTATGGTGCCTACGGCCCACATTTTTGAAGGCACCGCCGATAATTACCCTTTGCAAAACGACTTCCACTCCGCAGATTTTGCGGGTAAGGGACTGGAAGTCTGCGAAGGTCCCATGATTACGGTGCTGGGCACATCGCTGCAAAACAAAGACGTGCTGGAGTATTTCCTCCATTCTTCCTGGAAAGCCGTCGGCCTGGAGATGGAAGGCGCCCACTACCAAAAGGCCATCCAGGCCGCCTCCAAAATCCGGAGCAGTATTTCGGGAGATGTAGTACTTCGCTACGCCTATTACGCCTCGGATAACCCCCTGCTCACCGGCCACACCCTGGCCTCGGGCAGCCTCGGCCTCGACGGCGTAAAGCCGACCTACCTGATTACCCTGAAAATCCTGGAGCGAATCCTGTGCGAGGAACCATCGAAGAAGGTGACAAAGTGACGTCCAAGGACCACCCAAGGTGGTGACAAGGTGACGGCATCGTCTGTGTAGGGTTGACTGACAATCAGCACATCAGCAAATTAGCAAATTAGCACATCAATTCCCCGCCGCAACTCGACCCCGCGCCGGCAGTACAGCCGTAACAATGCTGGTTGAGCGCAATCGTCCGTTTGTTGAGCTCCTCGAAATTAAAATCGTTGATATGCGTTGATGGGGTGGCCACCTTGATATCCAGCATCTGGTTGAAATCGCAATCGTAGATATAACCGTCCCAACTTACCGACAGCGTATTGCGGCACATCAGGCCGTTGACCGTGGCGGGGTTGAAGGCGTCTACGAGTTTCTGCATATATTCGGCGTAATTGCCCGTATCCAGCAGGTATTCGAGGAACCGGCTGATGGGCATATTGGTCATGGCATACAGGTTATTGAAATCGATGCCGTGGCGGCTTTTGAGCTGGCGTTTAAACTCGGGTTCGAGTACCGACTGGCCGGCGGGTAGGAAGGCGCCCGAAGGGTTATACACCAGGTCGAGCACGAGTCCGCTGCCTTCGAGGCCGTAACCTGCGGCATTCAGCATTTGCAGGGCGCGGATGCTATCGTCAAAAACCCCCTCGCCGCGCTGGGCGTCGGTGCGGCTTTTGCTGAAATAGGGTAGCGACGATACCAGGTGCACCTCATTGGCGGCAAAAAAGGCCGGCAGGTCGTGGTATTTCGGGTTAGCCACAATGATCGTAAGATTGCAGCGGTTCATCACCTTTTTGCCCCGTTTGCGGCATTCTTCCACAAACCAGCGAAAATGGGGGCTCATCTCAGGCGCCCCGCCGGTGATATCTACCGTGGGAATGTCATAGCGACTCACGATCTCCAGGCAGCGTTCCAGCAGTTCGCGGCTCATCAGCTCGCTGCGGTCTGGGCCGGCGTCCACGTGGCAGTGGGCGCAGCTTTGGTTGCACAGTTTGCCCACATTCACCTGGAAAATATCCAGGCGGCCGGGCTGCAACGGATAGCTGCCCGACTGCGAAAGCTTGTCGGTAAAATCGGGCAGGTGGATATCTGCCAGCTCCTGGCCGTTGAGCACTTGTAATTGAAAAAACGTATCCGAAAGCTGCTCTCCTCTTGATTGCAGCGATTTTGACTTTTGCTTTATGGACATAATTTACATCGTTAGGCGTTTCACGTGGTTCATCATCTGAGTGCTGTACACCAGCGTAATGCCGGCTTTCATGGTAGCGGCTACGTGCACGGCCTCCATCATTTGCTCTTCGTCGCAGCCTTTTTCGAGGCAGGTTGTTGAATAGGCGTCGATGCAATAGGGGCATTGCATGGCATGGGCGACGGCCAGGGCGATCAGGGCTTTCTCGCGTTCGGTGAGGGCGCCTTCTTTCATTACTTCGCCGTAGTAATCAAAGAATTTTTTGCCCATAGGCTCCTGGAAGTCTACGATATTGCCGAATTTCTTCAAGTCTTCCGGATTAAAATAGGTCTTTTCCATGTATGGTAGTTTTATTAATTTTTAAATAGAGATTATTTAACACAGAGTTTCACGGAGTTCACACAGAGTTACGGAGTCAAAATATAGCTCAGTGGAACTCCGTGGAAACTCTGTGTACCTCTGTGGTAAAATATCAATGCGGCTTTTTCTCAGGAAAGCCGAACGGGCGAGCACAGTTTCCGATAAAAGCGCGTTTGACAAAAGTAGAAAAAGAAACATTGTGGGCAAGTCCGGAATAAGACATCGGGACATAGTTAGCCGAATACGCGATTAGCTGTTATATTTGCTGCATGTTGCAAACGAAAGAGTTAACTTATTCCTACGACGGAAAAAACGTGTTGGTTTTTCCCGATATCGACTGCGGCAAGGGCGAACACTGGCTATTGCTGGGACAGTCGGGCAGTGGAAAAACTACCTTATTGCACTTGCTGGGCGGCCTGTTGTCGCCCGCCACGGGTAGTATAATAGTGGCCGGCGATAATATTGCCGCCAAACGCGCTGCCGCGCTCGACAGCTTTAGAGGCCGGCATATTGGTATTATTTTTCAAAAATCGCATTTCGTGCGCGCGCTTACGCTGGAAGAAAACCTCGTGCTGGCGCAGCAACTTGCCGGCGCTCCGATAGACCGGGGTAGGGTTGAAGAGCTACTGGGGCACCTCAACCTGGGCCACAAACTCCGGGAAAAACCCGACAACCTGAGCATGGGCGAGCAGCAACGCGCCGCCATCGCCCGGGCATTGCTCAACAGACCCGACGTGATTCTGGCCGACGAGCCCACTTCCGCGCTCGATGATATTAACTGCCAGGAGGTGATCGACCTGCTAGAACGCGAAGCTGCCGCCACGGGCGCCACCCTGCTGGTGGTGACTCACGACGGCCGGCTCAAGGCGCGTTTCCCCCGCCAGGTGTTATTAACCCACTACCAACCTTCGCTATGAATCTGCTGCAACTCAGTTGGAAAAATATCCTGCACAAACCCACTTCCACGCTGCTGAGCCTGGTTTTGTTTGCACTGGGCGTAGGACTGGTATCGCTGCTGATGCTTGTCAACCGCCAATTGGAGGAGAAGTTTGAAAAAAACCTGGCAGGCATCGACATGGTAATCGGCGCCAAGGGAAGTCCGCTGCAGCTCATCCTGAGCAGTATGTACCATATCGATGCGCCTACCGGCAATGTGGCCATTGCCGATGTAAAAGCATTTTTGAACCCCAAACATCCCGTCATCGGCAAGGCCGTGCCGCTGTCGTTGGGCGACAACTACCGCAGCTACCGCATTGTGGGCACCACTTTTGATTTTTTTACCCTGTACAATGCCCAGTTGGCTCAGGGCCGTCGCTGGGAGGCCGTCTTTGAAGTCGTCATCGGCGCGGCAGTAGCCGATGCGCTCGACCTCAAAACCGGCGATACCTTCCACAGTTCGCACGGCTTTGTAGTCGACGAAAACCTCGAACATACCGATGCGTCGGATTTCAAAGTAGTGGGCATCCTGAAGCCTACCGGCGCCGTCGTAGACCAACTCATCCTTACCAGTCCGCAAAGCATCTGGGGCGTACACGAGCATGGCGACCACGAGCACGAACATGAAGCCTACGACTTGAGCAAACCCCTGACCGACTACGAAGGCGAATCGATCACTTCGGTACTCGTCCAGTTTAAAGCCCGCAACGCCGCAACCCTCAACATGCCACGCGGCATCAACGAAAACACAAACATGCAGGCAGCTACGCCGGCCTGGGAGATCAACCGCCTGTATGCTATTTTGGGCGACAGCGCGCTGGCCTTGCAGGTACTTGCCCTCATTATCATCGCCGTATCGGGCTTGAGCGTATTTTTATCGCTTTACGCTTCCCTGCGCGATCGACGCTATGAGCTGGCGCTAATGCGCGTGATGGGCGCTTCGCGCGGCAAATTGTTTGCGCTCATTTTATTGGAAGGGTTATTATTGGCCGCAGTGGGTTGTATCATCGGACTGGCGTTGAGCCACGCAGGTATGGGTGTTTTTGCCCGGGCACTGGAGTCGTCGTACCGCTATTCGTTTACCGGCGCTTTATTTTTAAAAGAAGAAATATGGCTCGTATCGGCGGCATTGGGCGTGGGTTTGCTGGCGGCATTTATCCCTGCCGTACAGGCGCGCAATACCGATATTTCGCAAACTTTGGCCGAAGGATAAAATTCAGGCCTAAAAAGCGTCAATATTTTGTGCCTTTGTGTGCGTTTTGTGCCTTTGTGTTAAAAAATAGCGTGTTCACTACGAGTTGTTACCACAAAGGCGCTAAGGGCACTAAGTACCACAAAGAAGAATTTATTTGTCCATTAACACTTTCTTATCACCCTTTTTGCCCGCTTGAACGTTCATTAGGAAATAAACAACAGACTTTTCATGAAAAACTACTTCATTGCTTTCATCGCCGTATTTGCCCTAACCGCCACCATTGCGCCTACGGCCCAGGCTCAGCAGGACAACGTGTGGAAAACGCTCCAGAAAATTACTTTCAAAAAGAAATACGACGAGATGCTCGGCTTCAAAGTAGATGTGCCGGTATTTAGCGAAGAAATCAAAAAAATGGAGGGTAAAATAGTGACTGTCAAAGGTTATGTCATCCCCGTAGAAGGCTACAAAAGCCACAAAGAATTCGTCTTTTCCGCGTTCCCTTACAATATGTGCTTTTTCTGCGGCGGCGCCGGCCCCGAGACCGTCATGGAAGTTTTTGCCAAAGAGCCTATCAAATACAGCGCCGAGGCGATCACCATCAAAGGCAAACTCGAGCTCAACGACTCAGATATCAATCGTTTGATTTATATTATTAAGGATGTGGAGTTAGTGAAATGAGGTGGGCCGGCTTTGTTAGCTCTAATCATTTGGGTATACAAGTCACTTCCCCAGTAATCGAGAAAGATCTGCTACTTTTGTTACCAACTCGATGCCTTCTTCCTTGCAGGCGTTGAAAAAATCGGCATCATAACTTGCCACTATACTGATACTGTGGATTTTGCAGGAAGCGATTAATAAAGCATCATTCGGTAATAAATTGTATTGCTTCATATAATCAACAGCCAAAGGCAATGCTGCATCTGGGATGGAAAGAACCTGAAAACAAGACAGAAAAGTCTTAGTGTCGTGATTAGAAAGGGTTTCGTTTATTTTGCCACTCTCGCATATGCTCATGGGCGAACGCCCGCCGAGGATGCCAAGTAACTGATAAATATACTCACTGAATACAATTGGATTGATAAATATCTGGTGATCGCTTTCCAAAAGGGCATCTAATAGTTCCGTTTTGCTTTGTTTTTCATACTCGATGAGTATGCCGCTATCGAGCAGAATCTTCATTGGAGGTACCAGTCTTGTTTATTGGGTTCATAATCTGCTTTCTTGACGTACTTCTTTAAACTGCCCCTAAACTTTCGAATGGTTCGAACCCGTCGTTGCCGCTCTTGTTTTGTAACTACAGCATCTCCTCCCAATTCAATTTTGAATTCAACATTCAGCGCTTTCGCAACCTCCGAAAGTGCATGGATGATGTCCGGATTGGGTGATTCAATAACTAAAAGCATTATCAAATTGTTTTTTGCAAAATAAGGGATTTTTGGCTTACCTGCAACAGGCAACTCTGATAAAGCATGGTTGGCCTGGAACTTTTTCTTTGATAAACCTTATAAGGTCTTTCACAATATACCTAGTCCCCCCCCGCGAAAATCCTCGACCACCCAAACTTGATCAGCACCAGCAAGGCAATAAAAATCAGGATCACTACCTCGAAGCGCAGGTAGGAAAACACCACGATATGCGTGCGGTCCACAAACCACATGATGGCCAGGGTGGCCGAGATCATGGTGATGAGCCCCGAGAGTTTGTCAAAACCGGGTATATAGTCGAAATCTACATTTTTTCGAATGATAAGCAGGGTGGCCACCATCGATACGATGGGTAGAATTTGCGTATAGATGTCTGTATCGAAAATGCTCCGCTTTTCAAAAAGAAACAAATACACATCGAGCGCAACGGCAAAGATGCCCGGCACGCACACCAGATAAATCAATCCCGAATACAGGTATCTCCAGGGCGACAAGTGCCCTTCGTTTTTGCTCAATACTCCCGCCAGCCACGCCGCAAACGGAATGATCAGGAAGTAAAACAACACATATAAGTGGTTGTCTGACAGCAGTTGGAAGAATTCGCGTAAAGTCATGGTTGTAGGTTGTAAGTTGTAGGTTGTAAGTTATAGGTTTCAAAACTTACAACTTACAACCTACAACCAAAATTACAAATCCAGCAGCAGCCCAATCGGGTCCTCCAGCAAATTTTTCACCCTTACCAGGAATGTTACCGAAGTGCTGCCGTCGATGATGCGGTGGTCGTAAGAGAGGGCGAGGTACATCATGGGGCGGATTACCACCTGGCCGTTCACTGCCACGGGGCGCTCTTTGATAGCATGCATGCCCAGTATGGCCGATTGGGGTTCGTTGATAATGGGCGTGCTGAGCAAAGAGCCGAAGACGCCTCCATTGGTGATGGTGAAGGTGCCGCCCTGCATTTCTTCGATAGAAAGCGTGCCGTTGCGGGCTTTTTCCGACAATACTTTGATTTCTTTTTCGATTTCGGCGTAGCTCAGCGACTCCACGTTGCGAATGGGGGGCACCACCAGTCCGTTGGGGGTGGAGATAGCCACCGAAATATCCACGTAGTCGTGGTAGATGATATCGTTACCGTCAATATAGGCATTTACGTCGGGCATTTCGAGCAGGGCCTTGGCGCAGGCTTTGGCGAAGATGGACATAAAGCCCAGCTTGATGCCGTATTTCTGTACAAACCGCTCCTGGTATTTTTCGCGCAGGGCCATCACTTCGCTGAGGTCTACCTCGTTGAAGGTGGTGAGCATGGCCGTTTCGTTTTTGGCTTTTACCAGGCGCGTGGCGATGGTGCGGCGCATGCGGCTCATCTTTTTGCGCTCGCTGTTGCGGCTGAAAGCCTCGTGAGTAGCCGGGGCGGAAGTTGCGGGGGTGGAAGCGGGTTGCGGCGTTGGAGGCGCGGGTGCTGCCGGGGCGGACTTGGCTTCGACAGCTTTCATGGCATCTTCTTTGGTGATGCGGCCGCCGCGGCCGGAGCCTTCTACTTCTGTTGGGGCGATCTCGTTTTCTTTGAGGATCTTGGCCGCCGCAGGCGAGGGGTGGCCTGCCGCCGCTGAAGCGGGCGCAACTGCTTTTTCTGCAACTGGTGCAGGCGTTGTAGCTTGCGGTGCTGCGGGTTGGGCTTCTTCAACTTTGGCTACACTCGTATCGATACGGGCCACGAGCCCGCCGATAGGCAGGTCGTCGCCGGCTTTGGCTACATGGATGAGCTTTCCGGATGTTTCCGCCGGAAATTCGAGGGTGGCTTTGTCCGATTCGAATTCGCAGATGGATTCATCACGCGACACATATGCGCCGTCGGGTTTGAGCCACTGCGATAAGGTTACTTCGGTTATGGATTCGCCTATTACAGGCACTTTGAGATCGACTATACTCATACGGAAAGCGGCATTTGGTCTGTAAAATTAACTGCAATAATCCGGACATTGCCCAAATAATACAACAACATGGCAGAAAATGTTTGAGACTGTACGACTAAACGACGGTAGGACTGTAGGACGGTACGACTGTACGACTGCAAAGTCGCAAAGTCGTATAGTCGTATAGTCGTACAGTCGTATAGTCGCCTAATCAGCGGTGCAGCCGCGGATTCAGCGCCTCATTCAGTCCTTCTCCGAGCAGGTTGAAGATCGTGACCGACACAAAAATGGCGAAGCCGGGGAAAAAAGCCAGCCACCAGGCCTTGGGCTGCGAGCGGGCCTCGTTGAGCAGCGTGCCCCAGGTAACGGTATCCACCGATAATCCGATACCCAGAAACGACAAGAATGCCTCAAGCAATATCGCATTGGCAATGCCGAAAGCGATGGCGATGAGTACGGGCGACAAGGCATTGGGCAGGGCATGCCGCCACAAGATGCGCCACTCGCTGAAGCCAAGCGCCCGCCCGGCCTCGATATAGCCGAGCTGCCGGATGCGCAGCAATTCGCCGCGCACAAACCGCGCAATGCCCGTCCACCGCACCAAACCAATGATGGCCATGACGTAAAAAATGGAAGGCCGCTTGATAAGTACTATGATGGAGAGGATTAGCAATAGGGTGGGGATAGCGTTGAGCACTTCTATCAAACGCACCACGATGGCGTCAACGGGCAATGGCATGGGCTTTTTTAAAACGGATATTTTTTCAACCCATTTTATTAAAAAATGACAAAAAACCAGGCAGGCTGCTATGATGCTGATGCTTTTAATTATTTCAATCAATAAATTGCCATCCATCCAGGCAGCGCTGCGGGCAATAAAAGCATAATAATAACCGGCGGCTAGCCCTAGTAAATATAGCAATACCGCAGCGCGCGACAATCGAAGGTGTTGATCGCCGAAATACCCCGCCAGTGAGCCCAGCAAAACGCCGATCAAGGTGGCCAGGGCCATGGCGACTACACCAACCAGCATGGCTGTGCGTGTGCCGGCCACCAGGCCTGCCGCCACATCGTGGCCGACTCTGTTGGTGCCCAGCCAGTGCCGGTACCGGGGCGATTTTGTTTTTTGTTTGTCAAAAGGCCCTACAAAATTGCTGTTATATACGTCAAGTGTGTTGGCGGAATAGGGAATCAGCGGCATAATCGCTTTTTCGTAGGTCAGCTCTCGCCAGTTGTTGCCGTTGAAAGGCGGCTTCCAGTTGCTCAGTCCCAGCGATACCGCGTATTGTTGCATCACGGGAAAAAAATGCCGACCCTCGATGCGGCAATAGATAGGACGCACGTTGGCGATGAAATCGGCAAACAGGGCTATGAACAGCAGCACGACCAGTATGCGCAGCGACCATACCGCCGGGCGGTGTTGCCTGAGGCGTTGGCGGGCCAGCACCCAGGGGCTCTGGCGCCGGTTGCCGCCGCCGGTGTCGCGTTGTCGTTTTTTTCTGCCGAACATCTAACTTTCTTTCTTTTTTCCCAGCGTTACCCGGGGGTCAATTATGCCATACAAAACATCCGCCAATAAAATGCCCGCCATGGTCACCAATGCGGCCAGCATAAGCACGGCGTATACAATGGGCCAGTCTTTGGCGCCTATAGCATCTACTGTCAATTTCCCCATGCCCGGTATGCCGAAGATTACTTCGATAACTACCGAACCAGCAATGGCCGCAGGTAGCACCGACGCCAGCATGGTGACGATGGGCGAAAGGGCGTTGCGAAAGGCGTGTTTCCAGATCACTACGCTTTCGCGCAAACCTTTTGCCCGGGCCGTGCGCACAAAATCTTGTTCCAAAGCTTCTACCATGCTGCTGCGCATTTGCCGGGAGATGAAGGCCAGCGATCCGTAGGTGAGGCATATCACGGGTAAAGTCAGGTGTGACACACGGGTGGTAAATACCTGCCAACTGCTGTCGCCCTTGTCGGTATCGCCAACCCCCATCGTTGGAAACCAATCCATACCATATTCGGGGGTGGTGAAAAAGATGATCATCAAAGTGGCGATCCAGAAAACAGGCAGAGAGTGCAGCGCGAATAATACTACCGCGATGAGCCTGTCGCGCCTGGCGCCGCGATGCACAGCGGCATAGACGCCTAAGGGGATGGCGAGTCCGTAAGCCAGCAAAATAGCTAGTCCGTTGATGAGCAAGGTCCAGCGCAGGGCGGTAGCCAACTTGCCGGCTACGGGCAGGCGGTCGCGGTAAGATACGCCCAGATCACCCTGAAGCAGCCGCAGCAGCCAACGGTGGTACTGGTTATCGGCGCCGTGCCAGTAAAAAGCCGGAATCCAGTGCGCCGAAGGCGTAGCCTCTTGTTTTACCCGCCCATACGCGGCGTTGAGCGCATCAAATTGAGCGCCTGCAGCAGCCTGTAAAGCGCTATCCGACCGGAAGGCGAATTGCAGGGTGTCCAGGTGGTAGCGTATTAGCGGGTCTTTGTCTTGAATGTAAAGAAAGGGCAGGGTAGCGCGCGCCCTGGTAAGCGCTTCGCCCGAAGCTTGCCCTTTTACCTGGAACAGCTTGCGGTTCAACAAGGCGATCTGTTGGTAATAATGCTCAATTTGCGGCCAGTTGCCGTATCGCGCAATCAGCGCACGCACGCATTCCCGGCGTTCTTTTTGCACAAAGTGGTGCAGCGTATCGGGATAGGCCGAAGTAGTGATGGTGAAATAAAATACCGGCTTGTCGATGCCCAGCGAAGCGGCCATTTCGCGGTATTCATTTTCATAAGAGGTGGGGTTGCTGAGTTGTGCCCCAGGGTTATTGCCCAAATTCAAAAACAACATGACGGGGTCGCCAGGCGTACAGGTGCTTAATCCGAATGCCAAAAAGGAGATGACAATCAGGGTGGGCAGGAAGATAAGTAAGCGCCGGGCGAGGAATTTCCACATAATTGATGTGCTGATGTGCTGATGTGCTGATGTGCTGATGTGCTGATATTGGAGAGATTAAAATTCATTAATTATCAGCAAATCAGCACATTAGCAAATCAGCAAATTAACCTCACTCTTTCAATCTAAACAAATTCGGGAAAAAGCCCGGGTGCATTGCTGTGGGTATTACTTCGAAGCGCTGGTGAACGGCCAGGCGGCCCGAGGGTACATAGAGATATACCTCGGGGACTTCGTCGTAAATGGCAGCTTGTAGCTTTTTGTACATATCGTCGCGTTTGCCTTTGTCGAGTGTGATGCGCAGGTCTTCGATCAGCTTATCCGTTTCGGCGTTGCCGAAGCCGGTGCGGTTGTCGCCCTGGGTATGCCAGCTTTGCATGGGGTCCCATAGCGTGGGGCTCACCGTGCGGCCGCCGGAGCTCAGTTCGTATTCGCCTTTGCGAAGGTCGGCGATGATCTGGGTGAATTCTTTGGTGACGGGTTCTATATTGATGCCTGCTTTGCGGGCGTTTTCCTGGAGTACCAGGGCGATATTGCGGGAGATTTCCCGGTTGGGGGTAATCAGGTAACTCAGGCTGAGCTCAGTCAATTCGCCGTCGATCATTTTATCCACAGTACCGTTATTATTGCTGTCGGTCCAGCCGGCTTGTGTCAGCAATTCCTTGGCCTTCTCCGGGTTATAGGCAATTGGTTTCAGGTTTTTGTTTGCATAGTCTTTGGTGGGCAACACCGGCCCGGAGAGCGGGGTCGCCAATCCAAAATAGAGGGTATTGATAACCTCATCGACATTCACGGCGTGGGCAAGGGCTTGGCGCACGAGTTTGTCATTGAGTTTTGGGTGGCGGGTATTCACATAAATAAAAAACGAGGTGAGGCTGGCAGGGGTATAAAGCGTATACGCATTTTGAATAAGCTGGTCCTGCTTGATATCGGTAAAATCTTTGGGGTCGATATCGGCCACCACGTCGATTTCTTCTGCTTTGAGGGCGGCGAGGGCGGTAGCGGCATCGCCGATTACCTTAAAGGTCAACTTTTCGGGATAAGCGCCGAGTGCCGGAAACTCGTCGGCCAGGTCGTCGCCCCACCAGTTTTCTTTCTTCACCAGTTCCACCTTTTGCTGGGGGGCCCAGGTTTCGAGGCGGTATGGGCCGCAACCGGAGATGGCGCCTACTTCGCGGGAAAACTTGGGCGACTGGGCCAGGTCGGCAAATTGCTGAAGCCTGGCATCCGATTCGGCCAACTGAGCGATCTTCTCAGGGTCGGTGAAATCTTTGATGTCGATGTCTTTCAGCAAGTTCTGCGGGTCGTAGAGGTGGGCGGGAAGTACCTGCACCGTGCTTGCTATGGCTTCTTCTCCAAGGATGTATTTTTCGTTGGTAAATACCGTAAAACGCTTGGGATTGGCGGCGTCTACCTGAATATCCTTAATAAATGCAAAAAACGGGCGGTAGCGCTGGGCGTTGACTTTAGGATTAAGGACGGCTTTTACCGTAAACACAAAATCGTGGCCTGTCACGGGTTTGCCGTCATCCCAGACGGCTTCGTCATGGAGGTCAAACGTATAAGCTACGCCGCCGGCGTATGGCCCGCTGGTAATTTCCTTTACCTCGGGCGTTGATTTGGCGAGCTGCGGGATGAGTTGCAGGGTAGTCGGGTCGATAAAGAGCAGAAAAGAAAACAACTGGTTGTTGATCTGTGTAGCGTAAATCGTAGTCGACAAAAGCGGGTTGAGACCATCGGGCTCTGCGTCGATGCGGATGATGACATCGTTGTCTTTTCTTTTCCAATTCTCATTTTGTTTGGGTTCAGATTTACAGTCGGTAAACAATAAACCTGCGACGAAACAAAGTAGCAGCGTAAAATGGATGGAAGAGTTTCGCATCATGGGGAGATTGTTTTTTTTGTGAAAGTGATTGCAAAATACAGGGATGCCGCCACGTAGCAAAATGCTTTTGATGCTAATTTTAATAATCCTGCATTGCATGGGCTTAAAATCCGGATTTGCGCGCTTCAGCGATTTTCCCGACCTTTCGCCCCATGGAAAATAACAACCGACAAGGCGAGGTGATTTATGGGCGCCACCCGGTAGTAGAAGCCATTACTGCCGGGCTGCCGGTCGACAAGCTGTGGCTCCAGCAGGGCACTCGTGGCGAATTCGAAAAGGAGATCAGGCGTTTGAGCAAAGAGTGGGATATTCCCGTGCAATTTGTGCCCAAAGAAAAATTGTCGAAGCTGGCAGGAGGCAATAACCACCAGGGTATCGTAGGCTTTTTATCGATTATCGGGTACCAGTTGCTGGAAGATGTGCTGCCCGCAATTTACGAACGCTCGGAAACCCCGCTCATCGTGGTGCTCGACCATATCACCGATGTGCGCAACCTGGGCGCCATAGCCCGCTCGGCCTCTTGTTGCGGCGCGCATGCCCTGGTCATACCCCGCAAAGGCGGCGCGCTGATCAACGCAGAAGCCATGAAAGCCTCTGCGGGCGCCCTGGCCCGCTTGCCGGTATGTAGGGTCAACAGCCTGGTTAATGCTGTTGAATTCCTCCAGCAATCTGGCATTCAAGTACTGGCCAGCGACCTTCGCGCCACGCAGCTCTTACACCAACTCGACCTCACGGGGCCTACAGCTCTCCTGCTCGGCGCCGAAGGCGAAGGCCTCCATCACAGCTTGTCTACCCGCGCCGACCAGCAGTTCCGCATCCCGCAATTGGGCGATACGGAGTCGTTTAACGTGTCGGTGGCTGCGGGGATTATGTTGTATGAGTCGCTTAGGCAGCGGATAATTCAGGGATAATTCAGTTATCTGTTGTCCGTTCTCGGTTGTCGGTTATCCGTTCTCTGTTATCCGTTCATTATCTTTGCCAATTATACTTTAACAGATAACAGATAACAGAGAACAGAAAACAGAGAACAGAGAACCGACAACCGACAACCGAATATGCAACCACTAATCACTAACGATGCCGTCGTGCTCGGCATCTTACTGGCCGTGTTGGCCGCTATTTTTGTCACTTCGGGCAGTAAAAGCAAGGGCTGGCGCAATTTTTACAAAGTCGTGCCGGCTTTATTGCTGTGTTATTTTGTGCCGGCCTTGCTGCGATGGCCCCTGGGACTGATTAGCGGTGATACCTCACAGCTCGATGAAATGGCAGCCGACTACCTGCTGCCGGCGTGTTTAGTACTTTTGTGTCTGAACATAGATTTCAAGGGCATCCTCAACCTGGGACCCAAGGCGCTGATCATGTTTTTGGCGGGCACGGCCGGCGTGATATTGGGCGGACCGGTGGCGATGCTCACTGTGACCAAGTTGTTTCCCGGACTTATAGGCGCTACGCCCGATGAATTATGGCGGGGTTTGTCAACCATTGCCGGAAGTTGGATCGGCGGCGGCGCCAACCAGTTGGCTATGAAAAATATTTACCAGGTCAACGATAATCTCTTTGCAGTGGTAGTGGTGGTGGATGTGATTGTAGCCAATATATGGATGGGGTTATTGCTTTACGGCGCCAGCGTTACCAAGCGCATTGACAGCTGGCTGGGCGGCGATACCAGCGCCATTACCGAACTCAGGCACAAATTAGAAGCCTACCACGAAAAGGTGGAACGCATACCGGTCGTCAAGGATCTCTTTCTGATGCTGGCGGTGGCCTTCGGCGGCGTGGCTATTTCCAACCTGTGCGCCGATGCTATTGTACCCGCACTTGAGCAACATTCAGCCACTTTAGAAGCCTGGCGGCTCACAGCTTTCAATTCTCATTTCTTCTGGGTTGTCGTCATAGCCACTACGGTCGGCATGCTCCTTTCTTTTACCAAAGCCCGCGAGCTGGAAGGAGTGGGTGCTTCTCGTTGGGGTAGTATTTTTATTTATTTGCTGGTGGCTACTATCGGTATGAAAATGGACTTGGGGCAGGTCTTCAGCAACCTGGGCCTGTTTGCTATCGGAATCATCTGGATGATCATACATGCCGGTATCATGATCGGCACGGCTAAACTCATTAAAGCCCCGTTTTTCTTCATGGCCGTAGGCAGTCAGGCCAATATCGGTGGAGCGGCTTCAGCGCCCATCGTGGCTTCGGCTTTCAGCCCCTCACTGGCTTCTGTCGGCGTACTGCTGGCCGTGCTGGGTTATGCCCTGGGTACTTATGGCGGTATTATTTGTGCTATTTTGATGAAAGGGGTGGCGGGGTAGGTTCGGTTGTCTGTTGTCTGTTATCAGTTATCGGTTTCTGTATTTGAAAAACTTCAAAAATTTGGCCGACTACTTTGTTTGTTTTTTGTTATTAATTAATAAAATAGTTTATTTTTTTAATAAAATGTAATTTTTTATTTTTTTATTTAAAAAATTTGCACAAAAATAACACTTGCCTTAGATTTGCATCAACAACAACACAACACGCAAGAACGCTTGCGAAATACTGTGAGGTGATGAAACAGGCAGCCATGCCCTCTTGTCTCGGGGGTAGGGAACCAAGAAATAAAGACAGAATATAGCCGGTTCGCCCATTACGGCCGACAGGGGTTGACCACCAAACTTGTTCTGTTCCTAATCTCCCTGTGGAGGTTCGAATCCTCCCCTTACAGCCATCTTAGAAAAATACACAGATTGAAGGAGAGAGGGAGGGAGTGAGAGAGGGAGAGATACGCTGGAACTTTAGCATCTCCCCCTCTCTCCTTCACTCCCTCTCTCCCTCTTACTCAAGCCTTCCCACAATCACTTCCAAATCCCAATTTGCGCGAAGCGCTTCTAATTTGATTACCCGAATGCGTTCGGGCTGGCGGCGGGTATCGTAATGCCCGGGATCCCAGCGGCCATTGCCATTGGTATCGGCTATTACCCTTAGGCTATACTGGCCGGGGGGTAGGGTAGAGATGTTTTTTTCAAAAGCCGCCTGGCCCTGGGTCTGAAAGGTCTGCAAGGTGGAGCCGTCGGGATTCAGCACCTGGATTACGTAGTTGACGCCCGCTTCGAGGCTGTCGGCTCTCAACTGCATATTGCCGAACTCTTTGAGCAGGGCCGATTGCAGCGATTTGCGGATGGTATCGGCATTGGTCAGCCCGTACATATCGGTGATGGCGCCCGGCAGGATCAGCCATTCGTAGGGCGTGACGTACTTGAATGGGTAGCTGAGCGCCAGTTCCCGGCGGGCTATGCTGTCGATGCGCAGATCGGGGATGACGCGGGTTAGCGTCGAGTCTTCCAGCAATTGTATCAGGCTGTCGTTGACGGCCAAAAGCGGATGGTTAAACCGGATGCGAACGGGTTGCCCCGGTGTGGCTCGTATAGGACTGGGTATTCGCCGGCCGGCCTCGGTGAGTTTGGCTTCGCGTACAAACAGCGCGCGGTCGAGCACGCGGACGCGCGCTGTGTCGTTGAGCACGGTGTCGTAGCGGATGTACAATTCCCAGGGCAAGCTGCCGGGGTTGTCGTACCACACGAGCAGGCTGTCTTTTTCGTACTCGTACACTATCTGCTGGCCCACTTCCGAATAGCTGAGCGATAGGTCGGTGGGAGGAGTTTGGTTGAAGGCCAGTTTGAGTCGGCCGTAGCGGGTGGCGTCGGCTTCCAGGATCTGCAGGGGTTTTGTTTCTTCGAACAGCCGGATTAGGAGGGCCTGCGAGGTATCTGCCGATATGGTGATATTCGATTCGGGGAAACCGATTTTTTCAGAAGCCTGGTTGAAAAGGTAGTTGAGGTCGGCGTCTACCAAGGCAAAACCTTTGAAAACCCCTGCTTTTACGTTTTCGATTTTAAAATTGCCCTTGTCGTCGGCTTTGGCGAAATAAAACGGTCTTTCGGTGCGCACCACGCTGTCGGCGAGGTTGTCGTACAGCATAAATAAGGCCCCTTTCACGGGTTCGGCGGTAACGGCGTCCACGATAGTGCCCCGCACGCTCAGCGAGTCGATGTAAGGGCCGGTAGAAAACACAAAGCGCAGGTTTTCTGCCGAATTTTTCTCGGTGAGGTCTTTGACGGCTGCACCAAAATTGATGGTATAGGTGGCGCTGTCGCGCAATTCTTCCCTTTCGTCAAAGTCGAATCGCACCGTTTTGCGCTTGAGGGTTACTTTGTAGGGATAGCGCAACGGCGGCGACACCAGTACCTGGTTGAATACGTCCTGCACCTGCACCCACTCGTCGAAGGTAAGCTCGATGCGCTGCTTTTTGAAGTTGGTTTGCAGGTTGGGCGTGGTTTCGTTCGCTACCAGTCCGGGAGGTCTTTCGTCTTTGGGGCCGCCCTGCGGGGCTATAATGGTGGCGCAGGCCGCCAGGGCAAAAGCGGTGGCCAGTGTGGCAATTGCGGTGCGCCAATTATTGGTTATTGTTAGCTTCAACGGTGTATCTTGATTAATGCGCAGCAAAAATAGGTGTAAGATTTGTCATCTTTCCCTGAAATTAATGCCCCGTGGAGATTTCCAATACTATTTTTATGTTCTCGATTACTTTTTTTTGCAAGGGTTCGGGTAAGTTGCCTATCTTTTTCACAAACCGTTTGTTGTCTATTGCCCTGATTTGGTCAATCATAATCGAACAGTCTTTTTCCATACTCCCTTCCCCTTTGAGTATATTTACCCTTAAGATGTTAACCCCCTCTTTGATATTTGTTGTTATCGGGCAGATTACGGTGGAAGGATGGACTTTATTCAGCAGATTAGTTTGAACTATTAGTACAGGTCTTGTTTTTCCCGCTTCTGTGCCAAATCTTGGATTCAGGTCGGCCAGCCATATTTCAAATCGTTTAAATTTCATCTTCTAACATTTCAAATTCACGAAGTATGCTCATGGAATCTTCACTTACTAATTTAGATTCCTTCGCCAGTTGTTCTTCTGTCAATCGCCTCTTTTGATACTGATTATAAAATTCAATGGCTTCGTTGATATACTTGTTCCTGCTTGTATGGAGATGCTCAAGCAGGGATTCAGTTTCCACCAATATTTGTTCCTGTAATTTTAATGATATACTTTTCATGTGGTTATTTTTACCACAAATGTATATCAAATTATGATATCAATCAATGGTAGTATTGAAATGTTTTTTCTCATAGCATTAACATCTACTCCACTATTATCTTTTTTACGATCGTTTTTCCCGGTGAGCTTATTTTTATAAAATACATTCCACTGGCCAGATTGATATCAAGCGCAATATCGGCTGAGGCCTGGTGTTTGGAACGCAACTGGCCCTGCAGGGTAAGTATTTCAATGGTGACGGGTTCGGTAATGCCGGTAATTTGCAGGTTGTTTTTTGCCGGATTGGGAAAAATACGAACCGATAAGGGATTAACGATATCTGTATTTACGGGCTGTTGCCAGGGTTGACCGGCCAGATCGCCCCAAAAATATTCTACCAGATCGGGCATATCTATAAATGGATTCCGGTTGAATTGCCAGGTATATACCACGTTGTTTCTATTCATTTCAAAATCGTCGGGCGGATCGTTTCGGTGCCAGTCTAGCAGGGTAGCCAGGTCGCCGAATTGCCCGGTTAATCCATCCGGAAATCCGTTGACTACTTCCAGCCCGTTGTACCGGATGACCAAATAGAATATACCCCTGGCCATATCGCCTTTAAAACCGCCAAGTGTGCCCGGCGGGCCGTTATATTCGCCATAAAACTGGTTGCCTCTGTTGATGTTTTCCAGGGCGTCGACCGCTCTGATGGCGTGGGCGTCGGAGTTGGCATGGCGCAGGGAGTCTGCGTTGGTAGTCCAGAAAATCGCTTTGCCGTCGGCGAGGGTATCGGCATCGATGCTGTCAAACCCACCGCGAGAGCGTGGGAAAGTGTGTTCCCGGTTCCAAACCCCGGTGATATTTGAGGCAGTTTGAAAATCGAGTTTTGGCCGGCCTTGTTCTAAATAAACCAGCCAAACCTGGTTGCTGTTTTCGGGGTTTTGGTCGGCTTCTTTTACAATATCGATCACGTCGTTGTAGGTTTGCCCTCTCACCACAGCCTGATCGGCAATAATATTTTGCAATGCCTGGCGCAAGTCGTCGCCTGCCAGTTCGTCCAGACTATCGTAATAACCGGCGGGTTGGGTGCTGGATACGATTCCGTAAGTGGGGTTGATAGGCGTGCCAAAAGGCGCCACTACAAAGTCGTTGTCAACTATGCGTATGGGAATATTATTATTGAGTACTAAAAAAGCGGGGGGTAAATTGGGCAATCGAAGCACCATTACTTCATCGCCTTCATCCAAATTATCATCGATCAGGGTAATGGTCGTCGTAACGGAATTTTGCCCGCCGGGAATAGTCAGCGTGGTATCGCCGGTAAAATCGGCGGCATTAAAAGTTCCGCTGCTGAGCCTGAAATTAATGGCAAAATCCGCAGCTACTGCTTGTTCTGTTGTAAACACGATGTCGAACGTTTCACCCTCGTCGTATTTCGTTTGAGCTAAAGCGGTAAGTACCCCGTTGAGCACCACGCCGCTGCCGTCGTTGAGAAATCTTGGCGTGGGTACGCCTGTAAAATAAGAACCGTCATTGTTGCGCTGAATGGAGTTGGTGTTGTTGGAAGGCCCTTCGTTTATTTGAGCAATGGCAGGGTTAAAAGCCTGAAAGATGGCGATCATATCGACGGCGTCGGCGTCATTGGTGCCGTATATCAACACGTCAACCAGGGTTGCATCTACGAAAGCGAGAGTGCCTTCCGGGAAGTCTTCGGCGTCGCCCTGATAAATGGCCACTGCATCTGCGCCGTTTTGGATCAGGTTGGGTTCAATAATATATTGCGGCGACGGCACCACGGTGGTGCTGCCAATGAGCAGCAAGCCGTTGATGTCGGTGGTATATCCATCGAGGTCTAATGCCAAATAACTGGTATTGGCGCCGGATGCCGAGCCGTTAAAAAATACAAGCACATAGCCGTTTAGGTTGAAATTGGGTGTTTCGGATTTTATTTCGACAAATTCTTTATCGTCAATGCCGGGCGTGTCGCAGTCTAATTCATTGATAACCAATTCTTGCGCCCATGTTATGTTTGCCCAAAAAAACAGGATTCCCAAAATCGCACTTTTTAGCATTGCCTTTATTTTAGGCAAAGATGCGGTTTTTGGAGGAAATATGCCCTTAGTGAGTTGCCATAGTCATGCCTTCGTGGCTGAGAACCAATTCTTCAATCGCGACTTCACTTGTTTTTGCATTCATACTGGCGCCGGTCACTTTTTTGGGAATCGCTTTTGTAAGGGTCCAGGTGAATAGTGGTTTTTGTTCTTCATCCATCAACTGGATGATAACGGTTTCGGGAGCTATCGTATTCATTTTAAAATTATGAAAATAATCGAATAGCTTCGAGTCATTTGCAAAAAAGCCTTTTTTCAAAGTTATATCCGAGTGCTTTTTCAAGCCGGGCATTTTAACAGTAGAAAATTCAGGGTTGTTTCCTGTGCGGTATTTGATTACATCGTATTCGGTATCTAAACCGGAAACTTCCTGAAAAGGGATTTCCGGATTGTTTCCTATGATAACTTTGAAGAAGAATTGAGGAATGGGCCAGGGGGCGCCCTGCTTTTCGTTTGCCATATTATTTACATTTAAGGTATATATGACCCTGGGCTAAAGCAGGGAGGTGTTGTCCTCGCGGCTATGACCCTGCGCTAAAGCACAGGGTTGAAATCAGGGTTTTACTTTCCAGATTTTATCTGCTGCGTCGAGGTATTCCGACAAGGCTGCCGAGCCGTACCAGGGATATAGCTCCGGCGCTAACAAATCGGCCTTAATAGCAGGGTCCGTCTCCAAAAGCGCTTTGGCTTCTTCGAGTGAAGTTACGTTTAATATAAACAAACCTCTAAAGTCATTGTCATTTTTCCCGAAGGGGCCCGCCACAATGAGTTGTTTTGATTCCACGAGCCGGCCGATGTTTTGCATGTGCCCGGCAAAGCAGCTGTTTATAAAGTCCTTGTCGGTCGTTTTGTTATTACCCGATTTGAGCACCACGAAAACATACATTTTCATGCCGTAGTCGTCGGCGCCCAGCGCTTGGGCCAGTGTGGTGTCGTAGTTGGGATTGGTGGTTTGCCCCTTCATAGCTAGAACGCATGCAAGGAAGAGGCCTACGGTCAGAATAGTTTTTCTCATCATGTTTGTTTTTTTATGGTCAAATGTGTGCTAAACAAAGATAGGTATTACGGTTGATTTTCTTTTTGTATCTTTAAAAGAACAATTAAGCCCTCACCTATGCTCAATGCCCTATTAATAAAAGGGAATACCTGGCTTACCCGTTTAGTGGCTTATCCAGGCGACGATGAAGAGACGCTTGTCATTAAAAAAATATGGTTATCTACCGGAGTCGCCATCAACCTGAGTGCATTTACTTCGTCGTTCTGGTGGTTTTTCGGGATGGGATTAAGAACCATTTTCATTATGGAGATGGTCTATGTGGGGTTTTACTCTGTCCTGATAGCGCTTTTTTTGTGGCTAAGGCGCTATACCGATTGGTTTGTACTCGCCACAGCCCTATTTCACATCTTCTTTTCTTTTGTCGGCGTTTGCCTGCATGGCGGTATCATCGCCTCCGCAGGCCTTGTCTTCGTGGGCTGGGGCGGCGGGCCGGTTTATTTGTTGCTTTTGCAAAAAAACAGGAAATGGGCTACACCGGTCCAGCTGCTTTTTATGGTTACCGTTGTTGTGGAGGTTATTTTGCAGCCCACCCTGAGCCCCGATCCCAATATGTCGCCGGATGAGGCCATCATTCTTTTTACGGGATTTTTCCTGATCATAACACTTGCGGTATTTTTAATGCTCCAGTACTCGATTGGGCAAAATGCCAAAATAAAACAGGCGGAAACTGCGCGCATTAGGGAGTTGGCAGAGATGAAATCGCGATTTTACACCAACATAACGCATGAATTTCGCACGCCTTTGACCGTTATTCTGGGAATGGCCGATCAGATAGAGGCAAAACCGGCTGATCATTTTCGGTCCGGATTGGGGCTGATCAGGCAAAACGGGAACAGGCTCCTCCATTTGGTCAATCAAATGCTTAACCTCTCGAAACTCGAGGCAGGCGCCATGCCGGTACATTATGTCCAGGGCGATATCGTTCCCTATCTTTTAAGCGTCGTAGAGCCCTACCAGCGTTTGGCGGAAGGGAAAAACAGCCGGATTCAACTTGTAGATTGGCCCGATAACCTGGAATTGGATTTTGATCCCGAAAAATTGGAATCGCTGCTGGGGAATCTGTTGTCGAATGCGATCAAGCATACCCCGAAAGGCGGTGAAATAGAGGTAAAGGTTGGCGTGGGTGAAGGTGATTGGGAGGAGGATGATTCCTGGTTTTCCCTGTTTGGACGGGGGATGCCGGGTATAAGATGGCAATTTTGCGTAAAAGACAATGGAAGCGGCATCGCTGAGGGCGAAATAAACCGCATTTTCGACCGCTTTTATCAGGTTGATCCTAAAAAAAACGAAGAGCAAACTAACCATACGCAGGGAACGGGCATTGGCCTGGCCCTTGTCAAAGAACTCCTCCGGCTGCTGGGGGGCAATTTGTTTGTCAAAAGCGTTGTGGGTATGGGGACCGAATTCCGCGTTTACCTGCCGGTCAGCCATGTGGCCAAGCCCACTCCTGCGGCCATAAGCGTTTCTTTGCCCACACCGGTGGAATTTGACGGCGAGGAGGAAAACCACTCAATTTCCGAGATCTTCCATAAAGAGCGGCTACACATTTTGATCGTAGAAGATAACTCCGGCGTGGTACAATACCTGCGTTCGATTCTGGCGGATGACTACCAGATAGGCGTGGCCGTCAACGGCCAGGAAGGGATCGACAAGGCACTGGAAACCATTCCCGACCTCATTATCAGCGATGTGATGATGCCGCAAAAAGATGGATTTGAATTATGCCAAACACTGAAAAAAGACTTCCGAACCAGTCATATTCCTATCATCCTGCTTACGGCCAAAGCAGATTTGGAATCTAAACTTAAAGGCCTGGAGCATGGCGCGGATGCATATATTACCAAGCCATTCAACAGCAAGGAGCTTCGCACCCGCGTCCGAAAGCTCATCGAGCTGCGAGATGCCTTGAGGGAGAAATACCGCTCTATGTCTGAGCCGGTTACCGAGGTTCCAGCTATCGCGGGCCCGGATGACGAGTTTTTCCATAACCTCATGAATGCCATTGCAGCCCACTCCGGCGACGAGGAATTTCATGTGGTTCATCTTTGTCATAAACTCGGTATCAGCAGGGTACAGTTGTTCCGGAAGTTAAAAGCGCTCACCGGCAACTCCGCATCTCAGTTTGTCCGCTCTTACCGCTTGAATAAAGCCAAGGGTTTGCTCACCAATACCGATCTGAATATTTCGGAGATTGCTTTCGAGGTCGGCTTTAAAGATCCCGCCTATTTTACCCGTGCTTTTACCAGGGAATTTGGGGTTGCGCCATCTGCATTGCGCAAATGAAACACCCGTCCAATGATTTGAAACGAAAGTACCAGAAAGGAAAGTGGCAAAGGCTCAATTTGGGAAGTGATAATATGATTTTATCACGACCAAAATTTCATAAACATGAAACCTGCTACTTTTCTACCATTTGCCATTTGCCTTGCTTTCTTCCTGGCAGCGACGCAGTACATAGTAGCGCAAAGGTATATGCCAGACACCTCCTTTTGGGAAACCAAAGCGAGTATGAGCCAGATTCGTACCTATTTCCCGTCTGCTGTTGCAAATGGGAGAATTTATGCTTTCGGAGGAATCATAGCCAACGCAGGGGGCATTTTTACTTATACCGACAAAATTGAGAAATACGACCCGGATACAGATGAGTGGTCTGCAGCGGGTACCCTGCCAGAACCCATGTGTGCTATGGCCGCCGTAGAACTGGATGGCGCAATCTATATCATTGGTGGAGTAACCGATCCGACCGCGTCTACGGTAAATTCCAAGGTGTACCGGTACTTGCCGGCAACCGGCGCTTTTGATGCCGATACTATTGCCTCATTACCCGCACCGCGTGGCTTCCTGTCGGCCTGTGCCGCAGGTGGGAAGATTTATGCCATAGGCGGCGCAACCGCATTTTTTGGTCCGGCTCAAAACGATGTATACGTATATGACCCCGCTTTGAACAACTGGGCTACCTTGCCAAATGGGTTAACCATTGCAAGGGCAGCCTCCACCTCTGCGGTCGTGGGCAACAAAATTTACGTAATGGGCGGGACTGTGACCTGGTTTACGGGACTTAATTCCGTTGAAGTATACGATTTCAATAACGCCCACTGGGTGAATAATACGGTACATTTATCGAACGCAAGGGCCAGTCACGGAAGCGCAGTGCTTTCGGATATTATTTATACACTCGGAGGCATTGAATCTACAACCAGCGCAGAAATTAGCGCGGAAGCCTTCGGCCCGGAAATACCAGGAGGTGACAGTTGGGAGGTTTTTAATAACCTGACCTACGACCGAAGGGCGTTCGGTTGCGTGGCATGGCCGACTGATGACGCCTATTCCTATATTTATATTATGGGAGGGAATTCAGGTACTGCTGTCATTTCCGGTACCCAACGACTCCTGGTTAATACGGTTGAGGCTAGTGAGGTTTCACCCGCTTCAGCAGAAAAAGTCAATACCACGCTGTCCAACTTCCCAAATCCTTTTGACCAATACACCACACTTTCGTATAGTGTAGATAAATCTGTATATATCGACATCTCCATTTTCGACGCCGCCGGCCAGTTGATTTCTACTCCCGTAAGCGGCCTGCAAACCCCGGGCGAACACCGTGTTTCATTTGACGGGGCCGCGTTGGAAACCGGTCTCTATTTCTGTGTAATGAAAAGCGAAGATGGGGCTGTATTCGTCCGGAAAATGGTTGTCATGAGGTAACTGTACAAAGCTTTGGAAAAGACAGATTCATTTACCGACCAAAAAAGAAAAAAAATGAAAAATATAACGTTCATGCTCGTAATCTTCCTGTTGATCACAGCTAGCTGTGAAAAGGAAGTAATTGTGGCGCCTGATGACTTCAGCGTAGCCATAACCATTGCCCCCGATGCGGCTTCCCCTTTTGTTACCTGTAGTATGCCGGACGGCACAATCCTGCAGTTCCCCAGTAAAGGGTTTACCTCCGGTACAGCTTCTTTTATGGGGGGCCTGGACGCCGATAAAAGCACTATGACTATCCTTAGCTGCGTTTTCAATATGGATTATTCCGCCCTGCAAATGGAGATTAAGACGGTGATGGCCGACAAAGACGGAGATCAGGTTTTCTTCGATGGAACGGCCTATACTTTTTTCACCAATGTATCTACGGCTTATTATACCGTAACCGGTGGAACCGGCAAATACCGCGATGCTTACGGCTGGATGCGCACAGAAGGCACGGTAGCCCAGCCTACTATGATAATTACTGCCACGGGTGAAGGCACAATTGTGTTGCCAAATAAATGAAAATCCTGTAAACCGCCACAGCGAGGTGACATCTCGACGTCAGGAGAGGTGTTATCTCGCCTGTCACAGGTTTCGCCCCCTCGCCCCCTCGCCAAGTCGCCCCCTCCCTACCTCAGCCCTGCTCCTCCCGATATCAAAATAACCGGCAGCCCCTTGGCTTTGTATAGGTTATTATAGGCCTGCAGGTCATTGTCGAGAATATCCTGCATATCGGTTTTTTGCTTATCCCAGGTGCTTACGAGGTCTTGTGCGCGGGCGCGTACGCCTTGTGTGACCGCGGGCGTGTGGGTGTCGGCAATTTTTATCAGATAGATTAGTTCGGCGTAGAGGCGGCCGGGGTAATTGATGACGTCGAGATAGGTTTGCTGCCGGGGTTGGATGAGTTGTGATTCCCAGTTGTTGATCCGGGCCAGCATATTTCTGCCGCTGGTGACGAGGTCCTGCGATCCTTCCATTTTTGCCAGTATGTCGACGGATAATTCGAGTTGTTTTTTGACTTCCCGCATGGAAGCGATGCTGCAGATAATCTCGCGGGCTTGCAGTGAGAGGGTTTGCAGCAATTGCTGCTGGGCCTCGTAATCGGCAGGAGTAGCTTGCACGTTGGGGTCGGCCAGCACGGTGCATGTTTGTACAAAGGTGTCTTTGGGCGTGACGAGTCTGATCGTATACACACCGGGGCCTACTTGGCAACCCCTGTAGTTGTCGGCGAGAAAAACGCCGGGGGTGTAGGGCATTTGCTCGCGGCGGAGGTCCCAGTTAAAGCGGTTGAGTCCTTTTTTGGCCGGCATCACCTGCACGGGCGGCGGCCCGCCTTCGTAGCGCTCATAAGCGGGGTTGAGCTGGTTGCTATACTGCCGCACTAATTTGCCATGGCGGTCGAGGATTTGCAGCGACAAGGCCACGGTATCCATCGCTGAAGGCAGGTAATAATCGATGATGACGCCGTTGGGCGGATTTTGGCCCAGTCCATGAATGGGCAATTCGGTCTGGGCGGCATCAAAGCGATAGGCGTTTTTGGGCCGGAAGAGCTGCACATGGCCGTTGAACAGGACGCCTTTGCTTTGCTGTAGCGGACTGATATCGTCGAGGATCCAAAAAGCGCGGCCGGCGGTGGCGGCTATCAGGTCGTTGTCGTGGATGAGCAGGTCGGTGACCGGGCAATTGGGCAGGTTCAACTGGAAGCGCTGCCAGAAGAGGCCGTTGTTGAAGGAGAGGTATAGCCCGCTTTCGGTGCCGGCAAAGAGAAGGCCGGGTTGCATAGGGTCTTCGCGGACTACCCGTGCAAAATCGCCGGCAGAAATGCCGCTAACGATCAACTGCCAGGTCTGGCCGTAGTCGGGCGTATAGTAAATCAGGGGCCTGTTGTCGGCCCATTTATAGCGAGTAGCTACGATATAGGCGGCGCCGTTGCGGTGTGGCGATACTTCGATGCTATTGATGAGGGCTTCGCCCAGCTCGGGCGGCGATACCTGTTGCCAGCTTTTGCCCTCGTCGCGGGTGAGGTGCACGAGTCCGTCGTCGCTGCCCACCCACATGAGTCCTTCTTCGAGAGGAGAGCAGGCGATATAGGAGATTGTGTTGTAGTTTTCTCCGCCGGCGCCTTCGTTAGTGAAGGGGCCTCCGCCGGCTTCCTGCCTGGCGGGTTCGTTGCGCGTGAGGTCGGGACTAATAGCCTGCCAACTCATGCCTCCATCCTGGGTGCGCAGTACCACATTGGCCCCGTGATAAATGGTTTCGGGGTGGTGTGGGGAGACTACCACGGGGGCGTTCCAGTTGAAGCGGTATTTCATTTCGCGGGGCGGCGTAGCCATGCCTATGGCGGGGTATGCCATGATGTCGCGCTCGCGGCGCAGGCCGGCGTCATAAGCGGTGATATAGCCCTGGTAGCAACTGCTGTATACCTGGCGGGGTTCATTGGGGTTGAAGGCGATAAAGCCGCTTTCGCAGCCGCCCACCTCGTACCAGTCGCCGTTGCTGATGCCGGTATTGGAGGTACGGCTGGGGATGGCGACGGTGGTATAATCCTGTTGGGCGCCGTAGATATAATAGGGGAACCGGTTGTCGGCATTCACCCGGTAAAACTGACCGGTGGGTTGGTTGTAAGTAGAGCTCCAGTTCAGCCCCCCGTTTTGCGATATGCAGGCGCCGCCGTCGTTAGCCAGGATCATCAGCCGCGGGTTGTCGGGGTTGATCCACAGGTCGTGTTGGTCGGGGTGGGGGTTGGGAATTTCTTCGAAAGTTTTGCCGCCGTCGATAGAGCGCAGCAGGGGGGCGTTGAGTGCGTACACCGTTTCGGGGTCGCGGGGGTCGGGCACAATTTTGGCGTAATACCAGGCGCGGGCAATGGTCAGGCGCTGGTTATTGGTTTGCACCCATGAGTCGCCGCCGTTGACAGAGCGAAACACGCCGCCGCGTTCGGCTTCAATGATGGCGTACACCACATTGGGGTCGGCTTTAGAGACGGCGATGCCGGCTTTGCCCATTTCTTTGGGTAGCCCTTGGGTGAGTTTTATCCAGCTTTCGCCGCCGTCGGTGCTTTTGTATAACCCCGAGCCGCTGCCGCCGCTGCGTATTTTCCAGGGATAACGCTGGTGGTCCCACATGGCGGCGTAGAGGATGCGTGGATTGCGTGGGTCAATACTCAGGTCGCTTGCTCCCGTATTGGCATTGACATACAAAACCTTTCGCCAGGTGGCGCCGCCGTCGGTGCTTTTAAATACGCCGCGTTCTTCATGGGAGCCGTAGAGGGCGCCCTGTACGGCCACATAGACCAGTTCGGGGTTGGCGGGATGTATGCGAATAGCGGAGATGTGTTGGGAGGCCGGTAATCCGGCATAGGCCCATGTTTTTCCGCTGTCATAGCTTTTGTAGAGGCCGTCGCCTGCTGAGGTCATCGTACCGCGCACAGCATGTTCGCCCGTGCCGGCATAGACAATACTGGGATCGGAAGGCGCCACGGCAATGGCGCCTATCGCGCCCGATTTAAAAAAGCCGTCGGAGATATTGCGCCAGGAAATACCGGCGTCTTCTGTTTTCCATACGCCGCCACCGGCAGCTCCCATGTAATATACGAGAGGTTCAGCGGGTACGCCGCAGACGGTCACGCAGCGGCCGCCGCGAAATGGGCCTATGTTGCGCCATTGCAAGCTGAGGTATAAAGCGGGGTTGACGACGCGGTCGGCGCCGGCTGTAGGAAGCATAGCGGGTGGGCTAGTCGCGAGTGTGGTTTGCGCACCTATGTTTTGTGAAAATAATAATAAGCCCCCCCACAAAACGATAGGCAATTGGAGATTTCTCATTAGTTTTTTATTTAACCCGCTGCGGTTACCAGTGCCTCAGAGATTGCGCGCGCCCGGTGTGTAGGGTTTTTGTGTAGTGCGGGTTAGTTGTTTTACGGGCGCAAAGATAACGGTATTATCCGTTTCCATAGTATGTGTGGCTTTCTTCGGATTTGGCCGCAGTAAAATGATGATGTCGATATGGGGTTTTACGAAAAAACGGCAAAAAAGTTATAGTTCAAGTGATTTTTTTTAATTATTAAAATTATTCAATATATAAAAACGAAAATGTGTTTATATACGGAATAAAAGTCAATTCATTTTTCATAAGTCATTTAAACACCAAATAAACCGCAACCACCAACAACCCGAAGGCCAGCAGGTGGTTGAGTTTGATCGCTTCGCCTTTAAAAGCTACGAGTGAAAAGATCACGAAGACGATCAGGGTGATGACCTCCTGGATGACTTTTAATTGAACGAGCGAGAAGGGCCCTCCGTTGCCTTGGAATCCGAGACGGTTGGCGGGCACCTGAAAACAGTATTCGGGCAATGCAATCATCCAGCTAATGAATACCACCGCGCCGATGCCGAGCGCTTCAAACCACTTGTATTCCTGTTTGAGTTTGAGGTGGCCGTACCAGGCCAGGGTCATGAATATGTTGGATAAGAGTAGTAGCGCTATAGTTTGAAAGCCTTTCATAAAAAATGAATTGTGATAATTAAACAATTCAACTCTCCCTCTCTCCCTCCTTCTCTGTATGCGGTGCAGAATAGAAGGCTATCCTCAAAGCAGCGGCTGCAACACCTCCCATACGTTATCGGCCACAATATACTGTCCTTGCACGTTGGGATGGATACCGTCGGGAAGGTTGAGTTCGGGGCGACCGCCCACGCCGTCGAGCAGGAATGGGATGAGTTGCAGGTCATTTTCCTTGGCCAGCCTGGGAAAAACCTGTCGAAATGCTTTGGTGAAATCGGCGCCCATATTGGGAGGCGCCTCCATGCCTGTCAGGATAATATTAGCATTGGGGTATTTGGTTTTCACCTTATTGATAATCGATTGCAGGTTGGCATAGGTAGCGTCGGGGTTGATGCCCCTCAGGCCGTCGTTGCCGCCCAGTTCGAGCACAAACACATCGACGGGTTGTTGCAGGATCCAGTCTACGCGTTCATTGCCGCCGGCGGTGGTTTCGCCGCTCAGGCCGGCGTTGATTACTTTGTAGGCAAGGCCCAAGGAGTCGATTTTAGCCTGTATAAGCGCAGGGAAGCCCTGCTCGGGCTCCAACCCGTAAGCTGCAGTAAGGCTGTTGCCAAAAAAAACGATTTGGCGTTTTGCGCCCGATGCAGCGTCGTCGTTTTGGTCTTGCTCCGTCTCTTCATCGAGCCGGTTTTCTTTATTGTCGGTAGGCGATTGGCCGCAAGCTGCCAACGTCAGCAAGAAGATTGCCGCTAATTTATTGAAGTACATTGCCATTCTGTTTATAAATATTTAATATTTTCGCAATTACTACCCTCCCACTCGTATTCTGGCTGCAAAGGTAAAACAGGTTGCAGTTATTATAACATCAATTGTGCGCAAATGAGTATGCATAAACACATCATTTTGGTGGAGGACAATCCGGGGGACGTCAGGTTGGTGGAATACGCCTTGAAAGAGATTACGCCATCTCCATATCTTAAACACTGTCCCAATGGGAATCAGTTGCTTTTGTATCTCCGGGAGGTTGAATTGAGTAGTGTGGCAATGATCCTGCTCGATTTAAATATGCCTGGCATGTCGGGTTTCGATTTGTTGCAAATTATTAAGCAAGACCCCCAGCTAAAACAAATCCCTATTGTTGTTTTTAGTTCTTCTTTTGATTCGCGGGACATCGCTTTTTCATACCAGCTGGGCGCTAATGCATATGTGCGCAAGCCACTCAACCTCGACGGGCTCGTAGACACTATGCAATCGATGGTCAATTTCTGGCGCGACGCTAATATTCACCCAAAGGAGGTTTAGTTAATTAGGAATTACGAATTACGAATTACGAATGACGAATTACGAATTACGAATTAGGGGTGTACGAAGGATTAAGATAAAAAAAAGCATCAAATTGTTCATAAAAAAAGTAGGGATTGGCGATTTTGGTAAATTTCGGCATGAAAAAGGCGAAAATTATCGAATGCAAGTCGTTGACGGC